>Ga0247803_1000023_pt1 | contig 154221 bp, 143 predicted proteins | sample UWRJL014104B1_FD_180928 | JGI IMG/M metagenome (GOLD analysis project Ga0247803, IMG submission 180928) | Plant litter microbial communities from Arlington Agricultural Research Station in Wisconsin, United States - UWRJ-L014-104B-1 | ecosystem: Environmental > Terrestrial > Plant litter >... | reverse complement strand
GGTTTGCGTGAAATTTCAAACCCATTTGGGTAATCACGCCACGAATTTCATCGTTCTCAACAATCACGTCATCTGCAGCTTGTTGGAAGATCCACAAATTGGGTTGGTTTTCGAGCGTTTCACGAATTGCCGCTTTGTAAAGAATTCGGTCAGCTTGGGCGCGAGTTGCACGAACCGCTGGGCCTTTGCGAGCGTTGAGGACGCGAAATTGAATCCCGCCTTTGTCAGTTGCCAGCGCCATAGCACCGCCGAGAGCATCAATTTCTTTCACAAGATGGCTTTTGCCAATCCCGCCAATGGCCGGGTTGCACGACATTTGGCCCAAGGTTTCGATGTTGTGAGTCAGCAACAGGGTTTTACAGCCCATGCGTGCCGCCGCCAAGCAGGCCTCGGTGCCGGCATGGCCACCACCAATCACAATCACATCAAAACGTTCCGGGAAAATCATTACTTAACCTTGCAGCCAAGCTGCGAAAAATCAATTTTTTAACGAGGTGGTTTACCCAATATTCAAAAAACCACGGGTCGGTTTTTGACAGGGCACGCATTATAGAGCGAGTTGAGCAATTGCACAAAACATGTACAGGGTTTAATCAGCTTATTTTTTGCACTAAAACTTATTCTGTTACAACAAAGGAAAATATTTAAATAAATATATAAAGAGATATTAAATAGTTTAAAAGATGTTGTAATTAATATGCAGCCATAATTCTGTGGATAAGGTTAATATTTATAGGTTTTTCAGTAGGATAGAGCAAGGAAAACCATAAGGGGAAGATGCTTGAAAGCTAGTGGTAAGGTGGCAGTAAGCTGTTTGTGAAAGCCTAAGTTATACAGTCGCAATGAAAAATACGAGTTATCCCCAAAACTCTAGCCAGCTTTTAAGCGCTCAACTCACAGAATTACCCACATGGATAAGAATAATTATTAAAAACCTATAAAAAACAGATATTTATGGCGTAATTCTCTATTTTTTTGTGGATAACCTGTGTAAGTGTGTGGAAAAACATGAAAACAAGTATGTATAAACATTACTTTAACTGTAGTGTTTATTAAAAACGACATTTAAATAAGATGAATTTGCTAAAGAAAAGAAAATTACTCAATCGCAAAAATAAATATCAATTGAGTAGTAAGTAAACAGATTAAGACACATTAGAAAGTGAAACTGACGTAACTTTTTCTGTTTTCTCTGCAAATGCAGGTTGAACGGACTCTTGTGCATCTAACCAACGCAACAATAAATCCCAATCGTCACGGTCGCGTTCGTAGTTTTTTTGTTGATAATCGCTAATACCTCGGCCTTCGCTGTAGGCTTTTACATAGTGTTGGGTATCGCGCAGGGTGGCTGGGAAAGGAATATTCAAGCTCAGCAAAAACCGTTGTAGCCCCTGCCACGCAGTAGTGTGTTGTTTTACACGATTGGCGACCACTGCAATTGGGCGACGTGCGCGACGCATGGTTTGCGTGAGTAACATATCGCCAATAAAGCGTGCGCTGGCACGTATATCTATGTCTGAAGGGAGTACCGGTACGATAATTAAATCGTGATTTTGAATGATATCGTTGAGGGCTGTATCTGATAATCCGGGTGCGGCATCGGTAATTAACCAACGAGTAGACTTGGGTGCGCGCCATTGAAAACTGCGGGTTGTGCGAATATTAGATTCGATTTTCACGCCAAAAATTTTAGGTAATTCTGGTGCGCGTTTGGTCAGCCAGTAGCTGGCTGAGCCTTGGGGATCGGCATCTACCAATACAGTTGTCTCGCCACGCTGCGCTAGCCAAGCGGCAAGGTTAGTGCTCAAAGTTGTTTTGCCAGAACCGCCTTTACCATTGATGACTAAAATCCGACATGCCGATAAAAGTTCAATCGCTACTAGAGGTTCAGGTTTGGTTTTGCTGATTAGCGGAGTTGTATTCATAGCTGGGCACAATTAGCTGCTTAATTAATAAACAGTATAGACACAGAAAATGAATAAGCGATGTTGTACTTATTAGGGAAGGTTTATTTGCCGATACAAAAGCTGCTGAAGATGCGACCCAATAAATCGTCTGGCGTAAATTCACCGGTAATTTCACTCAGAGCGTTTTGCGCTTGACGCAGGTCTTCGGCGAGCAGTTCACCAGCGGCATAACCGTGCAACTGCGCTTTACCGAGTGCAAGGAAAGATTGTGCACGTTCAAGCGCATCCAAGTGGCGACGACGTGCGGTAAAGCCACCTTCGCCACTGTTGCTAAAACCCATAATATCTTTAAGGTGTTGTTTCAAGTCTCCCATACCTGCGCCAGTTGCAGCGCTGATGCCTATATAAGAAGCACCATTTTCCAAGCTGGCTAATCCCGCTGCTTCACCACTTACATCAATTTTGTTGCGAACTAAGGTAAGTTTGCTGGAATCTTCCAGTTTATCGACAAACTCTGGCCAGATTTTATGCGCTTCAAAGTCTGCGGTGCTGCCGCTATCCACTAGTAATAAAACGCGATCTGCCTGCTGAATTTCTTGCCAAGCGCGTTGAATGCCGATGCGTTCTACTTCATCCGGGCTATCGCGCAGGCCAGCGGTATCGATGATATGCAAAGGCATTCCATCAATATGAATATGTTCACGGAGTACATCGCGAGTTGTACCTTCAATACTGGTGACAATCGCTGATTCGCGGCCGCTTAAGGCATTAAGCAAGCTGGATTTACCGGCATTGGGGCGGCCGGCGATAACCACACGCATCCCATCGCGCACCAACACGCCTTGTTTGGCTTCTTTAAAAACTTGCGCAAGTTTTTGTTCGATATTGGCTAAGTCGGTTGCGACTTTGCCATCAGTGAGAAAATCAATTTCTTCTTCGGGGAAATCGATAGACGCTTCTACGTAAATTCGTAAACTGATTAGCGCTTCAACTAATTCATTAATACGAACCGAGAAAGCGCCTTGCAATGAATGAAGTGCATTGCGTGCGGCTTGTTCGTTTGTGGCATCAATCAAATCAGCAATGGCTTCAGCTTGGGCTAAATCCAGCTTATCGTTTAAAAATGCGCGTTCAGAGAATTCACCGGGGCGCGCTAAGCGAACGCCGAGTTGGGTGATTTCACGCAACAACAAATCCAGAATAACGGGGCCGCCGTGACCTTGGAATTCAAGGACATCTTCACCCGTAAAGGAGTTTGGGCCAGGGAAAAATAAAGCTATGCCTTGATCGAGAATATCGCCTGCGTTGTTGTGAAACGGGCAATAGTGGGCGAAGCGAGGTTGGAGTTTTTGCTTGAGGAGTTGTTCTGCTACTTGCCCGGCTTTTGGGCCTGAGACGCGAACTATACCGACACCACCGCGGCCAGTGGCGGTGGCTATGGCTGCGATGGTGTCGGCGTTAAACATTGGTTTTATTTATCTTTTTTACTGAGTTTGACAGTTTTGCTACTGACGGGATCAGCGTTTTCGATTTGTTTGGTAATCACATATTGCTGTGCAATGGTTAATACGTTATTGGTTACCCAATAAAGTACCAAGCCTGCCGGGAACCACAAGAACATAAAGGTGAATACCAAAGGCAACATTTGCATAACGCGCGCTTGCATTGGATCAGTAGGTTGTGGATTCAATTTTTGCATAAACCACATAGTCACACCGTAAATTAGTGGCAATACGTAGTAGGGATCCATTACTGACAAATCGTTAATCCAGCCGTAGAAAGGTGCATGACGTAATTCTACCGATTCCATCAATACCCAATACAAGGCCAAAAATACCGGCATTTGGATGAGCATTGGCAAGCAACCACCGAGTGGGTTTACTTTTTCATCTTTGTACAACTTCATCATTTCTTGCGACATCTTTTGACGGTCGTCGCCATAACGTTCTTTCATTTCGGCCATTTTCGGCGCTAACTTCTTCATTTTCGCCATAGATCTGTAGCTAGCGGCGGAAAGATGGAAGAACAACGCTTTAACGATAACAGTTAGCCCAATAATCGCCAGGCCCCAGTTGCCAAGGTAATTGTGGATAAATTTCAACAACCAGAATAAGGGTTCGCCAATCATCCACAAGAAACCGTAATCAACGGTTAGCTCAAGGTGTGGCGATATTTTCTCAAGTTCTTCGGTATCTTTTGGGCCTGCGTAAAAGTTTGCTTTGATACTGCCTTGGGTTCCAGGAGCCACTTCAACGGTGTTGCCGGTAAAACCAAACAGGAATATGTCGTTGGTACCGAGTTGATTGAGTTTGAAGCTGTTGGTGGTGCTTGGGTCTGGAATCCAGGCGCTAATAAAATAGTGTTGTACCAGCGATACCCAACCACCTTGTTCTGACGTTTCAAAAGGGGCTTTTTTCAAATCATCAAAAGTCACTTTTTTGTAATTTTCTTCTTTGGTGGTAATGGCACCACCAAGATAAGCACTCATCATCAACGCATTGGTTTTAGTAAAACTTTTACTGTCGCGCACTATGCGACCAAACAATTGACCACTCCATTTATCGGCACTTTGGTTGTCGATCAGATATTCCACGCCAATCAAGTATTGGCCGCGCGTAAAGGTGAAGCGCTTGGTAATCTTGACTTGATCTTGTTGCAGGCTTAAATCTACTGTGAGTTTATCTTGGCCATTTTCAAGAGTGAATTCGGTTTTTTCTACGCTAAATGTTGGGCGACCTTTGGCGGTATCAGTAGCATTCGCGCCTACCAAGCCGCTTTGTGCGCTGTAAACATGATCTGCTCTATTTTCAATTAACACGAACGGCGTATCGGGATTTTTGATATCAATTAAGTGGCGTGGCAGGGATACTTTAACAATATCACCGCCTACTGGATCAATATTGACCAAGAGGCTGTCGGTAGCCACTTTAATGATTGCGGTTGAGGCTATTACTGGAGCATTAGCCTCAGGCGAACTTGTTGTGGCAGTTGGCGCAGGAATATCGCTAACGTTCGTAACAGCCGGTGCGCTTGCTTGGGTTGCTGCAGTGGTAGAGGCAGCAACAGCAGCGTGTTCTTCTTGATAGCCATTCCAGCGAATAGCGAGCATGAAAAGTACGGCTAAGATTGCCGCAATCAGTATATTTTTTTGCCAATCCATCTTAGTGACTGCCATCTTGAGGTTGTTGAAATGAATTTTTACCTGATGCTTCAGGTTTAATTACAGGGTCTAAACCACCCGGGTGCCAAGGGTGACATTTTAGTAGGCGACGTACCGTTAAATAACTGCCTTTTGCCAAACCATAGGTATTTATTGCGTCTTCAGCGTAATGCGAACAGCTTGGATAAAACCGACATTGATTGCCAATCCAGGGGCTCAGCACATAGCGATAACCATGAATGCATTTAATCGCTATTTTACTGGGGTTAATTGCACTCATGGTGCAGGCACCTGTTTAGGTTCTGTTGGTGTTACCGGTTCTGCTTTAGCTTTTTGAAGCCGGCGAATTAACCTGTCCCACTGCCCATTAAGATGTTCGATTAAGACTGCATTAGTCACATCGTTCATCCCTTTACGGGCGAGCACGATAACATCTATACCTGCTAATTGTTGCTGTTTTGCGCGAAAAGTTTCGCGGATCAGACGTTTCATCCGATTCCTATCCACCGCATGGCGAATGTGTTTTTTAGCAATAACTAAGCCTAGCCGCGGACAATCTAGCGGATTGATTCGAGCAAGAAATAGAAAGTGTTGGTGCGAAGTGCGAAGCGGGGCGTCATCAAAGACTGTTTGAAAATCCTTAGAGTTTAACAAGCGCATCGATTTGGTAAATGCTTTGCCATGATGTTGGCTGCTTTGCCATTCGACGGTAATGGCTTGTTTCACTCTAAGAATCCATCAAATACGGGGACTATTAAAAACACTATTAAATAAACAATAGTTAAACAGTTAACTCTTTACGACCTTTAGCGCGGCGACGAGCCAATACCAAACGACCGTTTTTAGTAGCCATGCGAGCACGGAAACCGTGGTTGCGGGCGCGTTTAAGAGTACTTGGTTGGAATGTTCTTTTCATGAAACTAAACCTGTTCTATGGACACAATATAATCACACGGTGTGTGAAAGACGCGGGATTTTAATGAAGTTGTGTTTATAAAGCAAACAGTTTCTATAGAATTGTATTATTTGGACAGTGATTGTTAATAAACACCGTTATACTCAGTTTATTCATACTATATCAACAGGGTTATCCACAGATGGTGGTAAAAATTATTTTTCGTTTAAAAAATAATCAAACTATAAGTTGTTGAATTTTTAGCATTTTAACAATAAATCGTGAGCCATTCTGGAGATTTTTAGCTTTATTGTGGATAACTTTACGCTAGGGGAGTAAACTCTTTTTTCTTAAAATTTCGTACTTGATAAATCGCAGTTTACACTGCTTTATGTCGCTTTTTTGGCTGTTTTTTAGCCTGCGTACATAGATGTAGGTTTGCACTTCTATATATAGATAAGAACGCGTGGAGTTTCGCTTTTGTTGCAGTCAGTTTGGAAATTATGTGCTTCCAGTTTGCAGGATGAATTGCCATCCCAGCAGTTCAACACCTGGATAAAACCACTGCAAATTGCTGAAGCGACAAACCCCAATGAATTGCGCTTATTGGCACCAAATCGTTTTATCAGTAATTGGGTAGAAGAAAAGTTTTTAACCCGTATTAAAGAACTCGTTGCCCACTTTCAAGAGGGCAGCAATTTATCGGTTGTTATTGCGGTAAGTGCAAAACCGCCAGCGGCTTTTGAACAAACGCGCTTTGCTGGTTCCACTTCGGTTGCTTCCTCTTTACCGCCTTCCTCTATAAAGGAAGCAGTAGTACCTGCTTATTCATCGCAGACCAATTATTCCGCGCAAACTAAAGTGTCTAAAGTAGAAACTGTGCAAGAGGCTGTCGTTGAGAAAGCCCGCCGGGTCAATGATGAATCGCAGCGTACAACGCAAGAAGCCGATGTTGAAGGTGGTTTAAAACACAGCAACTATTTAAATGCAGCGTCTACCTTTGCCACTTTTGTAGAAGGTAAATCTAACCAGCTCGGTTTAGCTGCTGCGCGTCAAGTTGCTGAAAATCCCGGTGGTGCTTACAACCCTCTCTTTATATATGGCGGGGTTGGCTTGGGGAAAACCCACTTAATGCAAGCCGTGGGTAATGCCATAGTTGCTAAAAACCCTAACGCTAAAGTGGTGTATCTGCATTCCGAACGGTTTGTAGCAGATATGGTAAAAGCACTACAGCTAAATGCTATCAACGACTTCAAACGTTATTACCGTTCTATGGATGCACTCTTAATCGATGACATTCAATTCTTTGCCGGTAAAGAGCGTTCGCAAGAAGAGTTTTTTCACACCTTTAACTCGCTGTTAGAAGGTGGCCGCCAAATTATCCTTACCTGTGACCGCTTTCCAAAAGAAATTAATGGGTTGGAAGAACGCTTAAAATCGCGCTTCGGTTGGGGTTTAACCGTAGCTGTTGAGCCGCCAGAGTTGGAAACGCGCGTCGCCATTTTGATGAAAAAGGCTGAGCAGATAAATATAGAGTTGCCACACGATGCCGCCTTCTTTATAGCGCAACGAATTCGCGCTAATGTACGCGACCTTGAAGGCGCATTGAAACGTGTAATTGCCAGTGCAAATTTCACCGGTCGCCCAATTGATGTTGAGCTGGTACGCGAAGCCTTAAAAGATTTATTGGCTTTACAAGATAAACAAGTTGGCATCGACAATATTCAAAAAGTCGTCTGCGAATACTACAAAATAAAAATGAATGACATGGTATCCAAGCGCCGCAGTCGCTCAGTTGCTCGGCCGCGTCAAGTCGCCATGGCTTTGGCAAAAGAATTAACCAACCACAGCTTGCCCGAAATCGGCGAAGCTTTTGGTGGCCGCGACCATACTACCGTGTTGCACGCATGCCGAAAAATTAAAGAATTGCAGGAAGAAACCGCCGACATTCGCGAAGATATGAAAAACTTGCTGCGTTCGCTGACGACTTAATTTTTAAACACTTTGCTTTATAAAAGTTGTACTATTTTTCGCTGACTAAACTTTGATCCCGGACGATAACAAAAGAGACCATCACATGAAATTTGTCGTATCCCGCGAGGCGCTACTTAAACCCTTACAATTGGTTGCAGGTGTGGTGGAGCGTCGTCAGACGTTGCCGGTTTTATCAAACGTGTTAATTGTGTTGAATGGCGATCAGCTTTCCCTGACCGGGACCGATCTTGAAGTCGAGATTATTGGCCGTGTACATTTGGAACAAGCGGGCGAGTCTGGTGAGATCACTGTACCAGCGCGCAAGTTGGTAGATATATGCAGATCGCTACCAGATGGGTCAAAGATTGAATTTATTCAAGAAGATACGCGCATAATTGTTAAATCAGGCCGCAGCCGCTTCACTTTATCCACTTTACCGGCGTCAGATTTCCCCAATGTGGAAGATTCACCCGGTAATTTGCGTTTCAGCTGCGCCCAACAAGAAGTTAAACGTCTTATCGAACGAACAGCTTTTGCAATGGCGCAACAAGATGTTCGCTATTATTTAAACGGCATGTTGTGGGAAGTTCGCCAGGATCAACTTCGCGTAGTTGCTACCGATGGTCACCGTATGGCCATGTGTACACGTGCAATTGCGGTTGACACAGCTGATGTAACCCAAGCGATTTTGCCACGCAAAGGCGTATTGGAATTATCGCGCTTGTTGGATGATTCAACGGCGCAAGTAGAAGTCACTTTGAGTGGTAACCATATTCGTGTGACCTCGGTAGATTACACCTTCACCTCAAAATTAGTAGATGGTAAATTTCCAGAGTACGAACGTGTACTTCCACGCGGCGGCAACAAAACCATTATTGGTTCACGCATAGAATTGAAACAAGCGTTTGGTCGGACTGCAATTTTGTCTAACGAAAAATATCGCGGTGTACGTTTGTTATTGTCCGATGGTTTGCTAACCATCGTGGCTAACAATCCAGAACAAGAAGAAGCTGAAGAACAAGTAGTTGTAGATTACGCAGGTGATAGTTTGGAAGTTGGCTTCAATGTAAGTTACTTGCAAGACGTAACTAACGTAATCCAGAACGAAAATATCAAAATCACTTTGTCAGATGCAAACTCCAGCGCACTTTTGGAAGAGCCAGATAACAGTGATTCACTGTACGTTGTTATGCCGATGCGCTTGTAATCAAGCGCTTTAGTTTGCCTAGCTTCAAACTCCTCGCCTTTGTATTGTTGGTCATATGACCTTAAAACGTCTCTTTATTCAAAACCTGCGCAATCTTAACTCGGTGGATATTCAACCCTCCCACCGGGTTAATCTTATCTATGGTGAAAATGGTTCGGGTAAAACCAGTATTCTTGAGGCGATAAATGTTCTTGCCTTGGGTAGATCTTTCCGCAGTCACAAGCACAAACCGCTGATTTTAAATGGGCAGAATGCCTTTACCGTGTTTGGCAAAGTACACGCCGATGATGCCGCAGAAGTTCCTATTGGAATAAACCGTCAACTAGACGGAACTGCCAGCTTTAAAGCCAATGGAACTCTCGTAAGTTCCGCAGCAGTACTGGCTTCTTATCTTCCAGTGCAAGTCATTAATTCAGACACTTTTCTTTTATTGGAAGGTAGTCCTAAGGTAAGACGACAATTTATCGATTGGCTAGTGTTCCACGTGGAACAAAAATTCTTCCAAACTTGGAAAGATTGTCAGCGCTGCCTTAAACACCGCAACAGCTTGCTGCGGCATGATAGAATAGACTCCTTTGAATTATCGACGTGGGATCAAGAGCTGGTGCTGCTTACAGAGCAACTTCACCTCTATCGAGCCAACTGTTTTGAGATATTTAAAACGACGTTTTATGAGTTGTTACAGGAATTTATCAGCGTTGATGGTATTGCCATTAGCTATTATCGCGGTTGGGATAAAGAAAAATCCTACTCGGATGTGTTGGAAGCGAGTATAGATCGCGACCGTCAGCAGGGTTATACCCATATGGGGAGCCACAGAGCAGACTTACGCATTACCGTAAATGGTCAAAATGCGGCAGAAATTTTAAGCCGAGGCCAACAAAAACTACTGGTTTGCGCCCTTAAGATCGCTCAGGGTTATGTGTTTTCACGCATGACTGGCCGTAAAACCGTGTATTTGATTGATGATTTGCCGGCAGAGCTAGACGAGAAACATCGTAAATTGTTGACTCGTTGGCTAGATGCTATGGCTACTCAGGTGTTTATCACTGGAGTAGAGCAGGATAGTTTACTGTCTTCTTGGCAGAATAAATCTGAAATAGAGATAAAAATGTTCCACGTGGAACAAGGTTGCGTGACTGAACAAGGTCTATAACCTACTAAAGATCAGCTTTAAGAATTTACACCCGCTCTTAATCTTAAGGAAAGTGGGTTCACCGAATAAAAAGTGGAGATAGCTATGTCAGAAGAGAACACTTACGACTCGTCCAGTATTCAAGTCCTTAAGGGCTTGGATGCAGTACGTAAGCGCCCAGGGATGTATATTGGTGATACCGACGACGGTTCGGGCCTGCACCATATGGTGTTTGAAGTGGTCGATAACTCTATCGATGAAGCTTTAGCAGGTCATTGTTCTGAGATTAAAGTGGTTATTCACCCCGATGAAACCGTCTCTGTAGCTGATAACGGCCGTGGTATCCCAACGGATATGCACGAAGAAGGCGTCTCGGCGGCAGAAGTTATCATGACTATTCTCCACGCGGGCGGTAAGTTTGACGATAACACCTATAAGATTTCCGGCGGTTTGCACGGTGTAGGTGTGTCGGTAGTAAACGCGTTATCTGAATTTTTGAAGCTAACTATTCGTCGTGGCGGGAAAATTCATGAGCAAATTTACCGTCATGGTGTGCCTGATGAGCCACTAAAAATCGTGGGTGATTCCGCTACCTCAGGTACTGAAATTCACTTTAAACCTTCGGCTGAAACCTTTACCAACATCGAATTCCACTTTGAGTTGTTGGCAAAACGCCTGCGTGAGCTGTCATTCTTGAACTCTGGTGTGCGTATCGTCTTAAAAGACGAGCGGAGCGCTAAAGAAGAAGTCTACCAATACGAAGGTGGTTTGCGCGCATTCGTAGATCATCTCAACAAAAACAAATCTACTATCAATAAAATGGTGCATTTTGTTTCGCTAACTCGCCCCGATGGAATTGGCGTAGAAGTCGCTTTACAGTGGAATGATTCCTATCAAGAAAACTTGCTGTGCTATACCAATAATATCCCTCAACGCGATGGCGGTACTCACTTAGCCGGCTTCCGCGCTGCTTTGACCCGTGGTTTAAATAACTATATCGACAAAGAAGGCTTGGGCAAAACTGCAAAAATAGCCACTACCGGTGATGATGCTCGTGAAGGTCTAACCGCTATCGTTTCGGTAAAAGTACCCGATCCAAAATTCTCCAGCCAAACAAAAGATAAGTTGGTGTCTTCTGAAGTGAAAGCTGCAGTAGAACAGGAAATGGGCGAACATTTTGGTGCTTATCTGCTAGAAAATCCGGGCGAAGCTAAGGCAATTGTCGGAAAGATGATTGATGCTGCCCGCGCCCGTGAAGCTGCACGTAAAGCGCGCGAGATGACTCGCCGTAAAGGCGCGTTAGATATCGCTGGTTTACCGGGTAAATTGGCAGATTGCCAAGAGAAAGACCCGGCATTATCAGAAGTGTACCTGGTGGAAGGGGACTCAGCAGGCGGCTCAGCCAAACAAGGCCGCGCCCGCAAGACGCAAGCGATTCTACCGCTGAAAGGTAAAATTCTGAACGTGGAAAAAGCGCGTTTCGATAAAATGTTATCCAGTGCTGAAGTTGGCACCTTGATTACTGCACTCGGCTGCGGTATCGGGAAAGACGATTACAACCCGGATAAGCTTCGTTACCACAGCATCATTATCATGACGGATGCCGACGTGGATGGGTCGCACATCCGCACCCTGTTATTAACCTTCTTCTTTCGCCAAATGCGCGAGTTGGTTGAGCGCGGGCATATTTATATCGCCCAGCCACCGCTGTATAAAATCAGCAAAGGCAAGCAAGAGCAATACTTAAAAGACGAAGCGGCTATGACCGAATTCCTCACCCAAGCGGCGTTGGAAGGTGCAAGCTTGCACGTAAACCCAAGTGCACCACCGATTGCGGGCGAAGCGCTTGAGAAACTGGTACAGCAATACCGTAAGGTAATGGCGACCATTGAACGTCTATCGCGTTTGTATCCGGCGATTGTATTGGAAAAGTTGATTTATATGCCTGCCCTGCGTGCTGAGCATTTAGGTGATCAAGGCCATATTCAACAATGGTGCGATCAAATGCTGGCGCGCTTCGCGTTGGATGCGCGTGCTGGCAGCCAGAAATACAACATTGTTGTACGCGAAGATACGGAGCGTCATTTGTTCTTGCCGGTGGTGGAAATTATTGCCCACGGTATTTCTAACTACTTCCCGTTCAACCAGGACTTTTTCGGTTCTGGTGAATATGCATCTATTGTGTCACTCGGCCAAAATCTGGAAAACCTGATTGAAGAGGGCGCCTATATTCAACGCGGCGAACGTAAGCAAGCACTAACGAGCTTTGCAGACGGCTTGGAATGGTTGATGAAGGAATCGCGTAAAGGGTACAACATCCAACGCTATAAAGGTCTGGGTGAAATGAACCCTGAGCAATTATGGGATACCACCATGAACCCGGAAACTCGCCGTATGTTGCGCGTAACCATTCAGGATGCCATAGCCGCAGATCAGATTTTCACCTGCTTAATGGGCGATAACGTGGAGCCCCGTAGGGAATTTATTGAAACGAATGCGTTAGCGGTAGCAAACCTAGATGTTTAAATTAGTTTAAAGCTATCAAAAATATCTAATTAATAGATAATGCCGTTGGTTATGCTAGCGGCATTTTTTTATCCTACTGTTTCTAATGAGCAATTCTGAAGTCGCTCGTTAACCATTCTTTATAAAGGCCATCGAAGTAATTCTTGAGTTATAGTCAATATAACTATATTTTAAAAATAATAAGTTCAATAAATAATCGATGGTGGTGATATGCGTTTTTCTATTTTTTTAACAGTCATTGTTTTGATGGCTAGTGGTTTGGCGGCTTGCAACTCGACTGATTCCTCGATAAAGCATGATACGAAATTAAGTGCCTGTGCAAAACATACGTTAATTGATATTGCGCAACTACCCGTTATCGCTGAGCTTCCTAATCCGTTTTTAAAAGCGAATGGCAAGCTGATTAGCACCAAACAAGACTGGGCTTGCCGTCGTGCAGAAATTGGCGCTCAAGCACAGGCTTACCAATTGGGTGACAAACCTACAGCGCCAGAACATGTGAAGGCCGAGTTGCAGGGTGAGAGTTTGCTAGTGACGGTTGTCGATAACGGTAAAGCCCTGAATTTCACCGCAAAAATAACTCTACCTAAAACTGGCAAAGCGCCTTATCCGGCCATTATTGGTATGGGTGGGATTTGGCTTAATCGTGATGAATTGGGCAGCCAGGGCATAGCGCTTATTGAGTTTCCCAACAATGAACTTGCTGAGCAGCTCAATGGAGGCTCGCGCGGTAAAGGCAAATTCTATGACCTTTATGGCAAGGATCATTCTGCCGGCGCGTTAATGGCATGGGCGTGGGGTGTTAGTCGCTTAATTGATGCTTTGGAGCTTTCACCTAATAGCCCTATTAATGCCAATCGCTTGGGAATCACCGGTTGTTCGCGCAATGGCAAAGGGGCTTTGGTAGCGGGAGCGTTTGATGAGCGCATCAAACTGACTATTCCCCAGGAATCCGGTTCTGGTGGTTCAGCAAGTTGGCGAGTATCAGACGATCAAAAAGCATTGGGTCAAAATGTTCAAACTCTTTCGCAAATCGTGACGGAAAATGTCTGGTTCGCAGATAAGTTTAAGCTCTTTGGCGAGAGCGCTAATCGCCTTCCTTATGACCAACACAGCCTTATGGGCATGGTGGCGCCACGTGGTTTACTGGTTATTGAAAACACGTCTATGGAGTGGCTTGGCAACCGCAGCGCTTATACATCTGCATTGGCGGCTCGCGAAATTTGGCGCGCACATGGTCTTGAATCATCATTTGGTTTTTCACAATTAGGCGGCCATAACCATTGCCAGTTACCAGCGGCGCAGGTACCAGAAGTGGCGGTGTTTGTGCAAAAATTCTTATTGAATGACGCCACCGCAAACACGACATTGTTCAGAAGCGATACCGAATTTCAGGTTAATAAAGAACAGTGGATCAATTGGCAAACGCCTCGATTGAAATAAGATGACATCAATTTACTAAGCCCTAAGCACCTATCTTTAATAGCAAATTGCTATTAAAAATTACAATTTTTAAGCAAGTACTTTTTAAGAGCTCAGCTATAATCATGTTGTGCTTTTGAGCACAGAGACTTTCTAACAGCAGATGGATACCAGAGATGAGTGAGAAAAAAGTAGTTAAGGTGTTGCTGAGCCAAATAGAAGAAGCGCTAGAAGAGCGCCAAAGCAACGATAGGCGTAAGCAAACACTTGAAGATATTGAGAATGATCGCCGCAAAAATGATCGTCGCGATTCACCCGCAAAGGGATGAGTTACAAGAAGGGGCTAAATGCCCCTTTTTTGTTGCCTTAGAGAACCGGTAGTGCGGTTCCGTTAATTGGCGATTTAAGCACAAATGATGAATGCACACCGCTCACACCCTCAATGCGAGTTAACTTCTGCAACAAAAACTGTTGGTAACCATCCATATCCTTAACGATAACTTTTAATAAGTAATCTGCCGATTGACCAGTAATTAAATGGCATTCCAATACTTCAGGGTAAGACGCCACGGTTTGCTCAAACGCATCAAAGCGTTCTGGCGTGTGTTTGTCCATGCTGATTTGAATAAAGGCCATTAAGGTTAGCCCTAACTTTCGGGCATTGAGTAAGGCGACATAGCCATCAATCAAGCCTGCTTCCTCTAATTGACGCACACGACGCAGACAAGGCGAAGGCGACAGGCTAATCGCATCTGCTAATTCCTGGTTAGTGATGCGGCCATTCTTCTGCAGTTCTTCTAAGATCAAGCGGTCGTAGCGATCAAGTTCCATAATACAATTCTTAATTAATAGGTTTTCAACACTTATAAGGGTTAAATATATCAATAAAAATGAGTTTCATGAAATAATATTGCTTAAATGTAGAAAGTGTAGGAATTTTTAGCAATCATCTGCTGTAGCGTTTTTCTTATACTATCAAACGTCATAGTAGTACTCATGTTCTGATCTGAACGTGGTGCGGAGTTAAAGCCACAAGCCAAGTGTTTGGGCGGGTGAATGAGAAGGCGTTACAGCGCTGGTGTCTAACCCGTTAATTGCTGCTTATCAGTAGCGATTTACAAGCACTCTCCAAAACTACTTTGCTCAAGTACAACCTTCTACTTTTTAAAAGAAATGCAACGCGGAGTTCGCCATGATTAGTAATCCATCCACCAAATACCAACGCTTCGTTGGCGTCAGTTTGCCCGATCGTCAATGGCCCAATAATTTTATTGTGAAGCCACCAATTTGGATGAGCACAGATCTACGCGATGGTAATCAGGCACTCATAGACCCTATGTCGGTTGCGACCAAACTGCGGATGTTTAAAGAATTGGTGGCGATTGGTTTTAAAGAAATTGAAATTGGTTTCCCCTCGGCGAGTGAAATTGATTTTAGTTTTACACGTTTATTGATTGAAGAAAATCATATCCCTGATGACGTGACCATTGAAGTATTGGTGCAAGCGCGTTTCGATTTGATTGAGAAAACCGTGCAGAGTTTACGCGGCGCCAAACGTGCGATTTTGCATATGTACAATCCGTTGGCGCCAGCATTTCGAAAAATTGTGTATAACACCGATAAAGACGGCGTAAAAAATATCGCCATCCAAGGCACCAAGTGGTGTAAACAATTAACGGAAACTGCGCCAGAAGTTGATTGGACTTTCCAATATTCGCCAGAAGTTTTTTCCAGCACCGAAATTGATTTTGTCAAAGAAGTGAGCGATGCCGTTGCCGATATTTGGCAGCCTACGCCGCAGAAAAAAATGATTTTAAATTTGCCTGCAACCGTAGAAATGAATACGCCCAATACCTATGCGGATCAAATTGAATGGATGCATCGCAATATTAATAATCGCGATTCGATTATTATTAGTGTGCACCCACACAATGATCGCGGTACTGCAGTTGCAGCGGCGGAGCTAGCAGTAATGGCCGGTGCAGATCGTGTTGAAGGTTGTTTATTTGGTAATGGTGAGCGTACCGGTAATGTGGATTTGGTAACCCTTGCATTGAATTTGTATTCGCAAGGTATTCATCCTGGCTTGGATTTTTCGGACATTGATCGCGTGAGAAAATTGGTAGAAGATTGCACGCAATTACCCGTGCATCCACGTCACCCCTATGCGGGTGAATTAGTGTTCACAGCATTTTCGGGTTCGCATCAAGATGCGATTAAAAAAGGTTTTGCCGTACAGAAAAAAGATACATTGTGGGAAGTCCCTTATTTGCCGATTGACCCAGCAGATTTAAATCGCAGTTACGATGCAGTCGTGCGAGTGAATGCACAATCGGGTAAAGGTGGTGTGAGTTTTTTACTGCAACAGCAAGCAGGTTTGCATTTACCGCGTCGCCTGCAAATTGAATTTAGTGCAGCAGTGCAAAAAGTCAGTGATACTACCGGTAAAGAAGTTAAGAGTAGCGATATCGTGAATATATTCGATAAAGAATATTTTTCAGTGAAATCGCCTTTAGCTTATCAAAGCTCCAAACTGAAAAATTACGACGATAGCCAGCATCACGTTGAAATTATTATTTACGCACAACATGAAAACAAAACGGTAGAAATTAGCGGCAGTGGAAATGGCCCTATTGATGCGGCTGCACATGCTTTGAGTCAATATGTGGGGATGAATATCAGTCTTGTAGATTATTCAGAGCATTCCGTTGGTGAAGGGTCAGATGTTGCAGCGGTTTGCTACGTAGAAATGAAAGTGGGTAACAGTAAAGCCGTATTTGGGGTGGGCAAAGATAGCAACATTATCGCGGCAGCTATTAAGGCGCTGATTAATGGTGTGAATCGCCATTCTAAATAATGGTAAAGAGGTTTAAAAAATGGCCAGCGTAAAGCTGGCCATTTGCGTTCAGAGGGATTTTAAGATTAAGAACAGAGTGGTTGCTAAGATCGTTCGCTCTTTCTTAAGATAAGGTTAAATAAATTCTATTCCGTGTGAATCTATATCTCTCCCAAGCGCGTCAAACTAGCCACAAGAGTGCTTTGTATGGCAGTTTCCGCGCTGACACTTGTCATTAAGTGTTAATCAAAGTAAATAAAGTCAGCTAAGTTTCAAATAGTGATTAGGCTGCACAAGTAAACACTCGGCTCAAGCATAGGATGAACGCCATGATCAAACTGCATAATATCCATAAGTACTATCATTCCGGTGAGCAGCCTCTGCATGTACTTAAGGGAATCGACCTGCATATTCGCGAAGGTGAGTTGGTTTCCATTATGGGTTCATCGGGGTCAGGCAAATCAACGTTATTGAATATCCTGGGTATTTTAGACAATCACGATCAAGGTGATTACTTTCTTGCCGGGCGTGAGATTAAAGACCTTAAAGAGAAAACTGCGGCGCATCTGCGCAATGAGTTATTGGGCTTTGTCTTCCAATCATTTAATTTGCTGCCTTTTAAAAATGCGACAGAAAATGTGGCTTTGCCACTTTACTATCAAGGAGTAAGTCGCAAAGAGCGCAATAAGCGCGCGGCTGAATATTTAGAAATGGTGGGCCTGGATCATCGCGCGAACTTTATGCCCAATGAATTATCGGGTGGGCAAAAGCAACGTGTGGCTATTGCACGGGCACTGGTAACAAAACCTAAAGTTATTTTAGCGGATGAACCAACGGGAGCGTTGGACAGCCAAACCACACAAGAAGTGATGTCACTGATTAAAGAGGTTCACGCACTGGGTAATACGATTGTCATTGTGACCCACGAACAGGATATTGCCGATCAAACCCAGCGCCAAATTATTTTGAAAGATGGCTTGATCGTATCGGGCAAACATCATCATGCTAGCGCCATTAACGAGCAGGACAAAGAAAAAATTCAGGACTAATTAATATGTGGGATGGCTTACAAGAAATTTTATTTACCTTGCGCCAAAATAAATTGCGCACATTGCTCACTGCCTTCGGTGTGTTCTGGGGTATTTTTATGTTGATTCTCATGCTTGGTGCAGGCAAGGGCATGCAAAATGGTGTCTATGAGGGTTTTGGTGGTGAGGTCATGGATTTTATTGTTGTTTATACCGGCACCACGTCAGTTGCGCATAACGGCATGGGGCTTGGGCGTTATATTCAACTTAGCCAAGAAGATATTACAGCCATTTCACAAAAAATCCCCAATGTTCGTTTTATTTCGAGCGAAAACCAAAGTGGTGGTGCGACGATTACCTACGAGAAAAAAGTGGGTAATTTTGACGTGCATGGCGTGCCCGATGATTACTTTAAAATCAAAGAATCCATTCCATTTACCATTGGTAGAAAACTCAATACGTTTGATCAGTTAGAGAATCGTAAAATTTGCGAGTTGGGCAGTGCAGTTGTTGAAAAAATATTTGGTAAAGACATAGATCCTGTGGGTAAAGCAGTACGCATTAATGGCGTCGTGATGACAGTAGTGGGTGTATTTCACGATAAGGGCAATCGTGGTCGTGATTCAGAGCGAATTTATATTCCTGACAGCACCTATCAAAAAGTATTTGGTAACGGCAATCGTGTACAAACTATTTGGTTACGTCCCAAAGAAAGTACAGATGGTTTTGAGCTTGAGAAAAAAGTGATTGAATTACTGCAGCGCCGGCATTCAGTTTCCCCGGAAGATAAACGCGCAGTGCGATCCTTCAACATGGCTGAACCTGCAAAAATGGTAAACGGTTTGTTTTTGGGGATTAACGCGATTATTTGGTTTGTAGGCTTGGGAACATTAGCAGCAGGTATTGTGGGTATTAGCAACATCATGATTATTACTGTTAAAGAACGCACCCGTGAAATTGGTATACGCAAAGCCTTAGGAGCAACGCCAAAAAATATTGTGGGTACGCTGTTAATGGAATCTATTTTAGTAACCAGTATTGCGGGTTATGCCGGTATGGTATTGGGTGTGGCTCTTATAGAGTTAATTTCATTTGGCTTACGCAGTTCAGGTGCGAAGCTGGATTTTTTTCTAAATCCTGAAGTTGATTTCCAAGTTGCAATAACGGCAATTATTCTATTAGTTGTTGTAGGCGCTTTAGCAGGCTTGGTGCCTGCATTGAAAGCGGCGCGCATCATGCCCATTGAAGCTATGCGAGCGGATTAAGGAAACCACATGACGATAATTGATATAGAAAAATGGCAAGAAATTTTTCAAACGCTTGGTCAACATAAGCTGCGCACATCCTTAACAGCGTTTGGTGTTTTCTGGGGCATTTTTATGCTTACCATTTTGTTAGGTGCAGGCAAGGGTTTGGAGAATGGTGTTATCGAAGACTTTAAAACAATTCCGCCTACTGCTTGGGTTTGGTCGCAAAGTAAAACCCAACTTCCTTATCAAGGCATGCCCGTTGGCCGCACGATTAGACTCAAACCCGAGGATGTTGAGGGCATTCGTAATAGTGTGCCCAGCGTTGGCAGAATATATGCGCAAAATAGCGTAGGTATTTGGAATGGGTCGCCCGCCTATACAGTTTATAAAAGTAATAACGGTAGTTTTTCGGTGCAAGGTACTCATGCGGGTATGTCGAATATTCACCAGCAACGAATTTCAGAAGGCCGCTACATTAATGAAATTGACGATGAAAAGCGGCGCAAGGTTGCCATTATTGGCGAACGAGTAAAAGCGCAACTGTTTAAATCCGGTGAAAAAGCGGTAGGTGCAGATATCACTATTTCAGGTATAAATTTTCATGTGGTTGGCGTTTATAAAACGACAGACACTAATCCGGGCAGCACCGAAGAAGAGAAAATTTATATCCCTAACGACACACTGCGTTATTCCTTTAATCAAGTGGGTTGGGTGGGAAGTTTTGTTGTGATTCCAAAAGCGGGAATTCATGCATCAATTGCTGAAGCAGAAGTAAAAGCATATTTAGCGGAAAAAAAATAAAGTTGATCCAAAAGATTTAGGTGTGTTTGGCAGTTTCAATTTACAAAGTGAATTTGACAAAATTAATGGATTGTTTAACGGAATTAAATTTTTCAGTTGGGTAGTAGCAATAGGCACCATCATGGCAGGTGCCATTGGCGTGGGGAATATTATGCTTATTGTTGTTAAAGAGCGCACGCGTGAAATTGGTTTACGCAAAGCCTTAGGTGCATCGCCTGGCAACATTATTGGCATGATCATGCAAGAATCAATTTTTATCACTGCTTTGGCAGGCTATTGTGGTTTAGTGGTAAGTGTTTTTTTACTGGAGGGCGTGAGTGCGCTTATGGAAGCAAATGGCGGTAAAGCAGGTATGTTTCGCCATCCAGAAGTGGATTTTGCAACGGCTGTAATGGCGCTCATCGTTTTAGTTGTTGCGGGAGTCTTGGCGTCTTTAATGCCTGCCGCTAAAGCCGCTGCAGTAAATCCCATTGTCGCATTGCAAGACGAATAATAAACAACCAATTTTAATCAATTACATTACGTGTTTTTTACAAAAGGTAAGAAGGGAAAATGAAAAAAATCATTATGTTTGGCGTGCTGGGTTTGGTGGTCATAATTTTTGTGGGCACCATTGTATTTTTGTATAAAAAATCCCAGCAGGCACCTGTGGTGTATACCGTGGATGCCCCAATGACTACTACTATCATTAAAAAAACAGTGGCTATTGGTAAAGTAATTCCCCGACGTGAAATTGAAGTTAAATCACAAGTATCGGGCGTGGTTGAAAAGGTGTTTGTAATTGCCGGTCAAACCGTTAAAAAAGGTGAGATATTGGCAAAAATTACCCTTCGCCCTAATATGCTGAATGTGAACTCTGCAGAGTCACAAGTACAAAGTGCAAAAATTAATTTGCAAAATTCCGAGTCTGAATATAATCGCCAGAAAAAACTTTTCGCTCAAAAGTTAATTTCTGAGTCTGAATACAATAAATTTTTAGTATCTTATAATTTGCAGCGTGAGGCCTTAAGCAATGCTGAAAACTATTTACTATTATTAAACTCAGGCGCTACTAAAAACTCGGATAAAGTGTCTAATCTTATCCCCGCAACGGTTGATGGTATGGTGTTAGATGTGCCTAATAAAGAGGGCGCATTTATTGTTGAATCCAGTACTTTCCAGTCAGGTACCACACTTGCTGTGTTAGCTGATATGAATGACATGATTTTTGAAGGTTTGGTGGATGAGTCTGAAGTAGGAAAATTGCGCGAAGGCATGGAGTTAGTACTAAACATTGGCGCGTTGCAAGGTAAGCCTTTTACAGCGGTGCTCGAATATATCTCTCCCAAGGGATTTACTGATCAAGGCACCATTAAATTTCAAATTCGCGCAGCAGTGAAGTTAGATAAAGAGCTTTTCTTGCGTGCTAATTACAGCGCGAATGCCGATATCGTTTTAGAGAAAAAGGAAAACGTATTGGCCATTAACGAAGGTAACTTGATCATAGAAGAGAAGGCTAACTTTGTGGAAGTGGAAACCGCACCTCAAAAATTTGAAAAGCGCGAAGTCAAAACAGGCTTATCGGACGGCATCAACATCGAAATTGTTTCTGGGTTGAAGGCGAACGAGAAAATTAAACATCGCTAATGTGGCATCCTGCGACATGAAAAGCATCGGCTCATTACCGATGCTTTTTTTATATGCAGCGCTCCGCTATCATAGGTTTACCTTAATGCATCATCCACAGGATTGCCCTTCATGAAAAAATTATGCGTAATTGCACTCAGCCTTTTAGCATTGCCGGCATTAGCCGATAATAATCGCGGTTTTTATGTGGGCTTAGGTGGATCGGTTATTGAGGATTATCAAGATGGCGTTGATGATCTGAGCAACATTAAAGCAGCCGAAATACTTGGCGGTTATAAATATAACAGTGCACTCGGCGTTGAAATTCGGTTTGGCAAAGGCAAGACGACAGGCACTAGCCGTTTTTATTTTGATGATGCCGGAGTTTTACAAAATGGCAGTGTCGAGCGTGAGATTGACAGCTATAGCAGCCTCTACTACAAGCCTGAATTAGTGAACGATGAAGCTAAGCTTTACGGTTTAATCGGCTATACCCATGTAAATTCATCGGGAACAGTAAAGGATACCGCTGGCAAACTGGTACGCAGCTCCGATGGGTCAGTTTCAGGTTTCTCTTATGGTATAGGTGTTGGCTTTGTGATTAACGAGCACTTTAATGTCAATATCGAATACAAAAATTTGAGCGATGAAATTAGCGGCAAGCCAAATTTGGCAAGTTTAAACTTCGACTATCGCTTCTAAGACATTTAAATCTCTCAAACATAATACTAGGGAGGCCTTCTCCCTGGTTTCGTTCACAAATGATTACAGATTTACAGTCGATTTGGCAGTATAACGAGTGTATTACGCGTTAAAGGGCTAGGCCATGATCATCGCTAAATCACGTTTTTATCTTCCATTTCTTATTGCTTACCTCCTGCTATTTAGTTACAGAGCGCAGGCCGCAGATTCAGATTCGCAGTGGCAGTTCAGTCTGGGCGTGGGCGTAGGCATCCGCACCAATCCCGTTATGGACAACGATGATATTCCTCTGATTGTGATTCCCCAAGTGAGCTATCAAGGCGAGCATTTTTTTATTCAAAATCTGGATCTCGGCTACACATTATTTCAGAATGAAAAACAGCAATTTAATGTGCTGATAACGCCAAGTTACGATCAAGTTTTTTTTAATAAATGGGATCTTAGTAATTTTACTGAGCGCACTGCACTTTCATTCGATGCAGCTAAAGATACGGCAACTGTAGGGCCTACAAACGTCGATATCGACAAACGTTTATTGCATAAGCGACGAATGGCGGGTTTAACAGGTGTGGAATATAGTCACAGTTTTTACGATTTGGATATCCAATTGCAGTTGTTAACGGAGGCTACCGGATATTACAAGGGTAGTGAGGCGCGTTTAGCAATAAGCAAAGCAATTGATCTTGGTAAACATGATGTTAAATTAACCATTGGCACCAATTGGCAAGATACAAAAACACTCAATTATTATTATGGCGTGACTGCACAAGAAGCATTGAATCGTGTGCCTTATCATTCTGCGGATGGATTCGCAGGGCTATTACGTTTCGATTGGAGCTATCAGCTGGATGAGCACTGGAGTTTGCGGTTTTTTACCAGCTATCGTCATATAAGTTCTTCAATTTCAAATAGCCCATTAGTAACTGATGATAATGTAGTAACGGCATTTGCTGGGGGGGTGTACCATTTTTAATGGTAAAAGGCGCCCGATAATAATAAGCCTATTTTTCTATTTATTAATTCAGCAAGCTTGTGCGGCAGAAAATACACCCTTTGTTCATTTGTTTCTGAAGCCCAATATTTGCGTGCTATCGGGGGCCGAGCTCTATTGTGAAGATATTTTTGTTGCTGAATGGAAGTCAGTCGGCAACAAAAATTATTCGCTCTGTTTATATCAACGCGGCAATGAAAAACCGATTGAGTGTTGGAAAAATACTAGCTTCGGCAAGATAGAGTTTACCCAAGCTATTGATAAAACCACCTTGTTTGAGTTGCGCGACATGCATAATCAAGCTTTATTGGGACAAAAATCGTTTCAAGTAATCAATGCACAAAAAAAATATCAGCGTTCACGTCGAAATCCGTGGAGCTTTTTCTAGCGAGACTCAAAATGAAAAACCATATTTTACTCGTGGAAGATGATCGCCGTCTGGCGGATTTAGTTAAAGGTTATCTTGAAAATAATGAGTTTTTAGTCACTATTGAAGGCAATGGCAATCGTGTAATGCGACAGTGCCAACAATTAAATCCTGCCTTGGTGATTTTAGATTTAATGCTGCCCGGCAAAGATGGTTTGACGATTTGTCAGGAGTTACGTCCTCATTATCGTGGCCCTATTTTAATGTTGACAGCACGCAACGAAGATGTAGATCAAGTGTTAGGTTTGGAATTTGGTGCTGATGACTACGTTATTAAACCTGTTGAGCCAAGAGTTTTATTAGCGCGTATGCGAGCGCTAATGCGCCGCTACTACTATCAGGAAAGCAGCGAACAGGAAACTTTGGCGTTTGATAAACTGGTGATTCAACCCACCGCGCGCAAAGTTCTACTGAATGGAGAAGACATTAATTTATCCAGCCATGAATTTGATTTGCTCGTGGCTTTGGCAAAACATGCAGGGCAAGTTATAGGGCGAGAATATCTTTTTAATCAAATCTACAGCCGAGAGTATGATGGTTTGGATCGCACTATCGATGTCCGTATTTCTCAACTACGGAAAAAGCTATTTGATAATTCAGAAAATCCAACACGCATAAAAACTATTTGGGGAAAGGGCTATCTTTTTGTTGCAAATGCATGGAGCTGATTAGATGAATCGTGCATTTTTTTCACTTTATCTTATTATTGTTTTATCTATTGTATTGCTAGGAGTCGTGTTAAATAAATTTTGGGATGAAGTAAGTCCACCGCAAGAGATTGATCCCGCCGTCATCGATTTAATTACCTTAATCGAAGTATCTTTAAAAAATAGCCAAAACGAACATAAAAATGTTCGATTCAAGCAATTAACAGCAGGGCTGAATTATGAGGTTGCATTGGTTGCAGTGGGAGATTTTTCTAAAACCGACATCGCCCAAAAAATCAAACAAGGCGGTGTTATTCATGTAAGCGATAACGAAGCACAATACTTTTATAAACTTCTGAATGGTTCAGACGATGTGCTATTGCTCTCTTATCCTTTGCCATCAAGCAATCACAACGGATTTTATATTTCCTTTGTTTTGTTATTTTACAGCGCAATTGCAATAGCTGTTTTTATTTGGGTTTGGCCCTTAGCGCGCGATCTCGCGCGTTTAGCCCAGCATGCGCAGCAACTAGGAAAAGAAGGCCAGCAAGATATTATCAAAGTGTCACCACGGTCAGTCGTCTATCCGTTTGCCAATGCGTTTAATGATATGACAATAAGACTCAATGAAATGATGCGCTCTCAAAAAGAAATGACGTTAGCGGTGTCTCATGAGCTGCGAACACCCTTAGCTCGCATGAAGTTCGCATTGGCAATTTCAGAAAGTCAGCACGTGCACGATGAGCTAAGAAAACAATTAATAGAAATAAATGACGACGTAATGGAAATGGAGTATCTAATAAACTCGTTCCTTGCTTATGCAGCATTTGATCAACAATCCCAAAAATTAAATCAACGTGAAGGTCATATTCAGGATTTATTGCAAAATATTGTTTCGCGCCTTTCAAGTCATCAGCATAAAAATATTGATGTTATCGTTAATGATGAAACAAATGGACGTCCCCTCACATGTGAGTGGTCGCTCATGCAAACAGGCTTGCAAAACATAATTCAAAATGCTTTCGGCTATGCACGCTCGTCCCTATTGATCACCGTCAAAGCAACACCAGCTCAGTTTGTTATTTCTATCGCAGACGATGGGCCTGGCGTTCCGGAGGGTCAACAAGAGCGAATTTTTGAATCCTTTGTACGCATTTACAGTGAAGAAAATCATCGGAGTGGATTTGGTCTAGGGCTTGCGCTTGTTAAGCGAATTATGGAATGGCATCGAGGTTCGGTAAGTTACACAAGCTCACCATTGGGGGGAGCACAATTCACATTAGAATGGCCACGATTAGGCGCATAAATCTTCATCGTGCCGCGACTGAACAATAATTTTTTATGCATGAAACCATCTGAAGAAGCGCCTGTCTGAGTTCATATATCTGCATGATTGGATATAGCCACTGGTTATAGTTCAAAGTTTTAATCAGTGAAACAATGGGCGCTTAGATGTCATTTATTTAGGCTTAAACGCAATAATAGACTGAAATAGCGCTTTTCATGATGTTTAAGAGCAGCTACTATAGCCCCGTTTTTTAGGGGGCAGTACGTCTGCTTTTGCATAAACCAAAAATAACCTAAAAAATTGTCAGAGTTTGTTAATAAAGCCTTCTTTGCCTATGAATGTAGCTATACTGCTACAACTAAAGCGAAGGTGCTTTAGAGCTTACTCCGTGAGATTGTAGATACAATTGCCAAACCGTCAGGTTATTAGTTGTACTGCAGTATCATTTTTTGCAGGTGAAATTCAGAAGGTGGCAGCTAAGTTATGTCATATCACGCCAAAAAAAGTGCTGGACAGCGTTCTACGGGAATTATCATCGTAGTCGCATTCCATGTGCTTCTCATCTGGGGGCTTACTGCGGGTTTACACCGTGAAGCCGTCAAAAACGTAGTAGAAATTTTAAAGGCAGACGTAAAAGAGGAGGAGATCATTAAAGAAGAACTCCCACCGCCTCCGCCGCCGGATATAAAACCACCACCACCAGATTTTGTTCCTCCACCCCAACTCGACTTTGTTCCAGATGTTGTCCCTCAGGCAGCCATTAAGAATGTACAAAGTGAAGTTAAGAAAGTTGAAGCACCGGTTAACCAAACTAGAGCTAAGCCTGCTGGTAAGGGATTATCTGCGCCAGATTATCCGTCAGCATCACTTCGCCTAGGTGAATCCGGTAGCACTGGATTAAATTTATACATTGGTGAAGATGGTAGGGTGGCCGATGCGCAAATTTCTTCTAGTAGCGGCTCAGAGCGTTTGGATGAAGCAGCTAGAAAGCATTCAATCCGCGCATGGAAGTTTACCCCGTGCATGGTTGGAGACAGACCTGTGGCCTGCTGGCAGCCATATAAATATACATGGAAGCTTCAAGACGCCAAATAACTTCTTGGTTTTAGAATATTAAATAGATCTTTAAATTTACGTTAACTGCAGGGTTTGAAAAATGTTAAAAAAACTTTCATCTGTTTTAATTTTGGCGTTGGCTTTAGGTGGTCAGCATTTCTTGGTTAGTTCAGCATTCGCTCAAGATGCAACTACCCCAGCTACTGAAACTGCACCAGCCGCTGACGCTGCTGTACCGGCTACCGAGCCAGCTGTTGATGCTGCACCTGTTGAAGCACCAGCTACTGATGCTGCGAGCGCAATTGATGCTGCAAACGAAGGCACCATGACTAAAGAAGCTCCTCACGGTCTTGCAAAAGCATGGGAAGATGGCGACGCGGTTACCAGAAGCGTATTGGTTTTGATGGTTATTATGTCAGCTGCTACTTGGTACATCGGCGCCATCAAGTTGATGGTTCAGTCTAAACTGTTTAAGCAATCTGTTGAAGCTCGTAAAGTGTGGGACGCAAAAAGCTTGCAAGATGGCGTTAACAATCTTAAAGCAGACAGTGCATTCCGTGCGATTGCTGAAGATGGCTTAAAAGCCGTCAAACAATACGATGGTAAACAAACCGACAAAATCGATTTGGATTCTTGGATAAGCCTTACCGTACAACGTTCTGCGGCAAACGTAGTGAACGACTTGCAAACAGGCATGGCAGTATTGGCAACCGTAGCATCTACTTCTCCATTCGTAGGTTTGTTCGGTACCGTTTGGGGTATTTACCACGCCTTGATCGCAATCGCTGTATCTGGTCAACCATCAATCGATAAAGTAGCTGGCCCAGTGGGTGAAGCATTGATAGCTACTGCAATTGGTTTGGGTGTAGCGGTACCTGCAGTATTCCTTTACAACTGGTTGGTTCGTCGTAATAAAGTTGCAAGCGAATCTTTGAATGCCTTTGCTGCTGACGTTCATGCATACCTCATCGTGGGTGTTAATGGCGGCGACAAGTAATTTACATTAACGGTTTAAAGCCTAATGTCTGATGGAAGTTCCGTACAGAAAGTAGTATGCAGAATTTTCATCAGGCATAAGTAAAACTTGTAACGCGAGGTAGTAAAAGATGGGAATGAATATATCTGAAGGTGGCGGTGGTGATACCGAGCTGAACTCCACGATTAACACGACCCCGTTGGTTGATGTTATGTTGGTACTTCTAATCGTGTTTTTGATCGCCGTACCTGTAGTACTAAAAACAGTGCCGGTACAACTTCCAAACGTTTCTAATATTCCTACACAATCCAAACCTGAAAATATTGTTATTACGGTCGATGCGGAAGGTGAAACCTATTGGAACAACGTTCCTGTGGATAAAGAAACCTTGCTGGCTAATTTAAGAGTGGAAGCTCCTAAAAAGCCTCAACCAGAAGTACATATTCGCGGTGACTTAAGCGCTCGCTATGAACCAGTTGGTCGTGTTGTGGCCTACTGTCAAAGAGCAGGTATCGTTCGGGTTGGTTTTATCACCTCACCTGAAAATATCAATTAAGTCGTTGGGTCCACAATTAAGGGTAATTCATCATGGGTATGAATGTAGGTAGTGGAAGCGGTGAAGCTGAAGTAATGGTGGAGATGAATACCACACCATTAATCGACTTGATGCTTGTACTTATTGTAATGTTAATTATGTCGCTTCCACCGCAAACCCATGCGGTAAAGTTAGACATGCCGGTGACAAGTCCTCCAACGGACGTGGAACCGCCGCCAGTAATTGATATTGTTGTAGACTTTGACGGTTCTATTTATTGGAACTCTGAATTGATTACATCAGGCGATAGATTACAAAGTTATTTAAAGTCAGCGGCGCGTGCTGAACCTCGTCCAGAGATTCACTTGAAGCCTAATAAGTTAGCAAAATATGATGCCGTTGCTAAAGTATTGGCTACTGCACAGCGTTTAGGTGTTAAAAACATTGGTATTTTGGGTAATGAAGCGCTGGAGTAATCTCCGGCGTTTTTTCATTGTGCATAAACTGCTCTAATCAGTAAACGTATTGGTAAACATCGTTATGTGTGTTAAAAAAAATCTATTTGGAATAGCAAGATCAGTTTCATTTGTTGTGGCTTTAACTACGGGTTTAACCACGGTTTCAGCAGTTTTTGCTCCTGTCACTATGGCAGCTGAAAAACCTCAGCAACTCAGTGCAAAAATGAAGCCGCTTGGCGAAGCGGATAAATTGATGAAAGAGAAAAAGTTTAAAGAAGCTTTAGCGATCATCAATGAAAAAGTTGTTCCTATTCAAGGTAAAACAGCTTATGAAGAAACTGTTACTAATGAGCTCAAAGCAGCTTGTTTAGCGCAGCTTCGTGATTACGCAGGCGTAGCAAAAGTTTATGAAACTATGCTGGCTGCAAATCAAGTGCCTGCAAATCAGATTAATCAAAGAACAGAAACCTTGGGTGATATTTATGCAACTCTGGGAGATTTTACAAAATCAGTGGATGCATATGAAAAGTATCTAAAAGCTAATCCAGGAAGTGCAGAAGTAACGTCAAAGTTACTAAATTCTTACTTCAAAAAGGGTGATTACAAAAGCTCTGCGGATATAGCACAAAAATTAGTAAAAAAAGCTGAAGATGCCAAGGTTAAGCCTGAAGCAGATTGGCTGAAAATGCTTGCCTTTTGTTACGATAAGCTAAGTAAGAAAGAGGGAATTGCAAAAGCTGAAAGTGATACTTACAAAACAAAAATCGCCAATGTGATGGAATCTCTTTTAGAGTTTTACCCGACACCAGCGTACTGGAATGACATGTTGAAAATTACTCACAATGAAGTGAATTTCAACGATGGTGAGAAAATCGAATTCTACCGTCTGAAAAAAGCGGTAGGTGCTATGGATGCGGCAGAATATAACGAAATGGCAGAGTTAGCTTTGTCTATTTTGGATTCTGGTGATGCAAAAGCAGCTCTAGAAGCAGGTATAAGCTCAGGAGTTGTTGTAGCAAGTGAACGTACTACCCGTTTGTTGAACAGAGCTAAAGCTGAAGCAGCTAAAGATTTGGCAAGTTTGGATGCAGTTGCTAAAGAAGCTGCTGGTAAGCCAAATGGCGAGCCTCTTGCGAAAATTGGCGCTGCTTATCTTGGTCACGGCTTGAATGAAAAAGCTATAACCACCCTTCAAAGCGCAATTGCAAAAGGTGGTTTGAAGTCAGTTGACGAAGCTTATGTTCGTTTGGGTGTAGCCAATTTGAACTTAGGTAAAAAAGCTGAAGCTATAAAAGCATTTCAATCGGTTTCAAGTAAGTCTAATTTGAGCCGTGTTGCAAAACTTTGGGTTATGTACGCCAAAAAATAATGGGTTACGTTTCCATAAATGCCCGCATCTGCGGGCATTTTTTTTGGCTGAATTTAAGCAGCAAGGAAGAGAGCCAGAAATCTTAAGCCTGTGTATAATAGGCATCCACTTTTGCCACTGAGCAAATCTTATTATTAAAAGGTATCTGCTGTGAATTTCTTTCAGTTTTTAATCCAAGAGTGGATCTTAACCAGCTTGCTGATCGCACTTATAATTGGTTATACCTTGCGGGAGCGAATTAAAAGTGGCGTTCCATTGTCCAATAATGAACTTACGCGCTTAGTAAATAGTGATGAAGCGATCATTTTGGATATACGCCCAAGCGCGGAATATAAGCTCGGACATTTAGTTGATTCCATTAATATTCCTTATGAGCGGATAAATGCGGATATAGCCACTCTTGAAAAATACAAATCCAAGACCATTATCATTGTTGATAAGCTAGGGCAGTATGCCGGTACGGCGGGTCGCCAATTAGCCAAAGCGGGATTTGATGTACGTAGGTTATCGGGTGGCATTAGTGAATGGCAAAACCAAAATCTTCCTTTGGTGAAAGGTAAGCAAAAGTAGAGATCAATATGGCACGAGTTTTAATGTACACAACAGCCGTTTGCCCATACTGCGTTAATGCTAAAAAATTATTGGCTCAGAAAGGCGTAAGTTTTGAAGAAATTCGTGTCGATCAAAACCCCGAATTACGCAATGAAATGATGCAGAAAAGTGGGCAGCGAACAGTGCCACAAATATGGATTGGTGAACTACACGTAGGTGGATTCACTGATTTATGGGCGCTTGATAAACAAGGCAAGCTCGATGGGCTTTTACAAAATAACTAAGCGATATTAAGAGAATTTTATGACTGAAGAAAACACTCAAGCAACGGAAGCACAACAGCCACAAGCAGGCTTTGCCATTCAAAAAATCTACTTGAAAGATATTTCTTTTGAAACACCAAGTGGGTTAGATGCTTTTACTAAAGCGTGGAAACCTAACGTGCAGCAAGATTTAAATGTTCAAGTGACACCTGTTGAAGAGGGCTTATTTGAAGTTTTACTATTATTGACCATTACTGCGCGTATTGATGAGAAAGTTGTATTTTTAGTAGAAGTGAAACAAGGCGGCTTATTTATTATTAATGGCTTGGAAGGCATTCAATTAAGTCACGCCATCAACACCCTTTGTCCGCAAATTCTTTTCCCTTATGCACGTGAAACTATTGATAGTCTTTTGACTCGCGGTGGCTTCCCACCTTTGATGTTGGCACCTATTAATTTTGACGCGGTATTTGCACAGGCTGTTATGCAAGCGCAGCAACAAGCAGAAGCTGCTGCAACGGCACCCGCTGAGCCGGCGCTGAATTAATCTTCCTTTATTAGCCCGATATCTGTCGGGCTAATTCATTATCAGGTGCAGTCATGTTTAATCTTTCTCGCCTCGATCGCTCTAACTCAAGTTACATTGCTGCTATTGATTTGGGCTCCAACAGCTTTCACATGATTATTGCCAAATGGGATAATGACCAACTGGTTGTGCTCGATCGTCTGCGCGATCCGGTGCGTATGGGTTGGGGGTTGGGCAGTGATGGTTCTCTTAGTGAAGATGCACGTTTACGAGCGCTAAATTGTTTAGAAAAATTTGGCGAGCGTTTACGTGAGTATCCATCGCGCAGTGTGCGTATTGTTGGCACCAAAACATTACGTAGCATTAACGATTCGAGTCAATTTCTTGCCGATGCACAACAGCGTCTTGGTCACCCGGTAGAAATTATTTCCGGTGATGAAGAAGCCCGCTTAATCTATTTAGGTGTGGCGCACTGCATTGCGCCCCAAGATGGCAAGCGCCTGGTTATGGATATTGGTGGCGGCAGTACTGAAATTATTGTCGGCGAAGGAATGTCGCCGTTGATTAAAGAAAGTTTAAATATGGGCTGTGTTGCCATTACTAAACGTTTCTTTTTGGATGGCAAGGTTAACGAGAAAAATACCAGCAAGGCACTGATTGCGTGTATGCAAGAATTATCGCCAGTTGCAGACGAATTTATTCAACAAGGTTGGAATCAAGTTTTAGGAGCGTCGGGCACCATTAAAGCCGTTGCTAAAGTTTGCAGTGCGGCAGGTTGGAGTAATGGCGTTATTCGTTTAATGGATTTAGAAAAAATCGTGCGATTGTATTGTCAGCATGGCAGTACAGATTTAAAAATTCCTGGACTATCAGATGACCGCCAACCAGTGTTTTTGGGTGGGGTAATTGTTTTAAGGGCGCTTTTCGAAAGCCTGCAATTGGCAGAGATGATAGCGGCGGATTGGGCCCTGCGTGAAGGTTTGTTATTCGATTTAAAAGGTCGTTTAGAAAATCATGACATACGCCAAGGGAGTGTTGATGCTTTAGCATCACGATTTCACGTTAATATGGAAAAAGCTTTGGCGGTAGCCGCAACTGCACTAAATTTGTTAGAGCAGGTTGCAGATGATTGGAATCTCAATCACGACGATGCCAGCAAGCTTTTAGCGTGGGCTGCACGTTTATATTCTGTGGGTTTGGATATTGCGCACAACGATTATCACAAACACAGCGCATATGTAGTTCAACATGTTGATTTGGCGGGTTGTTCGAGAGCTGAGCAAACACACCTTGCGGCTTTAGTGTTGGCGCATCGTAAACGTTTTCCGCTCAAGCAATTTCCGCCTGGAAGTGATGACTTAATTCATTTAGCCATGTTGTTGCGGCTTGCAGTTATTTTTCACCGCGGGAAAAAAAGCGAAGGTCTGCCCCGCATTGAGTTGGCTGCAACAAAAAAGAAAATAAAACTAAAAATTCCTGCGCCGTGGCTTGATAAGAATCCATTAACGCATGCGGATTTGGAAACAGAGATGCGTCATTTAGATGATATAGGTTATAGTATAGAATTGGTTTAAGTGTAATAAAAAAGGCCAATCACCGATTGGCCTTTTTTATTATGATTGTTTTAATTTAATGACGCGACGTCCAACGCTCTAATAAAATTCCTTGTGCATCTATTTCAATTTCATCGCCTGCGGGTTTGGATAATTCATAATTACCATCCGCATTCAAGATCCACGCGTGCGTATTATCAGAGAGATAAAGATTTAAATCTTCAATCATACGGTCGCGAATACGTTTATGCTTAATAGGAAAACAGGTTTCAACCCGGTGAAACATATTGCGTGTCATCCAGTCTGCACTGGAACATAGCAACTCCGTGTTGCCGCTATTTTCAAAATAAAATACGCGGTGGTGCTCTAAGAATCGACCAATGATAGAACGTACTCGAATATTCTCTGAAAGACCCGGAATGCCGGGGCGCAGTTGACATACTCCGCGCACAATTAAATCAATTTGAACTCCCGCTTTAGACGCTACATAAAGTTCATTTACAAGCTCTTCATCATAAAGTGAATTCATTTTGGCAATGATACGAGCAGGCTTTCCACTTTCAGCATTTTCCTTTTCTGTGCGAATCCGGCGAATAATTCCCTTGTGCAATGTAAATGGCGCGTAGAGTAAAGCCTCCATTTTAGAGGCTTTACCCATGCTGCTTAGCTGCAAAAAAATACGATAAACATCGTCGCCAATTTCTTTGTCGGAGGTCATCAAACCATAATCAGTGTAAAGCTTACTGGTTTTGGGGTGATAGTTACCCGTGCCCATGTGCACGTAGTAACGCAGTTTTCCTTCTTCACGGCGCGCAATTAACAGCATTTTTGCGTGAGTTTTAAAGCCCACTACACCGTAAATAACGTGTATGCCAAAACGTTGCAGGCGTTCGGCGAGTGCCACGTTTTGCTCTTCGTCAAAGCGTGCACGAAGCTCAACAATAGCGGTGACTTCTTTACCCGCTTTTGCGGCAGTGACTAGCGCATCTACAATCGGTGAATTAGAACCTGTGCGATAAAGTGTTTGTTTAATGGCGAGTACATGAGGGTCAATAGCTGCTTCACGTAAAAAATCGACTACACCTTGAAATGAATCAAAGGGGTGATGTAGCAAAATATCTTGCTTCTGCAACACTTCAAAATAGCTGTTAGTACGCTTTGGCAATTTCGGCATAGCTTGCACAAACGGCCGAAAAAATAGCTCCGGGTTTTTAATGAGATCAAATAGATCGCTATAGCGGTTTAAATTGACCGGGCCATTAATATTGTAAAGATCCCGCTCTTCAATTTCACAACGGTGCAATAAAAAATTTACCAATTCCGTAGGGCAAGTATCGGCAATTTCTAAACGAACTTCATCACCGTATTGTCGTTGTGCGAGTTCACCTTGTACCGCGCGCAGCAAATCTTCGGTTTCCTCCTCATCTAAAAAAATATCAGAGTTGCGTGTAAGACGAAATTGATAGCTATCAATTACTGTCATACCGACAAAAATTTCTGCCATAAAAAAATGGATAATCGATGAAATAAACACAAACTCACGACATTGAGTTGTAAGCTCCATCGGCAATTCAATAATGTGCGAGAGTGAACGCGGAACTTGCACGATGGCACGCCCGGAATTACGGCCGAAGGCATCTTTACCATCGAGCTTTACAATAAAATTTAAACTCTTATTGAGGATTCGCGGAAAAGGGTGTGCTGGGTCCAAGCCTATGGGGCTGAGTACGGGTAATACATCGGAAATAAAATAGTTTTGTAGATATTGAATCTGTTCCGGCGTCCACTCTTCGCGGCGCAATACGCGCACACCGGCATCGCGTAATTGCGGCAGAATTTCAGTGTTAAGAATTTTGTACTGTTCTTCCACTAAAAGGTGAGCGCGATCTGAAATTTGCTCCAGCGTTTGGATTTCAGTGAGGCCATCGGGGCCTAATGGGCTTTTGGTAGGCAGCTCAAGACGTTCGACTAAACCGCCAACACGCACCTCAAAAAACTCATCCAGATTGGTAGAAAAAATACATAAGAAACGCAGGCGTTCCATCAGTGGTAGCGCCCGGTTGTAGGCCTGATAGAGGACGCGTTTGTTGAATTCAAGCAAGCTGAGCTCGCGATTGAAGTAAGCGCTGGACACGGTAAACCTCAGTGTTAAAACAAATCAACAGCAGAATATGGCATTAATATGACAAAAAAAGAACAAGGCTTAATTACCCACAACAAAATCATAATCGCACAATTTGAGAGTGTTGAATGAGATGCCGGTGGCGCTCGGGCAAAGCCTTATTTCTTACTGCACTTATAAACCTTAAAGCTTTGGCGACCATCTTCAATGTTTGAACTGGGCACCACGGTATCGCCGCCATCGCTCGCCGCCTCATTACGTGCCATTGTAGATAACTCGGTAGCCACTTTGTCGCCATCGCGCTTAACCATCGCAACTTTGTTTGGCACACTTACGCTGATTTCACTGATGTTTGCACAGCCACGCACATTGGCGGCATTTGCAACCGCAACGCTACTACCTTGGTCGGAAACTTTTACCCAGGTACAACTAGTGGTCACGGCGGCTATGGCAATTAGGGTTAGTGATAATTTTTTCATGGAGTGATCCTCAAAAGTTAATTGTTTGGCGAGCTTCGCTGAGCGTACAAGCCAATTAAAAACGATAACAGCTACACTAATCGGATGAATCTATAGATGCAACCAATGTGCTGATTTTTGCACGGTTTCTCGCGTGTATTCTCGCAATCTTGATGCTGCGATAATCGCGACGTGCCTAATGCGCATAAAATTCTGCAAAAAGCCCTGAAAGTCTGGTTTGCATAAGCTCAGCTGGTTATGATGCGGAACAACCGCAAGGTTGACTCAGTGGCTGATAGAGCGGCCTGCATGGATGTAAATAGCGCACCACATACGTTTAATAAAAATTGGTGCCATCAAAAAAACAAGTTATGTGTAAACGGGAATTTCTCAGGAGTCCAGCATGTTTATTACCAGTTCCTTTGGCAAGCTATCGCACTTCATTCGTCACAATCTTCGTACCCTTATAAAACTCATCATTCTTGCTGCCATTATCATTTTGTTAATTTTTGCGGCAGGGAAAATTTATCAGCGTTGGGATAATGACCCGGATCGTGGCGCGGTGGCGATTAGCAACAGCCCAACCGGCGAAAATTATGCGACGCCAAAATACCTTGATCAAGGCTGGAGTGAATCCGAAAGTTTATGGTTCTACAACACCACCCAAGGCTCAGGTTTAATTCCTTACGATTTCTTTTTAGTGCTGGAGCAGGCCGAATCGACCGAGCTGTTACGTTCTAATACGGTAATGGATAACTTTCGTTATCTTCCGCAAAAATCAACTTTCTTTAATCCAGATGGTCTGCCGGTTGGGTTTGTGAAAGAGGGCTATCAAGGTAAAGATTACGTGGGCTATACCTGCGCCGCCTGCCACACCGGCCAAGTTAACTATAAAGGCCAAGCACTGCGAATTGATGGTGGCCCGGCCATGGCAGACATGGTGGGTTTTCTTACTGCACTCGAAAAAGGCATGAAGGCAACTCAAGCGGATCCGCAAAAGCGTGAGCGTTTTGTGCAAGCCGTATTAGCTCTGGATAATAGCTACTCTAGTGCGGATGAGATTATCAAAGACCTGGCCAAATGGACCAATACAGTCGTCCTTTACAATACGGTTAACCACAGTCACCTCGATTATGGTTATGCGCGACTTGATGCTTTTGGCCGTATTTATAACCGTGTATTGCAGCATGTAATCAACAAAGATCAATTGAAACTTGCACTTTTGGGCGTCACTTCGCCTGATAAAAGCCGCTTGCTCAGTGAGCCGCAAGTTGAGGCAGTATTACATGAGATTAATGACACGATTATTGGCGATACGCAATTTGCGTTGATCACGCAGCGCTTGATGAGCAAAGAGGGTAACTTCCCAGGTTTAGGCCAGCGTGATCTATTGCGCGTGCGTAATGCCATTTTCAATGAACCTAACGCACCGGTGAGCTATCCTTTCCTGTGGGATATTTCGCATTCAGATTACGTGCAATGGAATGGGTTAGCTGGCAATGCCGGTGTCGGGCCTTTAGGGCGTAATACGGGTGAGGTTATTGGTGTTTTCGGTATTTTGGATTGGAAAACGCAAGAGAAGGGTTTCAGTTTATCGGCCTATTTAACGGGCGAGCAAAACAAAAAGAAAACCATCGATTTTAAATCGTCTATCGATCTTACTAATCTGTCGCGTTTAGAGTCGCACCTTAAAGGATTAAAATCACCGCAATGGTCGGAAGCTGTTCTAGGCAAAATTGATCAAGACAAAGCCCAACGCGGGCAGTTGGTTTACAACGAATATTGTGGTTCTTGTCATCAGGTAATTGATCGCAACGCATGGGATCGCTTGGTGGTGGCTAATATGACCAATATAACGACCATGGGAACTGACCCCACCATGGCGCTGAACGGTGTAAATTACAGCGGGTATGCAGGCAACTTTGAATCGGTTTATCAATCTACAGATGTAGGTAATATTGTCATCCAAAAGCGTGCGCCCGTTGTACAAGTGTTAACGGCAGCGACCAAAGGAGCAGTGGGAACAGCCGATGCGGACAAATGGCCGCTACGCCGTTTTGCAGATTGGGCTTATATGTTGGGTAAATCCTTCTTTGATAATGAGATCAAGCCCAGTGTAAAATCTGGCAATTATCAGCCGGATACCACCGCCAGCCCCTATCAGTCGCTACTCGCTTACAAAGCGCGCTCACTGAATGGCATTTGGGCGACAGCACCGTATCTACACAATGGCTCTGTACCGGATCTATGGAGTTTGACCGCACCCGTTGAAGAGCGTCCCCCAGAATTTTGTGTTGGCAATCGTGAATTCAACCCGGTGAATGTAGGTTTTAATACGGATGGTTGCGATAAATCTGACCCCAACGATAAGCGTCGATTTATTGTGGAGCCTCTGGGTAATCACAATACCGGCCATGAATACGGCACGGGTAGAGACGGTAAGGATAAACTCACTGAGCAGGAGCGTTGGGATTTAATTGAATACATTAAAACGCTGTAAGCTTTAATGATGTTTAAGCTGCATTTTGCGTTAAGAAAAATGCAGCTTAAATTTTTGCGAATTTTATTCAGCGTTCTTTGCCGTTGGTTGTGCATAAGACGTTATGAAAATATTGAAAGAAAGTTGTACCCGAAGAACAAAACTCAAAATATCTTTGCTGCTCAGCATTCGCTCGGCAGTGTTAAGTGCGTGTGTGCTACTGCCCGCCACTAACGCTCAAGCACAAACAGAAAAACAAATTTCTTACCCGGTAGCCGTACCTATTGCACGCGCTGCCGCCAGTAGTGCCGCCCCTGTAAAAGCTCCAGAGGTAAAAGCCCCCACACCTGTTATTCGCTCGATTAACGAAGCCGCCACTCCACCAGCGACTAAAGCTCCAGCAAAGAAATCAGCAAGTACAACACTCGTAAAAAAATCTACTAAAACAACGGCAACGCCATCAGCAACAAAAAAAGCAACTGCAAGCAAATCCACTACTAAAACCACCGCAGCAAAAGTAACTAAGAAACCAGTGCTTAAAGTTGCACAAAAAACTACACAAAAACCGACCTCTAAAAACACTAAAACAGTTGCTGCTAAAAAACCGGTTCCGAAAAAGCCCGTCAATATCAAACCCGTAGCTTCTGCCACAACATCACCCGCCCCAGTTAACAATAAAAATTCTGCAAGTCGTGTGGTTGTGCCCCTTGTTGCGGGCGCGGCGGTAGCCGCAGCGGGCGTGAGTGCAGAAGAAGAGCAAGAACTGGCGCGAAGCTTGGCGGAGGAAGGCGATTATTTACAGGAGCCAAATGTTCCTGCTGCTAAAATATCTGCCTCCGCTGTTGAGGGAACAGAAAAGGCAAGTGCTGCAGTAAAAGCAGTTCTGCCCATAAGCCACCAACGGGAAGCTTTTGTTACTGAATTTAAAAGTTACGTAGAAAAAAATATTGTTCCAAAAACGCCTGGCCTTGCGCTAGCGATTGTTGCTGACGGCAAGGTCAAAGTATTAGAAACCTATGGCGTTAAAAAAGCAGGTGGCAGTGGCCGTATTAATGCCGATACTGCATTCCGGTTAGCGTCTGTATCAAAAAGTTTTGGGGCAACCGTTGCAGCCATGATGGTTAACGACGGTTTAATTCGCTGGGATACCAAAATCACCGATATTTTACCCAATGTAGAATTCAGTAATCCGCGTTACGGCGATCAAATGACGGTGCAACATATTTTATCGCAATCCACCGGTTTGCCTACGCAAGCGAACAGTAATTTTATTGAAGAAGGTTTATCGTTCGATGAAGTTGTACGCCGTTTGCGCTATGTCAATTTCGTGTGCCCACCGGGTAAATGTTACAACTACCAAAATGTCACTTACAGTTTGATTAGCAATATCGTGCTTAAAAAAACTGGCATGACGTATGAGCAATATTTAGAAAGCAAAGTGCTTCGCCCATTGGGTATGCACACAGCTACGGTGGGTTATTTGGATTACACCGCAAATAATAATTATGCGGTACCGCATATTCCCACCGGCAAAGGTTGGTCTCCCACAACAGTGACTGAAAATTATTATCGTGTTAATCCTGCTGCAGGAGTAAATGCCAGCATTACCGATATGTCGCGCTGGCTATTAGCACATATGGGTCAGAACCCCACTATTTTATCTCCGTCTCTGCTAAATGCGGTACACGCAAAAGTCACCCGTAACACACCTGCGCAAAATCATTATGGCAGCCGCGAAGGTGTGACGAATAGCCACTATGGTTTGGGTTGGCGAGTGTTTGATTATCGTGGCGATAAAAATTTTGTGCATCATGGCGGAGGTGTAAAAGGCTTTCGCTCAGAAATGGTGTTTAACCCAGAGTTGAAAATTGGCATGGTCATTTTAACCAACGGCCCACGCTTGGCGGGAAGCGTTATTTTTGAGTTTTTAGATGCATACGAAGATGAAAAGCGCGGCGAGCGAAAAAAAGAAGCAGCGGCACCGGTGAAGAAAAAGAAATAGGGAGCGAGAAAAATTCGACGTAAAAAAATGCCGAGCATTTGCTCGGCATTTTTATTTCACCCATGCTTCTTTATTTAATGTGAATCATCAAATAAATCGCGCGACACAGTTCCGGTTACCATCACCTGCAAAATTCGTCGGCCTTCCATTTGCGTAATTTCAAATTCAAAGCCGGAAATCTTGATGGTTTCGCCAACCGTGGGTACGTGTTGCAGTTGTTCAAGTAGCAAACCAGCCAACGTAAAATAATCGCCTTCTTCGCGTTCGAGTTTTGTTTCCAGCAACTCTTCCAATTGCTCTAGCGACAAACTTGCATCTAACAGCCAACCGTTTTCTTGGGCAACAACCAAAGGTGCTTCATTAGCATCGGCTAATTCACCGGCAATGGCAGCGAGTAAATCACTGGTGGTCACTACGCCTTTAATGCTGCCGTATTCGTCAATCACAATTGCCAAAGGCACAGCTTGCTGACGCAACATTTCCAATACATTTAATGCGCTGGTGCCTTCGGGAACGGCGAGTGGTTCAACCGCCAACGCTGCCAAGTTGAGCGGCTGATTGCTGAGTGCAGCGGTGAGCAAATCGCGGCTTTGTACTACACCGTGTAAATTATCCAGCTCGTCGCGTGCCACTAACAAACGGGTTTGCGGTGTGGTTTTTAATACGTTGAGTAACTCTTCCGGTGTTGCGTTCACATCCACCCAAATGATATCCGGGCGCGGTGTCATAAGTGACTGTACTGAGCGATCTGAAAGTTGCAACACCGAGCGGATCATTTGGCGCTCGCTGTTTTCAAACACCAGCTCTTCTCCCTTCGGGTCGGCCATGGCAACTATATCGTGGCCCACTTCATCGGAATCGGATTTACCGCCTAACAATTTTAATACGGCTTCAGCAGTTCGGTCGCGCAACGGGCGCTCGCCGATAATATTGCGAGTTCGGTTTGAGCGCGCCAATTGGTTGAAAAATTCAATCAATACCGAGAAGGCGATAGCCGCGTAGAGGTAGCCTTTAGGAATATGGACACCTGCGCCTTCTGCGACCAGCGTAAAACCAATCATCAACAAAAAGCCCAAGCACAACATAACCACGGTAGGGTGTTTATTGACGAAGTCTGTCAACGCTTTACTGGCAAGGATCATCACACCCATTGCGATAATGACGGCCAGCATCATGATAGAAAGATGGGAAACCATGCCGACCGCAGTGATAACGGCATCCAGCGAGAATACCGCATCAAGGATCACGATTTGAGTGATAACTGCCCAGAACGAAGCATGTGTGCGAGTGCCACGCGGAGCATGAACTTTTCCTTCAAGGCGCTCATGCAATTCAATGGTTGCTTTAAAGAGAAGAAAGAGACCACCAAATAGCAGTATCAAATCGCGCCCCGAAAGAGGGTGATCAAACACGCTGAACAGTGGCGTCGTGAGAGTGACTAGCCAGGATATTCCCGCCAGTAAGCCCAGCCGTAGAATCAACGCTAAGCCTAAGCCTATTTTTCGCGCGAGATCGCGTTGGTGCTTTGGTAGTTTATTAGCGAGTACAGCAATGAATATGAGGTTGTCTATGCCGAGTACAATTTCCAGCACAACCAAGGTTAAGAGGCCAAGCCAGGCCGTGGGATCCATCATCCATTCCACTGCTAGCACCTCAACTCAAGTATGTTGACGCTAGGGTAAACGGGGGTAAAAAAACAGTGACACTGGGGTTCAGGGTCGGGTTCTGCGGTTGGCATTTAATATCCAAAGTGACCAAAGGAAGGGCGATTCTACTGCACAGAGCTATCCAATGACTAGTATTGGGTTGCCGAGTCGGTGTTTCAGATAATGGAATTTCTGCGGACCTAACAAAATCGCACACCAAGGACATATTCATCCACTGCTTAAAACCTAACTTGCCTATAACTTATATTATAATATACATTAACGATGCATCATGGTGTTTAGCCGATGACTAAAGAGACTTTTTTTATAAAAAGAATTTTCTTTATCAGGGCGATAAGAGTTTTTGAATAACAAAAATCACATATTCTGTGGAGATAAAACTATGCAACGGCAATTTAATATCTTTTCAACGTTATCGGTTTTGGGCTTTACTTGGCTCATTAGCACGGCGACATTCGCCCAAGATGGGAAAATGTACCCCATCGACGCGCCTAAAGAGCCACGGGCGATACCTCTCGGTACCGGTGGTGTAGCTGACCAACCGGCGCAAGAATCCTGGTTCCGCCAGTGGGGTGACCCAATGGCGAGAAATATATCCAAGGCAACGCTGACTCCATTTTTGGCTGACCCCAAAAGAGCCAATGGCACCACGGTCATAGTCACGCCAGGCGGTGGGTTTATGTGGCTGTCGATGGGAAATGAAGGGTGGGAGGTTGCAGAAGCACTTGCGGCTCGTGGAATAAATGCATTTGTTCTCAAGTACCGTCTTCAACCCACCGCAGACTCGCTGGAGGCTTTTGAAGGCCAAATGAATCAACGCCTTGCAGATGCAGGAAAACCGCCCAGTGATAAAACTGCCCCAAGAAGGCCGCGTGGTGATCTGAGTAATCAGCTTCAAGATGCGGAAGCAGCCTACGCGTTGATCACCAGTCGCGCTAAAGAATGGAATGTAGATGTAAATAAAATTGGCATGATGGGCTTCTCGGCTGGAGCAGCCTTAACAATGGCGACGGCACTCCAATCGAAAAAAGCTAAATTGGCCTTCATTTCGCCAATTTATGGTTCGATGGAAGCCGTCGAAGTGCCTAAAAATGCACCTCCCATGTTTGTTGCTCTCGCCGTCGATGACTTCTTGTTTCATGGTGAAACCGGGCTGATAAAATCCTGGTATGACGCAAAAATTCCGGTAGAGCTTCATTTATACCAAAATGGCGGGCACGGTTTTGGTTTGGGCAACCCCGATCGTACCAGCAATAAATGGTTTGATGCCTACATGCATTGGCTGGATGTAAACAAATTCCTTAAGCCTTAGTTGTATCACACGAGTGGAAATCCGCTTATGCATAAGCGGATTTCCACACATACAGCGAATAATAAAAAATAAATCCTTGAGTCGTGCTCAACAAACAATGAATTTAGAGATGGCCATGTGAATCACCTAAAGGCTATTCGCACGGTACCGATCATCAATTTCCCTCCCAAAATCTAACAATCTCCATTCCAATACAATAACTAATTGTATATTCCGCCTCACTTGCACGTTTGAAAGCGCTAGTTACTCGCTGCTATAGCTGCTTATAATAAAGTTACTTGATCTTGTTGATTGGAATCTAGCGGTGGATTATCAGTTCATTAACACAATAACCAATATCGATTCACTGGTATGGAATTCCGTTGTAAACAATAGCTACCCATTTATGCGTTATGAGTTTTTACTGGCGTTGGAAACTAGTGGCTGTGTTGGTCAACGAACCGGGTGGAACCCACATCATTTAATTGTATGGAAAGATAAGGTTGTTGTTGCAGTCATGCCGCTGTATTTGAAGTACCACTCATACGGAGAGTATGTTTTTGATTTCGCATGGGCAAGAGCCTACGAACATTACGGTATAAGCTACTACCCAAAATTGTTGAGCGCAATTCCATTTGTTCCTGCCACTGGGGCGAGACTGGTATGCTCAGCGGGCGTCGATCAAAAAAGTATTTTTACATTTGCATCGACTGTACTTACAAATGTAGCCATCGAGAAAAACTATTCGTCAATCCATGTTCTTTTACCTGATGAGCTTGAATCGAATGTGTGGAATAGTCATGGCTTAACGCAAAAAATAACGACCCAATTTCACTGGAGCAATAATAATTACGATACGTTCAACGATTTCTTAAATGCATTTAACTCGCGAAAGCGAAAGGCAGTGCGAAAAGAAAGAGAAGCGATAACTCAAAAAGGGATTGTGATTGAAAGGCTCGTCGGCAGCGATATTGTTCCCGGTCATTGGGATACATTCTATGAATTTTATTGCGATACCTACCAAAAGAAAAGTGGCCATAACGGCTATTTAAACCGGGAATTTTTCGCACAGCTAACGCCGACGATGCTAAATCAAACGCTTATCATTTTTGCGCAGCAAGATGGGAAGTATATTGCCGGAGCTTTATATTTTTTTAGTGATACTACCTTGTATGGCCGTCATTGGGGCGGCATCGAAAACGTAGAAATGCTGCACTTCGAATTATGTTATTACTCCGGTATACAGTTTTGTATTGAAAGAGGATTGCAGCGCTTTGAAGCTGGAGCTCAAGGTGAGCACAAAATTCAAAGGGGTTTTGCGCCAACACCGGTGTATTCAAATCACTGGATTCTCGATGAAAAATTTCGCGCCGCTATTTCTGAAAATATACGTGAAGAAACTAACGCAAACATTACTTATAGGGAAGAAATGAAAGAATTTCTCCCCTATAAGCAAGAGCAGTAAGTAATGATTCCTTTCTTCGCAGCAAAACTTTCTATGAAACCGTAGTCGCTATAACACTTAATAAAAAGAGAACAATAATGCTCGTAAAATTGCACCCTAAAAATATCCTAACTGCGCTTGATGAAATAGATACTCAAGCGCCATCGTACAGCATGAGCAAACCCCAAGCCTTGCGTCGCGTATTTAGCGTGCTTGCTTGCGTGTCTGTGTGTTTGCTATTTATGCATTACGCAAAATTTTCCGATAACTTGCAAAGCCTGTTGCAATTAGTCGCCACATGGCAAGGCCTGCCGTTGAATCATTACATTGAACAATTATCCCATGCGGGCATTTGGGAGTTGTGTGGCTATGTATGGTGGACCAGTATCCAAGTCATAGGTTATGTGCTGTTACCTGCGTTGTTAATTCGCTATAGTTTCAAAGCACGAGTGCGGGATTTTGGTTGGCAGCTCAATCAAACCCACCACCATTGGCGTGGTTATTTATTATTACTCAGCCCCATTCTGGTATTTATTTATTTTGTCAGCCTTGGCGAAGATTTTGTTAATCATTATCCATTTTATTCTTTGGCAAGCCGGAGTTGGTTTGACTTACTAGCATGGAAATTTCTCTATCTCACCCAATTTGTGTGCTTGGAATTTTTCTTTCGCGGATTCTTTCTCAATGCTTTACGCCCTGCACTGGGCGCCAATGCTATCTGGATAATGTGTGTGCCCTATTTGATGATTCATTTCCCCAAACTTTGGTTAGAGGCAACGGGTGCAATTTTATTCGGCTTATTCCTGGGTATTCTCGCGTTGCGATCACGCTCAATTTGGGGCGGAGTTTTGGTGCATGCTGGAGTTGCAGTTACTATGGATATTACGGCTATTTTACGAAAACACACCCTTCCAGAAGTTTGGTGGCCGTTTTAATATTTATTAAGATACTTTAAATGTATCTCATATTCTTTATAGTCAGTTATCATCAATACTGATTATATAAAGTACAAAGCTTATGATGCTGACGTTGCAAAATTTAAACAAGCTTGCCCAGCAATTACCAGAGCTGGAGTTTTCGCTAGCAAAAGATTGTGCTCGGTCGCAGTCTGATATTGCGCAGGCTTACCTCAATGCTTATGAGATTAATTTTGCTGAAGAATTTGCGCAGGTTTCCCATGCTTTTGGTTGCGTATCGGCAATGGGTTTTCGCATTGCTACGCATTATTGGCTGCCTGAAAATCCCAAAGGAACTTTAGTAGTGGTGCATGGTTATTACGATCATGTAGGCGTATTTGACCACCCCATTCGTTTTGCGCTGGAAAATAACCTTGCTGTGCTCGCATTTGATTTACCGGGGCACGGCTTGAGCAGTGGCGAGCCAGCTGTCATAGATTCCTTTGATGAGTATGGCGATGTACTTGCGGAGATTTTGCAACAAAGTGCTGCCATAATGCCGCAGCCATTATATGCCGTGGGGCAAAGCACGGGCTGTGCGGTGCTGTTAAATTATCTGTGGCGCTATGCTGAGCGAAATGCGCCTGAGCAATTCACCAAAATTGCACTTTGCAGCCCATTAGTGTTACCCCGCGGTTGGCTAGGTGTTCACATGGGCCGTTATGTGTATGCTGTGCTGAGGCATTTTATTGGTCGTATTGGTCGCAAGTTTGGCAAGAGTTCGCATGATCCTGTATTTAATGATTTCCTTCATCATGAGGATCCTCTGCAAGCTAAGCATTTGCCCTTGCGTTGGGTGGGTGCCATGAAGCAGTGGCATGAAATGGTTTTAAATGTTGCGCCGCTACAAAACCCTGTGTTAATTGTTCAGGGTACCGATGATTTGACGGTGGATTGGAAATACAATCTACCCTTGTTACAACAAAAGTTACCACACGCCCAGATTGAGTATATTGCCGAGGCTGGGCATCAGCTGGTCAATGAAAGTGATATTTATCGCCAACTAGTATTTACCGCTATCAAAAATTATTTTTTCAATTAACGTTGCTCGTTTCATTATTTAACTAAGGATTTAACTGTGGAATTTATTTATCTTGTTGTAGATTTTATTTTGCATATCGATGTGCATTTGACAGAATTATTCGCGCAATATGGCCTATGGATTTACGGTATTTTATTCCTCATTATTTTCTGCGAAACAGGTTTGGTCGTAACTCCATTTTTACCTGGCGATTCTTTATTGTTTGCTACAGGCGCGTTGGTCGCGATAAGTGCGAGCGCAGGTTTAGATATCAATGTAATGGCGTTGGTGGTAGTAAGTGCAGCAATCTTGGGAAATATCGTCAATTACACCATTGGGCGATTTTTTGGGAGACAGCTGTTTCGCAATCCCAACTCTAAAATATTTCGTCGCGATTATTTAGATAAAGCACACAACTTTTACGAAAAGCACGGTGGCGTTGCACTGATTATGACCCGTTTTATCCCAATTTTCCGTACCTTCGCACCGTTTGTGGCTGGCATGAGCGGGATGACGTATCTCCGTTTTCTTGCTTACAATGTTATTGGCGCGCTGCTGTGGGTGGGTATCTTTCTGTACGCGGGCTATTACTTTGGCAATCAACCCATTGTTCGTAAAAACTTTACCCTTTTAATTTTAGGGATTTTAGTGGTGTCAGTGCTGCCCATTTTTTATGAAATTTGGAAAGCGCGTCGTGAGGCGAAAGCAACGGCAAAGTAAGCCTCTATTTTTATAGCGTTGAATAATTAAAAACCGCGGTCAGAAATGGCCGCGGTTTTTTACTTTTGTAATTCGAGAGAAATCAATTGTGATGCTAGTAATCAAGTTTAGATAATGATATGTTTTATATAATAATACAAATAAGGATTTAATCATGCCCAAAAAATTCGCGGTTAGTCATTTTTTATCTTTATCTTGGCCATCTTCAGCCAGTTGTAAAACTATTTTAGTGAGCCTGCTATTAATGGCTCACCATGCCTTTTTATGGGCGGCTCCCAGCAAAGAGTCCGTAACTTGTGCGGAGTTAATTCAACACAAATTTCCTAATTCCTTAAAACTTTCATTAAGCGCCGCAAGCGTTAATGAAGCGAGTGCCTTTTGTCAGGTCAATGGAACTGTGGATGCACGCATCGGTATTGATGGGAAACATTACGGTATCGAATTTGAAATGCGCTTACCCCTCAATTGGAATGGGCGTTTTGTTTACCAGATGAATGGCGGTAACGACGGTGCAGTAGTTCCTGCAGAAGGCGATGTGTTTGATGGCCGCTCTGCACGTGCACAAGGTTATGCGATCTTAAGCACTAACGCAGGCCATAATGGTAGTGCGACTGAAGATCAACAATACGGATTGGCAGCAGGCAATCGTTTTGGCTTGGATCCGCAAGCCCGAAATGATTATGGTTACGCAGCAACCGCAACTATGACACCTATTGCCCACGCGCTTCTTAAAACTTTTTATGGCGAAAAAGCTGCGTACTCTTACCTCTCGGGATGCTCTAACGGTGGCCGTCATGGCATGGTCGCGGCGAGCCGTTATGGCGATATGTTTGACGGAATTCTAGTAGGTGCCCCAGGTTTTAATTTACCCAAGGCGGCTGTGCAACACGCGTGGGATATACAGAGTACACAACAAGTTGATCCCAAATTACATAACGCATTCAGCCGCGCAGATATGCAACTGATCGTTAAAAAACTTACAGAGGCGTGTGATGGACTTGATGGCGCTACAGATGGTTTGGTCAATAACATTCGTCAATGCCAAAAAATCTTTGATCTAAATAGTTTGCGCTGTTCAGATGAAAAAAATGCCAGTTGCTTGAGTGAGGCACAAACAAAATCTTTTGCACGCATGATGAGCGGGCCACATAACAGCAAAGGTAAACAACTTTACAATCACTGGTGGTATGACACAGGGATTGCAGATGAAGATTGGCGTTTCTGGAAATTTGAAAGCCCTATACCACCATGGAATAACAATCCATTGATTGCAACAATGGGTGCTGGTTCGCTGGCCTATATATTCACAACACCTGCAACCCACGTTGAGGGTTCGCCAGAAAAGCTACTGCAATTTTTGAGTGCATTTGATTTTGATCGCGATGCGCCAAAGATATTTGCGACTCAAGGTGCGTTTAAAAAATCTGCTATGGAATTCATGACACCGCCGGATGTAGATAATCCCTACTTAGAAACCTTTCATAAAAACAACGGCAAGTTGATTATTTATCAAGGTCAAAGTGACCCCGTATTTTCTACTGTAGATATTGTAGATTGGTATGAGCGATTGAATAAAAACTACGCGGGCAACGCACAACGTTTTGCACGCTTGTTTGTGGTGCCGGGTATGAATCACTGCAGTGGTGGCCCCGCTACAGATCAATTCGATGCGTTTGGTGCGCTGGTAACATGGGTTGAAAAAGGTCAGGCGCCCGATACTATTGCGGCTAAAGTAAATCCCGGAAATAAATCACTGCCTGCCAGCTGGAGCAAAACCCGCTCAAGACCTTTGTGCCCTTGGCCAAGTATCGCAACTTATAAATCTGGCGATATTGAATCTGCAGCAAGTTTTGTCTGTGCAGCGGCTGAGTAAACAGTTGAGGAAAAATAATTTTACAGTTGGCGAGATCCGCAATAAATGCCGGTGAAGCCTTCTAGATTATGAGCGACATGTATCAGCCACTTAGAAGTAAAAAGCCGCTGACATTGCAGCGGCTTTTTACTTCTTCGCGTGGGTATTAAAACAATACGCGACAGCTAATCGTCCCTTCAATACTTTTCAACTGCTCTAGTGCAACTTCATCGTAAGGTGAATTGATATCCACCACTACATAACCCACTTTGTCGTTAGTTTGTAGATATTGCGATGCGATATTGATATGGCGATCAGAAAAAATATTGTTGATTTTGGACAGCACGCCGGGAACGTTGGCGTGAACGTGCAATAAACGGTGCGCATCCGGGTGACCGGGCAGAGCAACTTCGGGAAAGTTTACTGAGCTGATGGTGGTGCCATTGTCAGAATATTTGATCAGTTTTTCTGCGACTTCAATACCAATGTTAGCTTGCGCCTCCATGGTTGAACCGCCGATGTGCGGAGTCAAAATCACGTTGTCTAAACCGCGTAATGCGCTTACAAATTCGTCATCATTCGCTTTTGGTTCCTCTGGGAATACGTCAATCGCCGCACCTGAAAGCGCGCCAGATTTAATCGCAGTCGCCAAGGCTTCAATATCCACTACAGTGCCGCGCGAGGCGTTAATCAAAATAGCGCCTTTTTTCATTAAACCAATTTCGCGTGCGCCAATCATATTTTGGGTAGAAAGTGTTTCTGGTACGTGCAGGCTGATAATGTCGGACGTGGCCAACAAGTCATCTAACGAGCGAATTTGGTTGGCATTGCCCAGCGGCAATTTGGTAATCGTGTCGTAAAACTGAACGTTCATGCCCAAAGATTCGGCGAGTACAGATGTTTGGCTACCGATAGAACCATAACCGATCAAGCCCAACGTCTTACCGCGAATCTCGTAAGAGCCAACGGCAGATTTATCCCACCCACCGCGATGACAAACAGCATTTTTTTGCGGAATGTTGCGCAACAACAAAATCGCTTCGGCAATTACTAACTCGGCTACTGAACGAGTGTTGGAATAGGGCGCGTTAAATACTGCCACACCGAATTCTTGCGCCGCTTTTAAATCCACTTGGTTGGTGCCAATACAAAAGCACCCGGCTGCTACTAACTTGGGTGCATTTTCAAATACGCGACGAGTCAATTGGGTGCGTGAACGTAGGCCCACAAAATGTGCGTCTTGAATTTTTTCGATGAGTGCGTCTTCATCCAAAGCGGTTTTCAGGTATTCGATGTTGGTGTAACCCTGATCGTTCAGCACCTGCACTGCAGACGGGTGAACGCCTTCCAATAATAGAAACTTGATCTTGCTTTTGTCTAAGGACGTTTTGCTCATGGCAACCTCGGAGTAGTGGATTCGCAGGGCTGGGGATAACCGGCGCGCTGGAATGGGAAAGTAAAAAGATGGAGAGATGGAAAAATTTGGGCGGCATAATAGCACAAAGCAGTGCCTTCATGAGTGGCTATAAACCCCTCGAACTGCTTCTACGGGGATACAGTGCAGTCACCGAAGGGGCTGAGAGGAGGAGCATCACCAAGGTTTTGCTTCGAATCGTTTCACCAAAAAATCTAACAATGCACGTAGCGCAACGGGTAAGTGCCGGCGTGATGGATAGAGCGCATTGATCGCCATCTCAGGTACAGACCAGTCCGATAACAATGCCATCAGCTTCCCTTCACGAACATACTCATTTGCTAAATAAGCTGGCTGCATAGTAATCCCGCTGCCCGCTAAAGCGGCGTGCAACAAAATACTCGCTTCGTTGGTGGAAAAATGGCTGTTGATTTCTATCTTGGTTATTTCGGCGGAGCGCGTGAATTGCCACAAATATTTGCCCGCGATGCTGTGCGTCATGCATCGGTGATGTACTAACGACGCTGGCGATTCTGGCGTACCGAATTGTTCTAGATATTTAGGTGATGCCACTAATACTGAGTCACAACTTCCCAGGCTGCGCGCAATCAACATAGGGTCTGGATTGTTGCTAATGCGAATGGCGAGATCAACACGGGCATCCACCAAATTAATACTCACATCGCTCACATTCATATCAATTTTTAATTTCGGGTGCAGCGCTAAAAAATCCGCGATAGCACTCGCCATTTGCGAGTAACCAAAAGAAGCACTGCAGGTGAGTCGCAATTGGCCGCGCAACTCGCTATTGAGGTTTGCTGTTTCCTCTAACACCTCATCGGTGAGCGTCAGAATTTGTTGGCAGCGTCGCAAAAATTGTTCGCCCGCATCGGTCAAAGTGACTTTGCGCGTGGTGCGTTGCAACAAGCGCGCATTCAACCACTCCTCCAACTCACTGATGCAGCGCGTCACCATCGCCCGTGACATCGCCATTTGATCGGCCGTAGCGCTAAAGCTGCCGCTCACCGCCACCTGTGCAAACACCCGCATTGAGGTCAGCTTATCCACATTATTTGCTCCAATATTGAAACAGTATTGTCATTTTATCGCTATATATGCGCTTAAATTGAAATATTACACTGGTCTCCAGTTAATCAACAAGCCAAGTTATAGCCAGCCAACCTGAACAACGGAGAACAAATCATGCTCAATAAATTGAAAACCTCATTGGCCACTGCCTTGTTACTGTGTGCAACGGCTGCAAGTGCAAGCGATTTGAAAATCACCAGCTATAACCCAGCAGGTAAAGGCATTTTCCCCGTGTCATCATCTTTGGTAACGGGCGATAAAGAAGCGATTTTGGTGGATGCTCAATTCGGTGTGGGCGATGGCCAAGCACTGGTGGAGTTAGTGCGTGCCAGCGGTAAAACTCTGACCACGATTTATATCAGTGGTGGCGACCCAGATTACTATTTTGGTTTAGAGCCGATTGTTGAAGCTTTCCCCAGCGCCAAAGTGATTGCGAGCAGTGCGGTGGTTGAGCACATCCAAGCCACCAAAGATGCAAAGCTCGGTTACTGGGGCCCCATTTTAGGTGCGCAGGCGCCTAAAAAAATCACCGTGCCCAGCGTATTTGATGCAACTAAATTAACGTTGGAAGGTAAAACCATTGAAGTGCGTGAAATAAATACGCACCAAGCCTATCTCTGGGTGCCGTCGATAAAAACGGCGGTAGGTGGCGTGTTAGTGAGTAGCGGCATTCATCTATGGACGGCCGATAGTCAAACACCGGCAGCGCGTGCGGAATGGGTTGCAGCATTGAAGCGTTTGGCTGCACTTAAACCGGCAAAAGTTATTCCCGGTCATTACTTGGGTGATGTGCCTGCAGGTGATAAAGCGGTGAGTTTCACGCGCGACTACCTGACAACTTATGAAATATTACTCAACACAAAACCAACCTCTGCAGAATTAATTGAAAGCTTGAAAAAAGCTTACCCAAGTTTGCCTGTGGATGACGGCATGGCGATTAGTGCGAAGGTTAATACTGGCGAAATGAAGTGGTAAACCTATGAATCAGCAACTGCATTACATCAATGATCCGCTCTGTGGTTGGTGTTATGCAGCTGCGCCTTTAATCAGCGCAGCGGCAGAAATCCCTCAACTCAATATTCAACTGCACTGTGGTGGGCTTTGGATTAATGAACACCGCAGGCCGCTCGGCAAAGCGCTGCGCGATTACGTGAAGCCACTCGATGAAAGAATTCATGAATTAACCGGGCAGCCTTTTGGCGACCGTTATTTTAATGAGCTGTTATTGGATAGCAGCCGCGTGTTGGATTCAGAGCCCCTAATTCACGCGATGCTCGCGGTAGAAAAAGCGGGTGGCAATGCGCTCACCATGTTGCAGCGTATTCAGCAAACCCATTATCGCGATGGCATTTGGACTGGCGCCGTTGCCGTACTCGCAGAATTAGCCGCAGAACAACATATTAATGCCGAGCAATTTATTCGCGCAAAAGACCAGGTGAATGTAGTTGCGCACATGGCAACGACGCAAAAGTTAATGACGCGTTTGGGTGTGTCTGGCTACCCAAGTCTTGCCTTGCAGCAAGATGATAATTGGCAATTAATTCCACTGAATTCGTTTTTAGGAAAACCCGATGTGTTTAAAAAGCATCTTGAAAAAATGATTCATAACCAAGGTTTTTAATTAATTTAATTTGAAAGAGGTTTTTATGATTATTGTTACCGGAGCCGCTGGCCAATTAGGCCGCATTGTTATCGCAAAATTATATTTCAATCTTACTTGCTCATCCTGAACGTGAAGCAGTCGAAGGTTTCTAATGTTCGGCTGCTTCACTAATCTATGTTTAATGCATTGAGTCAATAAACGCTTCAAATGTTGGTGTAGCCATTTCGTTGTGGGTTTCTTTTAACTCAATATTTTTTATGTCGAGCGTTGAGTTATTTAAACTCTGCAGGCGATTAACAAAATCTAGATTGGGAATATAATTGCCTTGGCGTGTACCCGAGGTAAAAATGGAAATCGTTTCAGATTTTGGTTGCGCTAAAGCAGTTTTCAGTTTTTCTTGAATCTCCGGTGGGTTTGCCCAGAAAGCGCCATCGCTCAAGGCATAGGTACTGAAATAAGGTGTCTTGTTGGTTTCCTGACTCAGCAAAATTTCACCTACGGTCGCTCCCAGTGATGCACCCCAAAAAATACGGTTGGAGTTGGTGCGATATTGTTTTTCAATTTTTGGAATAAATTCTTCTTTCAAAAAGCGAATGTAATTGGTTGCGCCCGGTAACTTGTAATCTTCCATACGGCGATTTTCTGGCCCTTGCTCAATAGCGACCACAATAAAGTCTTTGTGATGTGCTTCTACGGCTTTGTGAAATTCTTTTACCCATTGACCATCTGTTAAATAAAGTACAGGATATTTTTTATTTGAGCTTTCATAATTCGGCGGCAAATAAACGGAATAGGGATATTCGATCTTGGTGTGTTTGGATTTGTACTTTAAGCCATCGGTAAACTTTCCTTGGATTTTGTAATCTGCCACAGGAATCCAACGCGAGCTCATAAAACTACCGTTGGCCTTAAAAGATCCATTGCCAACAGTGACATCAAATTTACCAAAATAAAATTGGTCGAAGTGTAGTTGAATTTCAAAAGGTATGTCGTCGTTGAGCGTTCCCTTAATACTTTTATTAAAAGTATCTATAGCAATTAGTTGATAATCTTTGGTTTCATAAATTTTATTATTTAACGTGAATTTTGCGTAGTGTGGATCGCTGAAATTCATAGTTAGTTTAGACCCCGATTTTAGATCTATATTTTTTTCATTGGCACTGATGTTCTGAAACATTAAATCCAGATTAGAATTGGGTAAGCCTTTTGCCATCATATCCAATTTATTATCGGTGGAATGAAATGTACCTGCATGACGGTAGTGGAGTAAACCAGCGATACTATGATTTTGATTTATATCAACCTCAAAAGTACCGGAAGAAGGTGTTAAATAGGTTAGTTGTGTTTTGACGGTGATTTCCAGATTGGCTCCATTGTCTTGCACTTTCAATTGCTGAACAATTTCACTCTGGTTGCCCCTATTGACAGTTTTGTATTCTGAGCCCCAGGCAAAGCCGTTGTAATCGCGGCCATCAATAAACAAGCGGTCAGCAAAAAAATAATATTTGAAATTACCATCTCGAAAAAGTCTTGGGTCGGAACCCTGGATAAGCTCGGTTTTGTTAATCTCAAATGCAAGTGCGGTTCCCTGCAAATTTGCAGGCGCGCTAATAACCTTATTTTGAGGAGCAATAGATTTTTTAGTTGAATCGGCGTTATTGCTGGAACAGCTTGCCACTAAAAGTAAAAAAGCACTGGCTAACAAACCAAAACCATATTTATAAATTATTGTCTTCACGATATCTCCTTAAATGTATATTTTAAAATGCTGAACTAACGCCCTGCGTTAGTGGGTTAGATGCATTTACAGGATGAAAAGATGCACCACAATGAAAAAATCCCGCAAGGTGCGGGATCTTTCACAAAAACGAGCTTACAGGTTATTACTTAGCGTTGGTTTTTAACATCACTTCACGGAAGTGTTTGCCCTGCATAGTGGGTTCGTAATTCCAATCTTTAATCATTTGTGGCGACCAATCCGGGTCGAACACCCAAGCTACCCAACTGATCCCTTTTTTGTGGGCATAGTTAGTGATGCGTGGGCCATAACTGCCGTCGTCAATCACGGGAACATGTGCGCCTTTATCGGTTGCTAATTGGTAGCCAATTTCAGTAAGGATTACAGGATACTTCTCTGCAACATATCCCCAATCGCGATCCCAATTTTGTTCAAATGGCGCTTTGACTTTCATGGGGTAAGGGTGGCTCACGTAAGCAACGTTTTCTTTTTCGATTGGTGCAGTCGCAATGGGTGTTAAGTCGTACGCCCAATTGAAGCCTGCTACCAAAGAAATTGCATTTGGATTGTGTGCTTGAATGATGGTGATAGCTTCTTCGTTAATCGCTTTCCAATCTGCCCAACTCAAAACGCCTAACTGCCCGCCGAACACTGTAGGTTCATTGAACACTTCATACATGGCAACTGAATTCACATTTTTGTAGCGTGCAGCTACGGTGCGGAAGAAATCAAAGGTTTCGGCTTTGGTGGTGTAGTAACTGTTGTTTTGGTACATCTCGGATTTGAGGTTACCGATGGAGTGCCAATCCACAATTGCGTACATACCTAATTCGTTAATCCATTGAACGGTTTGATCCAAAATGGGCAAGTAGCCGTTTTTGCCACGCTTTTGCCAAGCCGATGGATGCACAGGAATGCGCACTACGTTTGCGCCCCACGCTTTAATCACTTCAAAATGTTTGCGATTGAAATGACCTTGGTTGACGAGTTTGTCCGGGTCCGAAATATTCACACCGCGAAACACCAGCACATCGCCTTTGTCGTTAACGAAGGTGTTGCCCTTCACTTTTACGAGTGGCAATTGTTTCGTGATTTTGCTTTGGTCAAAAGCCGGGATATCAGTAGCATTCCACCAGCCTTGGGTGTTCTGCCAAGCATCGGCGTGTTTTTGGGCTTCATTTTTTACTTCATCGGCTGCTGTGGCATAGCTGGCAAGGCAGCTTATGAGTGCAATGGAAATGCAGTGTTTAAGTAGGTTCATATTATTGCTCTATTTATTAGACTATTAAGGTGTAGTGGACTTAACCGCGTTTAAGCATAGCTAGGCAGCCGTGCCAATGAGTTATTTTTAACGCTAATTTACATATATAGAGGAGAGATCTAGCGCTAGCAATGAATAATACCTGTTACCAAAATGGCGTGATCAACGTGGTCTTGCGGATATTGCCATTGCACATCAAGATCCAACAGCTTCATGCCGTAAATACGATTTGGTTCTGGCTGCTGGTATTGCGGTCGCGGATCTTGCTGCAAAATTTGGCAGATTAGGCTGGCGAGTTCAATATGTGTTTTTTGGCGATAATCGTCACAAAACACCGCCGTTTCATCGCTGAAACTAACAGGTATTAAATGAGGAGCGGCGCCTGCAAACTCATTAATAGCGTCTGGCACTAGGTCTACATAAGGTACATAAGGCTTTATATCTAATACAGGCGTGCCATCCAAAAGATCTACTCCGCTTAGCTTTAACACCACTTTTCCATCAATTTTCGCAATTTCATCCAGCTTTACGACCGATAAGCCTATGGGTGACGGTCGCGTAGGGGAGCGAGTCGCGAATACTCCCAAGCTTTTATTTCCTCCTAAGCGTGGCGGCTTTACTTTGGGCTTCCATTCTTCGCGGCGGTTGGCGTGAAATACAAATTGAACCCAAATGTGGCTGCATCCCTCTAAGCCATCCAAAGCATCCGGGTCGTTGTAGGGGGATAAAAGCTCTAGAGTGGCTGTTGCCAAGGGTGCCAAACCAGGCTGGCGAGGAATACCAAATTTTTCTTTAAAGCAGGAATGGATAATTCCTATGGCGGGGAAGGTGAATTCCATGACGATGTGAACCTGACAACCTGAAGAATAATGGCTAGTCTAATTCAGTAGAGCGCCTATTGAGTGGATTTATAGAGGTAAAGTTGTCGAAGTTATTTACACTTTTATGTGATGCAGTTATCATAATTGCTGAGAAATCCACCAGAATCAAGACATTTAATATCTAGGCATGAATTGTGCTTACTGGCTACGCAGATTATTTTCTTCTTTTTAAGAGCAATTTTATGATTACTAGATTAAAAAACATCGTTCTTGCGGGCTTTATGTCTGCATCTGTTTCGGCTGTGGCTGGCCCTTTGAATGATTACAACCTGATTTTGAGTGGTGATTTGGCAGTATCTGGCGGTAGTGGCCATTTTCACGGTAAAACATTTATTGGTGGGAACTTAAGTGGTAGTAACCCAGAGTTTGGCCATGACTTGAATCGCCCGACTAACATACTTAATTACACCGTAGAAGTCGCCGGGAATTTGAATGCCGATAATAATGCCAAGTTTTTCGCCGGTCGTGTGGCTGTCGGTGGCGTAAACAACCTAGGTAACAAATACGAGTGCCATGGTGGGTTTACGAATAATAAAGGTTGTGTTGATCAGGTCAGTGGTTTGGCCGCCAAGTCAACTGACTTATTCAATCAGTTAACTAATGAGTCTGACTATTACAAAAATCTTGTTAGTACAGGTTTAGTTAAAAACACCGATTTGAACCAAAGCAAGTTTGTGTATAGCGGTGAAGCGACTGATTTGGCAGTATTTGATATCAGTGGTACCAGCTTATTTAACAGTAACGGTTGGGATGCAATTTTTGGCTCCGCCAAAAATATAGTAATCAACGTGTCTGGTACTGAAATCAATATGTCGCACAACGTTAACCTTATGGGCAACTTGGGCAACAGCGCAAATTACGACAATGTGTTGTGGAATTTTTACGAAGCCACCAAGATCACTTTCAACAACCGTTGGGCCGGCTCAGTTTTGGCAGTTAATGCCGTAATCGACATTAAAAATAGCGATTTCGATGGTTCTGTTGCCGCTAAGTCTTACATTGGCAATGGTCAAATTCATGATTACCACTGGAGCTACACTCCACCAACTCCACCTCCACCACCGCCTGTTACGGTGCCAGAGCCATCAAGCCTTTTGTTGAGCCTCCTTGGTCTAGGTTTAATTGCTTTGGGGCGTGCACGTCGTCAAAAGTAAGTTGCAATAACGTTTAAATTAAAAAAGCCCCAGCTTAAAACTGGGGCTTTTTTATGGGCAAATGATCATAAACGATCAGGCTAAATGAGTCTGCGGCGTAACATGGCAATGCCCAGTAAGCCAGCCATTAATAAGATTAGTGCATTAGGCTCTGGTACAGATATTTTAGATTTGGTAATAACAGTTGCCAAATTGATTCCCCAGCTTTCATCTTGCAGGCCCTGATTTACACCGGAGTAGGCAAATTGAATGAAATTGGCACCCAGCAGCAAATCAATGGGTAATGTAATTTGGCTAACACCCCCGGCCAATGTAACTTGTTGGGAATTGTGAGGGTCATCCGACGCTTTAAACGTTGTAGTAACCGCATTTCCGCCATTAGGATTATAGAAAATGGCGTTTGAACCGCCCCCGCCCAGATTAAAAGACCCCGTAAAAATTTCTGTGCCGTTTAATGAAAGGTGAAAAATATCGGTATAGCCGTTGTTATGACCATCAAGGCTTTTAAAGCCAGCTAACTGAAAATGCAGGATAGCATCGCCGCCAGCCGCATTAAAATTCCAGCTAATTTTGCTCGGATTTTTCTGGGCACCTAGGGCGCTAAAGTCATGGGAAATAATGGATGCTTGAGCTGCGCTGGTGAATATAGCGGTTGCCGAAAGCAGTGCTAAAGAAAGGCTCCTGATAAAATTTCGCATAATACATCCTCATGTTGAGATGGTAAGTTTCATTGAATGGCGTTTAAGCCTGATCCCTTTACCTTGGTGGCGCAAAAAGGGCATACGTTTAGGGAGCACAGATTGTCATGCCGCCTTCCTTGCCTCTGTACGATGAGTAACATAACTTTCATTCCTCTCTATTCCTTTCGGATTGTCAGATAGGAATTTAAGGTAGGTGTATAGATAGAGGCTGTAACGGGGATGCAAAAAAGCCAAAGAAATCAACAATTCCTTTGGCTTTGATGAAAAGGGAGATTGTATTAACGAGGGGCGGTAATGGTTTTTACGCCTTCTGCTGTGCCCAGCAAGAGTACATCTGCAGGCTTAGCGGCAAACAAACCATTGGTTACTACACCGGTAATTTGGTTAATCGTGTTCTCTAAATGGACTGGATCAATAATTTGCAGGTTATACACATCTAAAATCACATTGCCGTTATCGGTGACTACGCCTTCGCGATAAACCGGTGCGCCGCCTAACTTCACGAGTTCACGAGCGACAAATGAACGCGCCATGGGGATAACTTCTACGGGCAGGGGGAATTTGCCCAATACATCTACCCACTTGCTGCCATCGGCAATGCACACAAATTCTTTTGAAATAGCGCGCACAATTTTCTCGCGGGTTAACGCTGCGCCGCCACCTTTAATCAAATGTAAATACGCGTTACTCTCGTCCGCACCGTCCACATAGACCACCAATTCACTCACAGAATTGCAGTCCAGCACATCAATGCCTAACGCCTTTAAACGCTCTGCTGATGCATTGGAGCTTGCCACTGCACCGGCAAATCTGGTTTTGATGGCGGCGAGATAATCAATAAAGAAATTCGCAGTAGAGCCAGTGCCTACGCCAATAATAGAATCGTTAAACAGTTTGGGGGTGATGTAATCCACCGCCGCGCGCGCAACCGCTTGTTTTAGTTCATCTTGAGTCATGACCGAATCCTCTCATCGTTTTATGCGCGCATTATACGGAGTTTCGGCCAAAAGGCGCGATTGGGGTGTGCCAGCGAGTGCTAAATTGTTTACTATGCTGGTCACATTATTCATTCAATAAGTTCGTATTCCTATGCCCGAATCCTACATAAAACGCATCCTCAATGCCCGCATCTACGATCTTGCGGTAGAAACCCCGCTGGACGAAGCGCGCCTTCTATCTGCGCGCACTGGCAACAAAGTTCTGCTTAAACGCGAAGACTTACAGCCAGTGTTTTCCTTCAAGTTGCGCGGCGCTTATAACAAGCTGCTGCAACTCACAGAAGAAGAGCGCAATCGCGGTGTAATTTGCGCCTCTGCTGGCAATCATGCCCAAGGCGTTGCGCTCGGCTCGCAGCACCTCGGTATAAAAGCCACCATCGTAATGCCCCGCACCACGCCGGCCATTAAAGTGGATGCCGTAAAAGCACGTGGCGCAAAAGTGGTCTTGTATGGCGATAGTTACGATGAAGCTTCTGCGCACGCTAAAAAGCTCACCGAAGAAAAAGGCCTCACCTATATCCACCCGTTTGATGACCCCGATGTGATTGCAGGCCAAGGCACTATTGCGATGGAAATTTTGCGCCAGCATCCCGGCAAAATCGACGCAATTTTTATCGCGGTCGGCGGCGGCGGTTTAGCGGCGGGCATTGGTGCTTACATTAAATTCGTGCGTCCGGAAATAAAAATCATTGCAGTTGAATCTGACGAGTCTGCGTGCTTGTTCGCCGCTATGGAAAAGAAAAAACGCGTAGTTCTTCCGCAAGTGGGCATTTTTGCGGATGGAATAGCCGTAGCGCAAATTGGCGAAGAAACATTTCGCATATTGCGCAAAGTGGTGGATGACTGCATCACCGTCAGCACCGATGAAATTTGCGCGGGCATTAAAGACATTTTTGAAGACACACGTTCAATCGCAGAACCCGCGGGCGCAACCGGCATCGCTGGTTTGAAAAAATATGTAGCGCAACACGGCATCACCGGCCAAACCTTGGTAGCGATTGATTGCGGCGCAAATATTAATTTTGATCGCCTGCGCTATATTTCCGAGCGCACGGAAATTGGCGAACAACGCGAAGCAATTTTGGCAGTAACAATTCCAGAGCGCCCAGGTGCGTACAAAGAATTTTGTAAAGCTCTTGGCAAACGCAATATCACGGAATTTAATTATCGCTACGCCGATGCAAAAGCTGCCAAAATTTTTGTGGGTATACAAGTTGCCGCTGGTGGCAAAGATCGCACAGATTTGGTGAGCGAGTTGCGCGAGCAAGGTTACGATTTGGTGGACATGACCGAAAATGAATTGGCGAAACTTCACATTCGCCACCTTGTAGGCGGCCACGCTCCACAGGTGACTGATGAAGTTTTATATCGCTTCGAATTCCCCGAACGCCCCGGTGCCCTCATGACCTTCTTAACCAAGGTTGCTGGCCGCTGGAATATTTCGTTATTCCACTATCGCAACCACGGCTCAGCCTCTGCGCGTGTGTTAGTGGGAATGCAAGTACCGAAAAAAGATTACGCCGAGCTTAAAGTATTTTTAAATGATTTGAATTATCCCTACTGGGATGAAACAAAGAATGAGGCGTATAAGTTTTTTTTGGGGTAGATAGATAAGAGAAAGGCGCAACGAGAGTTGCGCCTTTTGTATATGGGAAGAATGTAAAAAATATTGAGCACAATCATTCCTCAAATTCACTCTTAATACTTATTTAGCAAGTAGGTTGGGGTAAACTTGCGCACCCCAACATTTCTGATTCGTTAAACTTGCAATGGTGAATTACGGAAAGTTTTTTAAAGCGCCCGCGTTATTAAATTTTTAATTGTATAAATACATGGTCATGTTGGGGTGCGGAGCTCGCAAGCTCACCTTACCGCCAACCTACAAATCAAAATATATAAACCCGTCATCCGGTTCCGCCTATACTTCCGACCAATAAACATAAACAAACGAACGCTACGCCGTAAAATTCATTTCAAAAAAGTCATCGCGAAAACGCTGGGTAAATCATTCTTACGTATACATCTGTGCAGAGCTACCGCAAACAGCTTTCTATTTTAAGGTTTACTTACGATGCTCATCTACCAAGAGATTTTCATAATGAAAAAACTAAGTTGGTGTTTAACCTTATTGTGCGGGCTATGTTTTTGCGGGGTTAGCGTTGCGCAAGCGAAAGAGTTAAATCAAAAAGAATTAAAAGAGTTCGCCCAAAATACTGAGTTCCGGTTTGGGGTGATTACCAATATTGGTGAAAAAGTTTTGCAAGCACATATTATGTTGCGCAACCAATCCAAAGTGGCATTACCTGCAGGTGAGGGAAGCTGGCGCATCTACTTTCATTCGGTGCGCAGAATTAGCGCGCAAGATATGGCTGGCTTGCGCCTTCGGCATATTAATGGCGATTTGAATGAGCTGTCGCCCACTACAAATTTTGCCGGTTTAGCGGTTGGTTCAAGCCTTACATTCTTATATGAATCCGGCGAAGGCGCAGTGAGTTATAGCGATTTCATGCCGCGCGCGTTTATCGCTCAGCAGGGTTTAACACCGGCGATATTTGCCAATACGGATACTGAGGAGCTCGCTCGCTTTATTGATGCTTTCATCAAGCCTGAGCAGCAATTGCGTTTTGGTGGCGCGGGTAAAACCGATTTGTATCCCATGGCCACCGCCGCGTCGCGTTATCACGCTAATCTTGCGCTAAGCCAGGTCCGCGCAAAAGCGCAGTTGATTATCCCCACGCCTAAATCGCTCAACGTTAAAAAAGGCAAGGTCACGCTAGACGCTACTTGGCAAATTCGCTATTCCACTCGCTTAACGCAAGAGGCGCTGTATTTACAGGAACAATTAAAAGCCACTGGTCTGAATTTGGAATCGCAACTCGATAATGTGCCTGCAATGGGCAAGGTTATTAGGTTATCTGTTAGTGATCCATATAAAGTTAGCAGCATCCCTAAAGATGCCTCTACGTTTGATAAAGATAGCTACACGATCTCGGTAGAAGACGACAAAATTCTATTAAATGGTAGCGATACTGCGGGTGCATTCTACGCCATTCAAAGTTTCTTACATTTTTTGCCTGAGGGCAACGCCAAGCAGTTTGATATTCCCAAATTAAGCGTGAACGACCGCCCCCGTTTTGCATGGCGCGGTATGCATTACGATATGGGCCGCAACTTCCATGGCAAAGCCGTAACCCTGCGTTTAATTGAGCAAATGAGCCGTTACAAACTCAATAAATTGCATTTACACCTTACCGAAGATGAAGGCTGGCGCATCCAGATTCCAGGTTTACCTGAGTTAACGGATGTGGGCGGTTCACGCTGTTTTGATGTCACCGAAACCCAATGCCTGCTCACGCAATTAGGCACTGGCCCCAACACATCCGGTTCTGGCAATGGCTATTTTACCCGCGATGATTTTATCGAAATTCTAAAATTTGCAGCGGCGCGACATATAGATGTTATTCCTGAAATCGATATGCCCGGCCACGCACGCGCAGCGATTCAAGCTATGGAAGCGCGTTATAAAAAGCTCTTGGCTGCAGGCCAAAAAGAGGCCGCTGAGCAGTATTTGCTGAGTGACCCTACGGATACATCTACTTATCTCAGCGTGCAAAATTATACTGATAACGCCATTAATGTTTGTTTGCCCTCTACTTATGCTTTTGCTGAAAAAGTCGTCCATGAACTACAACAAATGTACAGCGCTGCCGGTTTGACCTTACAGACCTTCCACATGGGTGGCGATGAGGTTGGCAAAGGCGCTTGGGTGCAATCGCCTGCCTGTAAAGCGCTTATCGCCAAGGGTGAAAAAGGTGTTGCTGGCATAGCGGATTTGAAGCCTTATTTTGTAAGAAAAATGGCAGATATCACCCATGCACGAGGCTTGAATTTGGCGGGTTGGGAAGATGGTTTGATGTACGACGCCACTACTACCTTTACTCGTAAGCAATTCGCTAACGAAAAAGTCTACGCCCATGCCTGGGACAATATTTGGGAATGGGGCGTGGCTGACCGCGCCTATCGCTTGGCGAATTCCGGTTATCAAGTGATATTGTCGCCTGCTACCCATTTGTATTTCGATCACCCTTATGAGCCTCATCCCGAAGAGCGCGGTTACTACTGGGCGACACGTTATTCCGATACCGCCAAAGTTTTTGGTTTTATGCCTGATAACTACTACGCGAATGCCGATAAAACCCGTGAAGGTACACCCATCACCAACCTGAATACCCTGGTCGGCCGCGAGTTGCCTACGCTGGATAAGCCGGAAAATGTGGTGGGCATACAGGGCCAGGTATGGAGCGAAACAATTCGCACGCCCGAACAACTGGAACAAATGATTTACCCGCGGCTAATGGCGTTGGCCGAGCGCGCTTGGCATAAAGCCGATTGGGAAGCGGACAAACCCAATGCGCAAAAGCGCCTTCAAAGCTGGGCGGATTTCTCTGCAGCCCTAGTGACGAAAGGTTTACCCAAATTAGCGGCCAGTGGTGCGGCACTTTACTTGCCGCCACCGGGTGCCATTATTCAAAACGGCAAGCTATTGGCAAATGTGGGTTATGCAGGGTTGGGGATTGAATATAGTGTGGATCAAGGTAAAACGTGGCAGGCTTATCAACACCCTGTTGTAGTCAGTATCAAAACGGTGCTCGTTCGCAGCCGCTTAGGCATGAATTACAGCCGTGTGACAAAGACAGATTAATTATGATGATGCTAGCGCCAAGATATGAAGTTGGCAGATGAAATGAGCGGAATCGCACAAAAATGATGCGTTTTTGATGTTTATCTGTAAAAGAGAGTTTTCAGCTGTATCTTTTTTAAACACTTGTACTATGCTGAATTTTCACCACAGTGTAGCGATGTTGTGGTTGGCGTTGGGGCGATCTTGGTCGCCCCTCTAATAATAACAATGCGTCAAGGTTGTTCAATGCGAGTTGAGCAAAGAAAGCTGTGTAATAAAAGGTGAATTATGAAGCTCGATGTTATTTCCGTAGTGGTATCTGTGTTTTGTCTCTGCGTTTGTATTACGCTGGCGGTAGAAGCCAAAACTTGGTTTAGCGCCAAAGCGCCTGTTGTTGCTGTTGTCGAAGCGCCCTGATTTTAATTTGTTGCAGTAAAAGCGTATTGCCAAGGAAATGGCAATCTCTTAAAGCTTAATCCTTTCTGTATTATTCGCCCTTTTTCTTCGCTAAAATCAGTTCTTTATCGGTTACTACGCCAAACAAGGGAATATCCCAATCGGCAAGTTCAAGCTTCTCAACTTCTTGGCAGGCGTGCGCCATACCGAGTAAATAAGGTTTGTTCTTTTTACCTTTGTGAAACGCGAAAGTCGTATCGTAAAAACCACCGCCCATTCCTAATCGCCCGCCTTGTCGATCAAATCCCACCAGCGGCAAAAGCACTATATCCAACAAATTGGCGGCAATTCTAATTGCTTGGCGATGATCTGGCTCAGGTATGCCAAAGCGATTGGGTTTAAGCACCGAATTGGGCGTGTACTCCACAAACCAAAGCTGGCGCTCCAAGCTGGGGTGAAGCACGGGCAGGTAACAATGCTTACCCATCTTCCACAACTGCTCAGCAATCGGTTGAGGGCTAAGCTCACCGTCACCGGGAAGGTAAAGCGCGATATGTTGTGCGCGTACAAACTTTGGCAGTTTCATAACATGGCGCAAAGCCCATGCGGCAGCTGTATCTTGCTGGCTAGGATTCAATAAGTTTCGACGAGCGCGCAGTTCTGCACGAAGGCTAGTGCGGTCACTACCAGTCATAGAAGGAATCACAATAGAGATATATAAAGGAAGGAAAAGAGACCCCGAAAATGCCGCTACCAAGCTGGCCTTGAACCCATAGGTTCAAGGAGGTAGTGCCTGTGGTTTTTAAGGCTTTCCGTCAAGCGGACATGCACACCAAACTAACGAGACACCACCAAGTTTGTGGAAATCGGCTCAAGGACTTGTCGGTTTGCGAACACTCCAGGGCTGAGGCAAGTATAACCCAGAGTACATGGCCAATCGCAAATGATATTAAGCTTGGGTCTTATAACCGTTTAGGCAAATTTGGTCTTATAAACCGCTGGACTTAGCCAAAAAAGTGGGTTTTTGTATGCGACAAAATCAAATTGAATTTAAGGTGAACAATTTGGATAAAATTTAATGAAAGCGAGATGCAAATAAAAACGCCTGCAACAGCAGGCGTTTTAGTTAAATCTTATTAGCGATTAATTCCCTGCCAACACGCGTTCAATCTTATCGCTCAAACGCTGCAAATCGGCTTTGTCGGTAGCAACACCCACCGGTGCGGCATTCCCCGACTTAGCTTGCAGAAGTTCATGGCTCAAGTTGAGTGCTGCCATTACCGCAATACGCTCTAAACCAATCACGGCGCCTGAACCGCGAATGGCTTTCATGCGCTCATCCAGCAGTTGTGCCGATTCCATTAACGCTTGGCGCTCTTCGCGCGGGCAGGCGACTTGGTATTCTTTATCGAGGATTTTTACAAAAACAGTTTCGTTAGCCACAGTGCTTACCTTATTGAATTCTTATTCAGTGTCGAGACTTTTGAGATGAGTAATCATGGCTTCAACACGGCTGCGCGCTAGCTCATTCTTCTCAATTAAGCGCACGCGCTCTTGCTGCCAAGCATTTTCACGGGCTTTAAGGTCGATATTTTCCTGCTGCAAACGGCCGGTGAGCAGAATTAAGCGATCAAGCTTGGTTTCTAAAGAGAGTAAGAGTTCGTCAGACATGATGTTTTGTGACCAATAACAAGGCAAATGTACGTAAGTGACCCACTATATTGCGGGACTTAGCGAGGGTCAATCGCTGTGGTGCTTTAGCGGGCAGATTTAAAGTGAATTCGAGGACTGATCGAAAATTCGCCAGCGCCAGCATCAAGCCGTTTGTTGGTGCCATTTAGAAGAGAAAGGCGCGGATTAGGCGATGCATCGTGATAGCATTCCCTTTCTAATATTTATTGGCTTTTTACACCTATTGGTTTTTTATATTTATGACTGAACAATCTCTTGTCCCCGATAGCATTAACTTCGACGATTTCTGCAACCTTATTGCCCCACTCGGTGCCATCAACAGCCCCTCGGAATTGCACGGCCTGCTGTGCGGCAAATTAAGTGGCGGCGCAGAATTAACCGAAATTCGCTGGCTGCTGGATGCCGTAGAATTTTTGGATTTCACCCAAGCGCCCGATGAAAAAGTTCGCGAGGCGCTCACCAACCTTTATTACGTGAGTTTGCAACAACTGCGCGATGGTTTTGGCTTAAAACTCTTATTGCCCGATGACGATACCGATCTCAGCCAACGCACAGCGACCCTTGGCCAATGGTGCTATGGTTTCTTAACTGGCTTCGGTTCCGCTGGCGCAACCGCGCGTATATTGGCAGAAGATGCTGAAGATGGTTTGCGTGATCTCGCCGCGATTTCGCAAATTGCGATTGAGGATGGCGACGAATCCGATGAAGCGGATTTTATGGAAGTTACCGAATACGTGCGCCAACTCGCCGCGTCTTTATTTTTGGAATACGCCGCGCAAACCAATAAAGCATCTGAAGATGCGATTGCAGCACCGGCATCAGATTCAATTCATTAAAGCATTCGTAAAAATAGAAAAAAACTTGAAACAGAGAACTGCTATGAGAATCAGCAAACAAGAATTCGCGCGTCGTCGTAAAGCGTTAATGGCAATGATGGAACCGAACAGTATCGCAATCGTGCCCGCAGCGCCCGAGCGCATTCGCAGCCGCGATACCGAGCACCATTATCGCCAAGATAGCGATTTGTTTTATCTCTCTGATTTTGCTGAACCGCAAGCGGTGCTTGTATTAATTCCCGGTCGTGACCATGGCGAGTATGTTTTATTTGTACGCGAGCGAAATCGCGAACGCGAAATATGGGATGGTTATCGCGCTGGGCCCGAAGGCGCGATTAACGAATACGATGCCGATGATTCATTTCCCATCGACGACATCGACGATATTTTGCCCGGCTTAATTGAAGGCCGTGAACGCGTTTATTATGCGATGGGTAAAGACAGCGAATTCGATAAACAAGTGATGGATTGGGTTAATACCATTCGCGCTAAAGTTCGCTCGGGCGCAACACCTCCAGGCGAATTTTTAGATCTTAGTCATTTCTTAAATGAACTTCGTTTATTTAAAAGCGCCGCTGAATTGCGGGTAATGAAAGAAGCGGGTGAAATTTCTGCGCGAGCGCATGTGCGTGCTATGAAATTTTCTAAACCGGGCGTCATGGAGTATCAACTCGAAGCAGAAATCATGCACGAATTTCAAATGAGCGGCGCGCGTTTTGCCGCTTACAACACCATCGTAGGTGGCGGAAAAAACGGTTGCATACTCCACTACATTGAAAATTCTGCGGCACTTAAAAATGGCGACTTGGTGTTAATCGACGCCGGTTGCGAATTAGAAAGTTACGCGGCAGACATCACCAGAACATTTCCCGTCAATGGAAAATTTTCGCCCGAACAAAAAGCCCTCTACGAAATCTGTTTGCAAGCACAGCTCGATGCCATTGCAGTGGCTAAACCCGGCAATCATTGGAATGATCCGCACGAAATGACCGTGAAAGTAATTACCGAAGGTTTGGTAAAAATCGGTTTGCTCGAAGGCGATGTTGACGAATTAATTAAAACCGAAGCCTACAAAGAATTTTACATGCATCGCGCCGGCCACTGGTTGGGCATGGATGTACACGATGTAGGAGATTACAAAGTTGGTGGCGAGTGGCGCGTGCTTGAACCCGGTATGGTACTTACCGTTGAACCTGGAATTTATGTCGCGCCAGATAATGAACGCGTCGCCAAAAAATGGCGCGGTATAGGTATTCGTATTGAAGATGATGTGGTCATTACCAAAGACGGTAATGAAGTGCTGACCAAAGATGTGCCTAAAACCGTTGCGGACATCGAGCGTTTAATGAGCGTTGCTTAAATTTTTAGCGATACTGTCTTTACGAACTGTTTGCCGACAATTGACGTTCAACTGATCAAAAAAATAACCAAGCAACGTCAGTTGCTTGGTTACCCATTAGGTAACAATTTTATTGTTACTGCAATTCTTATCGAGGAGTTGCATCCCAAACTCGACCCGATGCTGTGCCATCCTTACCAGGGTTAAATACTTCAACCGCCATCACTTGATACGTAGGGTCATCGCTTGCATCTGTGTTATTGGTGTTCGGTAGAACCCAGCCGGTGTCAGCCCATGCTTTAACGTGATCCGCAAAAACGATGGCGTTATCTTCTCCAAGGGGGCGCTGCTTGGTAGGTTTGCTCCAATATTGGTAGAAGGTGGTAATGTTGTTGATTGAGGGTTTCTGTTCCCGAATAGAGCGATAGGTAGAATATTCTATGCCATTGCTGACGAATGTTTTCCCATAGACTGCGTTTTGGCTGGGATCGTAGCTCCAACGTTGCAAAATGTAATATTCCACCAAGTGCGCAGGGTTTGACATCGGCATAGTTTTGTCGTATCCCCACCCATACAGGGTAATGTAACTTGCGCCGCTATCTTCATTAAAACGATAGCCAATTACCCGGTTTTTATCCCCGTAATGCCAGCCTGGACCGCCCACATAATTATAGCCGCCACCTTGCCAGCTAACGCTGAAAGCGCCGTCGGATTTCAAATCTAACGAGGCCGCACCACCATCTTTCCAGTGCGTGAAGAAAAAATCACCCACATGCCCTGTTGCATGATTTTGGGTGAGCAATGCTTTGTCCGGAAATTTTTGGGTATACGCCTTAAATTTGGTGATTCCCGTCGCCGTCGTTACATTCGCGGTCTTAGTGGTGGTTTGTTCATCTTTCTTAGCCGCTGTGCAACTCACAAGTCCACAGAACGCAATTGCCATCATTGTTTTTACATTTAAATAGCGCATCAAATTACAATCCTCCGTCTCCACTCAGCTGGTCATAGTTATAGATGAGGTGCCAGCGTAGGCGTTTATTTCATGATAAAAAATTATCAGCATTAGCAATGCTGAACCCGGCCGTTTACAAATGCACTTGCATTAAAGCAAGAACTTGCGGCATTAAAACATAATCGAATTGAGCAGCCGTTGGGTTTTACTCAACCTTTCAATCGCTTTCCAACCAACAAGTAGCGTTTTACAAATCTTCATAAATATAGCACCTACAAACGCTTAAGCGAGCTGGATAATGATTTGGTGAATTATTCCCTTCTGGTAGATTACAATTGCGCGATAGCAGCAAATGTAGTGTTTGCTCATTGATAGTAGGCATATATGACTACCACAAATTACGACATAGCCATCATTGGCGGCGGTATGGTGGGTGCCAGTCTGGCCTTGCTTATTAACCAGCAAAAACCAAACTGGCAAATTGCGTTATTAGAAGCCCAGCCATTTGCAGATGAAGGGCAAGCGCAATATCAACCCAGTTTTGATGCACGCTCTACCGCAATCGCACAAGGCAGCGTAGAAATTTTGCGTGAACTGGGTGTGTGGGAAAATCTAGTGCAACACGCTACCGCGATATCACAAGTGCATGTAAGCGATGCTGGCCATTTTATGGGCGGCTTAATTGATGCTAATAAGTACGATGTAAACGCGGTGGGTTATGTTATCCCCAATGCGTGGATAGGTCGTGTTTTGCTGGCGCAACTGCGCAAGAAAACCAATATTCATTTATTTGCACCCGTGCGCGTAGAAAAATTAATTCCACAACAAGCCGGCGCGCAATTAGTTGTAAAATCGAGTGAAAACGTTTTTGAATTAATCACAAAACTCGCGGTAGTTGCCGACGGTGGTGATTCACCTTTGCGGAAAAGTTTAGGGATTGATTCTAATTCCAAAGATTACGGCCAAACTGCATTGATTGCCAATATCGCTTACAGCGAAGCACACCAAGGTGTTGCTTACGAGCGCTTTACTGCACAAGGCCCGCTGGCGCTTTTGCCACTCGGCGAATCTGCAAGCGCAAAAGAATCTGCATTAGTCCTCACCTTGCCGCATGACCAAGCTGCAGAGATTATTGCGCTGAGCGATGAAGCATTTTTGCAACATTTACAAACACGGTTTGGTTATCGCTTGGGGAAATTTACCCGCGTAAGCCAACGTTATGCTTACGAATTAAAACTGGTTACTGCGAGTGAACAAATTCGTTCGCACATTGTATTGGTTGGTAACGCTGCCCATTTTTTACATCCTGTAGCGGGGCAAGGATTTAATTTATCACTGCGCGATTGTGTGTGTTTGGTGGGTGCTTTAATTCAAGGTGAAGCTTCCGGTAAAAAAATCGGTGAATTAAGTGTGCTACAAGATTACTTGGATCGCCAAGCGTTAGACCAAACACTCACCATAGAATTTAGCGATAAGTTAGTGCGCCTATTTTCCAGTTCATCGTTACCGTTAATCGCGTTGCGGCATTTAGGGTTTTTAGGGCTGGATTTATTGCCTTCAGTCAAAACCCAATTTGCAGCGCAAACTATGGGCACTGCAGGAGCAAAATTTATATGACGCAGAACTTTGATATTGTCATAGTGGGTGCCGGGCTTGTGGGTGCTAGTCTCGCGTGCGCTATCGCCCAACAAAAAAATGCAACATCCTTGCGTATAGCACTTGCTGAAGCCAGTGGCACCGTTCCGTCTTTTGACGGTGAAAATTTTGATCCACGTGTGGTTGCGCTCACACAAGCATCGCAAAACTTATTAGCCAACATCGGTGTGTGGGGTGATGTGCTTCAAAAGCGCGCCTGTGCCTATCGCGACATGCACGTATGGGATGGCGAAGGCACAGCAGAAATTCATTTCAATTGCGCAGAAGTTCGCGAAAATCATTTAGGCCATATTGTAGAAAATTCGGTGATAGTAACGGAGCTGCGAAAAAAAATAGCTGCGCATTCACAAATAACCTTGATTCAACCCGCCAAGATTGTGAATTTAATACATGATGATAAAGTGCAGATTGAATTAGATAATGGTGAATTACTCACAACAGATTTATTAATTGCGGCGGATGGTGCGCAATCTACAATACGCGAGCTTGCAGCATTTGAAACCCGCGAATGGGATTACGGCCACAAGGCAATTGTCACCACGGTGCAAACCCAATTACCGCATCAAGCAACTGCATGGCAGCGCTTTATGCGCGCCGGGCCGCTGGCGTTTCTACCGCTGCCCACTATCAATCAAAAATATTTTTGCTCAATTGTTTGGTCTGCAGACACTGAATTGGCCGATGAGTTAATGCAATTAAATGATGCTGAATTTTGCGCGCGTTTGGGCGCTGCCTTTGAACATAAACTCGGCACCATTATTCACTCAGCGGAACGCATTGCGATTCCTCTTAGGCAGCGCCACGCGAAAACTTACATTCAACCTAATATAGTTCTTGTGGGCGATGCTGCGCACAATATTCATCCCTTGGCAGGGCAGGGCGTTAATCTAGGATTGCTAGATGTAGCCGCGCTTGCGCAAGAGATCGAACGCGCACTGGATCGCAAAATTCCCTTAAACGATTTTTCCATTTTGCGTCGCTACCAACGCCAGCGTTTAGCGGGCAATTTAATGATGATGAGCGCCATGGAAGCTTTTAAGCGTCTATTTGGTAGCGAATCCTTAATGCTCACCTGGTTACGCAACTCTGGCATGCGCCAATTAAATTCCTTAACTGCAGTGAAAAAAATCATCGTAAAAGCTGCAATGGGTTTGCATTAATTTTATGTGGAGTTATTAATGAACTATGCAGAGCTTATTTCAATTGCTCCTTTTGAATGGCAAGAAGTAGGGACAGCAATATTGTGTGGCGCGATCATTGGCTTGGAGCGTCAAGTGCGTGGCAAGCCGGTAGGTATTCGTACATCCGCGTTGATTACGCTGGGAACCTATATTTTTATTGCGGCCTCTATGTTGGTATCCACCGCCGCGACCGACCCTTCGCGAATTATCGGACAAGTGATCACCGGCATCGGATTTTTAGGTGCGGGGGTGATGTTAGCGCGTGATGGCATGGTGCTAGGTGTTACTTCTGCGGCCACTATTTGGTCGCTGGCAGCCATTGGTGTATGTATTGCGCTGGGTTATGACGTTGTGGCAATTAAGCTGGCTATTGTTATTGTGGTGGTGTTGGTCGGGGTCGATACTATGGAGGATTATTCGCAGGTACTAAGGCGCGGTGTGCACAAAAAATATCAGGATTGGTTTGAATCATCCAAAGGTGATGAGAAGCAAGAATAATTTTTGGTGTAAAAAAGTAACACTTAATCAATTGTTTTTATTTTGGATATATTTATGGCAAAGATTCTCATAGTTGCGAAAATTTTAAATTGGGCGTTATTGCTCTTAATGGCTGCCTCAGTAGTAGGGTTTTTATCGTTTAAAAATGTGTATGGATTATTTTTGGCGTCTATTACCGCATTAATCGCATTTGGTGTTTATAAACACAAAGCAATTGCTTATTTTTCTGCAGCAGCATGGGGTTTGGCTGCCTATCAATTAGCAAAACAGGGTTATGAGTTTCAAGAGATTAAGCGTTACGCCATGATTTTAGGTATTACGGTAATTCCCGTCGCACTATTTTTGCACGAGATTCTGGCAAAAGATAACAAAAGAAATGCCCAAAAAAGTGTCAAAAATGAAACAGATAGCCGGAATATGCCGCAATAAGTTGAGTGATCCTTACCCACATTCATTAAATTTCGCGATATTCCGTAAATTAATTTATTAGTGCTTGAACTCGCCATTGACAAGTGCTTTAATTTTGAACTGCTGCAGATTGAGATTCGCCCCAAGCAAAAGCTTTTGTAAGACAACCGCTTGCTCAAGACACTTGGACGTACCGCGACCTGAGCAATAGCTTTATTAACAAGCTATTTCACTCTGGCTTTTAGTAAAGTCGGTTTTTTTGTTCGGTCAGCTTCGCTGACGTTTTATGGTAAGACGAGGAAAGTATGTCAGATATAGTCTCTGGTATTGTTAAGTGGTTCAACGACGACAAAGGTTACGGTTTTATTGAGCGTGAGGGCGGTGCAGATGTATTCGTTCACTTCCGTGCAATTAACGGCAACGGTCGCAAAACCTTGAAAGAAGGTCAAAAAGTGACTTTCGAAGTGACTGCTGGTCAAAAGGGTCCGCAAGCGGAAAACGTAACTCCTCTCTAAGATGAGTTAGGTTAACAAGGGCGATTGAGCAATCAATCGCCCTTTGTTGTTTCTGGTTCTGCTGTTTACTTGAAGTCTTAACTTTCTCCCCCATTTCAAGAGCCTCAATCACTACTTCAAGTTTCCTATTCATGTATTTTGATATCACCAGTATATTGTGGCTTACCGGGATTGCAGTTGTTGTCTGCTATTGGGTTCACGCCGTACGCAGCAAAGAAATTGCTGTTAAAGCCGCTGAAAAACACTGCCAATTTATGGAAGTGCAATTTCTCGATCAAACCGTCTTCCTGAAAAAGCTCACCTTCAAGCGTAACTCACTTGGGCAACTGGGTTTTATGCGCGAATATTATTTTGAGTTTACCGTGAGCGGCGAAGACCGCTACTTTGGACGCGTGTTTATGCTGGGCAATCGCATCGAAGGTGTGAACCTGGATCCACATCGTCTGCATTAATTTTTTAGCTTAACTTTTTAGCTTAACTGGAGCCAACTTATGGATTTCCTTAGTAAGACTATTTTCGTTTCCAAAAAATTGATCATGGAAGACGGGAAAATCTATTTTGATAATTATTTTGTCACCGTCAAAGCGGTAAACGATGATGCACTTGTTGTCATTAAAGCCAACGGAGAAGAAGAAAATTTACCGCTCAGCGAAGACTTCTACGATGAAGCTGACGAAGGCCTCTATGAATTAGATGATGGTACTAGCCAAGAAGACCCGGATTATATTGGCGAATTTATCATTTACGAAAATGATGCGGCTTATGAAAAATTTAAAGATGATTACTAGTCGAGTTCATAATTAAATGACTGAAAAAAATTTTCCTATCGAAAAAGTTGGTGGTTGGAAAACGAAAACCTCTAGAGTCGCCTATGAAAACCCGTGGTTAAAAATAACTCACGAAGAAGTCGTCACGCCTAAAGGTACCGATGGCATCTACGGTGTTGTGCATTTTAAAAATACGGCAATTGGTGTTGTGCCTATTGATGATGAAGGCAACACTTGGTTGGTCAAGCAAAGCCGCTACACTCTGAACCAATACACATGGGAAATTCCAGAAGGTGGTTGCCCACAGGGCGAAGAGCCAATAAATGCTGCAAAACGCGAATTGGAAGAAGAGGTAGGCTTGCAAGCCACAGACTGGCAACAATTAATGACTATGCATTTGTCCAACTCAGTGACCGATGAGTTCTGCGTAGTCTTTGTTGCACGTGGTTTATTTGCAGGCCAACAAGCACTGGAATCCACGGAAGATATTGAATACAAAAAACTGCCGCTGACTGAAGCCATTGATATGGTAACGAGTGGTGAAATTACGGATGCTATTTCAGTAGCGGCTTTGCTGCGCGTAGCGTTGGATCTAAAATAAATTAGGCTAACTTAGGAATAAACCCAAATCCTACGGCAATACGATTCCAACTGTTAATCGCTACAATTACCGCTGTTAGATTCACAATTTCTGCTGTGTTGAATTCGGCAGAGACTTTTGCAAAATCATCATCGCTCACACCTTTCCCCGCAATTTGCGTTAAGGCTTCTGTCCACCCTAAAGCAGCGCGTTCACGATCGGTAAAAAAGGGCACTTCGCGCCATGCTGCTATTACATCGAGCCGTGTTTGAGTTTCACCATCGTGCCACGCTTCGTTTGCATGCATATGTTGGCAGAAGGCGCAGCCGTTAATTTGCGAGGCGCGTAATTTAATCAAGTGATATAAAGGCGCTTCCAAACCCGATGCCAATACTGCTTCACCTATATCTATTAAAGATTTGGCCAATATGGGTTGAGCTTTATAAACACTGGCATACGCAATACGTTCGTTCATGATGTTCTCCTGAGGGCTAATGAGTGCTCAGGATAAAACTTGCTCAGGGGTGGGTATTGTATATTTGCGACATCTTGCGAGTTTTATACTGGCCAGGAGTTTGACCAGTTATTTTTTGAAAGTGGTGAATAAAATGCGGCTGATCATAAAAGCCACAATCGAGTGCAACTTCAATTAAAGGGCTCACGGGATTTTGGCTGATAGCTTTCCTTGCCTGCTTGACACGATTCAGCTGTTTTAACTGCAATGGAGACAAACCAATTTCTTGTTGAAATTTCCGTTCTAATTGTCGTCTGCCAATAGCTTGATTTTTAATAAGCTCATCCAATGAAGCGCTGGATGTTAAAAGTTGCGGTATAAAATGTTGTAGCAAGCTTGGTCTGGGGTTTTGTAGATAGCATTTTTCCAAAAGCCAGTTCTCAATGATTAGCAAGCGTGCATTATGATTATGAGCTTCGGCAAGTTTATCCTGAATATTGTCTAAGTGACCGCGTAGAATTTCTGGGCTCTCATCGGCAAATGAAAGTCCATCCATATTGATCAAAAATAATTTAAAGATCCCGCCCGGATGAAAGCGAATGCCTATGGAGTCTATAGATTGTTGAATCACAATCTTGCTGGTGGTTTGTTTCGTTTTAAATTCAATGGCTGGAAATGAATTCGTGAAAGAAAACGTGAGGCTAATGCAACCATCAGGATAAAGTGTTTCTGTAAACCCTGCATTGGGTACGTTATGTTGTTGTGCAACCCAATAGTTTTGCACCCATAGCCGTAAATGCGGGTGCGGTAAAAATCGGCGAAAACCTAAATGCGGTAGTTCGTCAGTAGGCTGCTCAATTAATTGAAGCGAATCCATAAATTTCCGCGCTTAATCAGTACGATTAGGTTTTAAAATACTGCGAAGCCAATGCCACACAGAATTTTCCCCAAGTATATAGCGATCTAATTGATCCTGATTATAAAAATAATGCTCAGGGTTTTGAAATAACAATTCACGTTTTAACATTCGGCGATTTGGATTAATGGTTTTAATCACGCGTGCCGGGTTACCTGCAGCTATGACGTTTGCAGGAATATTTTTAGTCACTACCGAGCCTGCACCTATCACCGAGTTTCCACCAATTGTTACACCTTTATTAACAATTACTCGCTCCCCCAGCCATACATTATTTTCAATCACCACAGGTTTGGTGCAACGAAAAGGACGAATACGATTATAAATACCGTGCCAATCGCTATCGCTCACGTATACGTTTGCAGCGAGCATTACATTATCACCAATGTGGATAGATTGCTCAGCTGAAATTCTTACCCCAGGTGAAATCAAACAGTAATCGCCAATTTTAATCGCACCACCTTTTACACTATCAATCACTTTTTTACTGGGCCACGTGGTAAAGCGAATGCAATTATCGGGTGATGCAATTATTTGCGCATAATGACCAATATGGATGTTGCAACCAAAGATCACTAGGCTACGTGGATGCGCAACTTCCAATCCCTCGCCCACGCTATCAAATTGCGGTGCAATAAATCGCTTTACATAAAAGCGATTTAGCAAGGTTGAAATTCGTTTTACAAAATAGGGCGTGTTATTGCGGCGCATTAAGAGCTCATATCAAGGTAGTTAGCTTGCCTAGTCTGTTAGAATAATGGATTCATTATGCTTGAGACTTCCTATGCTGCCAAATCTTATAGATCTCCCATTAGATATTGATACCGTTAAAGGTTTTTTAGATGCAGATGAAGGTGCTGCACTCTATGAGCATGCGTTAATAGCAGCAGATTTAGGCCCGTTGTTAGAGGTGGGTAGCTACTGCGGAAAATCCAGCGTTTATTTGGGCGCTGCATGTAAGCGTAAGCAGAATATTTTATTTGCAGTCGATCATCATCGCGGCAGTGAGGAGCATCAACTGGGCGAGGAATATCACGATCCTGATTTGTACGATGCACATTTTGAAAAAATGGATAGTTTCCCGCAATTTCGCCATACCCTGGCGCGCGCAAATTTAGAAGATGTCGTTATACCTATAGTTGCACCTTCCGTATTAGCATCACGGTTTTGGTCAACGCCACTGGGTATGGTATTTATTGATGGCGGCCACAGTATGGAATCAGCGTTAAATGATTATCGCAGTTGGGCAGGCCATGTTCTTCGCGGTGGTTTTTTAGTAATTCACGATGTGTTTCCAAACCCTGCTGATGGCGGTCGCCCACCTTTTGAAATTTGGAAGCTCGCGCAAGAATCTGGACTTTTTGAAGCCTTACCCTTAGTAAAGAGTTTGGGTGTATTGCGGCGGTTATAAATTTTCTGTCAGGTGTAAAATAGCAGTTATCCTTTTTTGATAAAATTTTTGCAGTTGAGTAAACTTATTTAAAGCTTATTTGATCACCCAAATAAAAGCAGCGCCGCTACGCCATACATTTTCTGACACAAACAACGGGCTTTTATTAAATTTAACATTGTCTAAATTTTCGTAGCGAATAAAAAATGCAACGCGGGTTTTGAGTTCTGCAATATTGAGCTCACGGCTCAATGCCATTTCATTTATAAAGCCGCTATAACCACTGACGGCATTAAATTCCGGGCGCTCTGCAGTTGCATATTGTGCACCTACACTGTAGTAGTAATCGTGGTACGCATTGCTGCCAAACATAACCGAGGTTCTATAGCGAAAATTCCATGACTGGAATTTGTGTTGATAAACCAACTGCGGCTGAATCACCGAGCCGATCATTTTATTGCTGTTTCCTCCTACTGAAAAAACGGCGCGTAAAGGCAGTTGTAATTGCCAGCCGCTTTGCAAATTTTCCCCTGTTAAACGAATATTGAGCGAAGGGCCCAGTTCAATTGTGGAACCCAATGAAGGCATATTTTCACGACGTTTATTTTCATCTGAATTAGGTGATATGTATGCGGTAGCACTTAATGAGAAGTTAATATCATCCGACGAAAAAAATTGCGCTCTCACTCCCTCGCGATCTGAGCGAATAAACTTTCCGCGATAGACCACATAAGGGATTGCGCTGGTAAAGCTGCGATATTCATCTGAGCCGCGATAATCAGGACCGTAGACGCTACCTAGGCCAACGCCTAACTCCCATTTTTTATCAGCAGTTTGATCGGCACCTAAACTAGGATTTGTTAGCAGAAAGCTTAGAGAAAGAATGTAGATACTTTTTTTCATGGATGAGTTGTGCTCGTAAGCCTACTGTTTAAAAGGGGACGCAAAATGATTTTGCTGCTATTCTAGCGCGGATTATCGCCGCTTGCTGTGCTGCATTTAACCAGTCTTTGGTTATTCAAGTCATTGTAAAAACGAGTATTTTATTTAGCAGGATGATTCTTGCTGTCAATCACAGAGTTTATTATGAGTAACGCCCAATTTTCATCGCTCCCGCTTTCAGCCGATATGCTCGCAAACTTGGATTCGCTCAACTATAAAGAGATGACACCCATTCAGGCACAAAGTTTGCCAATTATATTACAAGGGCAGGATATTATTGCGAAGGCGAAAACAGGTAGCGGAAAAACTGCCGCATTTGGTATTGGTATACTCGCGCAGCTCAATGTAAAAAAATTTGCAATTCAATCATTAGTCTTGTGCCCCACACGCGAATTGGCCGATCAAGTCGCCAAAGAAATTCGCCGCATTGCGCGCGCTACTCACAATGTAAAAGTGCTTACCCTGTGCGGCGGTGTTTCAATTGGCCCACAGCTTGGCTCGCTTGAGCATGGCGCGCATATTATTGTGGGGACGCCGGGGCGTATTGTTGATCATATTGAAAAGGGTTCACTGAAACTTGAAAACGTAAAACAGTTGGTACTGGATGAAGCCGACCGTATGTTAGATATGGGTTTTACTGATGCTTTAAAAATTGTATTGGCTGCATGCCCGGAAGAGCGTCAAACTTTATTGTTCTCTGCAACTTACCCTGATGAAATTAAAAAAATCAGCGCGCACTGCCAAAAAAATCCGCAGGAGGTAAGTGTTGAATCTGTTCATAGCGATGCAAATATTGAACAACACTTTTATGAGTTACGCGATGGTGACCGTAAAAATGTAGCTGTGCAACAATTGCTGGCGCATTTTAAGCCGCAATCTTCTATTGTATTTTGTAATACGAAAATTCAATGCCAAGAGGTTTGCGATTTATTGCGCGCCCAGCGCATTAATGCTTTGGCCTTACACGGTGACTTGGAACAAAAAGAGCGTGATCAAGTATTGGTGCGTTTTTCGAATAAAAGTTGCTCAGTATTAATTGCTACCGATGTTGCCGCGCGCGGTATTGATATTAAAGGTTTGGATGCGGTTATTAATGTAGAGCTTGCACACGATAGTGAAGTACATGTGCATCGCATTGGTCGCACCGGCCGAGCGGGCGAAAAAGGTTTGGCGTTAAGTTTAATTGCACCGAATGAATTGGGCCGGTTAAATCGTTTGGAAGATTATTTGCAAAAGCCGCTTGCGCTAGAACCTTTACCGCAAAATGATGGCGTTATGGATCTAAAGCCAGAGATGGTAACGCTCTGCATTGATGGCGGTAAAAAAGAGAAAGTGCGCGCTGGCGATATTATTGGTGCACTTACCAAAGAGGCTGGTTTGGCCTTTGAAAAAATTGGGAAAATTGATATTAATGATTACAGCACCTACGTAGCGGTGCATCAATCTATTGCCAAACAAGCGCTACAGCATTTGCAGGATGGAAAAATTAAAGGCCGTAAATTCCGCGCCCGTAAGTTGTAAATATTATGAAGACAAAACCACTAGTTGCTTTGACTATTTTTAATGCATGGATGCTGGGCTTTGCTATGCAGAGTTTTGCACATCAATCGACAGCTAGCGTAAAAAATAAAAGCGTAGCGGAAGAAGTGCCACATATTACCAACGAAGCTGAATATGCGGAGTTTGTAAAAAAAAGAGAAAAGGCTAGTCAAGCCAGCTCTATTCAATCTGCATCATCTAGTAGCGAATCGTCTAGCAAGGCTAAAACGCATATTAAATAAATATTACTCTAGCGGCTCCCCAAAAAATATTCTCCTTCCCTGTTTTTTTTTAATTGCAGAGATTAGTTATAACGTCTACCCAGTGATATTGGAGGATAATTGAACGTTATCCCCGTACTACTAGCACCCGCTTCAGAGATAATAAGATAGCCACCGATAGCCACATCACCAATTTCAAAAGGGTACAGGTTAAAACTAAAATGAGAGCGCGAAACAGGCTCTGCGATGGGGTTGGCGCATATTTTTCTCCCGCTCGTATCTTTGAAGGCTCTTAATCCATCACTGCATTGTGTTACTTTCCCTACCATCATACTGGCCATAAGAGAGCCTTTTCTATCCCAATAGAATTGCACTGATGGTATAGCTAAACTGATCATAACTTCATTGGCTGTTTCATCATCTTCTTGTTCGGATTTTTGCCAATTTGTTCGCGGTAGTGCTAAATCTGTACCTAATAGCATTGTGAAATTATCGTAACCATTTCGAGTATAGGAAGCACCGATACCAGTGATAGGAATTCCCATGCCAAGTGCAAATTTTAAATTTCCTTTTCCCGCCCTCAGCATGTATGACTCGCCTTGATTGTAAATGGCTCTATCTTGTACATCTATAATGGGCTGGCCTGGCCAGTAATATAAATTAAGGAATTCATTGCTAAAAAGTTTAGCAAATTCATCATTAGAAAATGCAACCATCCCTGCTACATTCCAATAGAGATCTGCTAATGAATCAACCGGGTCATACCATGCCATATCCGCTTCGACCGTTTCATTCATTAGCTGTGAAGCAACAACAGTTGCAATTGCTGAAACCTTTGGGTAAGAATACCCTTGCATTCTGTAGTGCTCTTCAAGCTTGCGAGAAAGCATACCTTCCCCTATAAAATGCAAACCAAAATTTGGTAGAAAACGACCAGAAGAGTCAAACGGATTGAATTCGGATAAGAATCTATCGGAACCCCCGTTATTTTTAACAGTAGAGTGCTGACGAGTAAATGACTTTATGACGGTCGAAAAGTTTTTATCATAGTCAATTTCATCGAAAATAAAAGGTGTGGTATATCTGCCAGATACTACAAACCCCGTATTGGTAAATACGTTTAATCCACCAAATTGTGATTCAGAACCATAGCTTTGGTTAAAATAAAATAAATTATTTGAGTGATCGCCTTCCGCATGAACTCTATCAATCAAGCTAAAAAAAGCGATGAAAATCAGTATCCGTTGAGACAATCCCATATTGCTCATTCCATAAATTATATATTATTGATTTAATGAAGCTTCGGGTACCAAAGCAGCTCATCAAAAATCTTTTAATCGATTTTAGGGTAGTGAGAAATATCCATCGCCCGGTTTAAAAAAACGGCCAAAAGCACCAGCGCGGTTATGGCACTATAAATTAGTGCAGCGTTTTTCCGCTCAACAAAATACGCACATCCTCAGGGCTAAAGTGATAGTGTTGATTACAGAATTGACAATCTATATCAATAATACCTTTTTCAATTAAAAGTTCTTCTACTTCAGCTTTACCTAAAGCAAGCAGCGCGCTTTCGCTGCGTTCACGTGAGCAGCTGCACGCAAACTTAACCGGTGTTGGCTCAAATATACGTACAGGCTGTTCGTGAAATAATCGGTAGAGAATTTGTTCGTGATCAAGGGTTAGCATTTCTTCTGGCGTGATGGTATCGGCCAAAGTTTCAATGGTTTCCCAATGGTCGCGATTTTCATCGGCATTGGTTTTTATTTGTTGCGGTAAAGCTTGAATCAAAAACCCGCTCGCGTGTTCGGTATCTGCTGAAAACCATAAACGTGTAGCTAGTTGTTCAGATTGTTGGAAATAATCTTCAAGGCAGCCAGCTAGCGTTTCTTTTTCCAGTGGCACTATGCCTTGGTAGCGTTCTATTTTTCCGCCAAAATTTTCGGTGCGTTTGGGTTCAATAGTGATGACTAACACACCATTACCCAATAACTCTTGCATGGTTCCATTTTGTTTGAGCGCTTCTGGTAACTCGACGTCATCTTTCAAGCGTACTATGCCACGAATGTTATTGTGGTGGTTGCACTCCGCCATAATGGTGGAGATTGCGCCTTCCCCGCGCGCTTGCAAAATAATCACGCCATCAAATTTCAAGGTGGAGGACAACAAACCTACGGCCGCTAAAAATTCGCCCAGCAATTTTTGAATAGCGGGGGGATAAACATTGTGATCTAGAATTTCACGGTAGCTTTTTCCAAGGGTAACAAGCTCACCGCGAATGTCGCAGTCATCGAAAATAAAGCGGTTTAATAAATCATTGCTGGGCATAAAAATTAATCTTCTGAAAATAAATTGATTCGTTGAAAGCGGTGAATTTGGCGACGTTCTTTTTTGTCTGGCTTATGATCACTCACCAAAAAGCTGCCTAATCCGGCTTTGCGTTCGGCGCTACGTTTCTCGCGCAGCGTTTTGCTTTCTTCAGTTTCTTCATAGAGAAGAACAGCTTCTGGAGAGCCGCGTCTTTGATCGGATAACATTTTTACAATAACGGTTTTTTCATCTAAATCCTGACGAATATTTAAGGTGATTCCCACACTAATCTCTTTGGCTGCTTTTACGCGTTGGCCATCGCAATGTACTTTGCCACCTTCAATGGCTTGTTTGGCAAGGTTGCGGGTTTTGAAAAAGCGCGCAGCCCAAAGCCACTTATCGAGTCGGACTTTGGATTCAAGGTAAGGCTTAAACATTTTTCAGGGGTCCCTGTTTTCTATTGAACTAAACGGGCGGCATAATTTCATCAAAATGATGGATCGCCGGGAACGCATCCATTTTTCGCGCAATTTGGCTATCGGGTTGATGAATGCCGATGAGGTATTTAATGCCAAAGGTTTTAGCTGATTCCAAGATGCGGGCAGTATCGTCAATAAACAAGGTGCGCGCGGGATCAAAATGCTCATACGCTTGCAATGCCTGCCAAAATTCCTGCGCCTCTTTGGGGTGATTGAATTCATGAGATGAAATAACAATATCCAAATCTTTATCAATTTCAGTGATTTCAAGCTTGAGCGACAAGCTTTGTGGGTGCGCATTGGTTACCAATAAACATTTTTTGTGCAGCTTGCGCAGGCGTGTTAAAAACTCTTTTACGTGAGGGCGAATTTGAATTTTGTGTTTGATTTCGATTTTCAGTGCGCGGATATCAACATCTAACTGCTGCGACCAAAATTCCAGGCAATACCACTGCAAAGTGCCTTCATATTGGCGGATATTTTCATTCAAACGTTGGGTAGCTGTGGCAAAATCCACCTTATGAATTTCGGCGTAACGTTTGGGCAAGTGCTCTAACCAAAAATAGTTGTCGAAATGGAGATCGAGCAGTGTACCGTCCATATCCAGCAAGACGGTGTCTATCTGGTTCCAGTCCACAAGATCTACGAGATGTGCGGTCATAAAAATCGTCATCAGTAAAAAGAGGGCAGTATGCCGACAAAACCTGAGATATTAAAGCGTGAAACCGTGATGCGTAGCCGCCTGTTCCGCGCTGACCAAATCCATTTGCGCTTTAGCAATGGTGAGGAGCGTCACTACGAAAAGCTGGTGGGCGGAGGTAATGGCGCGGTATTAATCGTACCTATATTAAATGACGACACCTTTTTGCTGGTTAAAGAATATGCAGTAGGGCTTGAGGATTACCACTTCGCCTGCCCCAAGGGCGCGATTGACCCGGACGAGACCGTTTTGGATGCCGCCAATCGTGAGTTAAAAGAAGAAGTCGGTTACGGTGCGCGTAAGCTGACTTTTTTGAAGAAGGTACATTTATCTCCCTCCTACATGGAGCATGGAATAAACATAGTGATTGCCCAGGATTTATACCCCGAACGCTTGCTTGGCGATGAACCTGAACCTATAGAAGTGCAACCTTTACCCATAGCCGACTTGGCTGAATTTTGCTTGCGTGAGGATGTCTGTGAAGGCCGCAGTATTGCCGCATTGTTTTTAGTGCGTGAGTGGTTGGCCAAGAGTGAAAATCGCGTATGACTCTAATGCCCTTTGCGTTCGATCAAGCTTTTACTGCTCAATTGATCGCCATTACCCGCGCCGCGGGTAAAGCAATTTTGGCGATCTATCACGCGCCGGAAACCGCCAATATCCAAATCAAAAGTGATGATTCCCCGCTAACAGCGGCCGACTTGGCGGCGCATAATCTGATTGTGCGTGAGCTTCCCAAATTACTCGATGTACCCATTATTTCTGAAGAGTCAGTCTTGCCCGATTTTGCAGAGCGCCAGAGTTGGCCTGTTTACTGGCTGATTGATCCATTGGATGGCACCAAAGAATTTATTGCGCGCAATGGTCAGTTCACGGTAAATATCGCGCTGGTGATCGCAGGCGTGCCGCAACTGGGTGTGGTGCATGTGCCTGTTACTGATGAGACCTACCTTGGCCTCGATAAATCTATCGCAGTTGATCAGCGTGGCTGTGCGCAAAAATATGTGGCGGGTATTAAGCACAGCGATCTGCAGACGCAATCTATGGCAGAAAAATTTACAGAAAAACAGCCGCTCAATATTCTTATGAGCTTACGCCATGGATCAAATGAGCAAACTGCCTTGGTGGCTAAACTCCAATCGCATTGGCCTGCACCCTTGAATCCCTTAAATGCAGGTAGCTCGCTTAAGTTTTGCTGGATCGCCGAAGGCCGTGCAGATTTTTACCCGCGCTTGGCGCCTACTAGCGAGTGGGATACCGCTGCCGCACAAGCAGTGTTAACAGCCGCAGGCGGCAAAGTGGTGCGAGCGGATAATCTTCAACCCTTGCGCTGCAATACCCAAGAGAGCCTTTTGAATCCCTTTTTTTTGGCAATGGGTGATGCTGATTTTGACTGGCAATCGCTATTGGCAGAAAGCTAGAGATTGGTCGCCATCTCAATTTCTTATTCGCAATATAGGTTCATTGAGCATTTCTCATCTTTCTTCTGGTAAAGGCATTAATTTGAACTAGCCTTTAGGTTTGGTCAGTGCGTTTTTTGATCAGGCATCCTTGTGTTGCTTGAAACACCGACTTAGGAAAAAATAGCAGCAAAAATGCTAGGGAATTCCTGAAAACCAATTCATTCTCCGTAACTCAATCAATCTCATAGCCGTAACGATTATGACGAACGAGCGCGATCTGAATCCTCAGAACAAGGAAGCGCTGGAGCAACGAATCCAGCAGCTCGAAAAAGAGGTGAATCTCTTAGAGGAACGCCTGCGCCATTCAAAAGCCAATACCATTGGCATTCGCACACCAGAGGGCGGCCTGATTAAAAACTCATGGCTGATTCCTTTTGGTCAATATCTTTTAATCGAATCCGACAAAGCCAATATTAACGATGCCCTACAAAAACTTGGTGTTCTGTTTGATGTAATTGATTGCAGCTTATGGCGCATCAGTGCGGGTTCGACGAGTGCAGCAACTATTTCGGTTTCTTCATGGCATTGTTTAGGTCGCTGGCAAAAAAAATCCATCCCTGAGTTGCATGAAGCTGATTGGTTAACGGGAATTTGGCGTAAAGACTCTCATGTAGCATCAAGCTTAAATGTCGGTAAACCAGTCGCATTACTCGCTGCAGATCCAGATGTTAGCGAAGCTACTGCGCCCTTGCGTAAAGCCAATATTTTCAGCTCATTGTTGGTTCCGGTATTGCGTTATAACTTGTTGGAAGGTTTTGTAGTCTTGCATCGCGATGATCCGCGGGGCTGGTATACACGAGATCTTGACCGTTTAATGTTTATTGCCACGGCTCTATTCAATTTATACGACCGCCAACAATTGCTCGCCAAATTAAGCGACCGCGATACACGATTTAATTATGCGATTGAAGCCAGTAGTGATGGCTTGTGGGATTGGAATATCCCCAGCGGAAAAATTTATTTCAGTCGCAGTTATTTGCGTATGTTGGGTTATCACTACGAAGAATTACCCGGCAACCTTAAAACGTTACAAGATTATTTTGTACACAGTGAAGATCAAGCTGCTGTGATACAGCGCCTCTTTATGGCAATCGAAAACGGTGAGACCTATGTAAATTTGCAGTGCCGTATGCAGCACCAAAATGGCAGTGTTATTTGGGTGCAATCCAAAATGAAATTTTGCGAGCCCGATGATGCGGGTAAACCCACGCGTTGCGTAGGCTTAAACAATAATATCAGCGATTTTATTTTAGCTCGCGAAGATTTATTGGAAGCAAAAACACAAGCAGATATGGCTAACAAAACAAAAAGTGAATTTTTGGCGCGAATGAGCCATGAAATCCGCACGCCTATGAATGCCATAATTGGCTTGGGTTATTTGCTCAAAGACACACATCTGGATGAGCAACAAAAAAGTTATCTTGGCAGTTTGAACTCAGCATCCGATTCGCTTTTGCACATTATCAATGAAGTATTGGATTTTTCAAAAATTGATAGCGGCAAAATTATTCTCGAACACTCGCATTTCGATTTAGATCAGTTATTCGAAAAAATTTCCCGCTTGTTTGAAATTAGTGCAATCCATAAATCAGTGCGTATCATTTATGATATCAAAGCCGATGTACCACGCTTTTTGCGTGGCGATGCGGCACGTCTAAGTCAAGTGATTGATCAGCTTATTAGCAATGCATTGCAGTTTTCTGAAACTAATGAAGTGGTAGTTGGCGTAAAGCTGCGAGACGCTAATGTTAAGTTTATTGATTTGGAGTTTTCGGTTACCGATTTTGGTGTAGGTATTCGCAGTGATCGTTTAGCTTGTATCAATGAGAGCTTAAAAAGTCACATAACCATGAACGATGCAGGTCATTTGCGTTTTGGTTTGGGAATTTGTGATCACTTGGTGCAATTGATGTCAGGCGAGTTATATATAGAAAGTAGCCCTAGCCGAGGTTGCCGGGTTGTATTTAACGCACGTTTTGATCATAGCCATTTGGGTTCGCGTTTACTCGCTAACCATAAGCACGAATTAAAAAATATCAAAACATTAATTGTGGATGACAATGCCATAGCTCGCACAGTTATGAAGAGTACGGCAAAAAGCATTGGCTTAGTCGTAGAGGATGTAGAAACTGCCGAGCAAGCTCTGGAAAAGATAGTACAAGCGAGCGCAAATGGTCATCCTTTTCATATTGTGTTAATGGACTATCGCATGCCCACGATGGATGGTATAGCCGGAGCAGCAGCTATTAAAAAAAATACTAACTTAAGCTATATACCCCATGTGATTTTAGTTTCGGCGTATCACCGCGATGAAATTTCCAGTGCAGATAATTCTGCGTTGAATGTGGATGAATTTTTAAGTAAGCCGGTCAGTGAATCTCGTTTGCTAGAGGCTGTTAGTGGTATTGTTAGTAAAGATGAACGTTTACAACGTATCAGTACTCTTAATCTCGAATTATCTGAGCAAGATGATATTTTACAAAATGCACGAATCCTAGTGGTAGAAGACAACTTGGTGAATCAACAGGTTGTACGTGGTTTGTTAAAAAAGAAAGTAATGGAAGTCACTGTGGTTAACAATGGTCTTGAGGCGATTGATGCCGTTAAGAATAATAAACAACCTTTTGATTTAATCTTAATGGATTTAGAGATGCCAGAAATGGATGGCATTTGCGCAACGCAAGCCATTCGTGCGGGCGAGTATTGTAATAGAATTCCAATTGTTGCACTTACTGCTCAGGCAATGCGTGGAGATCGTGACCGCTGCATTGCGGCTGGCATGAACGCCTATTTATCAAAACCCATTAATCCTGAACTTTTGTATAAAACACTCGTTGGTCAATTGAGAGAAAAATCATTAGAAAATAATCACGAGAATTTGAATTAAACTATTACTTTTCACACTCATTTTTCCTTTCGCAAGACGCCTCTATGACCTTAGAAAATGAACAGGAAATACATATTGAGGGAATAGATCGCAAAAAATTAAGCAAAATAAAACAGTATTACACTGCGCTTAATCAAGTGCGTTTTCAACGAGCTTTGGATGCACTCTCTGAGCGCCAGCAACATTTCATGGCGCTCGTGCCATTATTGTTTCATGTTAACCACCCTATGCTGCCAGGCTACATCAGCCACCTTACGCCTTCAGGTGTGCAAGGTTATACACCCAGCAAAGACGACATTCGTATTGCGAAAGGCCTTGCGCGCAGCTTTACGTACCAGCGCGATCTTGTCGAAAAAACAAATAATATTGAAGCGCTGTTTATGATGGGCAGCTTAGGCACTATTGCGCATGCAGATAATAGCGATATTGATATATGGGTGTGCCATAGTGAAAACCTAACGCACTCTGCACTTAATGAGCTGCAAGAAAAATGCAATGCGTTAATGCATTGGGCAGCAGACACCATTCATATTGAAGCTCACTTTTTTCTAATGGAAGCGGGAAAGTTCCGGCAGGGCCAGCAAACACTTTTAACCAGTGAAGCCAGCGGCACGGCACAACATTTTTTATTGTTGGATGAATTTTATCGCACCGCCGTGTGGCTGGCAGGGCGTTTGCCGCTGTGGTGGTTTGTGCCCGTGGAGCAAGAAAAAAATTACCCCGACTACACCAAAAACTTGCTGGACAAACGCTTCTTGCGCGCAGCTGATTATATTGATTTTGGCGGTATACCAGAAATTCCGGTGAATGAATTCATCGGTGCTGGCATTTGGCAATTGTATAAGGGGATAGACTCACCTTATAAATCCGTACTCAAATTATTACTTTTAGAGGCCTATACGCATGAAAATTTCAATGAGCCTCTAGCGCTGAGCTTGAAACAGAAAACGCATCTCGCAATTAACAGTGCGCAGGCTTTAAATGCCGATGAATTAGATGCGTATGTATTGGTCTATCAACGTCTGCAGGACTATTTGCTGGCACAAAATCAATCTACACGATTGGAGCTGGTTCGCCGCTGTTTTTATTTTAAATCGGGAAAATATCTATCGCGCACTAGTCGCAATTCCGCAAAAGCGTGGCAGCGCTTATTGCTGGAAAAAATGGTTGCCGATTGGACCTGGGATCGTCATCAATTGACCATGCTCGATAATCGGGCATATTGGAAATCACCGCATGTTTTAGCGGAGCGAAATTTACTGGCTAATGAGTTGAACCAAGGTTATCGCCTGTTGGTAGATATGAATAAAAGTAACATCGGTGAAGCAGCAATCAGTGATAATGAATTATTAATTTTAGGAAGAAAGCTACACGCGGCATTTGAACGAAAAGCGGGGAAGATTGATTGGATCAACCCTAATATCTCACACGACTTAAGCGAACCTGCATTGTGTTTTGTACAAACCCAAGATGTAGGTACTGTTGTTTGGCAAGCATATCGAGGTAGCCAACATGATTTAAGCTTGCGTAATCAAGCCTCTGATCCTATTAGACGTTCGCGCAACTTTATAGAGTTGCTGCTCTGGTGTTATGCCAATAGCATTTTTGTCACAGGTACTAAATTAGATATTGTTAGCAAAGATTTTTCATTTCAGTTATCGCAACATCAGCAGCTATTTCAGGCTATTCAGCAATGGTTGCCAATCCCCATTGAAAAAATTGAACATGAAAATTTTTTGCAAAACAATCAAACTACAAAAATGCTTATGCTTTTTAATGTGGGCGTAGAACCGCAAGCCGATTTACATAAAAAAGGTTTGCAAATGCTGAGTAGTCAGCGCGATGCGCTTGGCTATAGTGGCATGAAAGAAAATTTGGTAATCCGTGCCGACATAGTGCAGATGAATAGTTGGGGTGAATTGAGTTGTCGTCATTTTGATACAGATGCATTAGTGAATTGCCTGCTGCATTATTTGCGAGCAATACCGCCGGGAAGAAATACAATTTTGCCCGAACTGACAATCCGCTGTTTTAGTGTAGGGCAGGGTGTAATTATTGAACAGCGCGTGGCAGAGTTGTGGCATGCAATTTTTGCCTGCTTCTATTCCGGCCCGCACGCACGCAATACACGTTTTATTTTTGAAATGGCAGATGAATACTTCTTGCTCCACTTTATGCAACAACATGCGCAAATATTGCGTTTTCAAAACTATGAAAAGTTACTAGAAAAATTAGCGTCGCCGAAAATGGAATTTAGCCCAATAGTAGTGGATGACTATGCCCTGCGCGACAAGCCCCTTCGCTTATTTTGTGATGTGATAAAAACGCCGGCAATTTATCTGTTTTATTACGTGGAAAAAAATCAGGTTCATATCACAGTTGTAGATCACAAGGGTGCATTTTTTAGCAAGACAACACCGCTCTTTAATACACAATCAATCTTGCGGCCACTTTGTCGCTTCATACGCTCCGCACTTGAGCGCCACACGCTTGATGCACAGTATCACTATGACAATACTGTCTCGCTAGATAACCTGCAAGCCATTAAAATATTTGAAGTCATGGGCGACCCAAAACAAAAAAATGCCTATTTAGAAAGTCGTAATACCACGCAAGATTTAACGCAACTAAAATTTATTAATGTGTGTGCGGTTGCTGAACCCAATCAGTACGAAGAGTTAAGTTTTACACTCTATTGTAATGGTAAAGAATTCTCTGCATTGGAATTTGGTGATGATTTGTTTGCTGTAGTCGCACGTTACATAATTACTTGCCGCCAAAATGACGAAAGCTACCCCTGCTACATTACCGATTTGGATTTATCGCTTTGTCGTGAACTCATCGCCCCGCAAACAGGCGTGCAACTGATTCACTATTTACATATAAAAAACGAGATTGAGCAAAAATTGAATAATGCGTTATTGCATGAGTAAGGCTGTTCAGAAATACGTATGGCTTAGACAATAATTTAATTCACCTATATTTCACTCGCAATCAGCGACACTAGTAGGCTGAACCTCGTTTCATAGGCTTATCGTTGAAAATACTGATAATTGAAGATAATCAAACCATTTGTCGCCAGCTTGGTGAATTTTTAGCTGGGCATCAATGGCAAATTGATTTTGCACATAACGCCATTTTGGGTATTCGGCTTGCGCTTGAAAATATTTACGATGTGATCTTACTCGACCTTAATTTGCCAGATCTTGATGGCCTTGCAGTATGCGAAGAAATAAAACGCAAAGCAGAAATTACCCCACCTATTTTAATGGTGACAGCAAGAGACAGCTTTGAAGATAAAGCTATAGGTTTTCGCAGCGGCGCTGATGATTACCTCACCAAACCTTTTGATTTACGCGAGCTTGCGTTGCGTTGTGAGGCTTTAGCTCGGCGTCACTCTTTACATAAGCCCAAAACCCTAATCTTGGGCGAATTAATTCTGGATACTCGAGCAAAAACAGCAGTGTATAAAGGCGCTGCGTTAAATTTAACCAGTGTGGGATTTCACATTTTAGAAATTTTGGTAAATGCTTATCCAGAACCTGCGTCGCGTGCTTATATTGTTCATCAATTATGGGGCGATAACCCGCCGGAAAGTGATGCACTTAAATCGCACATTTATGTGTTACGAAAAACACTCGATCAAGCATTTGGTCAATCAGTATTAATAACAGTGATGAATGTAGGTTATAAACTAGAGCAGCCAACTCATGTGGATTAAAAGTATTAAGGATCAAACACTGGTATTACTGGTTAGCTTGACTCTTGGTGTGGCATTGGTTTTTTCAGCGTTGGCAGCGGTGATTGCTTTTGTCGTAGAAGACTCGGTGATATCCAATATTTTGGATGAACAGGCAACGCACATAGAAAAACATTATTTGCAGCACGGAAATTTTCCTCCCATGCTTTCTCATTACTTTGACGTATACGCTAGTATTGATGTAATGCCGAAATGGATGCAATCTACGATTAATCCAGACCGAATTGAAGGTGAAATATTTACGTCCGATGAATCTCATTACCACTATCGAAAATTTTTTTTACCAGAGGGGCAGAATGGTTATTTGGTTGCGGAAGTCTCCAGATTTTTAGTGGTGACACATCAGCCAAGGCTATGGATAATATTTTTGCTGGTTTTTTTTATCGCCATTGCTGTTACCGTTATTCTAGTCATTAAATTTTCGCAAAGAATCGTTAACCCTATACTTCTATTAACACAGGCTGTAAAAAATAAAGAACTATCTTTCAATAGTGTGCGATTACCATCACTACCCTTTGAACTAGGTTATCTCTCTAACACTTTGCAAGCCAGCTTTGACAAGCTCAATGATAGCCTTGAAAAAGAAAAAGCGTTTACTGCCAATGTAAGCCACGAGCTGCGTACACCGCTTACGGTTTTGAAAAATAGCTGCGTTTTAATTGCAGAGCGCGGCTTCACCTCAGAAGACTTAACGCAAATAAAAAATTATAGCGAGCAGATGGAGCATATCGTCAATGTTTTATTGGCTTTGGCTCGTGCAGAAGGTCTTTTGCTGCAACCTTGCAATATTTTAATTGCATTGGAGCAAGCTATATTGCAATGCCATGAATCAACACTTAGAAATATTCAGATTAATTTTAAGATTCCACAGGATATAACACTGCTAGCTAATTCCAACTTGTTGCAACTTTTGTTCATTAATTTGTTACGCAATGCTGCAGAACACGCAAGTGAACCTATCATGACTATTACCTACGCAACTAATCAACTCATTTTTGAGAATAATGCTGAACACCTACCGGGTATTGACGTCACAAAAGCAGGTATAAAAAGTAAAAAAAGTGAGGGGATCGGTCAGGGATTGTATTTAGTAACTCGTATAGCAGAGCATTTTGGATGGCGTGTTGCAGTAGATAATTTCCATCAACATTTTCGCGTTGTTATTTATTTCGTTTAATTCACCTGAATTTTTCCTTCATTGCCTTAGCCTGCAATCTTTCTATTAAAGGAGAGAGTAATGATTAAGAAATTATTTATTGGCACAGGTATAGTTATTTTGATTTTAGGCGTAATAGCGGGTATTTTGGTTTATTGGGCATCTCATTTTTCACCAGATGAACAAGAAATGAAAAAATTGAATGCCACCCGGGTTGAAAGCATTGATTATTTACAAAATGCCCTGCCTAAAAACCGCGGTAAAATTTTAGCGGTAGTAACTAGCGTACGAACTCTGGCCGATACAGGCAGGCCAACGGGTTATGAGTTGACAGAGCTTGCTCGTGCCTATTGGGTTTTTCAGGTTAATGGTTTTGAAGTGGATATTGCTAGTCCTGAAGGTGGTGAACCTTATGCCTTACTTGATGATGAGGATATGGGCCCGCATGACTACGCATTTTTAAATGATGCCACTGCGCAATATAAAATGAAAAATACGCTGAAGCTTGAGGAAATTAACGCAGATAATTATCAAGCGGTTTATTTTGTAGGGGGCAAAGGCGCTATGTTTGATTTTCCCGACAATCCTGCTATTTCAACACTGGTTACGCATTTCGTAGAGCAACACAAAGTTATCGCGGCTGTGTGTCATGGCCCTGCGGCATTGGTTAATGTAAAAGCTGCAAATGGTGAATGGCTGGTCGCTAATAAAAAAATCAGTGCATTTACTAATAGTGAAGAGTTGCTTCTGATTCCAAATGCAGAAGCTATCTTTCCATTTTTATTACAAACAAAATTAGAAGCGCGCGGTGCGAACTTTACTGCAGGCACAGATTATTTAGAGCAAGTGAGTGTGGATAAAGGATTAGTCACGGGGCAAAACCCTTGGTCGGTTTGGCTCCTTGCAGAGGAAACGATAAAATTACTCGGTTATGAGCCTGTTTCTCGCACTCTTACACCCGAAGAAAACAGTGTAACTTTGCTTAAGATTTTCCATAAAGATGGATTAGATGTAGCAGAAAAAACTGCCAGAAACCATACCCACAATTACAACGGTCGTTTGATACTCATGCATGCGTTTGTTGAATTTATGAAATGGGAACTGCGCAATGGATTTCAGTTGATGATATTGGCAGATGGCCTGAAGCCTGTAGAAGCGTAATTATTCTGCTCATGATTGAGGTGCTGAAAGGCCCTCAATCCAAAAACCCCTTGTTCTCTTCCCCGCCTTGATCAATCATAGCCGCCTCCCGTTAACCCTCTAGGTTGGGTCGACATTAAATATTTGCATTCGCTAGACGACTGGTCTATTCTAATCTCATGACTGAAAACACGCGTGACAGGCTGATTATTGCCAGCATCGAAAGCATGTCTATTAAAGGTTTTAACAATACCGGCATCGCAGAAATACTGACGCAAGTGAAGGTGCCTAAAGGTTCGTTCTATCATTACTTTAAAAGTAAGGATGAGTTGGGCCTTGCAATTATTGAACACTATGGCCAAAAATTGCGCGTGGGTTTGGTGGAGCATTTGGCTAGCGCCGAAGGTTCAGCCTTAACGCGTTTACGCAGTTACTTTGAATCTGTTCTTGGCTATTTTGAAGCGAGCACCCAATCGTGCAACTGCCTACTTGGTAATCTTGGACAAGAACTGTCCATGCAACAGGGTGCGATGCGCGATGCGATTTTTGTGCATTACCGCGCGATTGAAAACCTGATTGCGGATTGTTTAAAACAGGCGAAAGCTGAGGGCGAGTTAGCGTCTGGCGTGAATGAGCAGGTGCTGGCCAAGATGTTTTTTGCCGGTTGGGAGGGTTGTTTGGTGCGCTCCCGTTTGGAACAGTCGCAACAACCCTTACGGGATTTAATTGATATGTATTTTTTAGTTGTTTTTAAAGCGCAGTGATTTTTAATCGCGCCTGTATCAGGCGCACAGAAGCTGTTTGATTAGTGACCCATCAGGGTCTTTTTTTGGCAAACACATTAGACGACCGGTCTAATATTTTAAATGTAAAGGTGATGATTATGAGCTACACAATTCAAGGAAAAACTGCATTAGTGACAGGTGCTAATCGTGGTATTGGCAAGGCGATAGTGGAGGCCTTAATCGCCCAAGGCGCTAAGCGCATTTACGCAGCTGCGCGTGATATCGAGAGCCTGCAAGCACTAGTGACTCAAGCGCCGGAGGTGATAGTTCCTGTTCAGTTGGATGTTACCAAAGCGGGTGATATTGCCAATATCGTTACGTTGGTTGGTCAGCTGGATATTTTGATTAACAATGCGGGCATAGCAACGGGCAGTGACTTTTCCGGCGCAGCGAGTCTAGCAATCGCTACGGATGAAATGGCCACTAATTATTTTGGCGTCATCAGCCTCACCCATGCGTTGCTACCGATATTGCACAAGAGTAACGGGGCTGCAGTGATTAACGTCAGCTCTATTGCCGGTATCGCAAACTTCCCAACGCTCGGCCCTTATTCGGCATCTAAAGCGGCGGTTCACTCCTTTACCCAAGGCTTACGTGCCGAAGTGCGCAAAGCCAATATCGCTGTGGTGGGCGTTTACCCAGGCCCAGTGGCAACCCGTATGACGGAAGGTTTTGAGATGGATAAAGCCGCGCCAGCAGATGTCGCTAATGCGGTATTAACAGGTTTGAAAAATGGCGAAGAGGATGTTTTTCCAGATGCCTTTTCACAGGCTATGTATCAAGTGTTTTTGCAAAGCCCAAAGCAACTTGAACAACAGTTTGCGGCAACCTTGGGGTAGTCGCTGTAGTAAACCTGCGTGAGCGGGCTTACTCTAACCAATCCACCAACATCTCCCGCTCGGCGACTTGGCCTTGGTCATCGACCACGCGGATGTTGTGAATCCCCGCATCCGCAGGGCGATAGGCGAGTGCGACTTGGGGGTCGCTGCTGCCGATATAGCGGTTGTCGTCAAACCAAAATAGGGTACGCACTTGCGCGGCGGCTTTGGCTTGTAGGGCGATGGTTACTTCTGGCTGACTGGCACGCAGTTGATAGGCTACATGGCGCAGGGGTGAGGTGATATCCGGCGACTGAGTTTGAAATCCTTGCTGGCATTTAGGCGGGTTGCGGCGCGGCAAGCCAGCCTGGCGAAACAGCTTCTGCATATCGCTGCCCCAAAACTCCATGACTTCCATGCGCACTTGTTCGGTTTGATAAGGCGGGCATACCGGCTGGCCAGTTTTATGGCTGATCGCGACGGGTTGATGCAGTTGACTAACTTTTATAGGCGATTTGCCTGCGATGTACCACGTCTTACTGGTTTGTGGGCACCAAATATTTGGCAAATCTCCGCTAGCGCTACACACCGAAACTTGGCTGACGCCAGCAGGTGGTTTGCGCGCAGGAATATGGCTGGGTTGGTTGAGGTAAAGTCCATCGGCGATGCGGAAAAACAGCGGTGCAGCGGCGTCGATGCCCACAAACGCGGGGTTGCCGCGACTATCGAAATTACCAATCCACACCGCCAATACATAGGGGCCAACGGTGCCTACTGACCACGCATCCCTAAAACCCCATGATGTTCCTGTCTTCCACGCGATTGGCCAACCTGAATTGTAATAAGCATCTTCCCCCGGCCTGGGGTTTTGGCGCAGCATATCGAGGGTGATAAAACTCGCTTCGGGCGAGATAAGTTGAGTGCCTTGTGTGGCTGCATTTTTGAGTGTGTTTTGTGCTTGGGGCGCAGGTTTAGGTTTTTGGCGATCACAGACGACATCAAAAGGGTGCGTACGAAGCATGGGCGTTATAGGCGCTGGCTGGCCGCACTTGAGCTGATCCCACGTAAATACAGGCGGCGATAGCTTTGGGCTGGTTTGCAAAGCGTCGGTCGTTTTCAAATACTGCGGCGGTTGCAAGTGCCCACCGCTGGCAAGCATGGCGTAAAGACCTGTGAGTTCTTCCATGGTGATCTCACCACCGCCAAGCACCAGTGCCAAACCATAGTGATCTTCTGATTTAAGTTGCGATACGCCCGCCATTTTTAAAAAGCTATAAAGGCTGGGCGAATGGAGTTGTGTGGCTGCCCACACGGCGGGAATATTGCGCGAGTGAATCAGGGCGTTTTGGGCGGTGATGGGCCCGCGAAATTGGTTGTCAAAATTCTCCGGCGTATAGGGGCCAAAATCGGTGGGCGCGTCTTTAAGAATACTTGCAGGGTGCAAAATTCCCTGATCCATCGCCAAGGCGTAAATAAAAGGTTTTAGCGTAGAGCCAGGCGAGCGCTTGGCGATTACACCGTTCACTTGGCCTTCAATCGCTACATTAAAATAGTCAGCCGAACCGAGCCACGCTTTCACTTCCATATTTTTGGGGTCGATTAACAAAGCGGCGGCGTTCTTGATGCCCTTGCTGCTCACCTCCTGCAAATACTGGCGCGTTTGGCGCTCAATCAGCGTTTGTAAATTCAGGTTAATACTGGTGCGGAGTTGGTTTTTTTCGTTGCCGCTAATAAGGCTGCTCTGCTGAAGCAGCATATCCACAAAGTGCGGTGCTCGGAACGGCAGGTCTTGAATGCGCTGAAAATGCACCGGCAAATTGGCCAGTTGTGCTTGTGTTTCATCTAAGGGATAACGCTCTTGCCAGCGTTTTAGCAAGCGCTGCTTGGGTGCATCTAATGATGACACCAGCGCCTTAGTACCCGCGCGGCGGTTGGGTTGTTGGGGAATTACTGCCAGCGTAAGTGCTTCGGCAATACTAAGTTGGTTCGCGGTTTTGCCAAAATAAATCAAACTCGCTGCGCCCGCGCCTTGCACGTTACTGCCGTAGGGTGCGAGGTTCAAATAGGCTTCTAAAATCTCCCCTTTGCTATAGCGCAACTCCAACCACACCGCCAAGCCCATCTGCCGTAATTTTCCGCTAGGCGATTTGGTATTCAGCCCATAAAACAGTCGCGCCAACTGCATGGTGATGGTGGAACCACCTTGTTGCTGGCCGCCGCTATAAGTGCGAAACGCAGCGCGAATGAGAGCTTGCGGATTAACGCCGGGGTGCCAATAAAACCAGCGGTCTTCGTAGAGCAACACGGCTTTGGCGAGTTGCGGGGAAATATCCTTAAGTGGTGTCCATACCCGGTACTGGTGATCATCCGCCAAGGTTAAGCGCAGCAGCTCGCCGTTCTCAGCCAAAAATGCTTGTGAGCTTGGGATTTGTTGTGCGAGCGATGGGTGCGGCCAGAGGCGAATTGCTACTAATACGATAGCTAACCATACTGCAGCAAAGAGCATATGTTTAGTGCGTTTGGTTAATCGCATGCAAACTCGTTATCCATAAAACCATTTCACTTTCTTACAATTCTCACAACACAAATGTTCATTCATTGAAAGCGAGGTGTTTAATTTACACCGCGGTTGCCAGAAATTTAATTTTCTCGCGAACTTTCTCTGCAAATTTATCGTATTGAGTATCCAGCAATTTCTGTAATTCTGACTCAGTGATGTAACCAATTTGAACGCGATAATTGTGTTTTACATCTTGGCATCGTATCCAGCGTTCTTCAATATCGCCAAGGTCTAAAGCACGCATTGCTTTGGCAATAGGATATTCCGCTTTGTATTCTTCGAGCCGTTGCAAATGGAGTGCGACAACTTCGGTGGCTGATGCATTGGCCGGCAATTTTTCAATATAAATGGGCGGGCCGTATTCAAACGGTGATGCGCTTTCATATTGTGTGCCGAGGTGATCGCCATTGGTGAATTGACTTACGCACTCAACCATTCGGTTAGTTTTTCGTGTGGCGGCTAGTGTTTTCCATTTGCCTGTAAAGAGCAGAAGTAAAGTGCTAATCAAACCAGGTTTTTTAGGCCGCATGCTAAAACAGGCAACGCCAGTTTCGCCGAACTCATCGGCAAAAAAACTCAACAGCACGGGTTGCCCTAACATTAGCTGCATACCTTGGGCCTCTGCATCGCACACGTGGTGCAAGCCACTTTGGGTTAATTCATTTTTGCATTGGGTAATAAATTTTTGTTGATAGGCAGGGAAGTCTTTAGGATCCGCAGCGACTAATTTTGGATGAGGTTCATTCGCCACATTAAGAATTTGTGCCGCAAGGCTGGTTGCCATAATGTCATCGGGATCATTGGTTAATGGCGCATCTAGCGTATCACTAACAGGTTTTTCAATTGGCGCGGAAGAAGGTGCACTTAAAGTCTCGTGCGCAATATTATTGTTATCTATGCTGCGATCTTTAACTTCGTTGGTAGTAGCAGCGTTTAACAGTTGTTCTACTTGCTCGCGTTCAGCGCCCGCGTTATTTTCTGAACGCACACGGCGCTCAATAATAAGTGATCGATATGGATCATCTTCAGGCACATGGGCAAGCACATTATCGTAGGTAGCCAAGGCTTCACTGAAGCGACCTAAATCATGCAGGATAGAGCCCACTCTTAAACCGTAACGATGCTGATGACTGAGGTCATAGCACTGTTGAAAATCAACAAGTGCTTGTTCCAACGTATCACGCGAATATTTCATGCCCGAAAAAGTAGTCACCAGGGTTTCATTAAATTTTTGATGAGTATTGTCACTCTCATGGTCAAGTGTTCGCGCTAAAAAACTATTGCCTCGATCTTCTAATAAATCAACGCGCTCAGGTGCCAAGGTAATAGCACGATTTAAAAGTTGATCTGCCTTTTTTAAATGCATATCGCCTTCATGGCCACGTAAAAGGCCAGACAACATATGCAAAGCATCAACCGCATTGGGGTCAATACTTAAAATTTTGTACAAACGCTCTTCAATTGCATCAAACCGTGCTTGTTGTTTTTGTGCCGGGTCATCTTCTAATTCATCGCCGGTGTCATTTTCATTTTCATGAAAATCTAGCTGTACTTGCATAATTAATGCAGGAACAAAATCGTTACGCAATTCCAGCGCTTTGTTTAACGCAGCACGCGCTTCTGAGAATCGCTCCAATTTTTCTAACACTCTGGCGTGGTGCCAATGCAATGAAAAAGATTGCGGGTGATTGGCTATGAGCTTTCTTAAGCTGTGCAGTGCAGCTTCAAAGTTTTCTGCTTTGAATGCACGTTTAAAGTTATCGAATTCCGGGTCTTGTAAAGACATTACGTAGCGCTCTTAAACAATGTGTATTGAAATAACAGCTTGATCGTTATTGATGAATTTGAGTAGCTAAATAATCATCCAGCGCTGTAATAAAATTATTGGGTTTAATCATTTCAGCGGTAAGTATTTTTGCTGCTTCAATATCGCTGGGGGACATTCTCTTTAAGATTTTTTCTTGAATCTCAGCGCTAGTTTTTAAGCCAGCCGCATTGAAAGCGGCCAATGACACCACATAAGATTGTGGCACACCCTTGCCATCGGCATATATAAATCCAATAACAGCTTGAGCATTTTTCATGTCTTGTTGAGCGGCTTTTGTTAGCCATTCAAGCGCGAGTTTTAAATCTCGTGCTACACCTAAACCGTCGTAGTAAGCAACACCGAGGTACGCTTGGCCTGCTGCATCGCCTTGCTGCGCCGCTTTAGTGTACCAATACAGAGCCTGTTGGTAATCTTGCGTTATGTGCTCGCCTTTGAAGAATAAGCTGCCAAGATTCAACTGTGCTTTTAGCTCACCTTGATCAGCTGCTTTGGTATACCACTGAATCGCTTGCGGATAATTTTTCGGTGTAAGCTGACCTTCAGAATAAATAATACCAAGATTAAACTGCGCTTTTGCATTGCCATCATTTGCCAACTTTGTGTAGTGATTTACTATTTGCTTTCCGTCTAAAGGCACATTCTTGCCGTTGTAATAAAACGCGCCTAATTTAAACAGTGCAATTAAATCGCCTTGATGGGCTTGTGCTTTAAGATCATCTACTTCATGAGCAATAGTCAGCTGAGTCAAGCCTGCAAAAATCAACACACAAAAAAATAGATTTTTTATAGAAGACAAGTGGCGAATTCTCATACTCATCTCTAATAGTCCGGCCTGAATGAAAATTTCTTTATCTCTTTATTGAGCATGCGATGATAAATTGGAATGGCAGCCCAAGAATAAATGGCAAGCCCAATCCAAGCGTAATCAATAATACGGGATGCATTGATGTATCCAAAATCGTAGACGATATTTGATAATAAATGGAAAAGCACATAACCAAAAACTAATACACCAACCTGATTAACCGGCTTCATTCTTGAAATCCAAGTATTATATGTCCACCATAAGCCCAAGAAGATATTTTTTCTGGCTTTTACATCTGCAAATAACGCTAGTGCATGTCGTGAGCTGGGGTTTAGCATAATGGTTAAACCCGCATGATATTCCGCTTCGCCAAGATTGCTTTGGATTAAATACAGGCGGCCCATTAGTATATTTGTGCCTTGATGCTGTGCATCAATCGCTAGCGCGGCAATTGCAAACTCCATTGCCTTGGCATTGTCACCAATTTGAAAATAGTAGTTTGCAAATGAGTACGCCGTTTTTATACTGTTTGGATCTAGCTCAGCCATTTTTTGAATATAGAAAAATGCGTCTTTAAATTTCTTATTGGCCAATAAAATATCTGACTTCAATTCAAAGACATTCACATATTCTGGGTCTAGCTGTAATGCTTGATCGCAAGCTGCTATGGCTTGTTTAGGTTTATTCTGTAAAAAATAAATACGTGCATAAATACTGTGTAAGAAAGGTTCGTTGGGCTCTAGTTGCAGTGCAATTTTCAATTCATATTCGGCAGCGTGAATCCGCAGTTGCTGCAATAAACAGTAGGCGAGTGTGCCGTGATACATAGCACTATTGGGTTCGTTGGCTAACAGTTCTTTTAATAATTCAACCGCACTTGGCAATTGACCATGGGAAATCTGTCGCCAGGCTTGTTCGTATTTATAGTTGTTATTCATGTTGACCTTGCTGTTTTACATACTCATAAATAGAAAATGGCACAGATTGTGTGAACACGACTAAAAACAAAGCGCTAAAATAAAGTGCATTGACCAACACTTGTAAATAGGGCGCAAGACTGTTGGGTGAACTGATTACACCTGTTTTTATACCGTAACCAAAACCGATAAAAGCAGCTGCCATTGCAAAGACGCCAACAATTGAATAAAAACACTCGCGCCAAAATGTAGGTGAGCCTAAGAGGTAGCTATTAAAAATGAGCCAGATAAAGGGCAGCCAGAGTTTGATATAAAGCGGGAGGCTAGCAAAAATGGTAATCAACATTGCTACCAAAACTATTACTAGAGGATTTACAATAAGCTGTTGAGCCATGTTGACTTTGGGTTCGTCGATAATGCGATAGCTAGTCACAAATTACTTCCCGTGTTTGTTAATAAATTCCAGCACATCATCGTAGCGCCCGCCGTCGTTGGCATAGCGCGCGTAATTTCTGGCAGTTGTTAACCATTCGGTGGTGGATGAACGCGAGTCTGCCAATGCTGCAATAAAATGCTGCATGGAAATTGCGGTTTCTTCGCCGGTGGCAATAGTGCTATCAATGGCTTCATCTGCTGCCATTTCAACAAGGTTGGCTAAGTCTGCCCCTGAGTAGCCAGAGGTTTTATTGGCGATGGCATCAAACTGAATGTCACCCGCGTTGGGGCGATCTTGCATGTGATGTTCGAGAATAGATTTACGCGCAACTTTATCTGGTGGTGGCACAAAGAACATGCGATCAAAACGACCGGGGCGCAAAAATGCAGAATCTAATGACCAAGGCACGTTGGTAGAACCCAAAATCAAAACACCTTCATTGTTTTGTGAAAAGCCATCCAGCTCGGTTAAAAATTGGCTGACGGTATTGGCTTGTGAGCTATTGCGTGTATGTTCACGTTTTCCTGCAAGTGCTTCCAACTCATCAAAGAAAATAACGCTGGGTGTTTCATTGCGCGCTTTTTCAAAAATGGCGTGAAGTTTTTGTTCAGATTCGCCGATGTACATATCCAGCACATCGGAGATTTCGATATTGAAAAAATTCGCTTTACATTCGCCGGCTGTCGCCCGCGCTAGTAGTGTTTTACCGCAACCCGGTGGGCCGTAGAGCAAAATTCCGCCGCCGACTTTCTTTTTAAAGCGCTGAAACAGCGATGGTTTTTGAAACGGCAGAATAATTTTTTTATGGATTTGCTTTTTAACATCCTCCAAACCGACCACATCTGAAAAATTGGTAGTAGGGCGCTTAAATTGCAGAAGCTCGAAACTTTCAGTGGGTTCTGCTTTTTCAATCACGCGCAATTTAACCGGCGCTTTTTCTGCCGATAATGCTAAGCGACGATTGAGTTCGGCTGATTCACACTGCGGATTGGTTTGCAGTAGTTTTTTATAGAGCGCCTGCGCCGTTTCTATTTCACCCAGCTCAAGCTTGCACCGAATAATCAGTAGCGCATGGCTCGGTTCTTCATCGTTCAAAAACTGTAACGCATTGGCATAAGCCCCCGCCTTAAGCGCGGCCTCGCCAAGTTGCTCGCCATCTTCACTCGCAATAGTGGTTGTTAAATAGTTTAAGTAATTCACTACCTCATCAAGCTCACCGCGCTCGGCAAGTTGTAGCGCAATAATTTTTGCTAAATCCGGCGTTGGGCTGGCTATAAAAACCGCTTTCAGACTTTGTAGTGTTTTATCGTCCATGGGAACCTCTAGTGGGTATGGAGTTTTCGTCGTTATTTAGGCCGATGGCCATTGCTGAGCATCATGTAACACACGCAATATTTGGATTTGATTCAGCCGTTCCAATTGGCGATACACCGCCAAAAAAGGCACGCCATCAATGACTAATTCTCGCGTGCCTTTTAAGCGTCCAAAGCGCCCTGCATTAGGATGGTTGGTAAGCACGAGTTCGGTGACGTTAATTATTTTCAGGATTATATCCATCGCAACGCTTGGGCTGTTTTCTGTGGTTATGTAATTCTCAATTGCATCCAAGTCATTGCTCGCCAAATCAGTCCATTTGATTTGCACGTTTTGCCTCCCATTTCGCTTTCAATTCAGAATGATCTATCAACTTACCCTGATCCGCAGCCTCAATGCCTTTTGCGACCTCATTGATAAACCATGTCTCACGCTCCACATACTGTTTAATTGCTTGCGCCATGAGCCATGCGCGGGGGCGATCCATGGCTTCTGCGATTTGGGTAATACCTGCTAAGGTTTCATCGTCTAAACGCACCGATGTTGCTTTAAGAGTCATTGAGGTTCTCCAAGAATCTTTGTGATGCTTGAGTCTATCGCCAGCCTATTTGAAGTGCAATCAAATCGTAAAACACTTTGTTCCCAAGCTGGAGCTTGGGAACAAACGGTCTGCCATAACTAAGGCTTCACCACACTAAACTTACTCGCCTTGCTTCTGGCGAAAATATTGGGCTGATACATAGCTTCGGCGTAAGCCGCTGGGGTTTGGTAGAGGCCGGTGTTAGTGGCGCGCACGCGGTAGGTGAAGGTCACCATGTCTTTGGTGAGGCTGCCGTAAACCACCACGCGATCATCGCGCAAATCCGCAAACTCAGCGTGCCAAGTGGACTGGCCGGGTTCGCCGCTGAAGCCGGGGATGAAAGGTGAGCTTGCCACGGGCTCAGGGTTACCTGCAGTTTGGACATCGCCCTCATTGGAATCCCCTTCATTCACGTCACCTTCGCCATCGCCGCTTGCTTCAGAATCGCCTTCTTCGCTGGCTTGTTCCGCAGCTTGCTCAGGGGTTGGTAAAACGACGCGATTAATCACCGGCTCCACGCCGCCAGGCAGTAAATCCACTACGGCGATTTGGTTGATGTAGTCTTTATCTACCGCGCGTAAACGCAAGCGTACCAAGAACTCTTCGCCTACTTTAATTTTCTCTAGCGGTTGGCCTTTTACATCCAAGTATTCCCGTTGGATTTCCAAGCCTTGTTTTACCTCTGGCAGGGCTGCGCTTTGTTGATCGAAACCGCTTTCTACCAAGCTGTAGAAGAGTGGCAGTTTGGTGTCTTGATTCAGTTGCACGCCTTTGCTGCCTTTGGGTACATCTACCTGTTGCAACAAATTAGCTGAGGCTGCGAAAGCTTGCAGCGTATCGTTTGCCAGAATAGCGCTGAGTTTCGCGGGGCTAGCCGCTTGCTTGGCGGCGACTTCGCCGTATTGCGTTAAGGCCAATAACAAATAGGCTGCGCTTAGGCTTGAGTATTCACGATTGGTAACGCGCTGGCCCATGCCATCCAATACCGTGTTAGGCATTTTTTCCAGCAGCTCGGGGAAGTGCTTGGAGTAGATGTAGAGCAATTGTGATTGATGACCAAGCGCATCGTAATAACCATCGCTGCCGTAGACCTTATTATCCCAAGGTACTGATCTAACCGTCTTTTGCGCGAGGTCAGTTTGTTGCAACAAGCGCTGGCTCGCGGCCACGTAAGCGGCGGTGATATCCGTTGGCCAAACATCTTGATAGCGCGCCTTTAGTTCTTGCTGCAAGCCGCTCAATTGGCTGCCGGTTTGTACTCCTAAGCGGCTGAGCAAATAGATGGCATAAGCGCGTTGGCGCATATTGTCCATGTTGTTGCCCCAAGGCCCAGCGATGCGATTGAGCCATTGTTGCGCGCGGCTAAAGAGCGCGCTGGGCACTTGTTGATTGCGATCTTTAGCTTCAATCATATAGTGGATTGCCCAGAGCGATGGCCAGTTGGCCACGCTGGTACTGGCCGACCACAGACCGAAAGCACCCTCCTCGTTTTGTCGCGCTTGCAGCATTTGGATAACACCGCTCACCGAGCCTTTGCCTTTAAGTTGGCCGAGTTCCGGGTGCTGGCTAAACAGTAATGCGGGCAAGCCCATGCTCACCAATTGTTCGGTGCAAGCGTAAGGGTAATTATCTAAATACTGCTGTAAACCGCTCGCCCATGCCAAAGGTGTGTAAGCCGATGTGAGGTTTACGGTGCGATAGGGGTCGTAAAGTTTGCGTGAGAGCAGTAATTGTTTCTGGTCGCTCTCTGTGCGGCCAGTGGTAATTGCAGTGCGATAGGGCGCGGCAGGGCGTACGCTCAAACCTTCTTCCAACTGCGCTTTGGCTGTGCCAGTGCTAGCCACAAATACCAAGCTGGCTGCACCGGGGGTATCTTTGGCGCGCACGCGGAAGCTACCTTGGCCTTCTTTGCCTGCCGCTACATCAAGGCTTTGTTTAGCATCGCCAATCACTTCAATATTGGCCGAAGTTTTCAAGCTGATATCGACCTTGCCTGAGCTGGCCATCGCACTGTTAGAGAGTAGGTTATTCGCCAAGCCAAAACTCACGTCCACTTCATCGCCCGGCGCCAACATTACGGGAACATTGGGGGTGATGATTAAATCGCCACGCACTTCTGCACCGCCTTCTATTACGCCGATGGTGTCTTTATCTACGGATACTGCGAACAGATGCAATTTGCCGTTGAAGTAATCCGGCACTTTATAGCTGACTTTGGTACCGGATGGGCTGACATCCACCAAGCCTGACCAGTACACCGCCGGTGCTTTGCGTTTGTTTTTGAAGGGGTTGAGGTTGCGACCGAGTGCGCCGTCACCATCGCCGCCCGCCGCAGAGGCTTTTAGTAATTGGCTAAATTCCGGCAAGATTAAATCCAGAATTTGGCTGGAATCTACTTCCAAACGGCTCTTCTGAAAGAAGAAGGCGAGTGGGTCGGGCGCTTTGTAGCGTGCGACTTGCAAAATACCTTCGTCCACCGCGTAGATTACTGCTTGGCTTGCGCTCGGTGCTTGCAGTTCCAGCTCCAAGGTTTCGCCCGGTTTGACCAGTTCCGGCGCTTTTAGCGTGAGCACTTGGGTGCGCGGCGCGAGCGACATTTTGAACGGCAGGGCGCCGTAAGACAGCGGGCTGGTAAAGACTTCATCGGAATTGAGCGAGCGCACAAACTGCACAGTCACATAGCCATTGCCTTCAAAATTGGCGGGAATGGTGATGTGTTGCACCGAGCTGGTGGTATCGGTTTTAAACCATTGGTGCGCGAAGACTTTATCGCGCTCCAAGGTGATTAAACCCGCACCGGTATAAGGCGCTTGAATAGAAATTTCGATTTGATCGCCCGGCATATAGTCGGTTTTGTTGAGCTTAAGTTGCAGCTCCGCACTGCGCTCCAACGAGCGGCTGAGGTTGCCTTGGCCAATCACCGAATAACTCAGGCGATTGAGCTCCACGCCCTCGGCATTGCGCAATACCAAGGCGAAATCGCCTGGTTCATCGGTCGGCATAGCAATCTCGCTGCCTTTTGCGGCGAGGTTTTGCGGCTGCGAATTGCGCAAAGTTTCTTTTAAGCGTGAGTGGTATCTATAAGTGCCGTTGTCTTGCTTCATTAATACGGATACGTATTTGCGTTGCACCCATTCCAAGGTTAAGCCATCGACTTGCTGACCTTTTAGTTCAGGGTTAAGCGCAATCCATTGGCTGGATTGTTTACTGGATTTGGTGATGAAACTTAAATCCGCATCGGTCTTTTTCACGCCCACAAGATAGGCAGAGCTGGAGACTAGCGCATCGCTCACGGCGGCCACATTGCGCCCGCCTTCTGGCTCAAACACCCGCGCCAAAATCGAGAGGCGATAAGTCGCCTTGGCAAAGCGCGCCAAATTCAAATCAAAAGTCGCTTGGCCTTTATCGTCAGTTTTACCGTCCGGCAGGGCTTGTTCAGAACCTTCGTTGAACTTGTTGGGGTCGTAGAATTTGTAATCTGCATAGCCCGCAAAGCTGGGAACCGCAGGCGATAAGGTCATAGATGCAGTTACGCGGCGATTGGTCGCTGGCGTACCAAAAAGGTTCATGGCTTCAATTTTGGCGACAACTTTATCGGGCGTGAGCCAACCGGTAACGGGTTGTGCCGATAGAGCAGCGCTGACTTTCAAACGATCTGGCTCAAACTCTTGCACCTTCACCGTTGTGCTGCCGAGCACTCGGTCGCGATGGCCGTTGGTGACCAAGTAGATGTAAGCACTATAAGTACCGGTGGGCGAGCTCAAACTCGGTTGCCAGTTAAACTCATTAAAGCCGGTGGCCTTGGCGTTAAAGGTTTGGCGATAGGCCGACATGCCGCGCGGGTCGGTAATTTCCAGCTCTAGCGGTACGCCTTCGAGTGCGCTTTTCCAATCCTGCGTGCGCAAAATATTGCCCAAGTGAATCTCTTCGCCGGGGCGATACAAACCGCGGTCGCTGAAGATGTAACTGCTTAGCGTGTTGGGGTCGATATTGGTATCCGCACCGCCGGTGTCAAAGCGCGAGAAATTCAAACGGCGACTGTAGTTGTTGTAGGGCAGGAACGACATGTCTTCGCCGTAATGCGCCAAAATTAACAGCGGGGTTTTCTCGCGGCGGTTTTCGTCATTGCGCTTGGGTAAATCGACTTTACCGCTGGCATCAGTCGTGCGGGTTTCCAATGCCAAGCCGTTGCGACCAATTAATTGCACTTTTACGCCAGCGAGAGGTTCACCCTTGGCGATGGATTGTACGTACACATTTTGGCTGCCGTCTTTATTGGTTTTAACCAAAATGCCCAAGTCAGTGACTAATAAAATGCGGCCGTCGCTGCCTTCAGTTTCTTGATAATCGTTGCGAGTTTGTGAACCTTTCTTGTTGGCGTCTTGTAGCATTAAGCCTTTGGAGCGAACCAAAAATATGCCGAGTTTGGATTGGCCGGGGCTATCGGATTTGAAGTAATCGCTTAAATCCAAATTGTCGTAAACAGGTTTTCCAGGTGTGTTGCTGGCGACAGGACGAATTTCGGCAAAGCGCTCCACGATGCGATCTTCCTGCCAGTTTTCGTATTCGCCGGGAATGTTGAGGTCACCGCCGGTAATGGCCAATAATTGATGCAATTGGTTGGGCAGTAAACGGCCCACTTCTAATTCGACGGCATCTAACGCGCGGCTTACAAAACCGAGTTTACGCTCGCCGCCCAAGCCCAAAATTACACCGTCGCCCAATATTTTGAGCGAGCTTTTGTAAGGGTCAACGCGGAAGGTGCTGGTGCTGATCTTGGCCGATTGGGTGCCGCCTACGGCCACAATCGCCTCGGCAACTTCTACATATATATAGCGGCCAACGGGCGCTTTAAATTGGTAGCTGTGTAGCGCTTGTTCGGGGTCATCGCTGGGCAATAAATGCAGCGGAAGAACTTCAGCGCTGCCGAGAATTTTGCGATCAACCTGACGGGAGCTCCATGAGAAAGGGTAATCGCGCGTGCCTTGAAGTTTGGTGTCAGGGTGAAACTCCGGCAGAATCCAGGCTTTAATTTTTTTATCCAAGCTGGCATCGGTCACGGGCGCGCTGCTGTTAAAAATCAGCACTTGCTCAGGCTCCAGTTTTTCGTTGTCCGCCAAAATCATCCCGAAGTCTGAAAACTTCAAACTGAAGCGGCCTGGAATGGTGATGTCGCTGTGGATATCGTGGAGCGTGGCATTGCCACCCCGGCTGGCGCTAATGCCTTTTTTCAGGAATAAGGTCATGGATGAATCTTCGCGCGGCAAACCAAGGCTGTGCGAATGAATATAAGCATGCAGTTTTAATTTATCGTAAGTGACGGTGAAACCGGTGGAATCGCCACTCAGCCCTAAAAAGGCGGCGTCTTTGGCAAGTTGTAATTCAATAAGTTTTTCAAAAGTTTTACTGTCCACACTGTGACTAAAACGCACGGTGGCCACTAATTTTTTAAGCGCGGGGTCGCTAGGGTCTTGGTAAAACTGATTCTCGGTAATTTGCATTACAAAGGGCGCGGTTTTAAATTCGTAATCGTATTTTTCTAAACGCACCTGCGGCGCCAAGAATTTTTCTTTGGCGAGTTTAAGGTCAAATTTTTGGTCGATGGGCCAATCTGCCGCAGGCGTAAATACCAACTTGCGATCGCTCTCCCACAGCCATTGCCCTGCCACTTTGGGCGATAGCGTTATGCCTTTGGTAGCAGGCTTGCCCACTGCTTCCAGCGGTGCGACAGATTCATTACAGGTGAGCACCAGCGGATAAATTTTTTGTTTATCCTTGGGGTAGGTGGTTAGCGCGGGCGCGGTTACGGCGCATTGTGGGTAAACGGGTTTGGGTAAATGCGAATACCAATGGTAGCCAAACAGGCCGCCCGCAATTAACAGAATGAGCCCTAAAGCACTTGCAGCGCTCGCCTTAGGTTTGCGTTTAACAATTTCACCCGCGTTTGCGAATTGCTTGCCGCTCCAGCGCAGCCAAGGCGGTAGGTTCCATTGCATTTCACCAAAGAGCCCGCGCAATAGCCAACGCACTGCTGCCACGCTCTTATCCAATCCCTTAACTACGCCCGCCTTAATTTTCGCCCACATATGCCCACCTTGGTAATAGATTTGAGCGGCGATTGTAGCAGGCAAATTTTTTAAATATGAGTAGCGGCAAGTCGCAAAGCAAAAATATATTTTTTGCTTTGCGGCGAATTGTTATGCAGTTAGTTTTCGGTTGAGGATGTAATGCATAAAGGTATATTTCCACGGTACGGCGATTATGGGCAAGAGAACCCATAAAAATGCGTAGGTAATGCCTTCGGCCTCCGAACCTGCCAACTGGTTTTTGGACCACAATGGATAGGCAACAATTGCCAGCCAGATCAGTTTATAAAAAATCTCCAGTAGTAAAAGAGGAATCATTTTTAGCGGATAAAGAATACCTAAAAAAGCTAAGCTCGCGCAGGCAGCCCACAGGCTCCATGCGATAGCATCGGTAGGATTCCATACAGCTTGGTGATTCAAAATATGCCCCCAGGTATCTTTCCCTAAAACAAAAAACATTAAGATATAGAGCAACCGTAAAAGATAAATATTTATATTTCGTACACCTTCGTGGCGTGTGTAATTTCGCTGGAAAATAGTTTTGATAGCGTGCAACATTTTAATCTCCTGATAGTGATTGTTTATTCAGTGGTGATAGGTTCAAAGCCAAAACCTTCTACGCGATAACCTTTGGTTTTAAGTTTGGTGAGTAATCCGTCCTGCTTTAAAATTTCATGTGTTTCCACTATGGCGAATGAAATCGCATTCGTTGTTAATGCCTGCTCTACCGATACTAGCCATTTTGCTTCAAGTGCTGCGGGTAAATTTTTTATCTCACTTTCTTCATCCATAAATGACGCATTCATCACCGCTTGAAAACACGTGCTGCCGTGATCTGTGATGGGCAATTTACTCAAAGCTTCAAGATCACCTATCGCCCATGCATTTGCGCGCAAGCGAGTGTTATCCAAATCAGTTTCAAGGTGATCCAGCATTTTGGTAAAACAAGCAACGTCATCAATGGTTGCTTGTTTAAAGTTTTTAACAATACGTTTAGGTTGGTTCATTTCAAACATCACGGTAGGCACAGTAGTTTTTATGTTGTTCTTTTTGGCAATTTTTTGAACTTTTTCAAGTGCGAGATCGCCTGCATCTAACCCTACTTTATTTAACGCCTGCTCAAGCAATTCATTGCCTGCAAAAATAGGGCGATATTTTTCTACCGACGAATCGCTGCCAATATATTTTTCTTTCAAGGCTAGCCAGCGTGTGTAAATATCGGCAGGAACTACATCTTCCAAGCGCGCACCATCTGGATTTTTCTTAATACCAATAAATGATGGCACCATAGAAAGCTGCGTAAATAAACCTAATTTTGGTTTGGCGAAAGGATAGAGCAGCAATTCTTGTGAACTTGTAAGTGCAGCTTCCGCTTGGTGCGAGCGCCACTGCAATTTTTTTGGTAGCGGGCCAAAGCTGCCAAGAATCCAAAGTACGTGATTATCTTTATAGACCTTCCACAAACTTGGCCCTGGCTGTTCACCTACAATCAGCACTTCATCTATTTCATCTGCAACTGGGCTGTTTATTTCTGGTGCTTGAGCTGTGTTAGTTGTTGTATCGCTTTGGGCATTGCAAATGCTAGCTAAAAGTAACGTGCAGGCAAACGCTAAAAAATGATTACGCATAGGTTCCTTTAAATAATAGTTTTTTAAATATTAAATGGGCAACACGAGGTTTGACGTAAGACGAAGGGAATTGGTTGCAGTGAGTGAAAAAAAGCATTGCAATCTTTGGCTGTAAAGTCTGAGGGTTATAGTTTGTAAAGAGTTGAGGTTATAGTGGTGAAAAATTGAGACTATAGTTGCAAGAATTGAAGTTAACTTTATTGGCAGTGCGATAGCCTCAGTAGATACGCTAAGCACAAGACCAGTTTCACGATAATAAATACCCTGTGCGGGTAAATGTCGTTGATCTGCGAAAATCCTATTTTATGAACTACGCTTAGGAGAGCTTTTCCTATGGCAGGAATTTTTATGGAATTACGGAAGCCTATGCCACGATCGCCCCTATTTTTGGCGATATCTGGCGTATTAATCAGCGCATTGAGTGCTTTGCAACCGCAATTGGCAGTGGCTGAGGCTAACTATTTCGATCTCACCCTTGAGCAGCTGCTCGATACCCAAATTACTAGCGCTTCAAAAAAAACCGAAACCGTTGCCCAGGCACCGGCTGCTATTTACGTGGTTAGTAGCGAAGATATTTTGCGCTCTGGCGTTACCAGCATCCCCGATGCCCTGCGCATGGTGCCGGGTGTGAATGTCGCGCGTTCAGACTCCAATAGTTGGGCCATTAGTATTCGCGGCTTTAATAGCACCTTGGCCAACAAACTCTTGGTGTTGATTGATGGCCGCAGCATCTATAACCCCGTGTTTGGTGGCGTGTTATGGGAGGCACACAATCTTGTACTCTCTGATATTGAACGTATTGAGGTAGTGCGCGGCCCTGGCGGTGCGCTCTGGGGTGCGAACGCTGTTAATGGCGTCATTAATATCATCACTAAACACACCCGCGATACGCAGGACAATCTCACCAGCATTCTCTATGGCAGTGAAGAATACAGCCTGAGTTCCCGGCACGGTGGACGTATTGGCGATGAAGGTTTTTATCGTGTCTATGCGAAAGCCTTTAAACGCGATCATTTACCCACGCTGGGCGGCGGCAACAACTACGATGAGTGGGATGGCTTGCGCAGTGGTTTTCGCGTGGATTGGAACGATGAATTTACCTTGCAGGGCGATGCCTATCGCACCAACTCCCAGCAGCGCAAAATTCATTACATGTTAGTTGCGCCTTTCATGCCCGTGGAAAATCAAACAATCGTGTACGACGGCGTTAATGTGTTAGGGCGTTGGACGGCTAAGCGCGATGACGGTTCGCAGCTCAGTGTGCAAACGTTTATTGATTGGGCGCGACGCAATGAGCCGCTCAACTTTATTGATGATCGCACAACCTATGATGTAGAAGCGCAATACAATTTTGCTTCTATGGGCGTGCATGAAGTGGTTACGGGTGCAGGCATTCGATTCATGGCTGACAATCAAACGGGCAATGAGAATGTCTCGTTTGATCCTAAGAAACGTCGCAATACTCTTTACAGCACTTTCGTACAAGACAAAATAACGCTTTCGCCGGAGCGCTGGTTTTTAACACTCGGCTCCAAATTTGAGCACAATGATTTTTCTGGTGTTGAAATACAACCGAATGCACGTTTGCAGTGGCACCCTAGTGAAAGCCAAATGCTTTGGGGTGCAGCCTCGCGCGCTGTGCGTACACCTACGCCCATTGAAGAAGATGTAACCAGCACCTTGGCAACCGGCCAAGTTCCTGGCACCACAGCTGTCGCCAAAGGTGCATTTGTCCCCAATGATGATTTTAAATCTGAGCGATTAAAAGCCTATGAGGTGGGTTATCGCAATCAAATAACGCCCACGATATCCGTCGATTTAGCAGCGTTTTATAACGACTATGATCGGCTGCAAACCATAGCCGCAGGTACGCTCACCATTATTACTACCGGGCCAAATGCCCCTTATTTTTTTATTCCCTACAGCTTTACCAATGATATGAAGGGGCACTCACGCGGTATTGAAGCCAGCCTGAGTTGGGCGGCGAGTGAACGCTTAAAGTTGTCAGTGGATTACAGTTTTCTAAAGCTCTCGGTCACCGCACTGGACCCATCTCAAGAAAGCGCAGAGCTGCTTTATCCCACCCATCAAATGGGCATAAAAGCGCTGTGGAATATTAGCGATACCTGGACGCTGGATACCACCACGTCTTATGTGGATAACCTTCCCGGCGGTGAGGTGGATGCCTATACGAGATTGGATATAAACCTTGGTGGGCAGCTCACCAAAACCTTGCGGTTTAATGTGGTAGGGCAAAATTTGCTCGAAAAAACCCATCGCGAATTTGGCAGTGCAATGGATATTAATGCAGCGGAAGTTGAGCGCAGTATTTTTGCCAAATTAACCTGGGTTTATTGAGGCTAGCTAGGTGGATTAAAACGTTAATGCGGATGAAGAGATGACCTGCTTCACTGGAATCATTTCAAACCAACGTGTGGGAACGCACAGATGATTTTACTGCACGCATTATATTGATAGGAAATGATTGACGCGGCTTAATGACCCTATCAAGAGATTATCCTATGAATATTCCAAACGAAATTTTACCTGACGATGAGCGCGAAGGATTCTCGAAACATCCAGCACCAGAAACAATCGATATTGAAGAAAAGCCTGATGAAATTCACGAAGTGGATTTTGTGCTTTCACATCAAGACGCAAAAGCGGCAAGCCCCGCCTTCATGGCAGTTTGCGGTGAAGAAGATCCCGGTGAAGGGCTGGAATTTTTAGTGACGAAAACACATGATCAGTAAAATTCTAAAGGCATTGTCAATTAAAACTACCGAATCAATCAAATATACCGGTTTAATGAGTTTATCCATTGCATTGCTCATGGCCTGCAACAATGCTGTTACTTCGCCTAATCCCTCAGGTGTTGGGGCAAACCCCTCGTTACCCCCGCCGAAACAAAATCTGATTCCCACTGTTAATATTGCTAAGGCAATAGGGTGGCCAGAAAATACAAAACCAGTTGCCATGTCGGGTATTAAGGTTGAAGCATTTGCAAAAGATTTAGATCACCCACGTTGGTTATACGTATTGCCCAACGGTGATGTACTCGTCGCTGAATCAAATGCGCCCAAAAAATCAGACGATGAAAAAAGCATTAAAAGTTGGGCAATGGGTTTGGTAATGAAGCGCGCCGGTTCAGCAACTCCAAGCGCGAATAGAATCAGCTTATTGCGCGATACCAATGCAGATGGCGTTGCCGATTTAAAAACGACTTTTTTAGCTGGGCTAAACTCACCCTTTGGTATGGCGCTGGTAAATAACAATCTTTATGTTGCTAATACCGATGCAATTTTGCGCTTCCCTTACACCACAGGTGCAACTGCTATTACAGAAGCGGGTATTAAATTAGTTTCTCTGCCCGCCGGTACAATAAACCATCATTGGACTAAAAATATTATCGCAAGCCGCGATGGAAAATATTTATATGCCACTGTAGGGTCTAATAGCAATATCGCAGAGCGCGGTATGGAGGTTGAAAAAGAGCGTGCGGCTATTTTAAAAGTTGATATCAGTAACGGCAATTATCGAGTCTATGCCAGTGGGTTACGCAATCCTAACGGTATGGCATGGGAATCTAAAAGTGATGTACTGTGGACTGTGGTCAACGAGCGCGATGAGCTAGGCAATGATTTAGTGCCTGATTATTTAACATCAGTAACAGATGGTGGATTTTACGGTTGGCCTTACAGTTATTTTGGTCAACATATTGATTCGCGTGTTACACCCACGCGCCCGGATCTTGTTGCTAAAGCGCTCGTACCCGATTATGGTTTAGGGGCACACACCGCACCGCTTGGTTTGGCTGACGCTACCGGAAATAAAATGGGATTCTCCAATGGCATGTTTATTGGGTTACATGGATCATGGAATCGTAAACCACGCAGTGGCTATAAAGTTATTTTTGTTCCTTTCGATCATGGTAAACCGAATGGTATGCCTGTGGATGTATTGCATGGGTTCGTCAGTGAGAGTGAAAAAGCTTATGGTAGGCCGGTAGGCGTTGCTATTGATGGACAAGGTGGATTATTGGTTGCAGATGACGTAGGTAATTGTATCTGGCATTTGAGCGGATCAATCACAAAAATAATTACGAAATAGTAGTCGTAAGAAAAAATGATAATTAAGCATTTATAGCAGTAAGAATTTTTAATATGGGCGCGTGTTTGATGTATGGATTATCTCGTTATTTTCCTGCAAAACCTTCTTTTTCAAGAATCATCATCAGCAGTTTTTCCTCAGCGGTAAATGCACTTGATTTTACTTTGCTTTTTAGCGAATCTAGTTTTGCCAAATACTTCTGCAGTTTATTATTTTCGTAAAGGTTGAGTATGAGCGGGTGGACATAATACTTTTTACAGACAGATCGAGTATTGCCCAAATGCTTTGCTACGCAATCTAGCACACTAATAATATTGCTTTTATTCTCTGTTGGCGTATCGCAAACACCTAACTCACTAAATGCTTTAATTGAGTGTGCAGTTCCCGCCCAGGTTCTAAAGTCTTTTGCCGTAAAATACTCTCCGCTAATCTCTTTTATATAAGCGTTCACCATTCCTGAATCTATGGTTTTATGGTTTCCTTTGACATCGTAATACTGAAACAATTCTTTGCCGGGAATGTCTTTGCATCGGCTTACTATTTTTGCCAATTTTTTATTCTTAATACTGATATTGTGAGAAATACCTTTCTTTCCCTTAAAAGCAAACTGTAGCTGGTCGCCTGCAATACTGACGTGACGATTTTTTAACGTGGTGAGGCCAAAAGAGCCGTAGAGTTTTTCATAGGCTTCATTACCCACCCGAATACTGGTTTGCTCCATCAGTAACAAAACTGTGGCAAGTATTTTTTCTACGGGTAAGCCGGGCAGGGACAAATCACTTTTTAATTTCTGGCGAATAATAGGAAGGACTTTACCAAATTCATATAGCCGATAAAATTTGGTTTGATTACGCAATGCACTCCACAGCGGATGATACTTATACTGTTTGCGGTTTTTTATATCTATGCCTGTCGCTTGCAAATGCCCATTTTCAGTTTTGCAGATCCAAACATCTTGCCAAGCGGGTGGAATGACTAATTTTTTTATTCTTTCAAGCGAGGCGCTATCTTTTAATGGTTTATTAGCGACACTGTATTGGAAAGATTTTCCCTTTTTAATACGTGCTATGCCCGGTTGATTATCTTGCACATAAACCAAATCCACAGCTTTAGCGCTTTTTTCAAAATCATGGAGAATAGATTTTATTTTTGTGTGGGAAAGGTCAATTCTAGCTATTGCATCGGCCATATTCTTCCTTTGAACTTAAAAAATAATACAGTAAAAAAATAAGCAGGCTTCCATAAAATTTATGGCCTTAACTAGATCTTAAATTTAATTAAGACGAGTTAAGACCATAGTAAATTGCTTTACAAATTAGAAGCTATAACGTATCTAACTAAATAGACCTAATTTTTAATTGACAATTAATGATTGTCTTTAGCATTTCCAACAGATTTCTGGGCTGCCCCTTCAATTTGTTTGCCAATGCCTTTAGCTTGTTGTTTTTTGCTACCTACGGCTTCGCCCACTTTTTGTTGAACTTTGCCAGCAGTTTGTTTGATTGAGCCTTTCACTTGATCTTTGTTCATGATATTCACCTTTTTGTTTAATGAATGCATTTTAAAAGAATGTAATGAATCGCAAAAATAATGAAAATAGCAATTAATCATCCTTAATTTTTAGTGGTGTTTAAGCACCAACTGTAAAACATTCCTTGCTGAGCTTGCTAATTTCATGGTGCTAATATCTCATCAAAATCTTTGCTAATATGTACGTTATCTAACGTTCCTACAAAATTTTTTACTGAGATAATTTAGAAACAAAAACGCATAAGTTTTTAAGTTTGATCAGGTTGTTCTGGCTCGGTTGGGCCATTCGCTTCTGAAGGGTCGGTAGATCTTTTGGGGTTTAGGTTATTCTTACTATTTTTTTTATTTACCTCAGCCGCTGCGCGCGCCCAATGTTGTTCAGATTGGCCTTCAGGTTGCCCTTCGGTTAGCCAAATCTTATGTGCCAAATCGCGGATAGCCTTATCGTTACTCATAAACACCTCTTAACATGAAAGTAAGTACTAACACATTAAGCTCGAAGTTTTATCAACAATAAGTGCGGTGGCGTACTCAACTAAGGATCAGGGAATGATCAAGCGCATTCGGCCTTAAAGACCGCCTTTTAAACAGCTTTCGGTAAGGAAAAGTCAGTGGTGAGCGTGGGCAGCTTGAGGCTAGCTTTGGTTTTACGTATGAGTTGTTGTAGCTGGCGCATACCTTCCGGCCAAAGCCCGAGGTTGGAATCGCTATTGATGTGGCCTAGATTCTTAATCCGCAAATAATCTGCTCCCCACAACAAGGCCCAGTAAGCGGCTTTGCGTTCGCTCATCCAAGGATCATTACTGCTGGCAATTATGCGAGCTGCTACCGGCAGAAAATCTTGCGGCAACTGATGGGAAATACCGAATTTATCCGGGTCGGCAGGGGCTACTAACAAGATCGCGGCCACCTTTTCTGGAAACTCCGCTGCAATAGACGCGCTTGCCAAGGTGCCGAAGCTATGCGCAATCAGCACCGCAGGTTTATCCAGCTTATCTAATTCTTCTTTTATCCCGGCGCGCCATGCGCTCAAGTTTGGGGTATCCCAATCATCCACATGGATACGTTTGCTGTGGGGCAATTGTGCCTGCCACAGGCTTTGCCAATGGCGATCATCACTGTTACGCAACCCTGGAACTATCAATACAGGAAAGTTCGCGACTGCGCGGGGCAAGTAAGCATCGGGTGTAAATGACATGGTGGGCTGCTCCAAAATTCTTAATGGAGGCAGCTTAAAGGCTTAATGATCGGGCGAAAAATAATCGTTTTTTATGAGCTTATTCCAAAATACCGTTTTTTTGAAAGTTATAAGCTAATGAATAAACGGTATTTTTAGTTTTAAAAGCGTCTGATTACTATGGCGCCGCTGCTGTGCAATTTGGTGCAGTTAACGATTAAGAAACTTATGAGGAGGATTCTATGGCACAAGAACGCAATCAGCACGTCTTCCTCGATGAAGACGTTCTCGCTGAAATCAAGCATCAGTTAGCGCAAATTCAATATGGTTCTTTAGAAATTCAAATCCACAATGGCCAAGTGGTTCAATTAGAGCGCCGCGAAAAAAAGCGCTGGGGAAAAAGCGAAAACGCTAAGTAACCCGTTATTTAATATTTCACACACACACGAAAAAATAAAGCGCTGACCGGGCCGCCGGAAGTGATAGACAACTTTGGAGATTAGCATGTCATTTAAAATCAACGGATCGGCTAACCGATCAGCAAAATTTGCCTTAAAACTTTTACCAGTTGCTCTAGCCACTGCATTGATTTCAGCACCCGCTTCAGCAGGTTTTCCAACGCTCTACGGCAAGGTTTACCTCACCGCGAGTCAATATGATTTAGAAAAAAACGACTTTGCATTAACTGCGCCTGGCGCAACAACTTACAAACACATTGGCGCTACTGGCACTACTACTGAACTTGATGCCAGTGCAATTGAAAGCACGGGTTCGCGCTTCGGTATTTTGGGCGACTTTGGTGTAGCAAATAATCTTACTGTTTTCTACCGTGTTGAATACGGTATTGATGTAGACAACGGCACCAACTCTAACGGCCGTGAATTAACACAACGTAATATTTTTGGTGGTGTGCGCGGTTCCTGGGGTCAAGTATTGGTGGGGAAAAATGATACTCCATTAAAAACTTTGCAAACTAACAGCGTACTGCGTAGCGATCTTGATTTGTTCAACGATGCCCCACTTGCTGATATCGGCACCTATCTGGTAGGTGAAAACCGCCCTGACAACGTTATTCAATATACCTCTCCTATTTTATTGGGTGGATTGGAAGTTAACTTTGCCGCTATTCAGTCAGAAGAAACAGGCGTTTATGAAAGTGCAGCCAGACCACAAGACGATAATAATTTTGCCGCTGGCAAATCCTTATCTGTCGTGTATGGCAAAGCCAAATGGTATGTAGGTGCAGCCTATGAAACTAACGTTGCAGCTACAGATGCTTTCCGCGCAGTAGGTGAAGTAACTTTAGGTACCGTAAAACTCGGTGCAATTTATCAAACCGCAGAACGTCATGAGGATATTGATAGCTTGGGCGCGTTCTCTACGTTTGTAGGCACCACGGCTACTTCAGTTGGTGCACAAAATGGTTTGACACTTTTGTCTGAGTGGGATGGCGCTTCTGGTAATGCATTTAAAGAACAAGATGGTTATGTGCTAAGTGCATCTTGGAAAGTTGCTGGCCCTTGGGTTTTAAAAGCACAAGTGGGCCGTTCATCAACTACTCCAACTAACGCCGCTTACAGTGATGTAGATGCCGATGCATTGGCATTTGGTGTGGATTACAAGCTGAGTGATGCTGCGCGTTTATTTACGTATTACGCTAGCGTAAAAGCTGAAGGCGATGAAAAAATCAGCACTGAATCGACTACCGATAAAACCTTTGCAGTTGGATTAGATTTTAAATTCTAAGTGACCTTAAACAGTGACGATAGTTATCGTCACTGTTTTAATTTCACTAACAAACCTACTCACCATTCTTTAGGAAAAAAGCCATGAATGTGATTAAAAAAATTACGATTGCCGCCGGTATATTGTTGTTATCAACCAGCGCCATCGCAAAAGACGTGAAAATACTAAACGTATCTTACGATCCAACTCGCGAACTTTACAAAGAATACAATGCGGCATTTGCCAAACACTGGTTAGCTAAAACCGGTGATAACGTGAAAATTGAACAATCTCACGGCGGTTCAGGTGCGCAATCACGTGCGGTAATTGATGGATTACAAGCAGACGTGGTTACCTTGGCGTTAGCGGGCGATATTGATCCACTCCATAAATTTGGAAAATTAATACCTGAAAACTGGCAAGATCGTTTGCCACAAAGCAGCGCGCCTTACACTTCGACAATTGTATTTTTGGTGCGCAAAGGTAACCCCAAGAAAATTAAAGATTGGGATGACCTTGTTAAGAAAAACATAGAAGTTATTACCCCTAACCCAAAAACATCTGGCGGTGCACGCTGGAACTATTTGGCCGCATGGGGTTTTGCTAAAAAGAAATTAGGTAGCGATCAAGCTGCACAAGAATTTGTGAAGAACTTGTTCAAAAACGTACCTGTACTGGATTCTGGTGCGCGTGGCTCAACCACTACCTTTGTTCAACGCGGTATTGGTGATGTATTGTTAACCTGGGAAAACGAAGCGTTCCTGGCGGTTAACGAATTAGGTTCAGATAAAGTTGAAATTGTTGTTCCTTCTCTATCTATCTTGGCTGAACCGTCAATTGCTCTTGTTGATAAATACGCTGATGCACACGGCACTCGCGCAGTAGCAGAAGAATATTTGAAATATCTTTACACTAAAGAAGGCCAAAACATTGTTGCTAAACACTACTATCGTCCACGCGATGCAGAGGTTTTAGCGGCTTACAGTAATAAGTTTCCCAAAATTGAGTTATTAACCATTGAAGATTTTGGTGGTTGGAAAAAGGCTCAACCAGAACACTTTGGTGATGGCGGAATCTTTGATAAGATTTATCAATAACTATCTCTGAGCTTTATATAGAAGCTTGTAGGTATAGAACTTTGTGAGTATAAAACCCTGTGAGTAGGTGTGGGCACTTACGATCAGGGTTTTATTGCTAGTTTGTCTTCAAAAAATATCCGGAACAAGTTACCTGACAACAGGTACTGATGAGAGCTTCACTGATGAGAGAGTTTCGATGAGTGTTTCTACTGTTAAACCTATTCATAATCAATCGCCATCTGGATCTCCTAATGTGATTCGCAAAAAAGAGCCCTGGGTTCAAAAATCGGTATTACCCGGTTTCGGTTTGTCATTGGGGTTTGCCACTTTATATGCAAGCTTGTTGGTGTTTATACCACTGGCTCTGTTAGTGTTAAAAAGCTTTGAATTACCGCTGGATCAATTGTGGGATGTAGTCACCAACCGTCGTGCCTTGGCGAGTTATCGCTTAACCTTCGGAACATCGCTAATCGCCGCAACCGTTAATTTATTTTTTGGATTAATAGTAGCGTGGGTGTTGGTGCGTTATTCTTTTCCCGGCAAGCGCATTGTGGATGCAGTAGTAGATTTACCTTTCGCATTGCCTACCGCAGTAGCAGGCATCGCACTCACTGCGATTTATGCACCTAATGGTTGGATCGGGCAATGGTTTGCATTGCTGGATATTAAAATCGCCTACACGTGGATTGGCGTTACCATTGCACTTACGTTTATTGGTTTGCCATTTGTAGTGCGCACTGTGCAGCCTGTACTGGCAGATTTGGAAACTGAAGTTGAAGAAGCATCTGCAAGTTTAGGTGCTAATCGTTGGCAAACATTTAAATACATTATTTTCCCTGCACTATTACCTTCATTGCTAACCGGCTTTGCGCTGTCGTTTGCGCGTGCTATCGGCGAATATGGCTCAGTGGTTTTTATTAGCGGCAATATGCCCTATAGAACTGAAATCACACCGCTGCTTATTATGACCAAACTGGAACAATTTGATTACGCCGGTGCAGCTGCATTAGGTAGCGTCATGTTGTTGTTCTCCTTTGTGTTGTTGTTACTGATTAACTTGCTCCAGCACTGGAGCCACAAGAGAACGGGTGGTTGATATGGCTGGTGTTGTCTCTAATTTACACAGCAGTAGTGCTAAAAGAGTTCAAGGTGCGACCACCGAAGCACGGTGGATTCGCTACAGCTTGATTGCTACTGCTTTAGTTTTCTTATCGTTATTTTTAATTTTGCCTTTAGTCGTTGTATTTGTAGAAGCGTTTAGTAGAGGTGCCGAGGTTTACTTCGCCGCTATCACCGAACCTGCTGCCGCTCATGCAATTAAATTAACGTTAATTGCCGCTGCGATTGCGGTGCCACTCAATGTACTGTTTGGTTTGGCGGCAAGTTGGGCCATTGCAAAGTTTCAATTTCGCGGCAAGCAACTTGCTATTACGCTGATTGATGTTCCTTTTGCGGTATCGCCAGTTATTGCAGGTTTAATTTACATGCTGATATTTGGTGCCCAGGGTTTATTTGGGCCCTGGTTAATGGACAACGATGTACGCATTATGTTTGCTGTGCCGGGTATTGTGTTGGCCACTGTGTTTATTACCTTCCCGTTTATTGCGCGCGAATTAATTCCGCTCATGCAAGAGCAGGGTAAAGAGCAAGAGGAAGCGGCAATTACATTGGGTGCTAGCGGTTGGAAAATGTTCTTCCGCGTAACGCTTCCTTCCATTAAATGGGGTTTGCTCTACGGCATTATTTTGTGTAACGCTCGCGCTATGGGTGAGTTTGGTGCGGTGAGTGTGGTGAGCGGAAAAATTCGCGGTCAAACCAATACCATGCCATTACACATTGAAATTTTGTATAACGAGTATCAGTTTGCAGCGGCCTTTGCGGTTGCCTCTTTATTGGCATTATTGGCCTTGGTAACCTTGATATTAAAGAGTGCGTTGGAATGGCAGGCGGCGCGTGAACATGAATTGGCAGTGCGTACAGCACAGGCACAGTCTTAAAACATTGCGAGAAAAATTATGAGTATCGAAGTTCGTCAATTAAATAAAACCTTTGGTAATTTTACCGCGGTCAACAATGTTTCTTTAGATTTTCCTACGGGCGAATTGGTTGCCTTGCTTGGCCCATCAGGTTGCGGAAAAACAACGCTCTTGCGGATTATCGCGGGTTTGGAAAATCCAGATAGCGGTAGCGTGTTGTTTCACGGTGAAGATGCCACCGATGTGCATGTGCGCGAACGTAATGTAGGTTTTGTGTTTCAACACTATGCGTTATTCCGCCACATGACCGTGTTTGATAATGTCGCTTTTGGTTTAACCGTTCGCCCAAAAGAAACACGCCCAAGCAAAGCGGAAATTAAACGCCGCGTGCATGAGCTGTTGGAGTTAGTGCAATTGGATTGGTTGGCAGATCGCTATCCGCATCAACTGTCTGGCGGTCAGCGTCAGCGTATTGCCTTGGCGCGTGCGCTGGCGGTTGAACCAAAAGTGTTATTGTTGGATGAACCTTTTGGTGCGCTGGATGCAAAAGTGCGTAAAGATTTGCGTCGCTGGCTACGCCGTCTGCACGATGAATTACACATCACGTCTATTTTCGTAACTCACGATCAAGAAGAAGCGATGGAAGTTGCAGACCGTATCGTCGTGCTTAACAAAGGCAAGATTGAACAAATTGGTTCGCCGGATGATATTTACAATAATCCCGCCAGCCCCTTTGTGTATGATTTTATCGGTCAGGTGAATTTATTTCACAGTCGTGTAGACAATGGCTGGGCACATATTGGCGATTATAAATTAGCAGCACCGGAATTTAGCAGTGTGAATAATCAAAGTGCTATCGCCTATGTTCGCCCGCACGATATTGAGCTGGCATCAGAAAATAGTGAAGGTGCAATTCCAGCCACTATTTCTCATGTGAGTACAGCGGGTTCAGTATTGCGCATCGAACTTAAAAATGATTTGAGTGACGATGTAATTCATGTGGAGTTGCCTCGTTCGCAGGAGCGCTCGCTCAATTTGAATGTAGGCGCGAATGTGTTTGCAAAGCCGACTAGCTCTAAAGTGTTTTTACGAGAATAGAATATAACCTTGACCGCGTTCATCCTGAGCGTAAAGCAGTGAATGATTTCTGTTATATATAACAGCCTATTAAATCCTTCGACTGCTTCACTCAGGGTGAACAGGCATTCCCGCTTCTTGTTGTTCCTGCTAACACACCTTTCCATTTTACCATCTTCCAAATAACAACCTGATTTCTTATAAATACACAGAATAAAAATTGTCGTCATGCTGAATATATGAACTAGTCTTAGGAATACCCCTGTGCCTCATCTCCTGCACGCTAACTCCTAATGCTCAAGGATTCATCATGTTTGGCTTTAATAAACAAGAACTTATGGCCGCCCAAGAAGAAATATCTACTCTTCGTCGCGCACTCAATACGCGCGATTCGGATTTACAGAACGCGAATCAAGAACTTGAAAGGCTGCGCAGCAGTGTGAGTAACGATAAGCTTGAGCTAGTACGTGTTAAAGAGCTGCTAGTGCAGCTGCAATCCATGGGTGAATCTATTACAGCAATTCAAGGTAGCTTGGGTGGTTTTGCCGCAAACATGCGCGATGAAAAAGATCGCGCGGCAGATATGCAAGCCACGTCTGCCAGTTGCAGCACTGCAGTAAGTTTAATTTCCGGCCACTTAGGTAAGCTCGCGAATGATTCGCAAGTTTCAGCAACTCGTGTAGGTGAATTAGATAGCCGCGCGCAACAAATTAGCGGCATTGTGAATTTGATTAAAGGTGTTGCAGATCAAACTAATTTACTTGCACTCAACGCGGCAATTGAAGCGGCACGCGCCGGTGAACAGGGGCGTGGTTTTGCGGTAGTGGCTGATGAAGTGCGCAGCCTTGCGCAGCGAACGGCACAAGCAACGGGTGAAATTTCTACGCTGGTAAGCCAAATGCGTGAAGACAGCGCTGCAAGCCGCGAACAAATTGTCTCTTTCGCACAGCAAGCAGATTCTTTTAGTAGCGATGGTGCCGAAGCAGCAAAAACCATTAGCCATATTTTGGAGATTGCCAAAATATCTGAGCGAACAACCACTGCAGCATCTTTACGTGGCGTGTGTGAAGTTGCCAAGGTTGATCATCTTTTGTATAAGTTTCGTGTGTATCGCGTTTTGTTTGGCTTAGCAAATGACAGTATTCATGATTTTCAATCCGCGCGTTCAAGCTCACCTTTAAATGGCATGAAAGAAATTGAAGAGCCACAGAATAATTTGCAGCGTGAAGTGGCAGGTGTTCTTGAAGCGAATAGCCGCGGCAATGCGGATGCAACGGTTGCTGCAGTAAGACGTATGGAAACCGCAAGTTCACGTTTAATGGATGCACTTGAGCGCATGGCACATTCGGGTGAATCAGCTTTGTACAGCCACTAAGACGGATAATTATTCATTAATTAAAGCTTAAAAAAGCCCGAGCAATATTAAGTTGCTCGGGCTTTTTTATAGATGCTATTTTCGTTAAATCTGCGCGAGATAACCAATTCTAAACCCACCCCAATGTTTACCGTTTACGTAAATTGGGCTGGAAAGATCGTGTACGATTTCACCGGTATCGCGCTTATAGGTTTGCAATAAAAATATCTCGGTATTTTTACCGCAACGCGAACCGGTTCGGTCGCTGAAAATACGCTTAGTACGGTTGCTTGCTAAATCTATTTCGTAGTTGCCAGTCAACGGCTGGCTGAATTTTTTATTGTGGGTGGGGAAGTAGCCGTTGATGTCCACGGCACCTGCAAACACAATGAAATTGTATTCCGTTAAAATGGGCTCTTGAAGTGCGGGTAGTTGCTGATCGGTGAAGCTATCGAACCCAGAGCTAAATTTTTGCGGTTTGGTATTGGCAATAGGTTTGTAATTAAAATCAAATAAATCGCGCTCGGTAATTTGGCCGCGGCGTAACGCATCTTCAAATAATTCACCAATACGTTTTGCTGTATTGATTGCAATATTCATCACTTGGCTGTTGCGGTCGCCGAGCTCAAATAAATGGAGGTGGCGAAAAATCCCTTCGGTTTGATTGGTTAAGCCAAGAATTTTTTCAGAGGTACTTTCCAGTTCTGTATCCACAGACAGTATTGAACGATGCAAATTGGTGGCATTGACTGAAATTCCAGAGTTAGTGTGTTCGTGATCGCGAATGATTTGTGTCACCACATTCATGGACTCAAAAGATTCGCTGCTATTGATAGAGGCTGTTTTGATAAAGCTTGCCACCTCTTTGATGAGCTGATTCATTTGCTCACCGGAATTAACCACAGCATCCATCGCTGCTACTGAGGCCGAACTATCCTGGGTTATTTCAATAATTAATTTTTCAATATTTTTTGTGGCCTGTGCCGTTTTATGTGCGAGATTGCGCACTTCATCTGCTACTACCGCAAAACCGCGGCCTTGTTCGCCCGCGCGTGCTGCTTCAATGGCTGCATTAAGTGCAAGTAAATTAGTTTGTTGGGCGAGCTGATTAATGACTTCGGTAATGCCACTAATGGATTGCGCCTGCTGTTGAAATTTCGCCAGCAGTGCGCTGGTTGCGGAAATTTGGGTATTAAGTGTTTGCTGTTGCTGATTCACTACATTCAAATGCTGATGACTTTTTTGTGTTAACTCGTAAACCTCTTGGCCTTGCGCTTGTGCGTGATTAATTTTTGCAGTGAGCTGGCTATTGCTGGATTCCAGTGCGCCAATCCGTTCTGCAATTTCTTTGGCATGCTCAACTTGTTTGCCTAAAGAGGCGGCGAGTTTTTCTAGAAAGCTGGAAAGTGTCGCACCGCCAATCGCAATGGATGTAGCAGCAGTGCTAATGTTTTGCACGGCCTTGGCTTTTGCGTCTCTGGATTCATCCGCATTTATTTCGGAGGATGCTGAACTTTGGGGTGCGCTAAAAAGATAGGTTGCCGCTACGGTGATCGCAGATACGACCAAACCGACCAAAAGCCCTACAAGGCTAAAACTGAAACTAAAAGCGACTATTAATAGGTTTGCAAGGGCGCATACCCAAGGAAAGTAAGTTTTCATAATGGTTGATGCCAAGCTTTATTGTTATTGAGTCAGGGTGAGCTTAGTTATTTGATCGGTTATTAATCGACTATAACTATCTTAGTCGCCCAAATTGGATATTACCAATTCCTCACCATAAAGCTGAGCGCTTAATTTTCGTTCACAATGGGCTGAGGGTTTATCTACGATTAATGTATGCGATATGTGGTTAAGAGTATTTATGTTCCTGACTGTTGGGTGTGAACAGGCTTTAAGAAGCCTATTTTCTGTACGCTATCGAACTGTGCATACACAAGGGTTTTGTTAGGATTAAGCGGCTAAAAAACCTTTTTTGCCCGGTGAACGTTTTAGACAGCCTAAGTTGTTGGAGGATAGAACAATGGAACATCGTTACGTCATTGATTACACCTTGGATGGCCAGCCAGAATCGCTTGAAGTGATTACAGACTCAGAAGCCTTAACCGCAGAAGAAGCGCAAAAGCGCGTTATAGCAGCAGCCAAACCGTACGGCAAAACCAACATTGAAAACATTAAGATTGTGACAGTGCATAGTGCAGATATTATTGATACTGATCCTCAAACGTCGGCTAGTGAATAGTCATTCTTTTTTCGATATATTTTAAAACTCGACAATATCTTCCTAATTCCACGCGCTTCAAAACCTCTCCCAAAACGAAAAAAGCCAGTACATTAGGTACTGGCTTTTTTCGAACTGAACATTACATAGCGTTTAACTATTGCAACTGCGCCAATCTTGCTTTGGCGCGCTCGCCTGCTTCCCCGCCGGCAGCGGCTACTTGTTGAAAATAAGCGCGGGCGGTATTGCGGTCGCCTTTGGTGAGGGCAATTTCACCAAGCTGTTCACTGGCCTCTTGTGTGGGCAGCAAGCGCTGGCTGGCCACTAAATCGCGTTCTGCATTGCCACTATTGCCTAACTCTTTATAAGCCATGCCGCGATAGATATAGGGTCTAAAGAAATTAGGGTTGGCAGCGATAGCTTTATCCAAAGCGGGGATAGCTTCTTTGTTGCGATCTTGCTGCAACAGAAGTTGACCCTTGAGTTCCCAAAACAGGTTTTCTTTAGGTTGTTGTTGAATGGAGTTATCCACTAAAGACAAGGCTCTATCATATTGCTTCGCTTTGGCCGCTTTTACTGCATCTTCATAATTAGTGTAAGCGCCCTTATCTTTTTTGAGTTGCCCTATAGCGCGTTGAAAGGCTTCTTTGTTGCGAACGCCATTTTTAGGATATTTGGTAATCTCTGCACGGTTAGCCGCTACGCGATCACGTGAAGGCGGGTGGCTGGCGAACATACCGTCCAGCCAACCGGGTTCTTGCTTATCGAACATACGCACAAACAATTCCTGTAGTTCAACGGCGGCTTGTGGATCGTAACCGGCTTTCACCATGTACTTAATGCCGTATTTATCGGCATCTAATTCGTGATCGCGCGAATACTTGGAATTCCATGCATTGGCACCTACTGCCAGTGCACCTACTGCCAAAACGCCGTATTCCGATTTTTTACTGCCAATGGCTACACCGGCCAGTAATGCTCCGGCACCCACAACCATTTGTTGGGCTTTAGCGCTGGCACTATGGCGGGCAGCGGCGTGAACAATTTCGTGGCCGAGTACGGCTGCTAACTGCGCTTCATCTTCTAGTTGTACTAAAAGCCCACGGTTAATCGCCAGTTTGCCACCGGGCATAGCCCAGGCATTGGGGGTGTCGTTATTCAGAACCACAAATTCATAAGGGAGGTCCGGAACATCGCTGAGTGCAGCGAGCTTTTTGCCCACTTGGCTCACATAGGTGGTAAGAGCTGGGTCTACTACGTATTTGCCACCTTGAGATTGCTGGCTGGGGGCGTAGTTTTGTTGGCCTGCAGCAATATCTTGCTGCACTGAATCAATGATCATCTCTTTCTTACCGGTAACCGGGTTCACGGCACAACCGGTAATGCTTGCAGTTAAGATCACACAGGTGAATAAACGTTTAATGTGTTTCATGGCGCCTCCATTATTGGGTACTTATCTCGGATATAATGCCACACAAACACCGTTAAACTAAGTTACCTAGAAGACCTACGTAAGAGACTCTTAATGAAAGCTTTACAAGTGATAGAACTTTTTGCCGGTTTAGGCGCAAATGGCAAGCCGATTGTAGAAAAAATGCACGTGCGCGAGCTAGAAAATGGCCATATGCAGCTGGTGAAATCCCCCGCCTTTATTAAAGGTTTGGCAAGTGGCGATGTCATCCGCTGCGATGTACCCCATCAAGAATTTGAAATTGTGCAACGCAGCGGTAACCTAAGCGTGCGAGTATTCAGTCGTGGTGATATTGCGCCTTTGGCAGATGCGCTTACACCGGAAATTGAAAAGCTCGGTGGCGATCTCGATCTGGAAACACCCCGAATGCTGGTTTACTCGATTCATGTGAGCTGCGGTTTTAGCGTGGTAGAAGATTTGCTCAATCAGCATATTGGTAAAGATGGCCTCAGCGCGTGGATGTACGGCAACGTCTATGACCCCATTGATGGCCAAACTCCCTTAAACTGGTGGCAGGACATTTTGAAACCGGAATAATCTTTTTTGTTTTTCACTCACGATTGAAATCTGTTTATGTTGTTATTGATATCCCCCGCGAAAACGCTCGATTTTGAAACGCCTGCACCCACTACTGATTTCACCCAAGCAGATTTTTTGAAAGAATCTAAACAGCTTATCAGTGAATTGCGTGTGCTCGCCCCACACGATATTTCGCAGCTAATGAGCATTAGTGACAAGTTGGGAGCACTTAACTTTGATCGCTTCGCGAGCTGGAAAACGCCGTTTAAACCAAGTAATGCCAAGCAAGCCTTGTTTGCATTTCAGGGCGATGTGTATACCGGCATGCAGGCGGAGAATTTTTCTACAGAGGATATCGAGTTTGCACAGCAGCATTTGCGCATTCTCTCTGGCCTGTATGGGCTGTTGCGCCCGCTGGATTTAATGCAAGCCTATCGCTTGGAAATGGGCACTGGCTTTGCCAATTCGCGCGGTAAAAATCTGTATGAGTTTTGGGGCGATAGCATTACTAAAGCCATTAACAAGCAGCTCGCCATCTTGGGTAGCAAAGTGGTGATCAATCTCGCCTCCAATGAATACTTTAGCGCGGTGAAACCCAAGCTCCTGAATGCCGACATTGTTACGCCTGTTTTTAAAGATAAGAAAAATGGCCAGTACAAAGTGATCAGCTTCTTCGCGAAAAAAGCGCGTGGCATGATGAGCACGTACATTATCCAAAACAGAATTAGCGAACCAGAAGCGATTCAACAATTTGATGTTGCCGGTTACACCTTCAGCGCTGAATTATCCAAGGAGCGCGAATGGGTGTTCACCCGTGAAGAAGTTTAGAGCCTATAACGTGACTTATACGTGACGTTATATTCCACAAAGCTCAACTAAGCTTCGCTTATTAAAATATTCATTCTTAGAATTTTGTTGCATTTATACACGCACAAACATACAGTTCCAGTGCATTTTTTAGACGAAAATTTCACCGTTTCTTAATCCATAAAAATTCACCGCGCTTTACAGCGATATAAAAATTCAATCTCAGTAGATTCATTAAAGGTTCGGTATGACGGTAAGTAACCACTTTGTGCTGCATGCAGTGGAAAGTATGAGCCATGTAGCGCCGGTATCCTTTCGCCGTATTTTTAATGGCTACGGAATTTATCATCACGGTGTGCAATTCGCGATTGTCATTAATGACCGTCTTTACTTTCGTGCCGACGACTATTCTCGCTCCCTATACACCGCCAAGCACATGACGCCTTTTCAGCCTTCCAGTATTGGGGTCAGTGAATCCAATTTCTTTCAATTGCCTGAAGATGTACTTACGCATCCTGCAGAACTGATATTTTGGATGCGCATTGCGGTTGAAGCTGCCGAAGGCAGTTACTCCCTTGAAGATGATGAGCCGAGCATGAATATGCCGGTGCGCCATTTAAAGCTGCGTTAAGCAAATCCCACAACTTGAGCTAGGCTGAGAGAACACCGACAGGGACTCCGCGCTATGGCTTTGAAAATTCTGGTGGCTGATGATGCCACCTTCATTCGCGACATGATCAAAAAACAATTACGTGATCGCATACCTGGCGTAGACATTTTTGACGCTGCCGATGGCGCACGTGCCTTCGCACTCTTCAAGCAAAATGACATCGACTTGATTTTATCCGATTGGGAAATGCCGCTCATGACGGGCGAAGAGCTCCTGCGCAATGTACGCAGCTGCCCTAATGGTGCAACAGTACCCTTTATTATGATCAGTAGCCGTGGCGACCGTGATCACATTGTGAAAGCCATTCAATCAGGCGTGTCGGATTATCTTTCTAAACCCTTTTCAGCAGAAGAGTTGTTAAGAAAAGTGTACAAGCAACTCAAAGTAATTGGAAAACTGCCAACTGCCGCCGCGCCGCGCGCCGCCACTCAAGGCATAGCGTCTGCGTCTATTGATGTGCTTACAGGAGGCGCGCGCAACGACGTTACTGCCGCAAAATCTGCTGCGCCGTCATCGGGTTCAAATGCAGCACTGTTAACATCCTCGCTACCCATCGGCATAAAACCCGTAAAAAGTAATGTCGCACCTGTAAAAATGGCTAAAGCACAAGCGCAATTGCGTTTTTCCGATAATCGAATTTTTCCCTGCATCATTCGTGAAATGTCACTGCAATTAATGAGCTGCGTATTACAGCGCGATGATAATCTCCCTACGCTTTTCGAACCAGCGGTGGTGGATATTGATATGGGCGAAACAAAAGGCTTGGCGCGCGTGAATGGTTATATCCACAGCATGGCTGCTGGTGAAAACCGCGCCGATTCGAATACCGTAAAAATGGTCATTCGCTTTGTAGATAACGATGCAGAAAAATTTGAAGTGTTATCGAAATTTATTGCGCAGATGTAGCTTATTAAGGAAAGCTCTCCGGATAATAAGATTTACCAGCCCATTCAAAATTTGGTTTTTGCAGACCCTAAGGTTTTTTCACATGCCTCAGCATGCTTCGCGCAAAACTGCATAAATTCGGATACTGTTTTGATATAGTCCTTCACTGACTCAGGCATTTCAGGGCGCTGCTCTTGGGTAATATTAAGCGATCCCCTAATACTGCTGAGCTGATTGTTGAATGTAGAAAGATGTGCCTGAATTAGATTTTTATCTTCAATGGTCAGATCCTTTCCATATTGGTTGTACTTCAAGCTGCGCGCATCAAAAGAGCTTTGCGTGTATAAAATATCGTTATTCATATCTAACGCATCATAGAGTGCGAGAACTTCTAATTGTTTGGAGCGCAATTGTTCGGTGGTTATTTCGGGCGAGCCTTTGCCTTTGGTTTTGCTTCTGCGCGTTAACCTGTTCAATTCTACTTCTGTTTGTAACGCTAATTCTCGTAACGCATCCAGAGAGCCCATAGCTGCAGCGGTAGTGAGTTTCGCTTTGGATCCCTCAACATCACCTTTTTTTCGCGTTCTTTTGCCCATTTCTGTAATGGCTTCTCTATCGCCATTGTTCACCAAGTTAGTGAGTGTGGCCATATCGTAGGTTGAGTATTGCGACTTTACTGGGCTGAGATTTTCATCTAAAAAAATTCCCTGCTGATAGTACCAATCAACAATTTCTCCGTGTGTTTGGCGTAAATTAAGCGCCTCTAATTTTTCCTTAAACGCCATTATGGTGGCGACAACATTATCTGTTGAAGAGGAGGCGCTACTCTCGAATGTTACCGCAGCGATAGACGAAGAGCTGACACTATATGAGCGTGCAGAAGAAGCGACGCTTTGGACGGTTTCTTCTGGAGTAAGAACAATGTCTGATGGAATGGGGCTAAATATTGAATAAACCGCATAGATAATAGTCACCAGGATAATGGTGGTAACTATTGTTGTAGTGCTTTTTAGTTTATGTAGCATTTTTGTACCATGTATAAAAATATTAACTATTCGCGGCTTCAATTTCTTCGCTAAGCAACAACCAATTTTCTTCTGCTTCATTCAGCTGCTGTTGAATATTGGCTTGATCTAATAATAATTGCTGTAACTTGGCTTTATTCTTATCGTCGTAAATACTGCTATCGCCTAATTGGGTTTCAATATCCGTTAATTTACTTTGCAATTTTTCCATTTGTGATTCAAGGTTTTTCAATTTGTTGGTTAGTGGTTTTAATTGCTGACGTTGCGCTGCAGATTGTTGGCGCTGGGCTTTTTTATCAACCTTGCTTTCCCCGTTGTTCCCTTGATTGTCTGGCGCGTATTTTTCTTCTACAGCTGCTTGCTTTTGGCGCTCTTGCAGCAACCATTTGTAATAGTCTTCCAGGTCACCGTCAAACTCGCTGACTTTGCCGTCGGCCACTAACAAAAATTCGTTCACGGTATTGCGGAGCAAATGGCGATCATGCGAGACAATAATTACCGCACCTTCAAAATCTTGCAGCGCCATCGTAAGCGCATGACGCATTTCTAAATCGAGATGGTTAGTTGGCTCATCGAGTAAAAGGACGTTAGGTTTTTCCCACGCAATTATCGCCAATGCCAAACGCGCTTTTTCGCCGCCAGAAAAATGCGTGATAGGTTCAAACGCGCGTTCGCCGTGAAAATCAAAGCTGCCAAGGAAATCGCGAATTTCCTGCTCGCGCGCTGTGGGCGATAAGCGTTGAATATGCAATGCGGCTGAGGCATTAATGTCTAACGCTTCTAATTGATGTTGCGCAAAATAGCCGAGTTTAAAATGTTCGCCGTTAGTGCGTTCGCCAGCGAGCAAAGGCAATGCGCCAGAGAGCGTTTTTACCAAACTCGACTTGCCGGCACCATTAGGCCCGAGTAAACCAATACGAGTTTCCGCGCGAATCGCCAATTCTACTTTACTGAGGATCTTTTTAGCTTCGCTGTTTTCGGTTTGGTAGCCAATATCGGCACCGGAAATATGCACCAAGGGCACCGACATTTTATCGGAGCACGTAAAGGTGAAACTAAACGGTGAATCCACATGCGCAGCGGAAATTTTTTCCATGCGCTCTAATTCTTTAATGCGGCTCTGCGCTTGGCGCGCTTTGGTAGCAGATGCACGAAAGCGGCGAATGTAACTTTCAACATGCGCAATGCGCTCTTGTTGCTTTTCAAAGGTCGCCTGTTGCTGCGCAAGTTTTTCAGCGCGCTGACGTTCAAACGATGAATAGTTGCCGCTGTATAAATCCAGTTTTTGTTTTTCGATATTGACTATGCGATCTACAATGTTGTCGAGGAAATCGCGGTCGTGCGAAATAATAATCAGTGTGCCGTCATAGCGCTTCAGCCATTCTTCCAGCCACAAGGTTGCATCTAAATCTAGGTGGTTGGTTGGCTCGTCGAGCAATAATAAATCTGACGGGCACATCAAGGCTTGCGCAAGGTTTAAACGAATACGCCAGCCGCCGGAAAAATCGGTAACGGGGCGCGCATCATCGCCGCTGTTAAAGCCCAAGCCATTTAGCAATTGTTGCGCGCGTGCCGGTGCGGAATAGGCGTGAATATTTTCCATATCGCCATAGAGGTGCGCGAGCCTCTCGCCGTTATTGTCGGCGCTATCGCTAACAGCAATAATTTCGCGTTCAAGGCGGCGCAATTCGCTATCACCATCTAGCACATAATCCAGCGCGCTTCGGCTGGTGTGCCCAACTTCTTGGGCCATATGCGCGACGCGCCACTGCTTGGGAATATCCAAGGTGCCAGTATCGCTGGCGAGTTTGCCGAGCAGCATTTGAAAAAGAGTAGATTTACCGGTGCCATTGCCACCAATCAGGCCAACTTTTTGGCCTGGGTAAATAGTGAGATCGGCTGCATCCAAAAGAAATTTGGGGCCGCGCTGCAGTGAGATATTTTGTAATTGAATCATGGCGCGCATTCTAGCAGACTGCGGACTTGTGAATAGTCCAAAACCGATGATTCTATGAGCACACCCAATTCACCTCAATCCCTCTGGGACTTCGCCCTCGCGTTTTATGCGAGACCGCAAGTGGCAGATGCTTGCTTGCAATTGCAAGATGAGTATCAAGCCAATGTGTGTTTAATCATCGGCATGCACTGGTTGGATGTGCGTCAGCAGCATTTAAAGGAAGAAGAATTTGCCGTGCTAAAAAATCACATTAAAGCGTGGACGCAAGAGATGGTGGTGCCGCTACGGTCTTTAAGGCGGCGGTTGAAATTGCCATTTGAAAACCTTGCCCAAGATGACGCTCAGGAACAATTGCGTGCCGCCGTTAAACACGCAGAACTGTTAGCAGAAAAAAAATTGCTTTCAGCGATTGAACAATGGGTCATGTCCCTTACAGCTTTGGATACTAGCGACACCTTCATAAACCTTGAGCGATATGCCAGAGAGTTACAGGCGCCGCAATTGTTGATAGAGATTTTACAGCGGGAATAGCCGTAATAAAAAAACAAGGCGCCATTTAAGCTGGCGCCAGGCTATTAATCATTGATCGGTTTTTCAGGGTTTATGGGCAGTGCAATTTCAAATGGCGGCAGGGTTTCAGTTTCAATAACAACATCTTTTCCCGTTTCGCGGCCTTCATCAATTCCGGTTTCAATCGTCGGTGTTTCAATCGCTACGGCTGTTTCTACTTCTTCTATAGGTGGCGTCACATTTTGAGGTGGTGTTACATCTCGCTGGATAGTCGCCGCTTTTTTAACAGGCGGCCTTTTTACCGCGGGTTTTTTGGCAACCACTTTTTTAGCCGCTATCTTAGGGGCAGCTTTTTCTGCTACCTGAGTAGCTGGTGCTGCGGCGGTGCTTTCAATTTGTGGTGTGGATGTGTTTTCCGATTTGTTTTGCTCATTTTTAGCCAGTTTTTTTGCGGTTTTCTTTTCTTGCTTGGCGAGTTTTTTAGCAGCCTTTTTATCTTCTTTGAGCACCGCTTTTTCTTTTTTGGTGAATTTTATTTTTTTGCCAAGCTTTTTCCCGGAAAGTACGAGTGCGACATTTTTGGCAAAAGTATCGGCAGCGTCTAGTTCGGCTTTAACCGCATTAAACTGAGCCGTCACGTCTCCCAATAATATTTCCTGTTCTTCCAGCGCGGCTTTAGCTAAGGCTAAACGGCTTTGCGCAGCAGGGGTAGTACTCGCTTTGGCAACAAGATCATTCACTTTGGTTTGTGCTGCTTGCGTGCGTTTTTGCGCAGCGAGAAAAACTTTTTCAATGGCCGTGAAGTGCGCTGTGCGAGCTTTTTCAAGCTCAGTATTAATCTTTGCAATTTGCGCTTCAATTTCTGGAATCGTTTGAGGTATCAAGTTGTTGAGCGCCATAGTGAAATCCTGTTTAGAAGGGAGTAGAAGAGCAGGCTAGTGTAGTGCTGAGCCTTTAAAAAGGGTATTACAGTCCTGTGACAATTGATCAAGGCGAAGGTTTAACCTGAGAGGAGCATTTGAAGCGGTAGAGTTTTGTGTAAACAGTATAGTTTTGAAAGATTTCATCGCTTGGCGCACGAACTAATAAATGCGCTGTTAGTCATAAGCTACCGAGCTAGTTTGACGGTGTACGGTTAAATCGCGGGAATCCATGAAAAATAGGGCAAAATACCGCACAATTTTAATGTTTTGGTATACCATTAGCGCCCGTTAGGGCTGTAACACCCGTGGTATTCCGCAGGTTGCCCATCACGCGTTTGGCTTAGCTTGTTCGGCTACTTGAGCCAAGATTCCTTTAAAAACGTAATCCATTAGGGTGCAAAATGATTAACAAGAAATTAGTAATGGTCGGTTTAATGGCTTCTGCGGCCTTGGTTGTAGGCTGTGGTAAAGATGCTAAGAAACAAGAAGCTCCAAAATTAGAAACCCTTGACCAAAAAATCAGCTATTTGATGGGTCAGCAAATGGGTAAAGGCGTGCAACAAATGGAAATTACCTTAGACAACGATATATTGTTGTTGGCAATTGCCGATGTTAAAGCTGCCGCTGATGCACAAGTTAAAATTGCTGCATTAGAGAAAAAAGACCAAGCCACGTTGACCAAAGAAGAAACCGCAGAATTGGAAAAATTACGTGCGCTCGTTAAACCACGTATTTCTGACGAAGATGCCACTAAAGTGTCTACCGAATTCCAGGAATCAATGCAGAAGAAACAAGAAGCAAAACAAAAAGCTTTGAGCGAAACTAATGGTGCTGAAGGCATTAAATTCCTGGCTGATAACAAAGCTAAAGAAGGCGTTCAAGTAACTGCAAGTGGCTTGCAATACAAAGTGATCACTGCTGGTAATGGTGTAAAACCAAAAGCAACTGATAGCGTAAAAGTTCATTACACCGGTAAATTGGTTAACGGCACTGTATTTGATAGCTCTGTTCAACGTGGTGAGCCAGTTGAGTTCCCAGTGAACGGCGTTATTCCTGGTTGGGTTGAAGCTTTACAATTGATGCCACAAGGTTCCAAGTGGGAATTGTACATTCCATCTGATTTGGCTTACGGCCCAGCGGGTAACCAAGGTATTCCACCAGCATCTACTTTGATTTTTGAAGTTGAGTTGTTGGAAGTTAAGGCGCCTGCTGCTGAAGCTGCACCAGCTAAGCCTGCTAAAAAATAAGTCGACCTTTTCATTAAAGTAGTCGATTAGAAAAAACCCGCTTCGGCGGGTTTTTTTATGGGGGGTGTAAGTTTCACGCAATAAAAAACCCGCCGAAGCGGGTTCCTATACATCATTTACACAAGCTATGACTTAACCATTTACCAAATCTTTGTGGGATGTGTGCAACACAGAAATCATACGGTCTTCAGCGCTAAAGCGAATTTCCAAGGTTTCACCCAGGCTGGATAAATCTGTATTTAGGCTGGTGAGGTCATCGGTTTCAAGATACTTATCGTTGAAATCCAGAAGTTTTTCAGTAGTACCGTCAACGATGGTGAACAAGTGGCCGGCTTCGTGAAGTGCTTCTTCATCGTCAAACTCGCGGCCTTCCTTGATCAATTGATCGTAAATCTCAAAGTGACCCGCAGACACATAGTCCACTAAAATTTGGCAGAGACGACGTAATTTGTCGCCACGCACTTCTTCATTTTGATCTGCTTCACCGATTGCGCAGTACTGAACCAGCATGTCTTGGCGTTCTTGTAACCAGCGGTCGATGATGATGTTGACACCACCCCAGCGTTCTTTAGCGTTTTGACAATTTTCTAACATGCTCGGTTTCCTGATTACTGCTTAATGATCGGGTGGATTTTGTGAGCCACGAAATGCGTGGCTACACTCTTAAATTATCGACACAATAGGTCATCTTGCCGGGGGCTTCAACTGGCTTGTGCGGAAACAGCGCCATTTTTTTGGGCGCGTATCAGTTGCCAAAGGTTAATTAACCCTAATCCTACAAAGGCAATGAGTGACCATCCAGCAAAGCTTAAGCCCAACACTTTGTGCGGTTCAGCGCAGCTACCATCGCCTTGTAACAAGAGTTTTACGGCTTCCATAAAGGGAAATGCCTCAAACATATAGGCGAGGCCGGGGCCACAAGCGGGTACTTGATCGGCAGGCAGGCTTTGTAACCAGAGCTGATGCTGTGCAAAGTAGCCGCCGCCAATGGCAGAAATAATGCCGAGGATGGCGTAAATTTTTAGGCCTCTGGCTTTTGGGTTATGCAAAAAGGCGATTAACGCCAAAATACCAATCAGATCAAAAATAGCGCGCTGGGTAATGCACAGAGGGCATGGCTCATATTTCATCACGTGTTCGTAAAAGGCACCTATTAAAATTAGCCCAAGGCAGCCAAGGAAAATAATCAGGTTGATTTGGCGAATTGTTGGAATCATTGCGGCCTCTTCATTCAAGTAGGGTAGGTATAGTAAGCAAAAAGCGCCTAAGAGAGCCAGATGTTTGCGACAAATCGTCTATGCTGTAGATAAACGTCGCCGTGGTGGCGATAAACTGGCGTTAGCGAGCAGGGGTTTTCATGAAGTTAGTGCGTAAATGTGGGTTCATTGTGGCTGCGGCGGTAGTAAGCCTTTTGTCAGGTTCGGTATTCGCGAGCGGCGGCGGTGGTGACAGCTTTAAAGAAGGCGTTAACTATATTCCCATCAAGCCCCATTTGGTGGTGAATTACGGTGGTTCAGGCAAGGTGAAATACATTAAGGCTGAGCTTTCTTTGCGCACCGAGGATTTACACAGCGCCCAAGAAGTATCACATCACATGCCGTTAATCCGCGACACCTTAATTATGCTGATCAGCAGTGTGACCGATGAGCAAATGGCGAGTGCAGATGGCAAAGAAAAAATGCGTTTGGAGGCATTGGGGAAAATCAATGCTGCATTAGATCACGCCATTCACCCTGCAGGGAGCAAAGCCGCTGCAGACGATCACGGCAAACAAGAGAAACCTAAAACAGAAGAGAAGCCCAAAACGGACGAGAAAGAGCATGATGACAAAGCTGCCGAGCACTCAGGCCCCCTTGTAAGCGATTTGCTGTTTGATAATCTGGTGGTTCAAAAGTAAAGCTGTATAGAATAAGTGCTTAGATAATTAGCTACATAAAAAAGCCCCTAACAATAGGGGCTTTTTAGTTTTCAGCTGGTCTGTGAGCAACTGCAAGAACGATACTGCTCGTAATACTGTGCGAGATAATCATCAAATGCGGTTTGTGGCGATTGCTCTAATTGGGTTTGCGCTTCAAGAGATTGCACAGCTTGGGTTTTGAATTCTTCTTGTTTATCTGCCGCTAATGGGCGTTCACTGAAGTATTGGCGATGCGTTTCTGCCAGTGCCAGCGTATGTTCAAAGAAGCTTTTATGCTGGTTTTTTAAATCTGCTAATACCCGAGCCGATGGCGTCAATTCAGGATTACTGAGTTTGGCGAACTGGTTGCTCACCGCATTTACGTAATCTACACCGCCATAGCTTTGATCGAGTAGTTTGGCGCAAGCGGTAGACTGCTCCAGAATTTCCTGTGCCCAATCTTTAAATGCCACCTCATGACCATCGCGTAATAAGCTAAGCGATGGATCGCGGCCAGAGTAAACAATGCGCTTTTGGTTTTCTTGCCATTCCGCATATTCATTTTGTGGTGTTGTTGGGCTATCGCTTAACAAGCAGTACAGCAGAAAGGCATCTATAACGCGCAACTGCTCTTCGCTCACCCCTAACGGCTCGTAGGGGTTCAAATCCACGCAGCGAACTTCTATATATTCTACGCCGCGCAAGCGCAGGGCTTGCAGTGCTGTCTCGCCAGATTGGGTAGTGCGTTTGGGGCGAATACTGGAATAAAACTCATTTTCAATTTGCAGCAAACTGGTGTTGAGCTGTTTGAAGTTCCCGGCCTCGTCTTTTAAACCGAGGGCTTCATAGTCGGGGTGCGGCTGGGTAATGGCGCTACAAAGGGTGCTTAAGTAACTGGTGACATTGTTGTAACAAACAAATAGCGATTGTTGCGCATCACTTTGGTAACCCAAATCGCCCATTCTGAGCGACGTAGCAAAGGGCAAATGTTGGGTTTGGGTGTCATCGTTCATGCCTTGTAAGCGATGTTTGCGGCCTGCCACAAAATCAGTGCTCACTGCAGGCGCAGCTCCAAACAGATAAACCAATAGCCAAAAATAACGGCGAAAGTTACGAATCAATGCAAAATAGCGCTGCGTTTTAAACGCTTGTAAGTCTTGATTATCGCCTTCTTGCTGTTGCAGCTCGCGCCAAAAATCATCGGGCAGTGAGAAGTTGTAATGTACGCCTGCGATCGTCTGCATACTGCGGCCATAGCGATGACCAAGCCCCACGCGATAAATAGTTTTCATGGTGCCGCTGTTAGAGCTGCCGTAACGGGCAACAGGAATGTCGGCATCTGCTGGCAAATGGCTCGGCATACTGGCGGGCCACAAACGCTCATCATTTTTAGCGAGTTCTTGATAGGTAAAGCGGTGAATATCGTCTAATTGCTGTAAAAGTGCGGGTATATTATCCAAAGGCTCGGTAATAAATTCGAGCAGAGATTCACTGTAATCGGTAGTGATGTGGGGGTGTTTAAGCGCTGATCCTAAACCTGTAGGGTGGCCGGTTTGCGCCAAGCTACCCTTGGGCGTAATGCGCAAACTCTCTTTTTCCAAACCGCGCAAAATACCCTTAAGGCTAGCGTTAGCAGAGGGTTGGGCGAAGGCGGCAAGGTGCGCGCGCCAAATGGCGTTATTAATGGTTGGCAAGGCCGAACCCCTTGGTTGTTAGGTAGTTAGATGAGTGTAGTCTGAGTTTTGGGCAATTCTTCAGTGGCATCGTCGTCTGCGCTGAAGGTTAACTCTTCTTCGGGTTCATCCCCAATGTCATCTGCTTCAGGCGCAGCTTCTGCAAATAAATCTACGCCAGCTTTAGGCGGTTTAGGTGCTTTGGGTAGAGGGGCGGGCATTATCTCACTATCAATGATCGGTAAGGCTTTTTCGTTGAGTTCGCAGCTAATAACTTTTACACGTTGTTTGTAATCTTTTGAGGTAATTTCAAACATTTGATTAACCGCTTCATCTTTGTGCAGCGTTTTGTAGACGGCATTGGCATCATAGCCATCCACCCACTCTTTATTCTTGCCGAAAAAAAGCTTGTCGTGGTTTTGCAGAATAAAAGTCTGGCTCATAGACTGGGTTACTCCTCATGCAGCGCGGAAATTTCCAATTTTATAGGATTGGCGAATGGTTGGGGCGAGAGCAACAAACTTCAAGGTAGACCCCGAAATATCCGTGGTAAGCTAAGGCGCGACAACCCAATGGAATCATCTTAGTTGGCCAAAGGTTTTGCTTATGTATCAACCGGAACTTACCGCCTTTATCGAATTTTTGCGCAGCGAAAAGCAACTTTCAATTCATACCCAAACAAATTATCAGCGCGATTTACAAAAATTTGCCGATTGTTGCGAAAAATTTTCGCTCAATGATTTGGCGGAAATTCGCTCGCAGCATATTCGCCAAATGGTGGCGCAGCTGCATCGTCAGGGGTTGGGCGGCAAAAGTTTATCGCGCTGGCTTTCTGCAGTGCGCAGTTTTTTCGAATTTGCAATTCGCAATGGCTGGGCAAACATTAATCCTGCGGATGCGATTCAAGCGCCCAAAAGCGAAAAAAAATTACCCAAGACGCTAGATGTTGATCAAACCGCACAATTTGTGAGCGTGCAGGGCGATTCAGTATTAGCACTACGCGACCGCGCGCTGCTGGAATTAATTTATTCTTCTGGTTTACGTTTAGCAGAGGTGGTGGGTTTAAATCTAGTCGATATAGACTTGCACGATGCTATGGTGACTGTACTCGGCAAAGGTAATAAACAACGTATGTTGCCCATAGGTACTCATGCCATTGCGGCGTTAAAAGAATGGTTGAGTCAGCGTAAAAATTTTCTGAAAGATGAAACCGAACAAGCAGTTTTTATTACCCAGCGTGGTACACGCATCGCTCACCGTGCGGTGCAGGCGCGGATGCAACAGCTCAGTATTAAGCAGGGTATGGATACGCCGGTGCATCCGCACATGTTACGCCATTCTTTTGCAAGCCATATGTTGGAGTCCAGCGGCGATTTGCGCTTGGTGCAAGAAATGTTGGGGCACGCCAATATTTCAACAACACAAATTTATACTCATTTGGATTTTCAGCATCTCGCCAAAGTTTACGACAGTGCGCACCCCAGGGCGCAGCGCAAAAAAGCATCGGAAGAATAAACCTTTAAACGATTAATCTTCAAATCATAAATCTCTAAGCAATAAAAAGCCCCATAGACCATAAGGTTTATGGGGCTTTTTTAATGCATTGCGTTATTTTGCAGGCACAGGAGCGGGTGACTTATCCGCCTTGGCTTTTACTTCTTCAAAAGCATCGTGCTGGATTTTTTGAATTTTCGGGATGATGTTAGACATCTGTGCTTGCACATTGCTCATGGTCGATTGCATAACCAATGGCATTTTTTTGATCACAGCTTGTCCACCTTTACTTTTGTAGAACTTAATCATGCTATCTACTTCATCTTGAGAAAAAGACTCCTTATAAATGTTGATCATCATAGGTTTCATTTTTTCAAAGGAAAACTCTTCTTTAAAAACAGCCGCCATTTTGGCGTTTGCACCTTCCAATACTTTTTGTTGGTTTTCATTGAGCGAAGTGTCGCCTAGCGCTTGTTTGGCAGCGTTATTCATCATGCCTTCCACTTGTGGCCACATGCTATCAATCAATTTTTGCGATTCAGTAATAGTCAATAACTCATTTAAGGATGAGTCGCTGGGCTTGGTATCGGCGAAAGCAGACGCTGAAACTAAACAAATACCTACAATAGCGATAAATTTCTTCACGGAGATTTCCTTTTAATATGTTGTTAGGTGAACCGTTCAATGCCAATCACAGAGAACGACCGCTAGCTTAAAGCCTGGCAGTAAAAAAATCTGCTGATTTGTGCGCAATATATCTATTGGTAGGCTAATCGGAAACGGTAAAACTTATGGTAAATTACCTGATAGTCCATTATTGCTTATTTTTATGTCTTATTTTTCAGTCGCATCATCTATAACTATAACGCCAGCATATTCATTAGTACCCACTACGTCAGGAAGTCTGCGTATTGCATTACTTGGATATCGCAGTCATCCGCATGTGGGTGGTCAGGGTATTTATTTACACTACCTTAGTAAGGCATTGGTTGAGCTTGGGCATAGTGTGGATGTTATTTCCGGCCCACCTTATCCTGAATTAGACGCGCGAGTAAATTTAATTAAATTACCGAGTTTAGATTTATACGCACACAAAAATCCCCATTGGGCCTTGCGGCCAAAACATTTTCTGTCTTTAGCAGATTTTTCTGAATGGCTGAGTAAACTGACGGGTGGCTTTGGTGAGCCTTACAGCTTTGGTCGGCGCTTGGTCTATTACTTTAAAAAAAATAAACCGCAATACGATATTATTCATGACAACCAAAGTCTTTGTTACGGCTTACTCCATTTGCAAAATTGTGGCGAACATGTTGTGGCCACTGTTCATCACCCCATTACACGCGATCGTGAATTAGCCATTGCTACTGCCACTACCAGAGGGCAGCGTTGGTTAATTAGTCGCTGGTATAACTTTTTGGCGATGCAAGAAAACGTGGTTAAAAAATTAAATCATATTGTGACTGTATCGCACCAATCCCGGCAAGATATCACAGAAGCTTTTGGTCGGCCTATAGAAAAAATTACACTAATTCCCAACGGAGTTGATACAGCTATTTTCAAACCGCTGAACAATGTTGACCGGAAACCTTGGCAGCTTATTACAACAGCATCTTCTGATCAGCCACTTAAAGGTTTAAGTATATTATTAAATGCATTGAAAAATTTACGCGCAGAGTTTCCCTTATTGCAATTATTGGTAATTGGAAAATTAAAGCCCAATGGAATAACCGAAAAAGAATTACATGCTTTACAGCTTGCGAACTGTGTTGAATTTAAAACAGGAATTAGCACTGAGCAACTCGTGCGCGAATACGCCGAATCGACACTGGCGATTGTGCCATCGCTCTACGAGGGTTTTGGTTTACCTGCAGGCGAAGCGCTTGCTTGTGGTATTCCTCTCATTTGTAGTGATGGTGGTGCTTTACCTGAAGTGGTAGGCAACGCAGCATTTATGGTGAAAGCGGGTGATGTTGTAGAGTTAACTAACGCTTTGCGAACACTATTAACCAATGACGCTATGTGTGAACAGTTAAGCATCGCTGGTCGTACGCATAGTTTGCAGCATTTATCCTGGCAAGTTGTGGGTGAGCAGTTAAGTGATTACTATCGGCAAATATTGGCGCCAAATACTGGAGCGCAAGGGTAATGTTTAATTGCTGACGATAAATTATAAATTGCTTAATTTTAATGATGGCGATCAATTATTGGATATCGGCTGCGGCGAAGGCCGCCATGTTATTCATGCCTGCCTTGAGCATAATGTATTAGGTGTGGGCGTGGATCTATCATTTCGTGATTTAACAACAGCACGAGAACGCTTTGAGGCTTTTTCGCATTATAATTTACGCAGCCAATTTAACTTGCAACAAACAGATGCGACTAAACTGCCTTTTGCAGATAATAGCTTTGACAAAATCATCTGCAGCGAAGTGTTAGAGCATATCGAAAACTACATCGGCGTTTTACAAGAAATAAAACGTGTATTAAAACCCAATGGTATTTTGGCAGTTTCAGTACCTCGTGCATGGCCAGAAAAAATTTGCTGGACGTTAAGTGCGGCTTACCATCAAGTAGAAGGTGGGCATATTCGTATTTTTAATGCCCGCAAATTGCGCGCTGAAATTGAATCTCTAGACTTTACATTTACCCACCGCTATTGGGCACATGCACTTCACTCACCTTTTTGGTGGTTAAAATGTTTGTTTTGGGGCCAGCAAGATAATTCGTGGTTAATAAAAACCTACCATCGTCTGCTAGTGTGGGATTTAATGCAAAAGCCATGGGTTACGCAGACACTTGAGAAATTGCTGAACCCGTTCTTGGGTAAAAGCGTTGTAATGCATTTTAGGAAGATTGATATTTAGCATAGTTGTTACCTATCCTGATTTAATAGGGAGTCGTCATCCCGCAGGGATCCAGTGACTTTGATTTTCTGTTAAGGTCGCTGGATCCCTGCGCGATGACGACGGATAAGTTAAAAAGATATTGCTCATTATTACCAGTTTAAATATTCAGGTTCAGGAAAAAATGAAAAACTTACTACTCACCAAAGGATTTTTTCCTGAAAGCCTGCTGCGCCCTACAGTTAATTACATTTTAAAAACGCAATTGCCTAATGGTTGCATTCCTTGGTTTAACGATGGCAAAGCTGACCCTTGGGATCTTATTGAAGCGGCAATGGGATTAAGCATTGGCGGTGAGTTGAATGCAGCTGAACGCGCTTATCAATGGTTGGCTGATAAGCAATTGGCAGATGGCAGTTGGTGGGCAAATTATGTAGATGATCAACCTGTTGACAAAAATCACCGCGAAACGAATTTCATCGCATACATTGCAACTGGTGTTTGGCATCACTACTTAATTTCAAATAATAGCGAATTTCTACAGAAGCTATTTCCCGTGCTTAAAAAGGCAATCAATTTTGTATTGCGCTACCAATCGCCCACCGGTGAAATTTATTGGGCAGTGGCTGAAGATGGTAGCGCAAAAAAAGATGCACTGGTCACCGCTTCCTCCTCTATTTACAAGAGTCTGCAATGTGCCATTTTATGCGCGCAAGAATTACATCAACCATGCGCTATGTGGGTAACAGCCTATCAAAAATTGGGTAAAACCTTACGCCATCATCCTGAATGTTTTGATCGTACCTGGGAATCCAAAGAGCGCTTTTCAATGGATTGGTTTTACCCAATTCTTGCCGGTGTCACTCACGGTAAAGCAGCGCAAGAGAGAATTGAATCGCTCTGGAATACTTTTATCGAACCCCATATTGGCTGTCGCTGTGTAAGTGATGAACCGTGGGTAACAGTTGCAGAATCTTGTGAATTAACCCTCGCATTATTAGCGGCAGGCGAACACGCAAAGGCATTGAGTTTATTCAGTTGGCTGCATCAATTTATGGATGAAGATGGCGGTTATTGGACGGGCTATAACTTTCGTGAAAAAGTTATTTGGCCGCGCGAAAAAACCACGTGGACTGCAGGCGTGATTTTATTAGCGGCCGATGCGCTTACAGAACACAGTGCCGCTTCGAAGTTGTTTACAGTGCACGCAGAGCTGGAAAGTTGTCCGCAATACATTGATGCAAATTAATTCATTTTTTACAATAACCTTCACCAACACGAATGGTGAGGCAATCTGATTTGTCGCTAAGCCACTTCATTCCAGTCTCTTCTCCATTAGAGGCGTGAATCGTTTCTTTAACACCATTGCGTTCAAACTGAATTTTCTCGCCAATACCTACTCCGGTATATTTTAAGGGGCCGTCTAAATTTTGAATCGTAAGTTCATAATTTCCCTCCTTGCCTTCAATTCGTAAAAATGTACCTTCGGGGCCATTCCATTGGCCTGCCCATGCATCGGTTACTGCCCATGCATCGGTTACTGCCCATGTGTCAGTTGAGACTACTTGGTTTGCGACAGCAGCATTATCGTTAACTGTTGGAGCAGGATTGAGTGTTTCAAGAGAGCTTGCGCTTTTAACGATCGCATCTGTTTTAGTATCAGGTTTATCACAGGCCGATAAACACAGGAATAAAAGTGTTGCGGTAAGCATAGAAAATATCGGGTAATTCATTTGATTCCTCACTTCTAAAAAATACAGTGAAATTAGTGTTGACCATATCAGAGACAATGTTTTCTATAGATAATTCATAGGTGTACTATGGAGCTATAATTATTCACTCACAGCCAATTTTTATAATGAGTAGCCTATGGCCCAAATCACTTGCCCAAATTGCAACGCAGCTAATCGTGTTCCCAATGAACGCTTAAGCGACAAGCCACAATGTGGAAAGTGTAAAAAATCCTTGTTTTCAGGAACGCCGCTAGAATTGCATCCGGGTAATGTTGGTGCAGTGTTGGATAAAAATGACATTCCTGTATTGGTTGATTGTTGGGCGCCTTGGTGCGGCCCTTGCAAAAGTTTTGCGCCAGTATTTGAGCAGGCAGCGGGGATTCTGGAGCCTAAAATTCGTTTGGCAAAATTAAATACAGAAGCAGTCCCAAGTATTGCCCAGCGTTGGGCAATCCGCAGTATTCCCACGTTGATATTATTTAAGCAGGGCAAAGAAATGCAACGCGTTTCCGGCGCTATGTCCTTACCGCAACTTCAGCAATGGTTGCGTTCGGTGGGCGTTGTTTAAAAAATTGAGAAAATTAGTTGTAGGACAGCTAGCGCAGCAGGTATTAATTTAGGATGCATTGGCTTTTTTGAGCAGTATTAAAATAGCGCCATAGAGGACAACAGTTGCACCAAACATTTCAAGAAACTCTTCGGCCATAACCTCAATAGAATAACCTACAGGTGTTAGGCCAGTGCGTAAAAACTGGTAGCTGATAATTTCTAGTAAGACTCCTCCACAGACGAGTGCAGTCATGCCTATGCTGAGAATAATGGTTTCTTCGCGGTAATACTTCCACATTGCAATCACATATTTAACGTGAACGGCCAACAATAAAAGAACAACAGGTAAATATACAAAAATCCAAATTCCATGATTTCCCCTAAACCGAGGAATATCTTGTATATGCTTAAAAGTGGCAGTGGTTTTTTCGTGAATGGCCGCTGCTTCATCTGCAGATAAAAATATAAAGCCTAAAGCTACGATGAAGAAAAAGTACGGCGATGGCGAGTGGTGCTTATCAATAAGATAGCCTTTGATTAAGAATGCCAGCCCAATTAAGAAAAGTTGTGTAGAAGAAAACCATGCAGGAAGGCTTCCTTCAGCATCTAAATCAAAAAGACTTTTTACGGCTACTATTGGCGTATGAAAAAACGTAGTGAATCCGTAGGCCGCTACGAAAAAAAGCTCAAGAATGACCAAGACTATAAGAATCCTCTTGGCATCTCTGGCTGGCAAATTATAATTATCCATCATGCATTCCTTATTAGTTATTTTAAAACGCGGGAATTAGATCACGTCTTCCTATATTTTTATTTATCTACACTAAAATTTTTTATTTGATTGTGGGAACAGGCGGCTGTTTTTCAAAATGCGGAATATTGAGATCAAGATATGCCCACTTGGGAGCAGAAGATGTCCAAATTAATGCATCGATTTTTACATTATCCTGATTATCCAACGTACCTGCACGCACTATTAAAATATGTGGGCGAACTTCCGCTTGGCTAAACAAATGCACACCGCACTTAGGGTAAAACCTTCTGTGCATTTTATTGCCGCTATCGATAATGCTTTCAAAGTCAATGGTTTGTTAATTCAGTGCAATAATAAATCAGACTTGTTGTGTTGCGCAAGCTTACCCCAACCTAGGGTACTTTTAGTTCAGTTTTCCGTAAATAGCTTCCGCGTAAAGCTAACAGTAAACGGCTTAGTCTCGCTCTCCGGCACTACACTCACTTCAAAGCGAATATCTTCTTCATTTGTGTGGCGGAACTTGGCGATATAGTAAGTTGCCTCAGGCTCTTTTATTTCCATAAACTCCAAGGTTTTAACTTGTTGCATAAGGTTAACGGCTTTAACGGAGACTTTTGCGGGTAGGCCTAAAGTTGCCACACCATTTTCAGTTTTGGTCAGGCTGATATTGACCAAGGCGATATCTTTACTGCGTGTAAGCTTGTAAAGGTTGGCTACTTCTGCGGGAATGCTTTTGCTGTTGAATACATTGTAGTGAACTGTGTAAGCGCCAAATTTTTTCGCAGTTTCGATTTCTTTGGGTTGGTCGATTTGGGCGAATGCTAAAACTGAGAAAATTAAAAGTGATAGGGTTAAAATGAGCTTGCTCATAGATTATTTGCCTTTTTCGGATGGCGAAGATTTAAAAGTCATAGTTTATTGTTCCATTACTTTCGGATATTTTCTTATTGATGAATAAGATATCAATAATTCTTTCTACTTCTTTAGATGTGATTTTATTTTGAAACATTGCGGCAATATGTTTCGTTAAAGTTGATCTTTTTCTTGGGCGGCCCTTTTTGTCTGATTTGCCAAGTAAATCTAGAACGCGTTTATAATTTGGTTCTTCATTGGGCATGGTTTGAGATTGGGGTTCTAACTCTATTTGGCTATTGATTCGTCTGCACTTAAACTTATTTTTATTTAGGTGTTTAATTAGAGGATAAAATCCCTTGTCTTTGGATAGCACGACACATTCTGTTTCGGGACTTTTTTCTATTGTGCGACCAATATGGCATGCTATATAAAAATCTAATGCATTGCTTCCGTTGCCATCTACGCGAAACCATTCAACGCGAGTACCTAAGCCTTGTGCTGTAGTGACTAATTCAATAGGTACACTTTTTTGTGATGCGCCTACGTAAATTGCAATGTTGAAAGATGAGTCGAGTTTCTTAAGGTTTAGTTGCTGAACATTTTCGAAGTCAACCAATAGTAATTTAGATCCCACAACTCAACTCCTTATTTTAAATTGTCTATTTACTCAAATGATAAATTGCCGTTTCGCCAAACAGGTTTGGCATTACATCTTTTAAGAGTTGACCTGAAGCTTCATTTACTACTTGGCGGTTGATCACTTTGTAATTTCTTTCACGGCACAGCACTTCAAAGTCTTTGAAAGTACAAAAGTGGATATTGGGTGTGTCGTACCATTCGTACGGCAGTAAATCAGATACTGGCATGCGGCCCCGAGTGGCTAAATGGTAGCGGGCTTTCCAGTGGCCAAAGTTGGGGAAGGTGACTATGCACTCTTTGCCTACGCGCAACATTTCATCTAACACTTTGTGTGGGAAGTGTAATGTTTGCAGCGCTTGGGTCATTAATACTGTATCGAAACTATTATCCGCAAAGTTGCCAAGGCCGCGATCCAGGTTTTGTTCGATCACGTTTAAACCTTTGTCGATGCAAATGTTGATTTGCTCCGAATCAATTTCCAAGCCGTAGCCTTCAGTTTTTTTGTTGTCGTGTAAAAATTTCAACAAGGTGCCGTCGCCGCAACCCAAATCGAGAATGCGGCTACCTTGTTTAATCCAGTGTTGAATTTCGTTTAAGTCGATACGCATGTTTGCAATTACTCCGTAGCGATGCCAGCAAGGTAGCGACCGAAGACTTGTTGATAGCGTTCATCGGGTAAGAGGAATGCATCGTGGCCAGATTTAGATTCAATTTCAGCGTAGGTGACGGCTTTGTTTGCGCCAATTAATGCGCTCACAATTTCGTGCGAGCGCTCGGGGGCAAAACGCCAATCGGTGCTGAACGAAATCACTAAAAATTTTGCCTGCGCCAATTTGAAAGCGGCGATTGGGTCGTCCCCGTATTCGCGGCCTAAATCAAAATAGTCCAACGCTTTGGTAATTAGTAAATAACTATTGGCATCAAATTGTTTCGCGAAATTGCCGCCTTGGTAGCGCAGGTAGCTTTCAATTTGAAACTCCACTTCTTCATTGCTGCCAATATCAAAACTACCGCTGCGCAAATCGCGGCCAAATTTTTCGCCCATGTCGTGATCCGACAAATAGGTGATATGGCCGATCATGCGCGCAACGCCTAAACCGTGGCGCGGCAATGTGTCGTGTTCTTGGTAGCGGCCATCGAGAAAATTTGGGTCGCTGATAATCGCTTGGCGCGCGGTTTCGTTAAAGGCGATATTTTGCGCGCTGAGTTTTAGCGCCGAGGCTATAACAGCGCAGTGGCGCACCCGCTCTGGATATTCCAGCGCCCAGCGCATGGCTTGCATGCCGCCAAGGCTGCCGCCGATAACTGCCGCCCAAACATAAATGCCTAACTTATCCGCTAAACGCGCCTGGCTGTGCACCCAATCGCGTACCCGCAATTTAGGAAAGTCTGGCCCCCAAGGTTTGCCGGTTTCGGGGTTGATACTGGTGGGGCCAGTTGAACCGTGGCAGCCGCCAATATTATTGAGACTGACGACAAAGAATTTGTTGGTATCTATGGGTTTCCCGGGGCCGATATAAGCATCCCACCAGCCGGGGCGTTTATCGCTCATGCTGTGGTAGCCAGCAGCATGATGATGGCCGGAAAGCGCGTGGCAAATCAGGATTGCATTGGTTTTATTGGCGTTGAGCTGACCATAGGTTTCGTAGACGAGCTGATAATCAATCAGGGTTTTACCGCAAGCTAATAGAAGCGGCTCGCTAAAGTACAGGGTTTGCGGTGTGACAATGCCGACGGAATCGGGCGGTAGCACATCTGGCATGGTGTTCTCTTATATAGAAGCGCGGAATGCGTGAGGCTAAATGCAAAGCTTAGCGTGCTTTCGTTGAGCTTGGTTGTTTCAATGATTGTTGGGGCGCAAGTCTAAAGATGCGGGCTATAGGCTGCAAGTTATGTATCTTGCAGGCGCCTATTTGGTGCTGACAGATCTATCTTAAAGCGTTGTTTTGCCCGATTTCGGGCACAGATTAGCGTAAACCCTGCTTTTGGCGCATGTTTCCACTGGCACACTTAGTGCAACTTCTCACTTATCAACTTGTGAGGTATGTGCATGCGTTTTGTCTCTTTAATTTCAACGTTCCTCTGCTTATTTCTTGGCTTTGCGACTACACCGGCATTTGCTGATTCTATCGCTACGCCTACTTTAGTAAGTACCAGCACTATTAGCGCGGGCGATACCGCGTGGATGCTTATGTCTACCGCGCTCGTCCTATTAATGACTATTCCCGGTGTGGCGCTGTTTTATACCGGCATGGTGCGTAAGAAAAACGTGCTGGCGACTATGGCACATAGCTTTGTAGCGGTTTGTATTGTTTCGGTTTTATGGGTGGTAGTGGGTTATAGCCTTGCGTTTACGCCGGGTGTAACACCTTGGATTGGTAGCTTCGACCGCTTTATGTTGAATGGCCTGGAGTTTATTAAAAGCGAGGGCATGCTCACGGTACATCACTTAGCACCTACCATTCCCGAAAGCGTATTCATGATGTTTCAAATGACCTTCGCGATTATTACCCCCGCTTTAATCGCCGGTGCCTTTGCCGAGCGGATGAAATTTTCAGCCGTGGTAGCGTTTATTTCGCTGTGGTCGCTATTGGTTTATGCCCCTGTTGCCCACTGGGTGTGGGAACCTACCGGCTGGTTGGCATCATTAGGGGTTTTGGATTTTGCGGGCGGCACCGTGGTACATATCAATGCCGGTATTTCCGGTTTAGTGGCGGCCATTATTATTGGCCCTCGTCTTGGCTTTGGCCGCGTTGCCATGCCGCCGCACAATTTAATTCTCACCGTGGTTGGCGCTTCTTTACTGTGGGTCGGCTGGTTTGGTTTTAACGCGGGCTCTGCTGGCGCAGCCGATGGTCGCGCCGGTATGGCGATGTTTACTACGCAATTAGCCACCGCTGCTGCCGCGTTAACGTGGATGGTCATTGAATGGGTAAAACGCGGTAAGCCATCGGTCCTGGGGATGGTAT
>Ga0247803_1000022_pt1 | contig 163590 bp, 135 predicted proteins | sample UWRJL014104B1_FD_180928 | JGI IMG/M metagenome (GOLD analysis project Ga0247803, IMG submission 180928) | Plant litter microbial communities from Arlington Agricultural Research Station in Wisconsin, United States - UWRJ-L014-104B-1 | ecosystem: Environmental > Terrestrial > Plant litter >... | reverse complement strand
TGTTGGTAAATAATTGCCCTTAAATTGCGAACCCCCTGTATTAAAAAATCACTCGCGGGATAACCCGTGAGTTGCTTAACAGCATCGCTCAAATAGTGCATATTCCACTCAGTGTTGTACTCGCAGCGATAGGCAGCGCCGGGAAAATTACTCAAGAGACTGCCTAGCAATTTTTCATTCTGTTGAATTACATCATGCGCAGAACGCAAACGTAACAACTGCACTACCTGACGCGCCAAGGCTTTCAGCGACGTTGCCTGCTCGCTCGTTAAGGTACGGGGCTGATAATCCACCACGCAAATTGTACCCAGAGCAATGCCATTACTGGTTACCAGCGGAGCGCCTGCGTAAAACCGAATATGAGGCTCGCCGGTGACTAAACTATTATCGGCAAAGCGGCTGTCCTGGCTTGCATCCTCTACGATTAACACATCATCGGGGCACAAAATAGCGTGCGCGCAAAACGCAACATCGCGCGAGGTTTCGCTTGCCTCTAAACCTAAGCAACTTTTAAACCATTGGCGCTCCGCATCAATTAATGAAATGACTGCAATAGGAACACCACACAGCTGCATAGCAACTTGGGCAAGATCATCAAAACTTTGCTCGCGCGGCGAATCTAGAATCGCCAAATCATGAAGTGTCTTCAGGCGCAAGGTTTCATTAATAGGTAGTTCAGCTTTCATAGTCCCCCGCACCACTAATGAGCAATGGCCGCTTTAACGGCGTCAATAATTGATTGTCCTGACTGTGGTTTTTGCAACCATGAAACATTTGCAAACATGGACGATTTACGATTGGCTAATCGCTCCGAATCAAGGTTAGCGGAGATCACAACAACAGGAATATGCTTGGTTGTTCCATCGCTGCGCAACTGCTTAATTAACTCGATACCGCTCATATCAGGCAGTTCAATATCCATTGTTAATGCTTGATAAGAATAAAGCGCTAAACGCTCCAGCGCCGCTTGCCCTGAATAAGCAATGTCTACCCGATAATTTTTCGCACGCAAAATGGTTGCAAATAATTCTGCAACTTCAGGATCATCTTCAATAATCAATAAGCGCTCGCCGGTAGCTGTGCGATTAGTCTGCGCGAGCGAATGCAAACGTGCGGATTCTTCGCTAGGTAAATCAAAATAAAATTGCGAGCCGTTACCACGTTCCGATGTAAAACCAATTTTCCCGCCCATACGCTCAATAATTTCTTTGCATATTGCCAAGCCTAAACCGGTACCACCTTTTTGACGAGTATCGGAGGAATCTGCCTGCGAAAATTTTTGGAATATACGCCCACGAAACTCATCTGAAATGCCTACACCGCGATCGACTACCGAGACGCGCACCGTGTTGTGAATGTCTTCCACGCGTACCACTATGGTGGAATCGGGCGGTGAAAATTTGGAAGCATTGGATAAAAAATTAGCCAGCACTTGTTGAAGGCGCTGTGCATCTACCGTTACACGCAGATCGTCGCGCACCTGATTATCCAAACTGAATTGCACATTGTATTGGGCGGCATAAGCGGTATTCGCTTCCATAGATTGCATAACAATGGGCACTAAGGCTTGCGATTTAAGATCAAAGTGCATTTTTCCTGCGGTTAACTTTTCCATGTCAAGCAAGTCATTCACCAAATGAATTAATCGCAAACTATTTTTGTGCGCGATGTTTAACATTTTGGTGGCGGTATCCGGTATGTCGCCAGCCGCGCCATTCACAATAATTCCAAGTGCGCCGCTAATTGCAGTTAGGGGGGTGCGCAACTCATGGCTCACGGTGGAAATAAATTCACTCTTCATGCGATCGATGCGTTTCAATTCGCTAATATCGCGTGCAAGCCCAAGGTAGCCAGTAATTTCTCCATCGGGCCCGCGCAATGCACTTACCGATAAAATAACCGGAATGTGATTGCCGTTTTTGTGCACATACGTCCATTCGTTTTCATCTTCATCTCCCTCGCGGGCGCGGGCGATAAATGCATCGAACCCGGGTGCAATTTCTGTGGAGAATTCCTGCGACAAACGCTTCGCATGCGCAATCATTTCGGATTGCAAATGGATAATTTCGGGCGTGAGAATATCAACCACTTCGGAGGCAAAATAACCCACCATTGCCTCTGCACCTTGGTTAAACGTTTTAATAATGCCGTGCACATCGGTGGAGATAATCGCGATACTGGCGGCATCGAATATAGCCTCGCGCAGTGCATTAATATCTTGCAGTTTTAAGGCAGCTAGTTTCTCTTCCGTGATGTCTTGAACGTAGCCGTTCCAGAGCGTACTGCCGTTATCTAAACGTTCCGGGCGAGCTTCTCCACGCACCCAGATTTCACCGCGCACAGGGTGTATAACGCGAAACGTTGCAGTCCAATTTTTAAGTGTGGCGGCTGACGTAGAAATCGCTTGGCTGATCCAGCCGACTTCACTGGGATGCAATACCGTAAACGCAGCGCTGGCATCGGTTTTAATTTGTTCGGGAGTAACGCCGTAAATATCTTTAACGCCTGAGCTTGCGAATGGAAAGCAGCTGGTGCCGTCACTATTTAATTGATACTGGTATAAAAAACCCGGCAGTTGATTACAGAGTTTATCGAATCTATCGAGCAGTAATTTTTGTTCAGATTGGTATTGCCAACGCTCCAAAGTAACGCCCACCCAGCGCGCGAGCAAGCGCATAAAATCTTTATCCAAATCATCGTACATTTGATGGCGGCTGTACTCAGATTCAAACTGTAAAACGCCGTAAATATTGCCCTGCACCCAAATAGGCACACCGATATAGGTATCGGCATTATTGACTCTGCACGCGTAATGGCTAGCGTATTCGCTCTCTTTAATATCATCGCAACAAAATACATCCTGATTGCGCAATGTCACTTCGCAAAAATAATGTGCAACTGTGCCTTCTACTTCTCGCTGGCATTTTTGTCCGACATTAATTTTGATGTGATACCGCTCACCCTGCACACGGCTGACGCTACCGCAAGGCAAGCCTAGATAGCGGGCGCCTATGGTTAATGCACTGCGTAATTGTTCTTCGGCATCAAACCCGGCAACCGATGCAATTTCATTCAAAGCGCGTAACGCAGCTTGCTGGCGAATAACAATAATTTCATTTTTTTTGCGATCGGTAATATCGGTATAAACGCCTAGCATGAGTGCAGCTTTGCCATCGGGAAGCCACTCCACAACTTTGCCGCGACTAAAAATCCATTTGTAGCTACCATCGGCAATGCGCAGGCGATATTCACTTTCAAATATTGGCGTTTGGCCTTTTATATGGCGAATCATGTCGTTGTAACTTGAGCGCCTGTCGCTGGGGTGTAAGCGATCAATCCACGCTTCTACATCGTCTTTGACTTCATCGCCAACGCCACACAATTCGCGCCACTCTTTTGAGAAGACGGAACGGTTGGTCACAATATTCCATTCCCAAAACCCGGATGAACTGCTGGCTAACGCAAGATTTAAACGCTGGCGCGCCTGCTCGCTGAGATCATGTTCACTGCGTAACGCTTGATTATGAGCGCGCAGTAAATGCAAAACATGGCGATGGTTAAAATGAAATAACACCCACAGCACCGCGAGGGATAGCAACCAGGTAGATGCGCATTTGATGACCAGCGCCTGATGCTCTTCTGCCCTGGCGGATTGCTCGGAGGTAATGTCAGCCCAGTTCAGTGTTATTACTTGCGGGGATACTAATGATTGCGGTGATGCCGTGGGCAAGGCCGCGCCTGCTCGCATTGTTAATAAGTAGCTTTTATCTTCAAGGGCGATGACCCAGGGGGTTGTACTATCAATAGGCAGATTGGCCAGCAACCCCGCCGCTTGCCACTGTTTTATCAACGGATTGTTATAGCTTTCTATGTACCATTTACTGTTCCGATAACTGGAGTTATTTAACACGGTTTGTTGCGCACTGCCCCAGAGTAAATCTGTGGTGAGTTGCGCGTTAATAAGTACCGCTTGCCCTTGGTTTTGATTGGGGTTTTGATCGTGGTCTTGGGAAGTCAGGCTCAGCGGCAGTAACCCCAAACCAACTTCCAGTATTGCCATGGGCTCATCGGCGGGTAGGCCATCAAAGTGAATAGGAATTAGCACACGGTAACGGGCGCCGTAACGCCCAACTTCCATCCCGCTCGCAGGATTACCGCTCTCAAGCACGGAGACGAGCAAGGGTCTGAAGGGCGTTACATCATCGCCAAAACGCTCTGGATGATGAGTGCGAAGAAAAATACTGGTACCAAAATGCAGGTTAAGCTCGCGCACGCCCACACTTTGCATAGGCTGCCAGTAGGCAGTGAATATACTGAGCAATTGCGCACGCAATAACTTGCTGTGTTGCGCACCCCCATTCCCGCCCTCAAGGGTATGCGCTAGCAAGGCTTTGCGCGCGAGGGAAACAACGGCTGGATCATTGGAAATTAGTTGCGCAAACGCCTCGCCTTGTTTCAACAAATCGCGCTGGGATACCTCAAGTGCCGCCTGTGCAGCAGCATGTTGAACGCCTAAACGCTTTTGCCACTCGCGCTCTTCATGTGCCCACTCACGCTGCAAGAGCATGACAAAAAAGGCCGTAATTAAGAGTGATGCAACCCAAGGCAGCCACGAATACGGCTGCTTATTCTCTATAACCATCATTAATCTCACGCGATAAAGCCCGCTTCAGAGCGGGGCTAAAGTTCTTTATCCAGTGTAGTGCAGATTTTTGAAGGGATGGGAAAGCCGCGGGTTAGTTAGCGACGTACTTGTTCGCCTCTTCAAGCATGGCGGGGCAAAGCTTAGGGTTAGCCTTTAAAGTTTCATAATATTCATCCCCCGCCGCTGCTGCGTGGTCAAACAAGCCGTCAACATCGACTTTGGCTTTTGGGTTTTGACGCTCCGTTTTTGCTATATCTTGATAGAGAAACCGCTTGGTCTTTTTAAGCAAGTCAGGATTAGCACCGCAGCGTTTCAGCATTTGATAGCTCATGCCATTGGCGTTAATACGCCTGGCCACTTCCATCGTGTGCGCAAGGGTTAATCCTATCTCTTCATCAGAGGGCAGTGGCTCATCTGCATTTACTAGAGGCGCAAGCAGTAGCAGGATCATCAGTCGCTTTTTCATCGTTTATCTCACTTTTTTATTATTAATGTTTAGTTATTATTAATGCTTAGCTATTTTATGAGTAGATACATGGCTAACAGTTTGAGCAAATCACTCACCCGCTTCGGCGGCTTTTTCGGCACGTTTGCGGCGCGCATCTTTAGGGTCAGAAATTAGCGGGCGATATATTTCAACGCGGTCGCCTTCATGTAACACATGGTTGGCGGCTGTATCCAAACCTTTGGTGCCTAGCGACTGGCCAAAAATGCCCATTTTGGCAGTGGCTATATCAATCTCGGGAAACTCTTTCACTATGCCCGAACGCTCCACTGCTTGCAGTGCGGTAGTTCCGGGCGCGACTAATACACACAAAATTTTCTGTTTGGTTGGCAGAGCGTAAGCAACTTCTACGGTTATTAAATCGAAATCAGCCATAAGAGCCTCAGATGTGCGCTATCGATAAATCTGCTTGGCGCGCTCGCACAGTGCATCTACCTGCTTGCTGGCAACCGATTCAAACAGTTTGCCCACTGCCATACCGAGCAACTTGTTCTGCAGCTCAAATTCCAAATCGAAACTCACTTTACAAGCAGTTTCATTCAATGTGGTAAAACGCCAACAGCCTCTTAAGTATTTAAAGGGGCCATCTACCAAGGTCATGCTCATACTTTCCGGCGCATTTAATTGATTGCGGGTTACAAAGCTTTGGCTCACGCCCGCCTTGCTCAACTCCAACCTTGCTTCCAGCCAGTCGCCTTCACGCTTAAGTATTTTTGCGCCTACGCAGCCATCCATGAATTGCGGGTAAGCTTCAATATCGTTGACCAAATTGAACATCTGCTGCGCGGAATAATGTACCAGCGCCGAGCGATTCACCACATGCGCCACAGAATCACTCCGCCACAAAACGGTTAGCGATAGGGAAGAACAAATTCACGATAATCATAAGTACCAAAATGGGCGATATGTAGCGCAACACCCAGCGCCATACGGCCAATAAACGCGGATGATCCTGTTGCATTTCGTGCGCCGCCAACTCGCGTTTCATCACCCAGCCCACAAAAATTGCGGTAAGCAGCCCGCCCATTGGCAAGAGCAAATTGGTGGTGAAAAAGTCCAGGCTGGCATAGAAATTCATGCCCCAAAGAAGCTGCTGATCTGACCATTCATTAAACGACAACACAGAGCCCAAGCCCAACAGCCAGGCAGCGCCCGCCACCAACAAGCTGGCGCTAATACGATGGAACCCAAAACGCTCATGGAAATAAGCAACGGCGGGTTCCAGCAACGACATAGTGGAACTCCACGCCGCCAGCACCACCATACCGAAAAACGCTATGCCCACCAGCGCACCCATAGGCATGGAGCCAAAGGCAACCGGCAAGGTCACAAACATCAACCCGGGGCCGCTACTTGGTTCTATACCAGGGGTAGCGAATACAAAGGCGAAAATGGCGACGCCAGTGAGTAAACCGACCATCACATCCAAAAGCGCTACCGCGAGTACGGTTTTACCAATCGCGGCGGTACTAGGCATATAAGCACCGTAAGCCATAATGGCACCCATGCCGATGCTCAACGTAAAAAACGCGTGGCCAAGCGCAATAAGCGCGGAATTCCACGATAAATCCTGTGGGTTAAAGCTAAACATAAAACGCGCGCTGGTGACTATTTCACCGGTGGTGTAGGCGTAACCAAGCAGAATCAGTAATAGAAGCAATAAGGTGGGCATCATCCAACGGATGGCATTTTCCAAACCCTTGGTTACACCAAACATCAGCACTAACGCAGTAATAGCAATGAACGCGGTATGCCATTTCACCAAGCGGCTTGGGTCAGCGAGCAAGCTGTTAAACAGCGCATTAGAGCTGTCGCCATCCAAGCCGACGAATTTACCTTCAATTGCAGAGACAAAGTAATCCAGCGTCCAACCCGCAATTACCGAGTAAAAGGAGAGAATTAAAAAGCCCGCTAACACCCCCATCCAACCGATTATTGCCCATAAGCGCGTTGCCCCCATATCGGCGCTGATATTGGCGACTGAGGTGACAGGGTTAGCGCGGCCCTTACGGCCAATCATGATTTCCGCCATCATAATGGGAATGCCAACCAGCAGTACGCATAGCAGATACAACAGTACAAAGGCTGCACCGCCATTCTCACCCGTAATGTAGGGAAACTTCCAAATATTGCCCAAGCCAACTGCTGAACCGGTGGCCGCTAGAATAAAGCTGCCACGACCCCATATAGCATGCTGTTTAAGTCGTTTTGCCATGTAAACCCCAAGTGGATGTTCGTTGCCTTACTGTTATTGTGCGAGATGCCGAATTGTAACGGGATTAGGCGCACAACATAAGGCAGATGGATCACGTACAAGCGCGAAATTTCTGCGTAAGTCTGCGTATAATACCCCACTGCTCTCCCTCCACTCAGCGCAATTGCCTGCAAAACCGTGGGATAGAGCCACCCGAAAGGGCTACCTATTAGGAATTTGAAAGACGTTATGGCCAAGAAGAATTCGCAAAAAAATACTGGCAGTACCATCGCGCTCAACAAGCGCGCCAAGTTCGATTACCACATTAGCGACCGCTTTGAAGCGGGCGTGGTATTGCTTGGCTGGGAAGTGAAAAGCCTACGTGCCGGTAAAGTTCAACTAACCGATAGTTATGTGTTCTTTAAAAACGACGAAGCTTGGCTATTGGGATCGCACATTACACCGCTGCAAAGCGCCTCCACCCACTTTGTGACCGACCCAACGCGCACGCGCAAACTATTGCTTAATCGCCGCGAAATTACCAAGCTTCAGGAAGCTGCGCAGCAAAAAGGCTACACCGTAGTCGCCACTGCGCTCTATTGGAAAGAGCACTTGATCAAATGCGAAGTTGCTTTGGCGAAAGGTAAGCAAGAACACGACAAACGCGAGACTGAAAAAGAACGCGATTGGGCGCGCGACAAGCAACGTATTTTTCAGACGGGGAATAGAGACTAAGGCACCCCCTCCCAACCTCCCCCTTCACAAAGGGGAGGGGATAAAAGCTCGCTCATACTAAGGGTGGAGTGATATTCAACTCCTCCCCTTTTTCAAGGGGAAGGTTGGGAGGGGTGCCGTTGCAAGACTTTTAAACAGCCTCAACAATCTCTATCTCAATTCGGCAAAACATTGACCGAGGACATTCCATGAACGCCACCGCTCCAGCGCTACCGCTTGATTCCCTGTGGGAATCCATCCGCAGCCAAACGCGCACCCAGGCCGAGCAAGAGCCGGTATTGGCAAGCTTTTTATACGCCACCATTCTCAACCACGACACCTTGGAATCTGCGCTCAGTTTTCATCTTGCCAATAAGCTCGATAGCCCTGCACTGCCGGCTATGTTGGTGCGCGAAGTGATTGAGCAGGCGATGAAATCTGACCCTACCATTAGCCTTGCCGTGCGCGCCGATTTACAAGCGGTAAGCGAGCGCGATTCTGCTTGCTGCTCACTGGTTACACCCTTTTTATTCTTTAAAGGTTTTCACGCACTGCAGGCCTATCGCATTGCCCATTGGCTATGGCTGCAAAAACGTAATTCACTCGCGTTATTTTTGCAGAATCGCATTTCGTGCGTGTTTGCGGTAGATATTCATCCCGCGGCCATCATCGGTAAAGGAATAATGTTCGATCACGCCACCGGCATAGTCATTGGCGAAACCGCGGTCGTGGAAGATAACGTCTCCATTATGCAATCCGTCACCCTCGGCGGCACCGGCAAAGCACACGGCGACCGCCACCCTAAAGTACGCAGCGGCGTGCTGATTAGTGCGGGCGCAAAAGTGCTGGGCAATATCGAAATTGGCGAATGCGCTAAAATTGGTGCGGGCAGCGTGGTATTAAAAGATGTCGCCCCGCGCACCACAGTCGCTGGTGTTCCCGCCCGCGAAATTGGCGCTAGCCCTTGCGTGCAACCCGCGCGCGATATGGATCATCATATTAATTAAGATGTTATCGCCTGTTGTCGTTTTGCGCGCGTTCAACAGGCTTTCGTTCATTGGGATAACATCGCCACCAAAACTATAAAAAATTTCTTCTTTCTGTTTTTCCCCTTCCACAGCTACTCATGGTGTACGTAAATGTGTGCTTTTTCGGAATCGATTATTCCTTGGCACTGGCCGGTAAAATGGGTTGAGGGCACATAGTCTAAATGGACTATAACGAGCAACAAATGTGTGGCGTTATACTTGCACAACTTTGTAAAAACTCATTGGATGAACGATATTAATGTTACCCACGTCTATTTTAATTGTTGATGATCACGCACTTTTTCGCTCAGGCTTGCGGCTGGTACTCGCCGCCGATTTAGCGGATATTCAGATTTATGAAGCGAGTTCCATTCACGAAGCTATTCACAGCGCATACCCCGAACCGAGCGTGATATTACTCGATATTGAATTGAATGGATTAAACGGGCTTGATGGCATAGGACTACTAAAACGCACATGGCCGCAGGTTGAGGTGGTTATGCTTTCTTCAGACACCTCATCGGCAACGGCTCAGCTGGCCCTCGTTCGGGGCGCATCGGCGTTTGTCACCAAAGCCGAAACCGCCAAAAAAATTCTGTCCCTGGTACAAAGCATTATCGGCCAGAAGTACCATCCAAATTCTGTTCCCGTAGCACCCACTCAACAACCCTGTGATATAACGCTACAGCTCACCGCGCGCCAATGCGAAGTCTTGGATTTATTATCGAAAGGGTTGAGCAACAAAGTCATCGCCAGAGAATTGCATTGCGCAGAAAATACCGTGCGCGGACATGTGCAGGCGATTTTATTGTTTTTTAATGTATCAAGCCGTTCAGAGGCCGTGTATGCCGCCAAACAGCAAGGGGTCATTCATTAATTTCTTAAAGCGTTTTTTGCAATTTGATAATGAGCGCTTGCTGGCAGAGCAAGTTAAATTAGTGCTGACGGTAGAAAGTAAAGGAATGTTATTTTCTACGCTTATTGCAATCACGCTCTACTGGTTTCTATTTAATAGCACCAACAAACTACACCTCACTTTTTGGATAATTGCCGTTCTTGCTACTAGCCTGATTTCAGCTCGGTTGATGTTCCTGTACTTAGCTAAAAAAGAATTTAATCAAATAAAATGCACCTATTTTCTAATGGTAGCGAATGCGATACTCGGTTTGAGCTGGGGCTCTTTAGCCTGGGTTGCGGTGGACGGAGTTTCGGTTTTTAGCTCCATTGTGGTGATCGCTCTGTTGGTTAGTTTGCTGGTGGGTTTAATGAGCACGCTCTCGCCTATTCTCTCGCTCTACGTTATTGCTTGCGTGACAATCTCAGGTACTGCTTCATCAAAACTGTTAAGCCTAAACCACAGTGAATTTAACAACATAGGTCTTTTTGGTATTGCCGCCTGCATAGTTTTTATTGCCATGGCGCGCGATATGAATCAGCAACACAAAAAAAATATTCTGCTGCAGTTTGATAATCAGGATTTAATTGAAAAGCTAAATCAAGAAACCGAAAAAGTGCGCGCCGCACAACAACTTGCCGAAAATGAAAGCCAAGCTAAAACCAAATTTCTGGCCGCTGCCAGTCACGATATTCGCCAACCCATTCACGCCCTCGGTTTATTTTTAGAAGTGCTCGCACGCAGCCCGGTCACACAATATCAACAACAAGTGCTGCAAAATGCCAATACGGCGTTTGAAGCCAGCGCCGAAATGCTTAACACGCTGTTAGATTTTTCCCGCGTAGAAGCGGGTGTGGTAGACGTTCAACTACGGCCTATTTATTTGCAGCCAATGCTGAACAAATTAGAAAGTGAAATGGCACCCTTGGCAGCCAATAAAAATATAGTGTATCGCTCCAAAGATACCGAAGCAGTTGTTACCTCAGACCCGGCATTGCTGGAATTAATTTTACGAAATTTAATTTCAAACGCTATTCGCTATACCGAGAAGGGGGGCATTTTTATCGCCTGTAGGCAACGCGGTGTTTACACATCGCTTGAAATTTGGGATACCGGTATTGGCATAGACCCGGTTCACCACGACAATATTTTTAAAGAATTTTATCAGCTTGGAAACACCGAGCGGGATCGCAAAAAAGGCCTTGGTCTTGGTTTGGCTATAGTGCGCGGCTACACCCAAAAACTACAACATAACTTGCTATTTAATTCTGTGTTAGGGCGAGGCAGTGTATTTAAAGTAGAGCTGCTTAATACGACTGAAAAGCCAACACGCGATTCTGTTGCCGCTAAGCAACCGCAACTCACTGCACTAAATGCGCACGTGCTTGTGATTGATGATGATGAAACCGTTCGCCTTGGCATGGTGGGGTTATTGCAGACTTGGGGCTGCCAGTGTGACGCGGCGGATTCCATTGAAGAGGCCTTACAATTTGTTAAAAATCGAACGCCTGATCTTATTATCAGCGATTTCCGCCTGCGCGATTTACAAACCGGCGCGCAAGCGATTGAACAAATTCGCACTGCCTGCGGAACAACGCTTCCCGCCTTACTCATCACCGGGGACACCGGTAAGGATCGCCTCATTGAAGCGACCCAAAGCGGTATTCCGCTGCTTAGCAAACCTGTGGCGCCCTCGGTGTTGTATGCAAAATTGAGGGAGTTGCTTGTTACTAAAACCATTTGAGCGAACCGTTAATTAACGCTCCCATTAAGGAGCACTAATTACATTAACCGGCACATTGCTGTTAATTTTGGAGTTATTGCCAAGCTGACCAAACTGATTCACACCCCAGCATTTCACCTCACCATCAATAGTCTTAGCGCAAGCGTGTCCGTCTCCAGCGCTGACTGCAATGGCTCCGCTGGCCAAACCGCTTACATTGACGGGAGTAGTGGTTGTGATATTAGTGCCATCGCCTAATGCACCGTTAAAATTCCCGCCAACGCACTGAATACCTGACCCGTTCAAGAGTGCACACGCAAAAGAGTCCCCTGTACTTATCGCCGTAACTCCACTTTGCCAGCCAGTCATGTTAGCGGGGGTTAGATGGCTGCCAGCATCACCGATAACGTTACCCCAGCATTTTACGGAACCATCTATTGTTAATGCACAGCTGAGATTAAGCGCAACACTTAAAGATTTCACGCCACTCAAACCTGACACATCAACAGGGAAGAAACTGTCTACGATACTGTTATTGCCAAGCTGGCCACTGCTATTTTCGCCCCAACATTTCACACCACCTACATCAGTTACTGCACAAGAGTGGTTACGGCCTGCACTTATTGCAATTACACCGCTGGTTAATCCTGCAACATCAAAGGGTGCCCCACGATAAGTCTGCGTGCCATCGCCTAATTGCCCTGCGCTATTATTGCCCCAACATTTCACGCCACCCGCCGCCGTCAACACGCAGGCGTGGGTGTAGCCAACACTTAAGGCGACAACACCCGTTTCCAGCCCAATAGGATCTATAGGTATGGCGCTAGCGATAGTGGAGTTATTACCGAGCGCACCATCACCGTTTATACCCCAGCATTTCACACCCCCGGCGGTAGTCAGTGCGCAGGTAAAAAGACTTCCTGCACCTACAGCCACAACGTCACTTTCAAGCCCGGATACGGGCACAGCGAAAAGGCTATCTGTATTACTGCCATTACCTAATTGACCATCGAAATTGACACCCCAACACATCACACCGCCGTCATCATTGATCGCGCAGGAATGCACAGAGCCTGCAGCAATGGGCTGCTGCAAAATAGCCAATGGTGTAGAGGAGCTAGCTGAAGACTCAGCACTACTGCTGACTGAAGACGACGAACTGCTCACCGACGACAACCCAAGACTGCTAGACACAGACGAGGCTGCACTGCTTATTGAGACTGTCGATGAAGATGAAGATGAAGATGAAGATGAAGATGAAGATGAAGATGAAGATGAAGATGAAGATGAAGATGACAACAGGCTACTACTGCTCACCGATACCGCAAGACTACTGCTACTAGACGATGGAGATTTCGAACCAGACCCGCCACCGCACGCACTCAACCCTACTGCAGACACCAACAAAAAACCTAGCAAATCTCTATGCTTCAACATACTGCAGCCCTCTATTCCTGTAATGGATGATGCGGCTATAGTGGTTAAATTGCAGGAGAGCGTAAATAGTCCTTATGGACTAGAGCAAGGTTTGACGATAGTACTGAGTAGCGCCCAGACAAACTGAATACATCAGTTTGTCTGGGGTACCGCATAAAATTGCTCAATTGAGACAGCCGCAGGCAACAACGTAAAATGGCAAATTAGATCCCACAACCCGAGCCATCAGGCGTTGGGTAAGTGGTTTTATAGCCTAATTGCCCGGTGAAATTCTCCCCTACGCAGGTCACCTCATTCTTGTTATTCATGGCGCACAGTAAGTTTTCTGACAAGGATATATCAACGATGTTTTTCATATTGGCGGCTTTTACCAGCGAATCAAGTTCTACAACATCTCTGGCAAGGTATTGGCAATTGTCAGATGTTTCAATTCTTGTGGCTATTACTTCGATGGTGCCCGTGCAAGATATAGCGCCTTCACGAGTAACTGCACATGAAGGCGTATGCCACAACACTTCAGTATGATCACCGCCATAACCCAGGTAGCCTGCTCGGGCAAATATTACGGTGTTCGCCGGCGTATTAGTAACCGTTTTCCATTGAGGTGGCATTAAAGAATCCGAAGAGTCTAAGCATTGAACCTCAGCATTGGTTTTTACCACGCAAGGAGAGTTATAAGGGTCAGTGCTGGGTGTGACAGACAAAACATCATTCGTTCCCGGATAATACAGATTCGTGGGATCGGGCACTAAAACACCCCCAGTTGTATTAGTTAACGGAATAAGGATTCCCGTTTCAGTTTGTGCGAAATAGTTACCCGAATAAAAGAAGTCGATTATTGGCGGCAAATCTTTAACCTGATAAGCCTCGTTTGCATTATTGATACACCACAATTGCTGGTCGGTATTCACCCCGCAGGAATTAGTAAACTTTTTAATATTGTTAAATCCTGGAACAACTGTTGCCGACGAAATACTCCCGTCGTCATTTATGAAACTACATTTGACATCACCTTCCAGTGTGATCGCGCAGAGCTGTTTTCTAGAGTCGCGATAGCTTTTTGATATCGCCTTAAGCCCTACACCAAATCCTTTAAGGCTTGTTGGACCATCCATCAGCTTATTCATTAGTACAGCATTTTCAAATCCTCCCCAGCACTGGAAATCGCCAGCAATACTCAACGCACAGACCGCGCCTTGGGCCGAGCCTAAATAGCTGGTAGTTATCAACCTACCTCGCTCAGGAACGTAGGCTTTTACCTGCCCAAGCTCCAAAGGTAAGCCATTGAGCAACGAAGCCAAAATGGTGTCATTCGTTTGCACAAATGCATAAAGCTCACTGCTTTGGCCGTCGCTTTGCGCTGTGTAGCTCAGATTAAAGGTAGTGGCACCGTCCACATTAGGTGTGCTACTCGCGACTTCAACGGCGTCTGCGCTACCGGTTTTGCGTAAAATCAGTACGCGCTTTACGTTGTAGAAACCTAAAAACATCAGGTTTTCTGGATCAAGTTTGACGTTTATATTGACCTTATCGCCAGTCTTAAAACTACTTACATCTGCCGTTGCTTTGCCAGTGGGCGATTGGGTGATGGGCCACTTAAGATCAATTAGATTTTCCGCTAAGCCATTGATGCCAAAAAAGAAGGCAGCTTGTTTAAACACCGTATCCAAGCCTGCTTTTAACTGCGCATCTATCGAATAATTAGACACGTAGGCAGGGTCAATTATTTGGCCATCTGGCCGCGCCAAGCTGGCGTTAACGGCTGGGCCCAATTTGGCGTATACTGCTTCAACGCGCAGGCTTTTTAGCAATGGATTGGCCACGCCCACTTTGGCCATGCCGTACACAAACACGCTAGGTTCAAAGCTGTAGCTTTCTGCCAATTCGCTCATTACCGTTGTTACACCCGCCTTAGGGATAGTGGCATCGCCCACCGTTGAACACCCCATGAAGCTGCAATTGCGAATACCCACCTCCAGTGTATTGGAGATAGTTGCTACTGCTCCCAGCGTGACACCTTTGAGACTGGTCTTGGTGCTCACCTCAATACCGCCATAAAAGGTAACTGATGGGCCCAGCAAGGCAGCGAAGGGGCCGCTAACGGGAGCCACGAATGTTTCAAGCTCTAAGGTACAGGTGAGTTTTGGGTCTATTGATGCATCGAACTCAAAGGTACTGTCGACGGTAATAGTTGGTTTTGCACTCAGCACAAGCTCTTTGAGCCCATCAATGGGGTTATATTCCAAATTCATGTCGGGATTAAAATCCACCTTCAAACTAGGTAACTTACTGAGTTGGATCGGCGGTGAACCCTTGCCCGCTATACCTTCAACGGTAAATTCACATTGAATCGACTTACCCACGTCCGCAGACGCCAAGGTGCTGGCTGGGTTCGCGTTAACAGACGCCTTCTCTAATGTGCGCGGCTTGATATTGGCTGAAGTGGCAGCCTTGGGGGTGTAAGTGAATGATGATCCCTCGCGCACCACATCGTAGTCGGCTAAAACAGCTGCAGGAATTTGGACAGGCAGATTGCGAAGATCGAAGGATGCCTTGAGATGCAGATTGGGCAATGCATCCTTAACCGCGACCATCCCTAATGTCACCGTGTGTACGCCCGCTGAGGTGCTCACGGCTTTCACGCGCCCAACCACAGGTTTATTGCCGGAGTTAACAACAACTTGCCCGACGGATGGCGCTGCAACGCCACTCAACTTTATGCTGTAGGTGTTATTAACATCAAAGGCCGCATTGGGGTCTGTTTCTACTGGGTCACCCACAATCTGAGCATCAGTTAACAAGAGCGCGCCGTTGGCTATTTGCGTGTAAGCCACCAGTAACGGAATTGATCTAAGTGTGCCTATGCTCGCCGTAATTTGGGCGCTGGCATCTGTACCACGCGCAGTCACTACGCCATTAATGTCTACCGAAATTCCAGTGGGATTACTGCTTTCCCAGGTGACTGTTGCGGCTATTTCATTGCCCTTTTCGTCCAACACGCGCGCTGTAAGTGCCTGTGTTTGGTTAGGTGCCGTGAGTAAAACTATGGGGGACGTTACTTCAATTCTTGCCGGCATTGCCGCAACAGAGCTGGATGTAGAAATAGAAGTAAAAGCAGATGATGCAATGCTGCTAGAAAGTGAAGACGCGTTCATCGCCGACGATAGACTGCTGGCTACCGAAGCCACCGGCGTATTCGATATCGGCTCAGACTTTGAACCCCCGCCGCCTCCGCAGGCAGACAAGCCCAATACCACTAGAAAACAAACACTAGCCCGATGAATGCACTTAAACATACGAATACCTTTTCACTGATGTAATTCGAATGAATAGTGCGGAAATCAAGCTTCTGGGTAAATAGTCCAAACTGACTAGTGATCCCTGACGTAGAAAATAACAAGCGCGAAATTGGCACCAGCCCTTGGGGACAACCAGCGCGATATGGATCATCATATTAACTAGTAACTAGTGACGCTTTTCGTCAAATGAGTTGGCGCGGCTCAAAGGCTGTAGAGTATTCGCCACTATTAGCAATACCCTAAAAACTTAAATCGTTGAATGCACCGCGATGCAGCAAGGGAAAATTAGTTACGAACCAGCAGCTCAGAAGGCACTGTGGCCAACGCTTGGAAGGCGGGGCGCGCCAGATAAAATCCTTGTATAAGTTCAACCCCTAAATCACGTACTGCACTCATCTCTTCATAAGTTTCAATGCCTTCTGCAATGACCTCTACGCCTAGATCACGGCACATGCGCACTGCGTGATTAACGATTGTTTGGCGGCGTTTATGTTTATCAATATTGCGTAACAAGGCCATATCCAACTTAACTAAATCAGTGGGCACTTGAGCGAGCAAGTTTAGCCCCGCGAAACCTGCACCAAAATCATCAATAGCGGTTTTAAACCCCTGCAACTGATAATGCTCAACAATACCGCGCAAATGGGCAATATCGATCACCTCTTCAGATTCAGTGAACTCAAAAATAATACGTTCAACCGGGAAGCCATAGCGCTCTGCGGCATCCAAGGTAGTACGAATGCACAGCTCTGGGCGATAAACAGCGTTGGGCATAAAGTTAATGCTTAGCAGCGATGGCATAGCTAATTCACTGGCGAGCTTGACTGCCTTAACACGACAAGCCTGATCAAATCGGTATTGATTACTAAGGTTCACATGCTTAAATACTTCGCCTGCAGGTTCATTATTTAAACCGCGCGCCAAGGCCTCATGGGCAAAAATTTTGCCACTACTAACGTTCACGATAGGTTGGAACGCCATAGTGAAATCAAACCCAAGATCCACACCTTTGGCGCACTCTGCACATCCCAACGGACGATAATTTTGTTGATGGAGCATAGTTAAATACCTAACGATCAGCTAAAAATGTTTAGGATGACAATCATCCCCTTAGCCGGATTCACTAACCTTTAGTTATAGCACGCAAAAAACAAAAAACCCGCCGAAGCGGGTTTTAACGGTTTAAATCAGTGATTATTAAAATACATAAAACACTTTAAAGTCATCTAACTGTAAGTTAACGCTTTAAAATCAAATAGGCTCTAACTTAGCGTATTGCATGACCAAACGCTTGGCACCCGCTTCGCTAAAATTCACATGGATCACTGCATTTTCGCCTGACCCTTCAAAGCGCAGAATAACGCCCTCGCCAAAAATCGCGTGTTTTACGCGTTGACCAAGGCGAAAGCCGGTGCCCTCGCCATTGTCGTACATGGGTTGGCGGGTAGAAGGTTGGGTATGAGCGCGATTGAATGACACTGGTCTTGTTACTGCGGCTTTTAACCGCACCTCTTGTATGGATTCAGCTGGAATTTCTTTGACGAAACGCGAAACGCTGTTAAAAGTCTCGCTGCCATATAAACGGCGGGTTTCAGCATAAGAAATATATAATTTCTGCATAGCGCGGGTGATCCCCACGTAACACAAACGGCGTTCTTCTTCTAAACGGTCGGGGTCATCGGCCGACATTTTGTGCGGGAACAGTCCTTCTTCAGCGCCCGCCATGAATACCAGCGGGAACTCCAAACCTTTAGCAGAGTGCAGAGTCATCAATTGTACAGCATCTTCGAACTCATCGGCTTGAGTTTCTCCCGCATCCAGCGCGGCCGTGTCCAAAAATTGCTGTAAAACCGTTAACTCTTCATTTTCTTCATCCGCATCAAAAGCGCGGCACGCGGTAATCAGCTCTTGCAAGTTCTCGCCGCGAGCTTGGCCTTTCTCACCTTTTTCATTTTGATGAAACACCAAAAGACCAGTATCTTCCAGCACCCGCTGGGCAATTTGGTCGAGGCTGAGCACATCGCCACGAACATCTATCTCATTGGCATCAGTCGCCAACTTATTGATGATATTCAAGAAACTTTGTACCGCATTGCCAGCACGTGGTGTAAAAACGCGATTCGCCAGCATTTGCTCTGCTGCATGCCACAGCGAGCAATTTTGTTCGCGGGCAAACTCGCGAATATCATCTACCGTTTTGCCGCCGATACCGCGAGTTGGCGTATTAATAACTCGCTCAAAACCAGCATCATCATGACGATTGCTGATCAAGCGCATATAGGCGACGGCGTTTTTAATTTCCAGCCGATCATAGAAGCGCTGGCCGCCGTAAATGCGATAGGCCATACCTTCGCGCAACAATGCTTCTTCAAGCACCCGCGATTGGGCGTTTGAGCGATATAAAATGGCGGTCGAATTATTGGGGTTACCTTTGCGAACCCAATCCTGAATACGCTCTACAATAAAACGCGCTTCATCTTGTTCGTTATAGGCGGCATAGAGCGAAATGGGCTCGCCCTTCTCGTCTTCCGTCCACAATTTTTTGCCTAGGCGCCCTGAGTTGTGGGCGATTACACCATTCGCCGCCTGCAAAATATTGCCTGTAGAGCGATAATTTTGCTCCAAACGAATTGTTTGGGTGTGGCTAAAATCTTGCGTAAAGCGCTGAATGTTTTCGATCTTTGCACCGCGCCAACCATAAATAGATTGGTCATCATCGCCCACTGCAGTTACGCAAGAAGTGCTGCCTGCCAACATACGCAGCCACGCATATTGCACGCTGTTGGTATCCTGAAATTCATCCACCAATACAAACGGAAAACGATTTCGGTAGTGCTCAAGAACATGCGGTTTGTTGAGCCACAACTCATGCGCTCGCAATAAAATTTCCGCAAAATCCACCATGCCACCGCGTTGGCAATCTGCCTCGTACGCACGATAGACCTGCAACATAGTCCGCACAAAAGGATCAGCCGTTTCTTGAATATGTTGCGGGCGCAAGCCTTCGTCTTTTTGACCATTGATATACCACTGTGCTTGCTTGAACGGCCATTTTTCATCGCTCAAATTCAAATTGGCATAAACGCGCTTAATCAGACGCAGCTGATCGTCGCTGTCCAAAATTTGAAAATTTTGCGGCAAATTTGCATCTTGCCAATGCGCTTTAAGAATACGATGCGCGATGCCGTGGAAAGTTCCTACCCACATGTTTCTCGTATTAACGTGCTTGTGATTGTCTGAAAACAATTCATCCAAACGCGCACGCATTTCCCGCGCCGCTTTATTGGTAAAGGTCACCGCCATAATTGAATAAGGCGACAACTGCTCAACCTGAATTAACCAAGCGATACGATGTACCAACACGCGAGTTTTACCGCTGCCCGCACCTGCCAAAATCAGTTGGTTACACGCGGGCGCCGATACTGCCTCACGCTGAGCGTCATTGAGGCCTTGCAGGAGATGTGAGAGTTCCATGAGCATTTACACTAGGATGGGAATGACGTGAATTCTACTGGCTAAACGTACATATTGCTATGTTAGAGGGAGATAAAAAAGGTTTATGTATTTTCAAACTGAAACTTAGGAACAAAGAATTTAACAGGGAATCGTCATCCTCGCGCAGCGGGGATCCAGCTCTTGATTTTGCAATTTTAGTTTAAAAACGAAAAGCTGGATCCCCGCTGCGCGAGGATGACGACTCTTTGTTTGACTTAATATGACTTAGTCGGCTGCGGTAAATCTGGCAATATCGGAACCGATAATTTTAACGCAGCTTGATAAATTTCCATGCTTCTTTGCGTGTCGCCCAAGCTATTTAACAAGCGCGCCAACTCTGCAAACGTTTCTGGATGTTGTTGTACCACTAAGCTGCGCTGAAAATAATCCCGCGCCAAACCCCATAAATGATTGCGCAAATTCAAGCGGCCAAGTGCGCGCAATAAATTGGCGCTTTGCGGGTAATATTTCAACCACGTTTCTGCTGTGCGAATCACCTCGGCGAGATCCGCAACGCGCAACAAACCATAGAGATCGATTAAACCTTCATCCCAGGTTTTACCCAAGGTTTTGCGCAGAATCAGTTCAGCTTCCGGGTCTTGTAAGTTATCCATCAAGGCTCTTGCGTAAGCGGCTACTACACGCGGCAAACGTTGTTGATAGCTGGAGACTTTACCCCACGCTTTACGCAGCTCGTGTAAACGTTCAGATAACGCTAAACGATGCGCTGATTCGCCCGCAAACTGTAATTGCCCAATGGTAATAAAACTTTCCATTTCAGCAGTATCTGCCACCGAACACACTTTGTATTTTTTGATCAGCGGCAAGAGTGCGCCGAGTGCAACCCAATCCTGACGCGACTCATAAAGTTCGCGCAAACTGTTAAGCACTAAGTGATTTCTAGGAGCTTTAATTTGCAGGCCAAGCAAAATACTTTTAGCTTGCTCATAGCGACCATTACGCATTTCCATTTTGGCTTGGGCTATACCAATTGGCACCGCAAAGTTGGGATATTTTTTTTGCGCATCGCTCAAAATTCTTAAGGCATCTTCTTGATCGCCTAATTCATAACTCGCGCGTGCAGCGGCTAAATAATTCACCAAGGGCGACTCTACTTTGCTGGCGGTACGCAATAATTTTTTGCGCGCTTGCAGCCAATCACCCGATAAAAAATCAATTAAGCCGCTAGCTGCTCTTTTGCTCGCACGTTCAGTAGTCCCGAATACAAAAAAATCCGTGAGACGCTGCGCAAGTGACCAGCCTACATGCACAAAGCGCGTGAGCAACCACCAGCCAAATGCAATTGCTACAGCGGCAAAACACGCAAACCATAAACTTGTTTCTAACGATTTTTGGCCAAGAATCACCAGCACATAACCTGCGTCGGGCAAAATAACGCCCATGCCCCAAAGCGCCAATAAAACCGCTAATAAAATGAAGACGATCAGTTTCCTCATTGATTGCCTCCGTGGCGACTAAAAGCCAAACGATCCTTTTGACGCAAATATTCCTTCACCATGGCCGCTGAGCCGGTGAAATCTGGCAGCGGTTGTTGCACGTTACTTTTCTTTAGTTGCTCTAAATCATTCAGCACAATTTGCGCTTGATCATTAAGCGGATAGTAATCGCGAATCCAATTTTGGGCTTTATCTAAACTCGCTTGGTACACGTGCTGTTCTTCACGTAGCAAACCAATTTGCGCTTGCTCCAACATTAACCGCAAATTTTGTTTCAAATACATTTGATCTTCAGGCGGCAAGATTGCATCCACACGGCGGCCTTGATCGCGCACACGCACATAAATGCTGAGCTTATGCCAAACGTGTTTGCCAACATTTTGTACGCGCTGCCAAAAGGTTTGCGGCGGCAACTCTTCGCCCTGCTCCATAGCGGCGATAGTTTCTTCGTCTTCTTCAAACAGAGGTTCGATTAACGGCAGATTTTCAATTTGTTGGGTAATAGCCAAAAGCTGTAAATAAATACCTTCGCGATCGACTTTGCTCGCCAATTTAAGCGCTTCAATTTCTTCTGTTAATTTTTTGCGAGCGGTAAACAAATCGGCATTTTGCAACTCGGCCAAAATACCATTGGCCGATTGCGCCAAAGCGAGCGAGTTAGTAGCTTCGTGTTCCATCAAAATACGCTGATTGGCCATGCGTAATAAATAATCTACTTCAGCAAGCTTCCAATCATCGCGGCTCATATTGGCGAGCCCCAATACTTTTGAGCTAGTGCTATCAACACGCTGTGTTAATTCAGTAACATCGCTCTGTACTTGTTTAGCTTGTTGCGCCAAGTCTTCTGCAAATTTTGCTTCCAGGGCTTTCCGCTTTGTTTCATGCGCTGCCGCTTGCGTTGCTAGCGCATTTTGTAATTTAGTAATGGCGTGGTATTCGTACCATAAAAAAGCCGATACACCAGCAATTAACACCAAGAGCACCAGCGCAACCCATAAACCCAAGCGCGATTTTTTTAGCGCAGGTTTCATATTCAAAGTTGCCGTTTGCGTTTCATCAACCTTCGCTGAAGTATTCACATCACTCACAGTTTTACACCTTTCTGCTTGCTATTAGCTTGCGTTTGAATCGATTCAAACTTGCGCGTTACATTATTTGTAGCGAGCGGCTAGATCGATCAGTCCTTGCAACATACTTGCTTCTGTTGCGTTCTGTGCGGCAAACACATGAATAAAGCCGGCGGCTTCTGCCAATTCTAAAATGCGCTGGCTAGGCACCAACAAATACATTTGCGCGGAAATTTCGCCAATACTTAACGCCAATTCACGCAACACTTTCTGTAAGTTTTCTAAGGCTTCGCCGCTGTGCAATACCAAGACGAATTGGGCATCTGATGGCGATTTGTCAGAAAGCAAAGACAGCGCGCCATAAAAACATTGTACAGACTCGCTCGGTAAAATCCGCTCGTACAACTCACAATAATCTACTTTGGCACCACGGGTGTTTAAGACTTCGCCGATATGCGGGCGACCACCCACGCCACGAAAAATAACGATTTTTTCGTCTGCAACATCTTGCAGCGCAGGCGATTGCAATAAAGTTTCGCTGGTCATAGCGCCAGTTTGGCTTTGCGCTAAATCGGTTACCTTAACGCCACGCTCTTGCAATTGCTTTGCAGTCGTTTCGCCTACCGCAAAAAAATCCACATTGATTGGCAGCTGCGGCCAGTAGTTTTCGATCCATTCGAAACCATGTTCAACCGCATTTTGGCTGACGAAAATCGCTTTGCAATAAACGTCCAAATTCAAAATACAATTTTTAATCGCTTGTATCTGTGCGGTCTCTGACACAGGCACAATTTCTAACAAAGATGCCACGCTGGTGACTGCGCCCAACTCGCGTAACCTCGCCGCCCAAGGTTCGGCTTGCGCGCTTGGGCGAGTGACAACTATGTGTAATCCGGTTAAAGCATCCATCACATTACTCTGCCGCTGTTTGATAGACCTCGGCGAGGATCTTATCGGCCCCTGCGGCTAATAGTTTATTCGCCAAGGCAATGCCCATAGCTTCGCCATCATTGACGTCGCCACGAATATCATCACGCAGCATTCGCTCGCCATCTGGCGAACCGACTAATCCGCGCAGCCACAAGCCGCCATCGGTATGAATGGCGTAACAGGCGATAGGTACTTGGCAGCCGCCCTGTAAATGGCGATTCATGGCGCGCTCGGCAATAACTTGTTGCGCGGTTAATTCATGATGCAAGGGCGATAACAACTCTTGGGTTGCATCGTCTGCCATGCGACATTCAATGCCCACTGCGCCTTGGCCACCGGCAGGCAGCGAAAACTCGACACTGATAAATGATCGAATACGTTCTTCCAGCTCTAAACGGATTAACCCGGCAGCCGCGAGAATAATCGCGTCATAGTCGCCGTTATCCAGCTTTTGCAACCGGGTTTGGACATTGCCGCGCAGGGATTTCACGGTTAAATCGGGGCGCGCCGCCAGTAATTGGCATTGGCGGCGCAAGCTTGAAGTACCCACCACACTGCCAGCGGGTAGCTCATCAAAATTGTTAAAATTGTTGGACACAAAAGCATCGCGGGCATCTTCACGCGGGCAGATTACCGATAAGCCCAAGCCTTCGGGGAATTCCATAGGAACATCTTTCATGGAGTGCACGGCTATATCGGCATAATTTTCGAGCAACGCCTGCTCTAACTCCTTCACAAACAAGCCTTTGCCGCCCACTTTTGCTAAAGGAACATCGAGAATTTTGTCGCCACGGCTGGTCATAGGCACCAGCTCAATCTGCAAATCGGGGTGATGCTTGAGCAACTCCGCTTTAACATATTCGGCCTGCCAGAGCGCGAGCAGACTTTTGCGGGTGGCGATACGCAGCACGCGGCTTGATGCAGATTGTGTTGATGAGGGCTGTTGTGATGCGGGCATAGGACAAATTCACTAGCGAAAAGGTTACACAAAAATAGGGCTTAACATTCGCCCTCAAGAGCAGGCTGCATCATATCACTTGCCATGCCGCTTAGCCTCAATAGAAAACGCCAGAAGCAAGCTTCTGGCGTTTAGCAGAGTATGAAAAACCCCTTAAAAAGCGCGCTTAATACTGCATATTTATCGACCGGCTTTTAACATATCCCAATATTTAGAATAGATTGCCAAGACTTCATCGCCCACATCGGCGTGAATTGAACCTTTCTCGAAATCTTCTTTGCTCGGAAACACCATTTTATTGTTGCGCAGCTTTTCATCCAACAACGCTTGGCCAGCCAAGTTAGGCGCGGTGTAGCCCAATTCTTCAATCGCAGCCTTTGCGCTTTCTGCACGCAACATAAAATCAATAAACTTATAGGCTGCATCAACATTGGCAGCGCCTTTTGGAATGACAAAACTATCTACCGCAAAAACTGCACCTTCTTCTGGGTAAACGAATTGTACATTTTCCAACTCTTGCGATGCTTTATAAGCCTCGCCGTTCCAGATTGCGCCGATACTGACATTGCCTTGAATCAGCGGGACTTTTGGCGCATCGGAATTAAAAGTTTTTACGCTGGGCAAGAGTGCTTTTAATTTCTCGTAAGCACATTTAATTTCAGCTTCGTTGGTACTGTTGTTTTGAAAGCCGCACAAGCGCAAACCTATGTAGAAGTTATCGCGCATTTCATCCATCAATTCAATTTTGCCGACGTATTCCGGGCGCCATAAATCTGCCCACTTGGTGATTTTGGTGGCATCCACAACTTTGGCATTAATGGCGATGCCGGTAGCACTTACCAAGTAAGGCACACTGAATTCATTGTTAGGATCATAAGCTTTGTTCAGCAATGCTGGGTCTAAATTGGCAATATTTTGTAATTTGGTTTTATCCAAAGCTTGCAGCAAACCTTCCTTGCGCATTTTTTCTACGTAAAACGTGGAAGGCACAACGACATCGTAACCCTTACCTGCCAACAATTTGATTTTGGCGTACATCGTCTCATTACTTTCGTAAGTCGCGTATTCCACTTCAATGCCGGTTTCTTTCGTAAACGCTTTTAGCGCTGACTCAGGTAAATATTCAGTCCAGTTGTACACCACAACTTTTTGTTTGGCAGTCGCAGGAGTTTGCGCTTCTTGCTTGGAACAACCAACGATCAAAGATGTAGCCGTTAAGAAAACGGCCACTGAGGCAATCCACTTTTTCATTTACTTTTTCTCCCGCAAAAGAAGTTGAGAAATAATGACTAAAACCAATGAAACTACTAATAGCGTGGTCGATATCGCATTCACTTCTGGCGACACACCGACCTTCACCATGGAATAAATTTTTAGCGGCAATATTTCATAGCTTGGGCCCGTGACGAAAGCACTGACGATTACGTCATCCAGCGATAAGGTAAAACTTAGCAACCAACCGGAAGATACTGCTGGCAACGCCAAAGGCAGAATAATTTTTAAAAACACTTTGCCTTCTGTAGCGCCAAGATCGCGCGCGGCTTCCAGCATTTTCATATCAAAGCCTTTTAAGCGCGAATAAACCGCCACTATCACAAACGGCAAGCAAAACGTAACGTGTGCTATCAACAGCGACCAAAAACCTAGCTGAATTCCCAGCACAATAAAAACAATCAAGAGCGCAATTGCCAACACAATTTCCGGCGTAAGCATACTGACAAACACCATGGACGATAACATCGCCTTACCTTTAAATTGATAGCGATGCAAAGCTACTGCAGCCAGTGTGCCAATGATTGTCGCCAGTGTTGCGCTAGTAATCGCAATCAATACCGAGTGGCCTGCAGCCTGCATTAGGCCTTCGTTGGCGAATAGTTTCTCGTACCACTTCCAGGTAAATCCAGCCCAGTGATTGCCATATTTTGACGCATTAAATGAATTAATAACGAGCACAGCAATGGGTAAATAGAGCGCAATTAATACGCCTACCAAATAACCCCAGCTGAGCCAACCGCCTGATTTAGAAGTCGGAGCCATTGATGCCTCCTTGTTTGTTCACAAAGCTCGCTGCTTTGTAATAAAGCCACAACATAAAACCCAGCAATACAATCAACAACACGCTCAGTGCCGAACCGAACGGCCAATCGCGCGTCACCAAAAACTGCGTTTTAATCACGTTGCCCAACAAAAGATTTTTAGCACCGCCCAGCAAATCTGACACAAAGAACATTCCCATAGCGGGTAAGAGCACCATCAAACACCCCGCAATAATTCCGGGTGACGTGAGCGGAACCGTAATATGCCAAAAGCGGCTCCACGCACCAGCACCTAAATCTTGTGCGGCATGGTGCAAACGCATATCTAATTTTTCAATCGCAGAAAAAAGTGGCAGCACCATAAATGGCAAGAGGATATAACTTAAACCTACAATCACCGCAAACTCAGTGTAAAGCATTTGCACTGGCTCTTTTACCAAGCCCACACCAACCAAAATATTGTTGAACAAACCTTCGTTGCCCAACAAAAATTGCAACGCATAAACGCGCACAAGTGAGTTAGTCCAGAAGGGTAAAATTACTAAAAATAATGCAATCGGCTGCCATTTTTTGGGAAGCTTGGCGATGCACATAGCAAAGGGATAGCCAATAACCAAACACACCAACATCGCCTGCAGTGACATGCGCAACGAATCCCAGAGCACTTGTAAATAAAGTACATCCAGCGTGCGCACATAATTTTCAGTCGTAACAGGAAGCGCGACAGTATCCACAGCATCGCGCGTTAAAAAACTGGTAAACGCTACTAATAAATTTGGCATAAACACAAAGCAGGTGAGCCATACGCTCACTAAGCCTATTGCCCAGAAACGAAATTGATTCAGTTGCAACATGATATTAGGCGGCCTCATAGGGCATAACAACTTCCCAACCGGGAACCCATTTAACCGCCACAGTTTGATTCAAGCTGTAATCAAACGAAGGATCATCTTCATCAAAAAATTCGCTCGCCATAAGTTCAACGCCGGATGGCAAACGAATAATGGAATCCAGTGTTTTACCTTTGTAGTTGCGCTCAATAACGGTGCCCATAAGCACTTGGGTTAAATGCGGGTCATCGCTGTATTCCACGCGCACATCTTCCGGGCGCAGCAACACATTTACCTTATCGCCTACTTTGAAATTGTGCTCGGCGTGTAGCGTCCACTGCAAACCTTCTACTTTGACTTCGTATTCTTTGTTGCCATCAACCGCAACAATTTCGCCGGTCAGCTGATTGATTTCGCCGATGAATTTCGCCACAAATAAATTCGCAGGATTTTCATAAATTTCACGCGGAGTACCCAACTGTTGCACTATGCCTTTGTGCATGACTACGACGCGATCTGACATAGACAGAGCTTCTTCTTGATCGTGTGTGACATACACAAAAGTGATACCAAGTTTGCGTTGCAAGCGTTTCAGTTCTAGCTGCATCTGTTGGCGCAATTTGTAATCGAGCGCGGAGAGAGATTCATCCAGTAATAATAATTTGGGGCGATTAACCACGGCGCGCGCAATCGCAACACGCTGCTGCTGCCCACCGGAAAGCTGCGATGGCTTACGGTTGGCAAACTCACCCAAGCGAACCATTTCCAAAGCTTCAGTAACGCGCGGCGCTATTTCATTTTTTGCAACACCGCTCATTTTTAAACCAAAGGCGACGTTATCAAATACCGACATATGCGGGAAAAGTGCATAGCTTTGGAATACCGTATTTACCGGGCGCTGTTCCGCAGGGAGCTGACTAATTTCTTCACCCGCCAAACGAATTTCACCCACATCCGCCGATTCCAAACCGGCAATCATTCGCAGCACCGTTGTTTTGCCACAACCGGAGGGGCCCAATAGCGTAAAAAATTCACCATCGTAAATAGTGAGATCGAACTTATTCAAAACGACATTAGTGCCATAGGTTTTGGATAAGCCGGTCAGAATTAATAAGGGGCGCGCGTCGGTCACCTCGTCAGTGCTCCTCTGGTAATTAAATAGGCGATTAAACAACCGCCCAGATACCTTAATTAGGCTTGGCGGTGTTAAAAAGTAGAATTAGCGTTAGGTACACACGGGTTTAAAGCACTCGTAAATTTGAGCGCCATGAACATCCAGTCTTATACGAATTAAGGGTGTGACCAAGGCCAAAAAGAGGCTGCATTTTACTCACACAGGGTGGCAAAAATCCAGCAATAGACGACGCAAAACACGCGCCAAGTTTTATAAAGCGTGAGGATACAAGGGGAAATGAACTGCTTGAGAATAACAGCGTCTAAAATAACCGAGCCCCACAAGGCAGGGCTAGGTTATTTGAAGGTAGCTGGGAACAACCTACCGACTTAGATGGGGCGGCCACCATAATCTGGGCTAGGTTTTTTTGGCGGATCAGCAGTTACATTGGCAGGCACTTCACTGATTTGACCGCCGCGTGCTAAAAATGCCGCCACTTGGTCTTCTAATTCATCGCGAATTTTCTGACGCGAAGCAATACTGAAATCTTCTAACGCCTCTACCACCGCCGCAGCTGCTTTGCTGGGCGCGGTATAACCGCCTTCATCGCCTTCTAAAGCTTCATCGTCGGTATCTTCGACATCGCCATCTTCAATAGGCTCTTCGATTTCATCTTCTTCGTTAATGAGATCATCACTCATACTTTCACCTGCATTTCATTTAACAATTTATATCAGACACTGTTTTATAGCGGACGCTGCTACAACCAAAGCACTTTTAAGATCATATGTATTCGTCTTGCTTCTTTCGGCTTACCCTTTTCGATTTACTATATAGACCAGACTTGAGGTTACGTCATGGATGCAGCGATAAATTTTTAATCTTTATATCTTTAAAAGACCAACGAGTAAGCATCAACTCGCGCAAGCATTACCTTTATTTCAGGTAACCCCGCTTGGGTCGCATTTTACTGCTACAAACGCCAAGCGCAATATGGATTCATAAAACTTATCAATAAACGTTAAATTAAAATCAAATGGGTTTCTTACGCGCGAGCAATGCTCATTTTTTGCCCAGCCGTGCCACTGAAACACCCACTTTTGTAGCGCAAACACAAGTTATAGACAAAAAAAAGCGCACTCACATGTGCGCTTTTTTTGCTGGCAATTTTTAAATAGCCTCAGAACCGGTTTCGCCGGTGCGAATACGGATAATTTCTTCCAAAGGTGCAATAAAAATTTTGCCATCGCCAATTTTGCCGGTATGCGCCGCTTTACTGATCGCTTCTACCGCTTGTTCAACCATGGAATCATCCACTGCTAACTCAATTTTTACCTTAGGTAGAAAATCAACCACGTATTCAGCGCCACGATACAATTCAGTATGGCCTTTTTGACGACCGAAGCCTTTCACTTCAGTAACCGTCATACCTGTTACACCCACTTCTGAAAGTGCAGTGCGAACATCGTCTAATTTGAAAGGTTTAACAACAGCAGTAATCAGTTTCATTGTGTGTTCCTTTATCTATGTCTCATTAAGGTTTATGGCCTCATTCAAGGTAGCGCTCTTGATGAAAAACGCCCAAAAAATCTTTTACAGAATCAAAAAACCTAAGATACACCTTCGCTATGCGAAAAGCACCTATCCCTTCTGTACAATTTTCTTGCGTGAGTATCACTATCGAGCGCTAAAAAAAGCCCCTTGTCATCACAAGGAGCTTTTCCAATACCATCTTCAACTCAGCTATTACGAGTGATACGCACGCTCGCCATGCTCAGCAGTATCCAAACCTTCGGTTTCAACTTCTTCAGTCACACGCAGACCAATCACGATGTCGATCAGTTTGAAGGCGATGAAAGAAACAATACCTGACCAAAGGATGGTGATACCAACGGCTTTAGCTTGGATCAGAACTTGTGGTGCTATACCACCGAAGCCCCAAGTACCTGCTACGTAATCGTACACACCGGTACCGCCTAGATCTGGGCTGTTGAACACACCGGTCAAGAGTGCACCGATAATGCCGCCTACACAGTGAACACCGAACACATCCAGGCTATCGTCGTAACCCAAAGCCGCTTTCAGTTTCACTACAGCGAACATACATACCAGACCACCCACAAAACCGATCACGATACTGCCCATTGGGCCAACCCATCCACACGCTGGAGTGATGGCAACCAGGCCCGCAACCGCACCAGAAGCAGCACCCAACATAGTTGGCTTACCGCGAACAACCCACTCACCAAAGGTCCAAGCCAATACTGCAGCAGCAGTTGCAAGGAAGGTGTTGATGAATACTTGTGCAGCGAAAGCGTTAGCTTCAAGACCAGAACCTACGTTGAAGCCGAACCAACCTACCCACAGTAACGCGGCGCCGATCATGGTGTAAGGAACATTGTGTGGTGCGAGTGATTGAGAACCGAAACCTTTACGCTTGCCAATCATGATGCAACCTACCAAGCCTGCAATACCGGCATTGATGTGAACTACTGTGCCGCCCGCAAAATCTAGTGCACCGAGTTTAAAGATGTAACCTGCACCTGCTGTAGCAGCTTCAGCGGCTTCTGCAGTTGTGTAAGCGTCGGGGCCCGCCCAGAACCACACCATGTGTGCAACTGGTAGGTAAGCGAAGGTGAACCAGATTACGCAGAACAACAGAACTGCGGTGAACTTCATACGCTCTGCAAATGCACCCACGATCAAGCAAGGCGTTAAGGCAGCGAAGGTCATTTGGAAGGCAGCGTAAAGATATTCAGGAACATAGACGCCTTTGCTGAAAGTTGCGGCAGCGGTTAAGTTGCCGGCTGCATCCAACATATCCTTAAGGAATAAACGATCAAACCCACCAATAAATGCACTACCGCTGGTAAATGCAAATGAGTAACCGTAAATCGACCAGAGGATACAAATCACACAATAAGTGACAAAGATTTGCATGGAGAGCGACAGTACGTTTTTAGCACGTACCATACCGCCGTAAAACAATGCCAAACCTGGCAGCGCCATGAACATTACCAGCAATGTACTGGTGAGCATCCAGGCGATATCGCCTTTATTAAACTCCGGGGCTGCAGGTGCAGCAGCCTCTTCAGCCGCAGGAGCTGCTGCTTCTGTTACTGGCGCAGCAACTTCAGCTACCACCTCGGCAGCGACAGAACTTGCTTCTGCAGTAGAAGTTGCATCTTGAGCAAATACACTACCGGCAGCCAGCAGGAGCGCTGCCATACCGGCTATTAATGCGAGCTTACGGCTCATTTCGACAAATTTCTTCACGGGAAATACTCCTAAGTGATTTTACCTAACGCACAAAACGATCTAGCTCAATTTTGTACTTGTTATTGGTTACAGTGCTTCGTCGCCAGTTTCACCAGTGCGAATACGCACTACTTGTTCCAGGCTTGATACAAAGATTTTCCCATCGCCAATCTTGCTGCTATTGGCTGCTTTGGTAATGGCCTCTACTACACGATCAACTTCTGACGCAGACACAGCGATTTCCACTTTGGTCTTCGGCAAAAAATCCACAACATATTCAGCACCGCGATACAGTTCTGAATGCCCTTTTTGACGACCAAAACCTTTAACTTCGGTGACGGTCATGCCATGCACACCAATTTCAGACAATGCTTCACGCACTGCATCGAGCTTGAATGGCTTAATGACGGCTGTTACTAACTTCATACTTGTACCCCTCTAAAAATCCTGCACGCTTTGGCGCAGAAAGCACCGGAAATACCACTTTATTAAAGATGGAACCCACAAAAGCTGCCTCCTAGAGCCTCGCTGGGCTAAATTGGAATAGGCTTTCATATTCATAAGTGATTTAGCATTTTGCAGGCCAATTAAAATTTAATAAGTAAATTCAATAACCTAGAGGGATTTTTAAGGAAATATCTGATGTGATTATTCAGTTCGCAAAGTGAATGCGCACCATACTGATGCACACGCTCGTGCGCGCAGCACCAATATGGGATTAATGCCCCATAAAAGATCATCTCAAAGGTTTATTTCTCTTATGAGGGTATGTAAATCTGTAATAGATACTTTTGAGGATTACCACTCTTACGCGAACCTCATGAAAAGCAGGTTACACCCAGCGCCGACAACCGTTAGACTGCACCAAAGCAAACCGAGGAATAATCATGATCAGCCAATTAGCACAGCGTTTAAGCCAAGAGTTACAAGATGCCCTCCCTGTGATTGGCAATTTGCTTCCCAAGCGCGAGTTGCATATCGCCTTGCAATCTGCGCTTGGCAAACTGAATTTGGTCACTCGCGAAGAATTTGATGCGCAGGCGGCTGTTTTACAAAAGACTCGCCTAAAGCTGGAAGCGCTAGAACTTCGCTGTGCTGAAATAGAGCAAACGTTAGAAGAAACCTCTCAGAAGTAATTGCTGCTTTGATTTCGCAAAATAGTTAGTTATATTTCGCCAACTGACTTAATCACTTTAGATTGAGCCGGCAAGGAGCCATACCAAAGACGTCAGGTCTTTGAAATAACCCGTAAGGAACACTTATGTCACTCGCCATTGTTTACACTCGCGCAAAATTAGGGGTTAACGCCCCGCTCGTCACCGTTGAAGTTCATCTGTCCGCAGGCTTACCCAGCCTTTCTATTGTTGGCTTACCTGAAGCCGCCGTAAAAGAAAGCAAAGATCGTGTACGTAGCGCCATCCTTAATAGCCACCTCGATTTCCCCGCACGACGGATCACGGTAAATCTTGCACCCGCCGATTTGCCAAAAGAGGGTGGCAGGTTTGATCTTGCGATTGCCTTGGGGATTTTGGCAGCATCCGGCCAAATTCCGCTCCCAGTGCTCAGCCAATACGAATTTTTAGGCGAACTCGCACTCTCCGGTGAACTGCGCTCGGTGAGCGGTGCATTGCCCGCCGCCCTCGCCTGCGCCGAGAGCCAGCGCGAATTAATTATTTGCGACTACAGCGCAAGCGAGGCAGCGCTCAGCACCGGCTCGCGGGTCTTCGGTGCAAAAAGTTTGCTGCAGGTATGCGCGCACCTTCATGACCGAGAGCACCTTTTTCAAGCTCACGCACCAGAAGCACTTAACATTGACTACCTCATGGAAATGCGCGATGTAAAAGGCCAGGCACAAGCCAAACGCGCACTCGAAATAGCCGCAAGCGGCGGCCACAATCTTTTATTTTTTGGCCCACCGGGCACCGGCAAAACCATGCTCGCCAGCCGCCTACCGGCCATTTTGCCAAGCTTAAATGAACGCGAAATGTTAGAAGTGGCTGCGGTGTATTCAGTGGCGGCACAAACTCACCATCAATCGTGGCGCACTCGCCCCTTTCGCGCACCCCATCACACAGCATCTGCGATTGCACTAGTTGGCGGAGGGAGCAATCCTAAACCGGGGGAGATTTCACTCGCACATTGCGGTGTTTTATTTTTAGACGAATTACCCGAGTTCTCACGCCAAGTATTAGAAGTATTGCGTGAGCCGTTGGAGAGTGGCGAGGTGCGAATTTCACGCGCAAAAACGCAAGCAACGTTTCCAGCCAGGTTTCAATTAATTGCGGCCATGAACCCTTGCCCGTGCGGATATCACGGAAATAATGATGATCGCTGTCGCTGCACTATCGATCAGGTGCGGCGTTATCGCGATCGTATTTCTGGGCCGATGCTGGATCGCATTGACATGCACGTACCCGTGAGAGCGTTAAAACAAGGTGAGCTGCACAGTAAAAGTGATGGCGAAAGCAGCGTACTGATTCGCGCGCGCGTAGAACAAACGCGTGCACGACAAATCGCAAGGCAGGGTAAAGCCAATAATTTATTAAGCGCACCCGAATTAGAAAAGCATTGCGAATTAAAAGATGGCGACAAAGCGTTACTAGAGCACGCGATCACCAAAATGGGATTATCAACTCGCGCCTACCACCGTGTATTAAAAGTGGCACGAACGCTGGCGGATATGCAAGATAAGCTTCACCCAAATACCGAAAATATTAGCGAAGCGCTGAGTTATCGTACGCTTGATCGTCAGTAAGAGAATCGTCAGCCAGCGCGTCATCATTAAGATCATTGTCACCAACAACGGAATCTACACCGGCATTCAGTTGATATTTTTTTAGCGTGCCGCAAACATCATCTAATGATTGTGGCGGCGCAAAAAAATAGCCTTGCATTTGAATGCAACCCGATTCATGCAGCCAACGCTTTTGTTCGAGTGTTTCTACGCCTTCTGCCACTACTACTTTGCCTAAATTATGCGCCAGCGTAATCATAGCGGCCACTAAACGGCGGTCGCTGGCATTGCGCTGTAATTCGCTTAACAGGCGCGATGCTAATTTTACGGAACTGATGGGTAAGCGCTGTAAGTGCAGAAACGATGAACTGCCGGTGCCAAAATTATCCAGCGCAAAGTTGATTCCAAAAAATGCCAAGGGACGCATGCATAAACTCACTAAATCAATATTTTCCATAAAAGATGATTCAGTTAACTCAAATTCAATATCGCCCGGCTGAATATCAAAATCTTCAAAAATATTCGCAATTTCATGCACCAAACGCTCATCTTTAAACTGCCGCATAGACAAGTTAATTGCCATGGTGATGCTATTGCCAAACTGTGCCTGAATAACTTTTAAGTCGCTACAAGCCTGACGAATCGCCCAATAACCAATTGCGGTAATTAACCCGGTATCCTCTGCTGAGGCAATAAAATCACCTGCACTCAATACACCCAATTCAGGGTTATCCCAACGCAACAGCGATTCGACCGCCACAATTGTTTGGGTTTCTACATCAACCCGCGGTTGATACTGCAAAAAGAATTGATTTTTTTTCAGCGCCTTGCGCAAGTTAGATTCCATGCGCAACTGGCGGCGAACATTTTTGTTCATAGCATCGGTAAAAAAACAAAAACTACTGCCATCGTCTTGCTTGGCTTTGTACATCGCCATATCCGCATTTTTTAACAGAGTATCGGCATCGCGCCCTGCCTGCGGATAAATTGCAATACCGATGCTACAACCCACAGCCACTTCATAACCATTAATGTCTGCGGGTTCAGAGAGCAGCGCAATTATTTTTTCGGCGATATGGGCAACATCGGTATGGTTATCTATGTGTGAAAGCAGAAGCGTGAATTCATCGCCGCCCATACGCGCCACAGAATCGCTGCGCCGCATACACGCACTTAAGCGCTCTGCACAAATGCGAATAATGGCATCACCTGCATCGTGACCAAACGTATCGTTAACTTGCTTAAAGCCGTTCAAATCAATAAACAGTAATGCAAACGATGTTTTATCGCGATTTGCCAAATGAATCACGTGCTCTAAACGGTCGCGAAATAAAATACGGTTGGGAATATCGGTAAGTTGATCATAGTGCGCCAGGCGCGCCAGATGCATTTCAGTTTGTTTACGCTGTATGGCGTAGCGCAGGGTGCGCTCCAGCAGTTGGTAATCAATTTGGCCTTTAATGAGATAATCCGACGCGCCGGTACGGATTACATCGCGGTCTACCTCAATCTCCATTTCATCGGTCATGATGACAATAGGGGTTTTGTTGGCTTGGACTTTTACGGTATTGAGTAAATCCCGAGCACTCAAATCGCCCCAGTAGAAATCCAGCAAAACCACGTCAAACTCATTGGACAATATTTGGGGTGCAGCCAACTCCAGCTGATCACACCAGACCAGATCATAGTTGACATTACGAACGTGCGACAGCAGGTCGGCAATCAATAAGAATTCGCCGTGTTCACGGTCAATAAATAAAATTTTTATCGTTCTTTCCATAGCCTCAGATACTCAACTCTCAGGCTTAGCCTAGTCGAGAAATTCCTATATTGCCTGATTAAAGTACTTATCTAGTGAGAAAACTCTATACCCTGCCCCAAGGATAATAAATAAAATTGCATCACATATAACAAACAAAGGCGTATAAATTATTATTAAGCGAGAAAGGTTATAAAAAAGCAGCAATTGCATCGCCGCTAACGGTTGTTACAATAGGCGCCCATTGCCAATTAGACTCAACACCGTGACTCAGTTAAATGCTCGTCAACAAGAAGCCGTTCTATATATTGATGGCCCCTGTTTAGTTCTAGCGGGCGCCGGCAGCGGTAAGACGAGTGTGATCACCCGAAAAATTGCCTACCTTATCCAGAAATGTGAAATTCCTGCCCGTCATATTGCCGCCTTAACATTTACCAATAAAGCCGCCCGGGAAATGAAAGAGCGGGTGAGTCACCTTGTACGAGGCAGTGCAGCAAAAGGTTTAACAGTTTCAACCTTCCATAACCTTGGGTTAACTATTATTCGCCGCGAATACAAAAGCTTGGGGTTTAAACCGGGCTTTTCGATTTTTGACGCTGAAGATGCTCGCTCGTTATTAAAAGAATTAATGCTAAAAGATGGCGATCTCGACAGCGATCATTTAAATCTCGTGCAACAGCAAATCTCCAATTGGAAAAATGATTTAGTCACCCCCAAGCGCGCATTAGAGTTAGCACAAAGTCCAGGTGAGCAGACCATCGCTTTGGTGTACCAACAATATAATCAGGCGCTACGCGCTTATAACGCTGTCGATTTTGATGATTTAATCCTGATTCCCGTGGACTTATTTCGGCAGCACAATGAAATACTGGTGCGTTGGCAAAAAAAAATCCGCTACTTGCTAGTGGATGAATATCAAGATACTAATTCCAGCCAATACCTCTTGGTGCAACTTTTAGTGGGCAACCGCGGCGCGCTTACCGTTGTAGGTGATGACGACCAATCTATTTATGCCTGGCGCGGTGCTCGGCCTGAAAACATGGCGCAACTTAAAGTGGATTATCCGCAGTTGCGGGTTATTAAGCTTGAACAAAACTATCGTTCCACCAGCCGCATTTTGCGTGTTGCCAACCATTTAATTGCCAATAACCCACACGAGTTTGATAAAGCTCTGTGGAGTGAAATGGGTTTGGGCGATCATATTCGTGTAGTGCGCTGCGCTAATGAAGATGCAGAAGCTGAACGCGTAGCAACGGAGATATTGACTCAGCGGTTACGCAAACAAAATAAATTTCGCGATTATGCCGTGCTTTATCGCGGCAACCACCAATCGCGCTTGCTGGAGATGAAATTACAACATCACCAAATCCCTTACAAAATTAGCGGCGGCTCATCGTTTTTTGCCAAAACTGAAATCAAAGATGTGATGGCGTATTTGCGTTTACTGGTAAACCCCGATGATGACAATGCGTTTTTACGTATCATCAACACACCGCGCCGCCACATTGGTACAAGCACGCTAGAAGCACTTGGCAGCTATGCCAGCCAACGCCAAATTAGTTTATTTGCCGCGCTGGATGAAATCGGTTTGCAAAGTCATATTCCCGAAAAAAACCTGGACAGACTTGTTCGCTTCTCACATTGGATGAAACAAGTTGCCATTAATTGCACGACCAATGACCCTATCGCGGGCGTGCGCGAAATGATCGACGATATTGATTATGTCGGTTGGATGCATCAAAACTCCCCCAGTAGTAAAGCGGCTGAAAAGCGCATTGAAAACGTATTTTATTTAGTCGAGTCGCTGCAAAAAAGTTTAGATAAAACAGCCGATGATGACGAAGACGATGAGAAACGAATTCAGGACGCGATTGCGAAATTAGTACTGCGCGATTTGCTGGAGCGCCAGGAAGAGGAAGATGAAAGCGATCAAGTACAGCTGATGACGTTACACGCCTCCAAAGGCTTGGAGTTCCCGCATGTTTTTATGGTGGGCATGGAAGAAGATTTATTGCCGCATCGCAATAGCATTGACGACAATAATATTGAAGAAGAACGCAGGCTGACTTACGTGGGAATTACCCGCGCGCAAAAAACATTGACCATGACGTTGGCAGGAAAACGCAAACAGTTTGGTGAACACAGCGAGACAACACCTAGTCGGTTTTTAGAAGAACTCCCGAAAGATGACGTTGAGCGCGAAGGATTTGGCGCACCTAGCCCGGAGAAAAATACAGCGCGTGGCGCAGAAACTTTATCCAGTTTATTAAATTTATTTGATTAAACTTATTTGGTTAAATTTTTTGATTTAACTTTTGATTAAACTGACCCAGCAAATCTAACGCATAAAAAAACCAGCACAGGGTGCTGGTTTTTAAGGAACAGTATAAAAATTATTTACTGCTATCGACCATATGCTTCACAGCGCCTTTAATTTCATCATCGCTACAAGCAGCACAAGTACCTTTAGCGGGCATAGCGTTAAAGCCGTTAATCGCATGGGTATAAAGTGTATCCATACCTTTCGCAACACGTGGAGCCCAATCAGCAGCACTGCCTAATTTAGGAGCACTCAATAAACCTGTGCCATGACAGGTAGCGCACACGCTGGCGTACAGATCCTTACCTGATTTTGGGCCGGCCGATGCTGGCGCAGCAGGAGCTGCGGCACAGGGTTCGCCCGACATACAGACTTTACCTACCGGTGCGATGCGCTCTTTAACGGTATCTACCGCTTTAGTTTCGCTGAAGGCCGCGCCAGAAACAGCAACCAAACTGGCAACCATCAACATTCCTAACAATTTTTTCATTGGGATCACAGGTTTTTCCTCATCTAAATTCTTTACGCACAGGTAACGCAATTCTTACGCATGGGAAACCGCCGATAGGTTCTCGGCCGGCTTCATGGGTTCAAGGGCATTATAGCCAAAAGTCCTCGCGAATGCTTATCTTCATAGCCTCAAACGACAAGTCTCTTAAGGATTAGATCCCGAGCTTTTGATCTAGATCGCCTGAATGCTATGCTTACGCCTCAATTGAACGGGAACAACGCTTAAATATGGAATATGCAGAAGTTACTTTTACCGCCTTTTTAAGTGCTGCCATCGTCTCTACTTTGCTTACGATGACTTACCTTTATCAGTTTTGGCATCAACAACGCGGTTTCGCTTTTGCGGTCGCCGCGGGTATCAATACACTTCACCTTGCTGCCATCGCACTTTCCTTCTCGCACTACCAACTCACCAATAATTGGCTGCTATTTTTAGAATGCTTGCATTACAACGTGTGGGTAGTGGCAATAGCCCTGAGCCTGCGCAGGCAAAGCAAACAACAACGATTTCCCCGCAGCCTGCAGATTCTTTTTAGCGCAGGCTGGCCGCTCACAGGATTTATCCTGTTATTTGCATTACTGGACAATAAAACAATTTTTGCGTTAACGCCTTGGTTTGCCTTGGCTCTCGCAGTGATTAGCTTGGTGAGCGTAGAGCAACTTTATCGTTATGCGGCGAGCAATGACCGTCAAATCAAGTTGCTCTGCATGAATTTAGGCGCCATTTTTCTCTATGACATCTATTTATATACGCACGGCTTGATTTTCCAAGGCATTGATCCACTGTTGTGGCAATCGCGTGCAGCCGTATCGATTGCGACATGCTTGTTTATGTCATTGGGGGGGCTGGTACCCTTACAACAATCGCAGCGCACCGCCAATTTCAACATTTCCCGCCCCATCGCGTTTTACACCACGTCACTGATTGGTGTCGGACTTCTTATCACCTCTCTTTCGTTAGGCGGTTATTACGTTCGCTTGTATGGCGGCAACTGGGGCACGGTAATTTATAGCTTTGTATTAGTCGCTGCGGTCATGATTATCGCGATGGTGTTTGTATCCAATACTTTGCGCTCGCGACTATCAGTACTTATTAATAAACATCTGTTTCGCCACAAGTACGATTATCGCAGCGAATGGTTGCGCATCATTAACTACTTGGCGCAACCCGCTGAAGCGAGTGAAGTAAATCAGCGCGCCTTCTTCGCCGTAGCCTCCACCACCAAAGCACCAGGCGGTGCTATTTGGTTACTCAAGCAAGGTTTCTACGAACCGGTTTATCAAGTTAACCTGCCAAGAATTGTCGACTTACAGGAAGAGCCCGCCGACAGTCTCTTTTGCCAAGCATTCCTGGATCTTGAATGGGTTTACTTCCCTGACAGCGGCGATAATGAAGCTCTCAGCCAAAACAACCATTTATTACCTTATTGGGCGCGCAACTTCCCCCATTTATGGTTGATCTTTCCATTAATCGTGGGGGAAGAATTGGTTGGATTTATGGCGCTAACAAAGCCCGTGGATGACACAGCGCTGACATGGGAAGATTTAGACCTACTCAAAACCATTGGCCGTCAGATCGCTAGCTATCTCAAACGCCACCATCAAGCGGATCAATTAGCCGAAGGCAAGCAATTTGACACCTATAACAAGTTGGTCGCCTTTATTATCCACGACCTGAATAATTTGATCGCGCAACAAGCGCTCATGGTCAAGAACGCGGAAAAACACAAAGATAACCCCGCCTTTGTGGAAGATGCGATTAAGACCATCAGCAACTCGGTTGATCGCATGAATAACCTGCTTAAGAAACTCCGCCGCGATGAATCTGACCTCGTTAAATGCCTCAATGTGACCGACATAGTGGAACAGGCGGTCGCCGAATGTCGCCGAAATAATTCGCAATTAACGAGCAGCATCGAAAAATCAAAATATACACTTAATGCAGACCAAGTTCGTTTGGTGATGACCATCACGAATTTCATTAAAAACGCGCTTGAAGCCACCCCTTCTGGCGGCAAAGTTCATGTTACACTCGCTTACATTAATAACAGGGCGGTGATTACTATTGAGGATAGCGGGTCAGGCATGGACTGGGACTTTATCCATAACCGTCTATTTAAGCCCTTTGAAACGACAAAATCCGGTAAAGGAATGGGTATAGGCGTTTATTTATCGCGCGAGTACATTAGTGAGCTGGGCGGCACGCTCAACGTCATGAGTACAGTCGGCGAAGGTACAACCATCACCATATCCTTACCCTTGAATAAGATGGATCAATAATTCCGCATGACTAAGCCTCTGAATCAAAAACCTATTCTTCTTATCGTTGAAGACGATAAAGGGCTACAAAGCCAATTGCGCTGGCACTTCGATCAATATGAAACCATTTTTGCAGAGAACCGCGCAGACGCTATTGCGGCTGTACGCCTGCATGAAGCGACGGTGATTATTCAGGATTTAGGTTTACCGCCAGATGAAGATGGCGTTGATGAAGGATTTAAATGTATTCAAGATATTTTGCGTATTGCCCCGTCCAGCAAAATTATTGTCATGACCGGCAAAACCGACCACGAGAATGCGATTCGCGCGGTGGGCATGGGTGCCTATGATTTTTACCATAAACCGGTAGATGCCAATACCCTAGACTTGATTGTTCAACGCGCCTTCCACATTTTCGATTTAGAGTCTGACAATCGCCGCTTAACACTTACCAATCAAGCGCCACTTGAAGGCTTGATCACCAATGATCCGCAGATGTTAAAAATCTGCCGTCAATTGGAAAAAATTTCCCCCACCACTGTTACTTGTACCCTGCTGGGTGAAAGCGGCACAGGTAAAGAGGTAATGGCCCGTGCCATTCATCAATTGAGCCCACGTAAAAATAATCGCTTTGTTGCCATTAACTGCGCCTCAATTCCTGAAAATCTCATCGAAAGCGAACTGTTTGGCTACGAAAAAGGCGCCTTTACAGGTGCCAACAAGCAAACCCTAGGGAAAGTTGAAACCGCTAATGAAGGCACGCTGTTTCTTGATGAAATTGGCGATATGCCACTTAATCTACAAGCTAAACTGCTGCGATTTTTACAAGAGCGGGTTATCGAGCGCGTAGGCGGGCGCAATGAAATAGCTGTAGACGTGAGAGTGGTGTGCGCAACCAATAAAGATCTGCAAAAAATGGTCAACGAAGGCAGCTTCCGCGAAGATTTGTTTTACCGTATCTGCGAAATGACCGTTGAGATTCCACCTTTACGTCTGCGCCAAGGCGATAAAGCGTTGCTCGCCCGCCATTTTCAACTGAAGTTTGCGAAAGAACATGGCCAAAGCGTGGCCGGCATGACCCCAGATGCAATAGCTGCGGTTGAAGGCTATAACTGGCCAGGAAACATCCGGGAAATGGAAAATAAAGTTAAACGCGCTGTCATTATGGCGGAAGGGAAATATCTTACCCGCGAAGATCTAGGGCTTGCCGAAGCTGGCGAGCTATCACTTAACCTACGCCACGTTCGCCAAGAAGCAGAAAAGAATGCCATCCTACGCGCACTGAGCATGGCCGATAATAACGTTTCCGCCGCCGCCAAGCTGCTAGGCATCACCCGCCCCACTTTTTACGATCTTGTCAAAAAATACGAGATGCCCCTCAATCATTCTATCTCCGTAGATGAGGACTAATTAACAGTTCTCAAATAAATCCGCGCAGCTCAAATTTTCTTATAACAAAACATGCTATACATTGTGCACTGTGATAAAACCAGATATCACAACTTTTGAGCACCTCATCGATAAACTAGAAATCCGCCCTAATAACTACAACAAAACTGACAGGTTGATGCTAAAAATAGATCAATTCAGGGGTAGTTTGTTTCAGACCCAATTCTTCTAAAGAACTAGCGCAACAGGTAGTACCTCATGACTTGTATCAACACCCCAAAAATCATCACCTTTATGGGTGTGTTAATAACATTACAGTTGAGCGCTTGTGGTGGGGGAGGCGGATCATCAGATAGCAGTGGCGGGTCTACTCCAGGTACCATTACAAAATCACAAACCTCTGCTCCCAGCAACGAAAGTTCGAGCCAACAAAACACATTTAGTGTGGCGAATAGCTCCGCGTCTTCAGTTACGAGCGCCGGCGAAATAACGCCAAACAAACCAAGCACATCTTCAGCGCCCAAACCCAGCATCAGCTCAAGCTCATCTTCGAAATCAAGCTCAGCCAAGGCAACCATCGACGTAATTGCCCCTGACATGGTTCCAGATATTAGTGTTGTTCTTACTGAACACGATGTAGCAGTATTTTCATGGACAGCAGCAACTGACAATGTTGGCGTTACGACCTATAAAATTTACCGCAACCAAATTCAAATAGATCAGATTGATGCGATTGATCTTATCTACGTAGACTTTAATGTTGCGCCTGCCAGCACCTATACCTACTCCATAAGTGCTGGAGACGCAGTAGGAAATTGGTCGCCAATAAAAACGGTAATGACCAAAACACTACCCACTCCATCCAGCTCTGAGAGCAGCCTTAGCTCTAAGGGCAGCAGCTCAAGCTCTAAAAGCAGCAGCTCCATCACTAATAATAGTGGTTCAAGCTCCTCAGCCAACGCTTTAGATTTAACAGCTCCTTCAGCGCCCAGCAGCATATCTCAAATTTTGGCCTCAGCGACAACAGTAGATATAGGCTGGACTCCGGCGACAGATAATATTGCCGTTACAGCCTACAAAATTTATAGAGATAATATTCTGTTAGATACAGTTGAGGCCGACGCTCTTAAATATTCAGACAAAACAACCGCGCCCGACACAACCTATGCTTACAGCGTAGAATCAGGCGATGCCGCAGGAAATTGGTCTCTCGTCCGTACAACTACGCTCATTACCACACCTTCGGCTGCGTCAGTGGGAGATGTCACTCTTTATTGGGCGCCACCTACCCAAAGGAATGATGGGAGCACTATCATTATGGCCGAACTCGGCGGATTTATAATAAAGTACAAATCCAAAGCCGATACCAGTTATACCTTTATTGATATTACCGACAGCTCAACAAAATCCCATATAATCCACAACATCAGCACGGATTATGATATTCAAATCGCCGCATATGATTCGGACAATCTTTACAGCAGCTTTGTAGATATATTACCAAGGTGAATATTTGCGAGACTGACATCACAAACCAGCTTATCAAAAACGACGCTCATCACACAGACAATGTGACGAGCGTCACCATAAATATGTCGAAATTTTTTACACCCACTCTCATCTCCACCAAAAAATAATTCATAACCTATTGAAAAAAAACAACTATTTTGTTTGGCATGCAGATTGCTTTATGTCTAGCGAAGTTACTTAAAGCTTTCTCTTAAACTCAACTGCATCCCACACGGAAGGATTAGTTATGAAAACTCTTGTTAAATCAGCACTTTTGGCATCTGCCATTTTCGCAGCAACAGCTGCAAATGCCGCAACAATAGATCTTAAAGTGAGCAGCCTAGCTTACTCAAGTGGTACAACTGTAGACACAGGCGCGACCTTACTTAACGCTCAAGCAGCTGAGCTTGCTTTTTTAAACAGCCTTAGCGCTGGCGAAGTCAAAGAAGACTTTGAATCGATTGCTGTATTCAATGCCAACCCAGCAGGAACAAACCAAAATACCAAGTGGATATCTGCAAGCAATAGCTTCCAAACGGCAGTTGGTACATTTACGCTAACGTCAGCAGGTCAGGGCGATAGCAGCTGGACTAACGCTACAAATGCTGCAAACAATCTATTAACCATTGAAGACGGTTCTACCGGCGAATACGGCAGAGAGTCTTTTAAAGACAAATCAGATCGCTGGCTTGATAGCAATGATGCAAAACAAGTGACCTGGAATTTAGGCGCACCACTTTCAGGTAACTATAACGCTTTTGGTTTCTATCTATTTGATGCTCAGGATGTAGCCGGTAAGCTAACACTGCAATTTAAAGACGCAACCACATTAGACTTTGATCTTGAGCAGATTCTTGCTAACACAAGCGCAAATGGCAATGTTCGTTATGTGACCGTTATAAGCGATTCAAGTATTGTTGGTGGAACTGTATGGTTCTCCGCATCTCAAGGTAATGACGGATGGGGAATTGACGATATTACTGTTGGCTCAGTTCCAGAACCAGGCTCTATCTTACTTATGGGTCTTGGCTTGCTAGGTTTGGGTGCTGCTCGTCGCCGCGCTAAAGCTTAATAAGCTACTGCAGTTCATGCAAAAAAAGCCGACATCTGTCGGCTTTTTTGTGGGCGCTCATTAAAAACACCAATCTGTTAAATACATCATAGATCAGGTAAACTTCGTCAAATTTTTTGCTCGGATGTTAGCGCATGGAAGTTATTGTTAAGCCTTTGATAAAAAAAAATAAATGTCTTATAAATATTCTACCTATCGCTTTGTTGGTAGTGTTTGTTGCATTGTTTTACCCAACATTTGCAGGGTTATTTGCCCGCTGGATTAAATGGGATGAATCACTCTCACACGGGCTTCTCGTTAATTCGGTTTTTATTTACCTGCTTTACAAAAGCCTCCCGTGGGAAGCCAACAAAAACTCAAGAATAACATCACTATTTTTACTCTGCGGACTCGCGCTTTGCTCCTTAGCATGGTTTATGATGCGCGCGGCAAACATCTATGTTTTAGAGCAATTGCTACTGATTATTTTATTGTGTTGCGTCTATGCCAATTGCTATGGTTTAAAAACAGCTTTTTCGTATCGCCTACTACTGCTATTGCCAATTTTCACCATTCCCGTTTGGGACCAGCTCACTACACTATTGGTAAATTTAAGTGGCTTTATGGTTGGAAAAATGGTGCAGCTTGCCGCCTTACCTGCGGTAATTGAAGGCAATAGTATTTTTATCCCATTTGGACAAATAGTTATTGCTGATGGCTGCTCAGGTTTACGCTATTTTGAAATAGCACTTGCGCTTGCCTATATCATTGGGTTGCTCAATAACTACAATGAGCGAAAGCTTATACCCGCCCTCCTTTTCGCTGCCGTGCTTGGTCTACTCGCTAATTGGATCCGTATATTTATTCTTGTCTTAGTTGGCTACGAATCCAAAATGGAAAGTTCGCTTATGGCTAACCATGAATATTTTGGCTGGTTTGTATTTGGAATTATGTGTCTCCCTGCCATTTACTGGGCGCCGGTAGCTATTGCGGTGCCAGCAGCACAACCAATACCGCAGCACCGCCAACAACTCAAGCCACTAGCAATCATTATTACGTTATGTCTCTTAGCGATAGGCCCAGCATTAAACTTTTTTATTTCATCTACGCCCAATTCCGGCGAGTTTAGAAAAGTACTCTCAAACCAGCTAGAAATTGTTTCTGAGAGAAAGATGCCGATGGGAGTTACTGCACCCGATCATAGCTTTAGAGAAATAGGTTTACTGGAAACTCAGAAGATGCAAATTTTTGTACAAGTGCATCAATATCAGCGCACAACCTCAGCCGACAAATTAGTCCCCTATATTTCCAAACTTTACAATTCTGAAGAATGGATGATTACTGAGTCAAAAAAAATAAATCTTGCAAAGCATAAAGCAAAATTAACTACCTTTAAGCGCAAGGCGTCAGACTACAGAATAGTCCAGTTACAATGGTTTGAGGTCGGCAGCTACAGGGCGACGTCGGTCACAAACGCCAAACTGCTACAAATACCTGCCCTGCTAAGTGATGCTAACAACTTCAAAATTGTTACACTCCAAAGCCCATGCGATAACGCAAACTGCGCCGATACAGGTGCAGCACTCATAGACAATGCAACGGAAGTTTTTGCAAGTTCGCCATCGCAATAGACATTGCCCAAAAACCCGAGAACATTGATGACAATTTTATTTTGGTTTAGCGCCCTACTTATCCTCTACATTTATATTGGTTACCCAATTCTGCTTCGCTATCTGCCTAAAAAAGCACTGATCTTCACAACTACAGCATCATCTCTGCCTAAGATTACAGTTTTGATTCCGGCCTTCAATGAAGCAAAAGTTATAGAGGGCACTATCCGCAACAAATTGGAACAAAATTATCCTGCAGATCTTATCGAAATCATTGTCATTTCCGATGAATCAGAAGACGAAACCGATCAAATAGTAAAAAAAATTGCAGCAGAAAACCCACGCGTTGCACTTGTACGCCAAACACCTCGTCAAGGTAAAACAGCTGGCCTAAATTTAGCTATGCAACAGGCTCAAGGCGAAATTGTTATCTTTTCAGATGCCAACAGCCATTACGAACAAAACGCTATTGCCAATCTAGTTAACTGCTTTAGCGACCCGCAAGTAGGCTATGTCACGGGTAAAATGGTTTATGTCAATAGTGACGGTAGTCTTGTGGGCGATGGCTGTAGCGCCTATATGAAATATGAAAATCATATGCGTGCACTGGAAACACAAGTTGATTCGGTAGTAGGCGTGGATGGTGGTATTGATGCGATCCGCAAAGAACTTTACCAGCCTATGAACGCAGATCAATTACCTGATTTTGTATTGCCCTTAAAAGTAGTCACTCAAGGCAAACGTGTTATTTATTGCGAGTCCGCACTGCTCAATGAAGAATCGCTGAGCAACTCTCAATCAGAGTTTCGCATGCGTGTACGCGTGTCCTTACGTGCCTACTGGGCAATGAAAGATATGAGACATCTTTTCAACCCCTTCAACTATGGCTTATTCGCACTAAAAATCACATCCCATAAATTGCTTCGGTATGTAGCATTTATTCCTCTTCTGCTCGCATTCGTAAGTAATGGTTTTATTACACACAATGCGTTTTATGCACTGACATTTTTCATACAAATTATTTTTTACGGCAGTGCGGCATTTGTCTCGTTAAACGACGGCACCAAAAATCGCTGGTTAGGGTTAGCTAACTATTTTTGCCTAATCAATCTAGCATCTGCCATGGCCTTTATTAAATTCCTTAAAGGCGAAAAAATTGTTCTCTGGAAGCCGCGCGTGGGCTAATGTGCTTGATTGCCCAATACCCCATTAAGCCAAAAAGGAGAATGTCATTGAAATTGTTTGATAGATTACTCGGTAGACTTGCATATGTAACGTGGGACGCCAAAGAGGGTGGCGTACGGCTGCAAGAATGTGAAAATCTCAAACAACAGCAATATTGGCCAAACGATAAGATTGCAAACCTGCAAGCCGAAAGGCTTGGTCGGCTCATAACCCATGCAAACAAAACCAGTAAGTGGTACCAAAAAGTTATTGCAGATATAGGTCTCAATCTTAATCAGCCGCTTAGTCTTAATGATTTAAAACGCTTTCCCGTAACAACCAAAATTGATATTCGTGAAAACACCCAAGATTTCATTAGTGGCGAACACAACCCAGAATCCATGCCAAAGGCTAAAACTGGCGGATCAACAGGCGTATCACTTAATTTATTTTTTGACGAACACTGTCAGAAATTACGCAATGGTGCACAAATTTTTGCAGATTCTTTTAGTGGCTGGAAACCAGGAATTAGAATTGCAGCCGTATGGGGTAACCCACCCATAGCCAAAACACTAAAACAAAAAATTCGCGCCTTTTTATTGGATCGCATGATTTATTTAGACACTATGGATCTAAACTCAATATCCATGGGGCAATTTGTTGTGAAATGGCGGAAATTCAAACCAGAAATGATTTTTGGACACTCACATTCTATTTATATTTTCGCTAAGTATATCTACGAACGCAAAATAACTGACCTCCGCCCCAAAGGTATAGTCGCCACCTCCATGATGCTGCTCGATCACGAACGCGAAATCATTGAAGCAGCTTTTCAATGCAAAGTTAGTAATCGATATGGTTGCGAAGAAGTCGGCTTAATCGCCGTAGAATGTGAGCAACACAAAGGTATGCACATCAATAACTCCCATATTATTTTAGAATGCCTTGATGAAAATAATCAGCCTATGGCCTATGGCCAAGCTGGAAAATTAGTAATTACTGATTTAAACAATTTTGGCATGCCGTTAATCCGTTATCGTGTTGAAGATGTAGGCGTGCTCACCGACCGCAAATGTTCCTGTGGCAGAAACACCCCTTTACTTGAACGCCTTGAAGGCCGTGTTGCAGATTTTCTAAAAAAGCCTGATGGCGGCCAAGTTGCTGGAGTTTCTTTAGTTGAGCGCACGCTTACCAAAGTTCCAGGCATAGAGCAAATGCAATTAGTACAAGAGCAACTCCACGAAATATTAATTAATCGCGTTAAGGGGCCAGAATATACCCCTAATACCGATGTTCAACTTATCGCTGAATTTAGAGAAGTATTTGATAACAGCGTCAACTTAGTTATTAATGACGTCGAAAAAATACCACAAGAAACATCAGGTAAATATAGGTTTTCTATATGCAAGATTTAACACAACCTCACGTCAGTGTCGTTATTGCCACCTACAACATGGGGCAATATTTATCTCAAGCAGTTGACTCTATTCTTCAACAAACATGGAAGAACCTTGAAGTCATAGTGGTCGATGACGGCTCAACAGACAATACTCCTGAGGTTATGCTGAACTACAGCAAAGATGTGCGAGTGATTTTCATATGCAATGAAAATCAAGGTCAACCCAAAGCAAAAAACTGCGGCATAAAAAACACCAAAGGTGATTTTATTGCCTTCTGCGATGCAGATGATTTTTGGGAAACTAATAAACTTGAAATACAAATGCCATTGTTTGCAAATCCAAAGGTAGGCGTTGTTTACAGCGAAGTGAGTTTTATTGACGAGCATAATCGTCGTTATAGTAAAAAAGATCACGAAGTTCGTCACTCAGGGAAAATCACCAACCAAATGCTGATTGAGAACTTCGTTCCCTTTGGAACCTCCGTTATTCGTCGCAAGTGCATAGAACAAAATGGAATTTTTGATGAGGAATTTCGCATGGGCATAGATTGGGATTTATGGCTACGCTATTCACTTAATTGGGAATTTATGTATGCTCCAGAAAAAACCTATGTGTATCGAATCTGGTCTGGCCAAATGTCTAACAACTATCGAGGTCGTTACGATCATGCCAAACGAATACTGACTAAGTTTGATGAGTTACACAGTCAAGAACTAAACCCTGTATTTATCAAAAAAGCATGGGCAGATATGTATATTCGCGAAGCCGTCGTCTATGCCCGGAATGAAAAATTATTTTTAATGCCCTTCAAAAATATAATACGCGGTATAGCCCTAGACCCATTCAAGCTCTTCGGATGGAAAGCACTTATTAAATTACTGATTGGTAGATATTAACTATGTCTACCATAAAAAAATTATTGCTTCACATAATTGAGAGCTTGGGAGGTTTTCAGCTGTTGCGATACATTAAAAAAAATGACCCTGTTGTTTTAATGTATCATCGCATTTTACAAGACGAGTTTATTAATGGCTTAGCACCTCAAGAATTTGAGAAACAAATTGCCTATATCAGTAAACATTTTAATGTTGTATCCATTGAAGGGTTATTGAGTGACGTTAAAAAAAATAGTGTAAAACCTTACAGCCTTGCACTGACTTTTGATGATGGCCACTACGATTTTTATTACGATGCTTGGCCAATATTGAAAAAATATAAACTTCCTGCAAGCCTCTATGTTACAACGGGGTTTGTCGATGGGACCACATGGCTATGGCCAGATCTATTGAAATATATTTTGCTCAGCAGTCACACTGCTATATTGCACATTGAAGAGTTGGGTGACATATCCACGCATCCGGCAGAACACTATGTCAGCTGGCACAAACTGGGGGATCACTGTCTTACGCTTAGCGCAGAAGCACGTAATGCACTGTTATACAAACTTGCAGCTGATGCAAAAATTTTAGTATCTGATACACCGCAGCCGCCTTTTCACTCTGTGACTTGGCTACAGCTTCAAGAAATGCATAATGAAGGCTTAGTGGTCGGCAGCCACACAGTGACCCATCCCATTTTAAGTTCGCTGTCTATAGAAAATTTGCACTATGAACTCGCCACCTCGGCCAGCGCCATTCAACAACATTTGGGGGCAGCACCAGCAGGCATCTGCTACCCAAACGGCAGACCAGCAGATATTAGCGAGGATGTCATCAAAGCAGCCGAACTCAATGGCTACACTTACGGATTAATGGGACGAAGCTCAAAACTCAACCCAACACGAGTCTTTAAAATAGGCAGAATCGCAGCTAATAAAGATTTCTTCTATTTCAAATGGACTCTGGCGAGACGCAAACAAGATAATTTTGATAGTTATATTCAATAATATATTCGTACCATTAACCTAATTACCACGAGCTATTAAACCAATGAATCGATTCAGCACACAGAATCAACTTATTTTTTTATTTGTTGCACTAGCACTAGGTGTTTCATTATTTTTTAAGTTATCACTTATTGGTATTGGTGCGCCCTATACCACTATTGATGACAACACATTGTTTAATGGCGGGTTTCTAGTTTGGTTCGGCGTAGCGCCACCGCAAAGAATGTATCTTGAAAGCTGGCTGGCTGGTGCGACATCAATAGCAACCTACATATACCACCAAATTTCACTAGGCCAAACATCACAACTGGGCCTCAACCTGGTGGCCGATGCATTTAGAGATTTTCAACACAACCCAAACGATTACGTACTGCACTATCGCTACCTTATGTTGTGTTTTGATTTACTTACTGCTTATTTTATTTATTGTTTAACAAGCCTTGTTTTCGCCAAAGAACAAAGAACCTGGCTAGTCGCACTACCAGCCTGTATGTACTTGCTCACAGCCAATACCCTATGGTGTAACTTGGTTGCACGCCCAGATACCATGACGGCTTTTTTCTCTGTGCTAGGCGTCTATGCGTATTTTTTATCTCATCAGGGGACCAAGGCCACACAACTTTATTTAGCCGCGATATTTTTAGGCTGTGCAACCGGCTTTAAATTACATGCGGCTTTTTTCGTGGTGGCGATTGTTATCGATTTAATCCGTATTCATGGGCTTGCAGCCTTGTTGAATCGAGTAATACCCTTTGGGGGCATAGCAGTTTTTCTTTTCTGTGTAACAGCAGGCTCACCGCTGTTTGATCCACTACTCTACATAAAATTACGCGCACTTAATGTTAAAGATGATGCATCGCCTTGGATACAACAAGGAGAGCAGTTCTTGGTGATCTTGCGCGCAACTGGGTGGGCCACTATTCCACTTGTCTTAGTCGCCGTATTTTTAATCATCAAACAATGGCGCCTAACACTTAACCAAAACCTCAAAAGCCTATTAATAATTGCCGGTTTATTTTTATTATTATTTTGTAGCTTGCGCGTTTTACGTGGCTATTGGATGTTGCCCGCACTCCCACTTTTTTACTTACTAGCCACCTACACACTCAGCCAACTTAAACATAAAATGCTAAGCATAGCCTTAGCAAGCGTGACGTGCGGGCTACTGGTATTTCAAACACTCCAACAATACCAACACTTTAATAATGCGCGCTATACCGAACTACATACTTGGGTGAAAGCGAATATAAAAAGTGAGGATACAGTTTATATTCTAGGCTTTGATACATTTTTTCTACCGCAAAACACCACCAATCTACAAAACCGTAAAGCTGTTTTAACTCAAGGATTGGAGCGTGCAATTGACCAAGGCGAGAGCTTTACTTCACGCCATGTACGACTTTGGGAAGAGCGCTCTGCACTCATGCTAATCGATATGCTCAACGCAACGTCAGAACACGGTTATAACTACTATTCGTTCAACAGCAATCCGCTTGAAGATATGAATAACATTGTGCGCTATGACGATATTGATTATATGTTCATCATGAAAGGTATTAGCGACAAAGATACAAAAGGCTTGCTCATGAAAACTCAACAGGACTTTGTAAAACTAACGGAGGTAAATTCACCGGGCGGCAAAGAAGGTACAGGCGGCTTAACCTATGAAATTTACCAAAGGAAAAGTCATGCCAACTAAAAAACGAATACTCCACTTTATAGAAAGCGGGGGGGTTTATGGCGCAGAGCGTGTAATCCTTAATTTATCCGTGCAAATGCAAAAAATGGGAAGCTATATTCCTGTGGTCGGCTGCATTGTTGATTCTACAAAGAGTGACAGCGCGCTTTATAATACTGCAATAGAATTGGGCATAGAAGCCATTAAAATACCCATTGCCAATAAGAGCCTAGTACGAGATTTACCCAAAGCCGCTGCACAATTAAAACATGCTCGTATTGATCTTATTCATTCTCACGGGTACAAGCCCTCTGTATTTGGTTTTATTGTTCGTTTATTAAAAAAAATACCTGTCATCGCCACCTGCCACCTTTGGTTTGAACCTTCGAAAGGCCCGCTCAAAACGCGCCTAATGATTAGGCTAGAAAAGTTTTTTTATCGCTGGTTTCCTAAAATAGTCGCGGTATCTGACCCCATAAAAGCCATTCTTTTAGCGAGCAATCTAAAACCGCAACAAGTAGATGTTATTAGAAACGGAGTTGATGTACCTGAAGCAAATATTACTGATGACGAATTAATGCAGCTACGCAATGAACTGCACTTATCCGCAAACGATTTTTGCATATTAAACAGTGCGCGCCTAACACGTCAAAAAGCGCAATGGGTGCTGATTAAAGCCGCTGCCATTCTCAAACAACAAAATGAAGCTGTTCGTATACTGATTGTTGGTGAAGGCGACTTAGACTCAGAACTTCGCGCACAAATTATTGCAGAGAATGTTAACGATTACGTACAACTGCTCGGCTTCCGTTCGGATATCAATAAATTACTCGAACTCAGCAATCTATGTGCCCTCCCCTCCATTGATGAGGGCATGCCTATGAGCCTGCTTGAAGCAGCAGCGGCAACAAAGCCCATCATATCCACACTGGTCGGTGACATAGGCAAACTTATTCAGCACGAGCGCACAGGTCTAGTGATCCCTACCGAAGACCCAGCAGCACTCGCTGCCGCCATTGTTCGTTTAAAAAATAATGTACCACTGACTCAAGAACTCGCTAATCATGCTCATCAAACCATGGTGGAATATTATTCTAGCCGCGCTATGTGTAACGGCTATTTAACGATTTATGATCAATTGCTCAGCCCATAATTTTGGAATGTCATAGCTATGCAGCCGGTTAAAGTACTTTACTGTATCGACAATTTACTTCGTGGTGGAACGGAGCTACAACTCATTGGCTTAATTGAACGTTTAGATCCACAACAATACACACCTTATTTATTGACGATTAGACCATCAGACCCAGCACTCACGCCACCTAACTGCAATCATCTCGCATGGCATGTGCCCAGCTTATTTTCCTTGGCGGGAATTATTGCGCTAATCAAATTGATTCGGTTTTTGCGCCACGAAAAAATCAGTATTGTGCAAACATTTTTTCAAGACTCCACCTTGTTTGGGGGTGTCGCTGCTTATCTTGCTCGTGTCCCGGTGCGTATTGCCTGTTTTCGCGATTTAGGCTTCTGGCATAACCGCAAGCAAGCAGTGGTGCTAAAGCGAGTTTACAAGGGAATGAGCGGCTTTATTTGCAATGCAGAAATAGTGCGCGAACATTTTATTAAACACTTTGATATCGACCGCAATAAAATGCAGGTACTGCGCAATGGTATTGATGTAAAGGCGCTACCCTATATTGATCACTCACAAACGTGTAAAAATGTTGGCATTGTGGGCAATATGACACGACAAGTAAAACGCACAGATCTATTTATAAAAGCGGCCGCTATTGTTAATAAAGTACACCCCGAAATAACATGGCATATTATTGGCGATGGACAAATGCGCAGTGAACTTGAGGCTCTTGCCCAAGAGCTAAAGGTTTTAGATAAAATATATTTCGCTGGCCGGGTAAGTGATGTTGCAGGCTACCTAGAAAAATTGGATATAGGCATTATTTGTTCAGACTCTGAAGGCCTTAGCAATGCGTTGCTTGAATATATGTTTAAGGGTGTAGTCGTTGTTGCTACTGAAGTAGGCGGTAACCCGGAATTAATTGAGCACGAGCGAACCGGCTTATTAGTACCACCTAATAATGAGCAAGCCCTAGCGAGTGCTATTATTCGCCTTATTGAAAATGGCCAGCTGAAAAGCCAGCTTGCGCAAGCGGCAAGGCAAAAAGCAGAAGCAGAATACAGTTGGGAAAAGTGTATGGGTGCGCACCATCAGTATTACGGTAAATTGCTAGCCACAACTAATACATAAAATATAACACTGAGTCTTATCACTCTATTAAAGGCATACAATGAATACTCAACGTAAACCCGCTGTTTTAGCTGTCGTTATTCCTTGCTACAACGAAGAAGAAGTATTGCCGGAAACCGTCAAGCAATTAACTGAACTCATGCAGGAAATGGAGCGCGATGGTTTAACAGATGCGGGTAGCGCCATCTGGTTTGTGGATGACGGCAGTAAAGATAAAACATGGGAGCTCATTGAAGAATATGTAGTTAGCAATCCCTATATTCGCGGATTAAAACTTGCCCGCAATCGGGGACATCAAAACGCATTACTAGCAGGGCTAGAAAATGCAACTGGGGATGTACTAATCAGTATTGATGCGGACCTACAAGATGACATTCAAGTGATTAAGGCCATGATGGCCGAATATCACAAGGGTATGGATGTAGTCTATGGTGTTCGCTCTGTGCGCGAATTAGATACACCATTCAAGCGTATGACTGCTGAAGGTTATTATCACCTACTGAAAAAAATGGGCGTGAACATTGTTTTCAATCATGCGGATTTCCGCTTAATGAGCCGCCGCGCCATTGAGGCACTTAAAGCCTATGAAGAAGTGAATTTATTTTTACGAGGCATAATTCCTACCATTGGCTTTCCATCTTCTACCGTGGAGTACGCGCGCGCAGCACGTTTTGCTGGCGAGTCAAAATACCCACTCAAGAAAATGTTAGCCTTAGCTGCAGATGGCATCACCTCTTTTTCTGCGATTCCCTTACGTTTAATTGCGCTGCTTGGTTTTATTATTTTTCTATTAAGTATGGGTTTATCCGTTTGGGTGTTTTTTGTAAAACTTTTTACTGATCACGCCACTCCCGGCTGGGCCTCTTCTGTGTTGCCCATGTATTTACTGGGAGGAATACAGCTGCTGAGTATCGGCGTTCTTGGAGAATATGTCGCGAAAATGTATATGGAAACCAAAAAACGCCCGCGTTATTTCTTGGATAAAGTTGTAACACCTAAAGACGAATAGTCACGAGCATTACATGGAACGAAATACCCCCGCTTATGAAATAAAATCCTTTTTCCGAGGCCAGCTACTCAGCTACCTTGTAGGATTTTATATTTTTGCATTTTATTTAGAGCTGCATTTTCGCTTTCCTATACTTCAAGCTATCCGTTTTCAATTTACTTATGGCGCAATAATTGGGGCATTTTGTCTACACAAGTATTTAACAGATCAAAATAAGCAGGCCAATTTCAACTCGGTTACTAAAGTTACTTTTTTGCTTATATTCATACTCGGTATCTACACCATTTTTTCTATGGATAGAGAAACATCATTTAGGGTATATAACGATAGAGTGCTTAAATTTGCACTGCTCGCATTTTTTATTTATGCGGCCACCGATAAAATAGAAGACTTGCGAGTTATTCTGGGATTTATGCTCCTGGCTTGGCTGAAAATGGGGCAGGAAGGATTTTGGGGTTGGTACACTGGCGGATTGGTATGGGAAAACCAAGGTATTCCACGTTTGCACGGCTCAACCGCTATGTATGGCCACCCCAACTCCTTCAGTGGTTTTGCAGTGGGGTGCTTACCCTACGCAGCTTTTTTATTGCTTTGCTTAAAGAGCAATCTTTTACGTCTAGGACTATTAGCATTAATAGCCTGCTGCATCATTATCGTCGTTACTACAGGCTCCCGCACAGGCTATGTTGCAGTAGTAATAGGTACCCTATATTTTTTCATGAAATTAAAAACGGGCAAGTTTAAGATTATTCTGCTTGCTTTGCTTACGTTCACACTAACAATAAACTTTGTTCCCGTTGAATATAAAGAACGCTTTCAGTCTATTTATACAGGCGAAGAAAAAGAAGGCCGCTCCAGCGATAAAAGAAAAGAAATTATGGAGGACGCGGTCAAAATATATATTAAATACCCGCTGGGCGTTGGCGTAGAAGGGTTTCCAAAAGTACGGATGGATATGTTTGGTCGATACCAAAACACACACAACTTATATCTCGAAGTATTAACAAATATTGGCCCTATAGGTCTAATAGTGTTTATTGTATTTTTTGCGAAGATAATTACGCTAAACTTAAGGAATATTAAATTCCTAGATGAGAGCTGCAAAAACACATTAGATATTCAGCTTCTTAGAAATGTATGTAAAGCAACCATAGGCTTTATATTCATGCGACTGGTATTAGGCCTGTTTGGTATGGATCTCTATGAAATTTATTGGTGGGTTGCGCTAGGGATAACACTGGCAGTTACAAAACTATTATCAAGAAAAGAATTTCTCAACGAAAATCAACATATCACAGTGTGACCTTATGTCAAATACTATACTTCCACCACAGCAAACTACTGTTAGATTTTCTGTTGTTATACTTACCTATAATAGGGAAAAATATATAAAAAAACAGCTTGAGTGTTTTTCCAGCATACCCAATATAGAAATCATTATCGTTGATAATAACTCAGATATAGATTATGCAAATAGAGAAGCTCAACACTACGATAATGTGCGCGTTATTCGCTTAGAAAAAAACTACGGCGCCGTGGGAAGAAATTATGGAATTGTTGCCGCACGCGCCCCATACATAATCACGCTGGATGATGACGTATGGGGGCTAACTGCTGAAGAATTAAACAAAGCCGAAGAGATCTTCAAAAAAAATCCAGATGCTGATTGCATTTGTTTTCACGTCACGGATGAACAATCAGGAAAAACAACAAACTGGATTCATCATTGCCACAAAGAAGTGTTCGAACTGCAAGAGTTTGAAACCTACGAGATATCTGAGGGTGCTGCTGTTTTTAGAAGAACCTGCTTTGAAGAAGTAGGCTTATATCCAGAATCATTTTTTATCAGCCATGAAGGACCAGATTTGGCTTTTAGAATTTTAAATGCTGACAAAAAAATAATTTATACGCCCGAGATAGAAGTCATACACGCACACGCTATTGAAGGCCGCGCATCTTGGAGGCGATATTACTATGATACTCGGAATTTAATCTGGCTTGCTTACCGTAATTACAACAAACGCTTATTGATGAAGCGATTCATTCTTCAATTTGCAGCAATGCTCTTTTATAGCCTGAGAGATGGTTATATTAAATATTTCTTAAAAGCTACTTATGATGGCATAAAGGAATTAGGGGTTATGAGCGCTGATAGAAACCCAATATCCAGTGAGACCTATTCACGCTTAAAAGAGATGGACAAAAATCGCCCCTCATTGCTTTTTTACATAAAAGAACGCATTTTAAAAAGAGAAATTAAAATTTAACTACTTTGTATCGAGTGCATGACCCCACAAAAATATATAGCTGTGTTGATTTGATATGGCACAGCTAAGAGCTATGCTTAATGAACGTTAAAGTAGCTCTATGGAGAAAATCATGAATAAATATTATCTTTTCGGTTTAAGCCTTGTGTCTACCGCCAATTTACACGCAGCAAATGTCGCCTCTGTTGAATTTTTAGAAACATCAAACCAAGATCCATATTACACCGTCGCTATCACTGGCTCAGGCTTTGGAGGCGCACCTAATATTGTTATTTTCGACGACTTTGACAATCAAAAATCCGAGAATGTTGAATTAAATAAGGCATTAATCGGTACTTGGAAAACAGGAAGCACTTTCTCTAGCCTACCTAAGGTGGTAGATTTTGATGGTGGAAAAGCTATTGCCGTAAATACTCCTGGCACTAGCACCCCTAAAATCTCTCAAATCGAGGCGCTCTTTGCAGAGAAAGCTAGCAGTATATTTATTAGCTATTCAGTGACAGTTCCGGAGGGGAGGTTTTTTGCGGGTGCCACATCTGACATGACTTTTCCAAAAGGCAGTTCATGGAAGTTCACATGGATATTAGATGGCCCTAACGGGAAAGATGGTTTAACAAAGTACAACGTTTGTGCACCAAGCCATGTTGGGCAAGGCAACTTTATGCTCGTTGGCAATTCTGTCGGTTACAATTATTTAAATATGGCGTCATCATGGAATTGGCACACTAAAAACTATATGGCCTTTGGTGTTATGCCCCATGAAGCAGAACCGCAAACACAAAATGGCCACGTGCTTTTTCAACTCACTGGGAAAAAAGAGAGCGCGCTTACTATTAATAAATTCGATAAACCAATATTTCCATTGACCAACACGACATCTTTTGACCGAGTTCAATTTCCAGGTTGGTTTGGCAACGGTGATTTCACCAATTTCCAAGCCTATTATGATGATATTTATGTTGCGACTGGTAGAAACGCTTATTCAAGAGTAGAACTCAGTAACAGCAAAGATATTAGTTCCTCTACAATAAATTTAACCATGCCAGTTATCTCATGGTCAGATACCGAAATAGTATTCAAGCTCAGCAAAAAAACTTACAAGAATGAACCAAATTTTTATCTCCGTATTTACGACAGGCTCAACAAAAGTACTGCTCATAAACTGACTTGTGGGAAATGCCCTAAGCCCCCAGAAGTGTTATAAAAAAACACCTGTAAATATAACTAAATATTTACAGGTGTTTTTCTCAAACTAAGCAATCCTACTTTCATATCTCTAATCAAACGATCGACACCTTGCAGCTCAAGGGCATAGTTATATCCGGCCATGGCGTATTTATTTCTTAGCTCCTCATCACGATTTAATAACTGAATTGCATTCCTTAATGCACTAACCGATCCGCGCTCAACAATCAGTGATTGCCCTGAATCTATGAGATTTTTTGAAGAAGGCCCCTCAGAAATAATCACTGGCTTTTTGAACATCATTGATTCTAAATACACAGAAATTCCCGAAGGCTGAATACTGTCCATTGAAATAGGAATTACAACAACTTTAGCCCCCGATAAAATTTTATTCCACGAATCCTTATTGAAATCATGAGCCACTATTTCAACATTCTTCGGAATATAGGCAAAATCAACTTGAGTTTTATGAAATTGGATATTGTGAGAATTGGGCAGAACTACTTTTACTTTTACATCCAGCCCATCGACCGCTTTAAATAAGCATTTATAATCTCGATGACTCACGCCACATGACAATACATATCCTTCATCACTGAGAGGGTAAGACGCTCTAATTTCAAAATTATTTGCTTTGAATGGAATATAGTGTGAACGGGAGGAAGAAATGCCATAGTATTTTGAGTAATCTGAAAGATCCTTGTGGACAGAAAAAAAACAATCGACCGATCGCAAAAATAAAGACTTTATTGTTGCAATGACCCTCTGCCTAATGCCAACCGGTAATTTCAACAGAACATCAAAATAAACTATCTTGGCCTTTCCACCACATAAGCGATATAAAAAACTCGCAGCCATATAGAATAAATTCGCATTAAAAATTAGTATACAATCCAAATCAGATTTTGAAAGAGTTCTCAAAAACCAAAATAAACTATCAAGCTTATAAACTGCCTGTGATTTTGGTAAAAAATATAAAAATTTTATGGATTCGTCTGACCTACCAACCAAATCGACATTACAATAAACTTTCACAAAACCACCATATAATCAAGTTTTTTACAATACTTAAGCTTTATATCTTAACATAGCCAAGAAGCAAATCCTTCCCAAAACATTTTCTCTCTCGGCAGGTATATTCATCACACATAATCGGCCTTAAAAGCTCAGCGGTAGGTGCCCATCAAAATATAGAATAAATTCACCTAAAGAAATCAAAACAAATACCCTATGCGCCATCACGAAAACCGCACTTGCAATTCCCAACAAAGAAACATGCCGGAAATAAACCCATGCTCTATTCTAGGCAACAAATATAGTGACGCACATCAGAACTGAAAAAATTAATTATTGTTAGCATACAAAACTAAAAGGCAGACATGTAAATCTAATATGAAAATTAATATATAACGGGAGAGTTTACATAAGCCAAAAAATAATCTCGCTAAACTTCAATACTTTTAAGAGATATATTCGTCATCTTTCATGTTAACTTCTACTCGCTTAGCTGCAACTAAACAGATCATTTAAAAAAATTATATTTCTCTATCTCGAAATATTTTTGCTCAGCCAATCTTACAAGGCAACATCGCAGAATCCTATTCAATTTCAGATTCTAATAGGTAACTTAAGGCCGCCAAGCGATAACACTCTTTTTCTGTACCTGAATAACGCCATAATGGAAAACGAATATCGACAGAGGGAACTGAAAATATCTTCGTCATTATTTTTACTCCGGCGGCAACATCATCACTCAAGTAGTTCTGTAAATTTTTTTGATGTTGTTCATATCTGAATGGACTCAGCAATACTTCTTGCGTCGGGCTTATTTTATTAGCGACAGACTCTAGTTTTTCGAACAACTGTTCAATTTTTGCCAGAATTGATCCTGAAGAAAAATGCATAGATGTCAGTGAAAAAACTTCAGGGAACAGAAGTTTGGATGTTTTTTTAAACATCCCTCTATTCAAACGATGCTCAAATGGCATAGATAGAAAAAAATTAATGAAGTCTTCATCTATAAAAGGCTCAATAACCGATACACCCATGTGCGTACGATGATAATGGAATAAGTGGGTAATTAAATTATTTTGGCGTTGCTGAATTTTCCAGAATTCATGGAATGTGTGCGCAAGGCTAGCGGACTCACAAAAAGCATCATACGTTAAATTAAGATCTGATATTATTTCATCTTTGTAGATCTCGACAAGTTGCGGATAAAGTGATGATCGATATTTTTCAAAAATTGCTTGTGGTGTAGAGAGCTTCATACCATCCTCTACAATTTCCGTCATAGCACCCGTTATTGGGTCGCCAAAATAGCCAAAAATACGTGGTAAGTTTTTTAAAGTATCCGGCAGTAATTCCTCACAACAATAGATACCATGCGTATGCATCCCTGTAATCATACCGCCAGAATTTCTAACAACTTTTTTAGCGAAATCTTTATAGCATCGACTATCGAGATTAAAAGTTAAATGTTTAAGACTTAGTTTTTTTGCAACTTTTTTCGCGCACCATGTCTCAAAAGACCAACCTCTCTGAAAAGTATACGTATTTATTGGTTTTGTATTCTCAGGCCCTTTTCTTAATAGCGCTGCCAGAAGTCTAGAGTCTAAGCCTCCCGTGACAGGTAGCACAACATCATCAACACGTACTTTTTCCATAAGACGCGCCAAATGGTGCTTTGCTAAGGACTCAATTTCAGAATTGGATAGTTCAGAATTTGTTTGTATTTTCGGCAACCAACGCCAAGTCTTCACAGCCTTCTTTTCAGCAAGAATTAGCTCTACCTTTTCAGCGCATTGAACTTTTTTCACACGATCAAATAATGTTCTTTCAGATAAAGGACCATCAAACAACATAGACTCTATTAAGCCCACCTTATCGAAATCTTTTTCATCAATGCATGAACTGTTTTTTATCATGCTCAAAACAACACTAGCACTATCTGCAACAATTAACTCATTTTCTTTCCAGCCCCAGAAAAGTGGGGCTGGGTTTCCTATGGCAGACCTCAAGATAACAACTTTATTTTCAACATCAAAAGAAATACTTGTTTGTGTTTTCGACGTATCTTTTAAAGTATCTTCAGACTGAATTGAAATAACTCCATCGTACGCTGAAGGCAGTTTTTCAAGTGCCGCACATTGCAAATTATCTTCTGTAAAAGAAAATACTATCATCATTGAACCTCAAAGAAATACAGTAAACAATAAACTAGCTCTTCATCGCCGAAATAAGTGCACGCACATACAACCAAAGCGCCGAAATACTTAGCTTTACACTTAAGCTTTTATATGCATATTTTTTTTGTTCATTATGTAAATTACGCTTTTTAAACGAGTAGGCCATACCTAAATATTCATTCGCTAATTTTTTTTGATAAATATGCTTTAACCCTCGATGAAGATATTCTTCTTTCAGGCAAGAAAGCACCTCTATCTTAGATGGTGCACGCCTTGAATTATCCCTGTTGCTTATACCTTCAAATTGCACACGATATTTATGTAATACCTTATGCAAATATATTGCATTATGTTTAATAATAAACGTAACCCAAAACAAGTAATCATCTGCATTTTTTAATTTTTCATTAAATATATCAGCTGATGAAATTGCAGATCTTCTTAATACTACGCTGGATGTTCCGATATAATTTACTTGCAACAAGGCATGCAATGCGGTATCGGTATTCAGCCTCACCCATCCCCCTACAGAAGGGATGCCTTTGATAGCGCGCCAAAATGTTTCATACGACTCAAGAAAGTTTTCATTAATAGTTCCGTTCTCTTCATCTATTGATGAGAAATTAGTAAATAGAAAATCTACATCAGGTTCACTATCTAATACTGCTATGGAATCGCCTAGCTTATCGGGTAGCATTACATCATCTGCATCAAATATAAAAATGTATTCACCCAAAGAATATCTAATGCCGCTGTTTCTCGGAGAGGCTGGGCCTCCACTATTATTTTGCCAATAGTACTTTATGCGAGAATCAGAGTAACTTTTTATAATATTAGCTGTATTGTCTGTAGATCCATCATCAATAAGAATACATTCAAAGTCAGAAAACTTTTGATTTAAAACTGAATTCAACGTCTGCTCTATATATTTTTCTGCATTAAATACAGAAATCACTATACTAGCTCTTGGCATGCTTACTCACCTTAATTGCATTTGAAATCTTAATGAAATAACTTCTCTATGGCTTATGACGACTTATTTTGTTACAGCGCGCATCCTGCGTTGTATAATATTTTTAATTAAGAGGATGTCCTCTTTAGAACAAAGGATCACACAAACAACTAGTTGCGCAAAAATAACAAGGGGAGCGGATAGAATTATTTGCAGAAAATTTAAACTCTTCAATTCGGGCAAAAAATGAGATGCAAAATAACTTAGTACTACTGAGATGCTGGAAAATAATATTATTCTTAGCACTAAACTCACCCATCCCAAATTGATATATTTTGCCGCAAACAAAGGCATTATGATTAGGCGGCCTATCAAATTGGGGATGGTAATAGCGTAAGCCGCACCCAATATGCCAAGAATAGGGATTAGCCACCAACACAAAAGCGCGCAAGCTAGAGTCTCTACTATAGATATCCATGAAGCAATATGATGTCTATTTAGCGTCATAAGCAAGCTGTTTAGTGGGCTGGCAAAATAAACCGAAAATCTGCCTATGGCTAAAATCATTAAGCTCGCAAATGCGTTCTGGGCAGATATTGAACCTTTCATCCAAACATCTATAAAACTAATACCTAACAAATAAAAGCCTACTAAAATTAAAGAGCCTAAGGCTATGTCTAACTTTATAAACATACGCACGCTTTTTTCTAATTTTTCAGTTTCGCCCTTCGCATAATATTCCGTAAAAATAGGCCCAGTGATGCCGGTTGCTTGAGTAAGAAACTGAAGCGCATATTCCACCAGTCTAACCGCCACATAATAAATAGTAAGCGCGCTATTACCTACATAGAATGCAATAAACCAAATATCCATTTTATCGCGCAACATTGCATTCATGTCGGTCACAAAAACCCATTTACTAAAATGAAATACGTCTTTAAAAGTAGACAGGTCTATCGCTGAGCGTTTAAATTCCAGCTCTTTAAAAATACTGGTGGTAAATTTTATGAAAATTGCAGTGCTAACTAGCCCTGTACACAGAGTAATGAGCGCCATGGCAACCAACCCATAGCCATTTTTAATAAAGTAGTAAATTAGTAAGGCATCAATAATACTTTTACCCAGCTTAACCAAAGCTATGAAATCATAGCGCATGTATGCGCTGATAATTCCCGGGAATGCCTTTGCAGGAAACTCTAATGCTAGAGATAAACCCGTAATGATAAGGATGGTTTGCGCGAGAGATAAATTCTTTGCATTATCCATTAAGCCTGCAGCACCAAAGTGTGCGGCCAGTATCGATGCAAGTAAAACAACAACACCCAAGAGTGAATAGATGACTAACGCGGTATTAATGATTTTATTGGCAGCTTGAGGATTATTTTGATGAATATATTTAGATACATAACGGGTAACTGCTTGGTTAAAACCTAAATCCAGAAGGTAATAAGTTCCCACCACACTACCGATTACAATCCACAAGCCATACAGGTCTTGGCCGAGTGTTGCAATTAAGAAAGGCATCATTATTATGCCAATCGCAATGCTTATAAGGGTTTGTAAAACTCGAAAACTCGAACCTCTTACAATTAAGGATAATTTTGAACTCACTAGACTGGCCTTCTATTTAAATAACCTTGCAGACTACGCAAAGCTTTAAGGTAACTTCTTTCAATTGCATGACTGGAAATAAGTTGGGTTCGAGTTGCTATTCGTTTTTTATAATCGCTATTTTTCCCAGTACCTGCCATAAAATCATAAACTTGTTGATTGACTATTGCTTGCTCTATGGCATAACCCATGTGTAACGCACCCAATGCTATTTTAGGGTATTTATTTTCTTGATACCCAGACTGGAAGTTGTAGCGGGTTGACTGCCAAGTCACATCGAAGATTATGGATACTGCTTCTCCATTAATATGCATTGACTGCAAAATAAAATTACCGCCCTGCACTATTAACCGTTCACAGAAAATTTTCATAAATTTCTGTGAATCTGGCGAGTAACAAGGACGCCCCCAACGTTTACAATGAAAAAAATTTAATAAAGCAAATGCTTTATCAAAACCCTCAATAGGGTAGTTTTGAAAGTGAACCTCTCCCTGCATAGCCAGATTTTTTCGACGATTAAAATAGGCCAACCTTGTATTACTGCCTAATTGTGCCAAATAATCCTCAAAACACTGGGCCTGCGCAGCGTACGCAGGTTCAATGTTTTGCTGACACAACCTCAGCACTGGCTGGGTTACCAACCCAAGAATATTTTGCTCCGCTTCCGAGTGCTGCAATATGTCTGGCAAGTAAAATTGCTGCCACGCCAAACCGCTAATCGCGCCATATAATTCTTTTACACCACCAGTGAGGCTCACCAATGCAGACAAATCATTGTATTCCGCACGCGGAGTAGATACTGAAGCGCAGCCAATGCCTGCAAGGCAGAGAGTTTTGACAGGTATAATTCTTTTGAGCCAAGCCTGGGTAATATACACATGCTCGAGGGGATGAGCCCTACCACCCAAATCGATTAATTGTATTTTTGGATCCTTTCCCCAAGTATCTATCCATGCCTGCACCCAAGCCTCGGTTCGAAACACACTACTGCTGTATTGAGTACCGCATTGGATGAGGTTTTGCTCCATAAATTTTATTTTTTACGGGCTTGTTCAAGATGCATTTTAATATCTTTGTTATCTGGCGCTATCGACGTTGCGCGCTCTAGAACAACTATTCCATCTTTAACATTGCCGCTCTCAACTAAAATCCAACCAAAGGTATCTAAAACTTCAGCTGAACTGGGCGCGAGCTGGGCAGCGCGCTTTGCCAATTCAAGCGCGCGCGCGTCTTTTCTTTCGTAATACATCCACGCTAAATTATTGAGTGCTATAGGTGAGCTTGGTGCGATTTCCACCGTTTTTTCATACCACTTTAATGCTTCATCCGCTTTATTGTTATTCTGCGCAGTGACTGCTTGCATTAAGGCTGCACGATAGCTCGTGGGTAGTTTTTTACTCCAATCGTTCAAGAAGCTTTCAACCTGATCTTTTTGTGCAGTTTTTTGATAATGCTGGAGCATTGCCTCTGCAACCATTTCTGATGGCTGAGTAGCCCAGGATTTACGATAAAGATCCAAGCCTTCTTCATTTTTCGCTTCTGCAAAACGGATAACGCCTTGAAGAAATAAACGAGAATGTTCATTTTCTTTAGTTTGTACAAATTGATCTAATAATTTTTGTGCTTCAGGTATATTTTTTTGTGCAATTTCAAGTTGAATAACGCTCGCCAAATAAGATACGTTGTCAGGATAAAGATTAAGCGCTTTCAGCATGTAAATTTTTGCATCTGTACTCTTATTTTCATCATGCAACCAAATACCATAATTTTGATATAAGTTGGCAGCTAATTGTTTTACATCCTGCGTTTTTGCACTGCGCTCTAAGGCTCGATCAATATATTTGATAGCTTCTGGCATTTGCTTTTGATCTTGTAATATTTGAGCAAGAACCGCTGATGGCTGCCATTTATCTGACTTTGCTTCTATTTGTGTTAGAAAAACTATGGCTTCCGGTGTACGTTTTAATTCACGCACAAGTTGATACCATTTTGCATAAACGGGAATTTGCGTGGCGTCTTCCGCCAAGAGCGTTTGCCAAGTGCTAATGGCTTTCTGTGGCTGATTTTGTTGTTGATAAAGCTCCGCTAAACCAGTGTAAGCTAATATTTTTTCTGGGTTATCTTTAGTTGAAAGCGCCTTTTCAAACATAGCCTGTGCGCCGTCATAGTCTTTTTGTACCAACTTAAACCATCCATCAATAAATGAACCGCGTGGGTTAGCAGGGTAGTCTTTTTTGAACGTTGCAATTTCCTGCTTAAGCTCTTCATTTTTGCCCGCTTGCATTAATGCTTTGATGTAGGCTTCCTGAACCACAAAATCGAGCGGTACAGTACGATAAGCCGTTCTTAGCTGCGCGATGCCTTGCTCTGAATTTTTCATTGCGTAATGACGTTTTGCCAAAGCCAAACGTAACCGATGTTTTTCAGGGTTAATCGCTAAACTTTTCTCCAACGCCTTTTGGCCTTCATCACTTGTAGGCGAAAGATCAAGTAACGCAAGTCCATAAGTAGCTAAAATATCAGCATTGTTTGGCTGCGCAGCAACGGCTTTTTTCAACATACTAATTGCATCGTCCATTTTTTTAGCACGAAACTTCGCAATAGCGGCTGTTTGGATGAGAGTTGAAGATGCTGTTTCTGCATCAATATATTTATCGAAAATCTCGATAGCTTGACCATCTTGACCGCGCTGAAATTGCACAAGACCAAGTAACATTGCACTATTTTTATCTTGAGGGTATTGACCTCTAATTTCTTCTAAAATAACTTCCGCTTCCGCAAACTTACCTTGCCTGTAAAGTTCCATTGCGTCACTAAACTTTTGTTGCGCCGCTTTCCCCTCAGGGTTCGCATCTGCAAGTATTTTCTGATAACGGTAAGCTTCACTAGTCCTGCCTTGCAGTATTAAAGCCTCTGTAAGTTGAGATAGGGCTATGCGTCTATCGACTATCATGACATCTGTATTTGGCAACAACGCAATTGCCTTTGTAAAAAAATCTTCAGCCTTACCATGCTGATTACCCTGTAAAGCGAAATTCCCTAAAAGAATATAATTTTTTGCAGTAAGCATTTTACTCTGAGCTAATAATTCTAATTTTTCACCAGCGTCTTCTTTGCGTCCTTGAGAAGCGAGGTATTCAGCTTCAATAATAAGCAAATCATTATTTGTATTCGGTAATGTTTTAAGTATATTAATAGCCGCTTCATAACCCGCCTTATCGCCCAAATGGATGTAGCTTTGCGCCAAAATCATTTGTTTGCGAACAGCTTGCTCAGGATTATTACGATCATCCACAACGTAATCATTTAATATGTTAACCGCCGAGCGAAACTTATTATTATTAATGTAGCTTTCTGCCAACTCTAAGCCAACACTAGGCATTTTTTGATTTACAGATTCAAGTAATTTTTGCGATGCGTCAAAGGAACCCACTTGATTGTAGACTTTGGCCAAAACAATATAGCCAGCGGAATTTTCTGGATCTTTCTCAATAGCATTTCTTGCCTCAAGTATTGCCGCATGAAATTGGCCTTGGCTTTGATAGGTATTCGCCGAATTTGTGTGCCGCAGAGCTGCTTCCTTATCTACTTTTTTTTCTGATTCGCAAGACACTAATACGATGCTACTGAATAGCAAAAGCATGCTCATAATTTTTAACGGCATAATCAACCGCAATATTTTTAACTTACTATAGGATTTCATTATGTCCATGCTCCCCTGGCGATACTACTATTGCCTTGTTTGTAATTAAAACTGGTAGGAAATTTTGAGCCCGGTCAAATTTTCTGTATAAGATTGAGCAGCCATAGCAGACTTACGCTTCTCTTGTTCTATATATACGTTAAGATCTAACCCTTTCAAGATTTTATACTCAACTGCTAGCATGACATCATCGCGATTAAAGCCGGATCGCACTCCTTCAGCTGCAAACTCTCGCTTGCCATGATCCGCTTTTATTGCAATCGATAGCGATCTACTGAGGTTGTACCGAAAGTGCGCTCCGACGGTGGTCTCGTTACCATCTTCGTTAAGCTCTTGGTAGTCTTGTTGCATTGCGCTGGCACGCAAACCAAAGCTGCAACGCTCGCACAGAGCTGTTGTAGTCCATCCAACATTTGCACTACGCAAGTTAATTAAATCCAATCCGACACCTTTTGATGTCATACCGGCACCCTCTCCCAGATTAAATCTTGACTGATTCGCGCCGCCCAACGATGTATCTGTTATAGATTGTGATATGGAAAGAGAAAAACTATGCTCACCTGACTTGTAGGTAGAATCTATTGCATAACTCGGCGCCGAAAAATCATCATTAGATGATTCAGTTTCAGCGGTGTTATAGCCTGCCTGAAGCTGATAGGAAAGATTTTTGAGTGTAACTTGATATTGCACATTTGCGGCTTGCAATTGGTAGTTCGCGTGGGGCGCATATTCGAACTCGGCATCCGTATGTTGGGCGAATACTTGTAAGGTATCGGTTTTACTTAGGTTGCGCACCCACGCTAAACGTACACCTTTTTGTTGTAATTTTTTTTCTGCATCTTCCTTATAAGAAACATTCGTATAGCTGCCCATGATCATCAAAGAGTCAGCTTCACTTAAACGCGTTTTTGCTGTAGGTGAAACCGTAAAAACCTCTTGGGTATCTCTATTATTTGTGAGATCAATGGCATCAGGCGCGTTAAGCATTGATTCGCGACTATGTATTAGAGAGAGGCCTAAAGGCTGATATTCATTTCCAAGTGTTAACGCCGCACTCCCATATACGCTCGTCAGATCAGGTTGGGAATTATGCTCAAATACTTCTTTTTCGAGGCTGTAACGGGCAGAGAACTGACTCCATTCGTTCTCGTAGTAAGAGCCCAAATCTGCACGATAGATATCTTGATTTTCTGACATTTTTAGCTCATCCAATGAGCTTCTTAACGCATTATCCGATTTGCGATGATCGACAGACACTTTGGCATTAAAGAAATCGTCTTTTGCTTCTTGCGCAACCACATTAGCTGCAGGCAATAACATGAAAGAACAGACGAGCAGTTGCGGGGTTGATTTCATTAGCGCTGTCCTCCTTTATCGGTTAACTAAATGGGCTATTAGTGGTTGAATACCAAGCCTACAAATTTTTCTTTGCCTACTGCATCAATGCCCGCCAAAACTTCATCGGTAACTGCTTTACCAAAGGGGACAACCAAAACAGCGTGATCGCAATATTGAGCCAAGATTCGGGCTTCTGTTGATTGTTGAATTGCCGGAGCATCCAACACAATAAAGCGATCTGGATAGCGATTTCTTATTTCCTGAACCAATACTTCCATTCTTTTTGAGTTAAAGAATTCTGCTGCTGATTCGCTTGAACCACCTGATGGAATAACTCTTAAACGCTCTACACCACTGGGATAAATAATGCGTTTTAATTGAATTGAAAAATCGGTTAAATAATGGGTTAAACCTAATTCCACAGGCGTGACTATGAAGCGATCTGCGGCCGATGAATACGGGTTACAATCCACATAAAGTGCTGTTTTTTGTTGATCCAACGCAAAGGTGGCGGCCAAATTAAACCCTACAAAACTTGAACCGCCTTCGTTACTTACCGAGGCGACTAGCACTACTATGTTGTCTGACTTACTTTTCTGAAGCAATTTGATTCTAATTTCACGGAATGCATTCAACAAATCACGCTGGCGCATGCCGGTAAAAATAACTTTTTTCTCGTATAGCTCATCTTGAGTCCATAGAGCCGGCAGCGCCATATTTTTTATTTGCTCGCGCTTGCGATGTTCTTGCACTGCTGCTTTTACAGGGTTATCCGTATTTTCGGTTAAACCATCATCAATACTTTCTATCAGCTGCCTAAGATTCTGCTCTTTATTTTGTTCTTTGTTGTTATCCATTTCTCTCACCTCAACCATGTACAACTTGCCAATATCCGGCAAGTATTACGTAAAGAATCATACCTATCCCGGCGATAGCAAAAATTGAAATCATATCTTTCTTCAATAATCGTTCGCCCAAAGGAGAGTTGTAGTGTGGGATAACGCCTAGCATTTCAATTTCTGGCGGCAATTGTTTTTGTAATGCACGTGCAGAACGCAAATGCGGATCTAACATAACGTAAGCAACCACTAATAAGATGGGAAGCAGCATGCCCAAAAGCGGCCCAGCAATAACGAACACCAGAAATGATAATCCGGTCGGTTTTAAAGGGAAAACTGCAGGCTCCTGAATTCGATAACTAATGCCTTGCCCTTCCTGATCCAGCGTCATAGAAATGCGTGCATTTTCTTTCCGCGCCAAAAGATCGTTATAAACCTTTTGAGTAACTTGATAGTCGCGCGTCAATTCTGAAAATTCAGCTTGATTTGAAGCGACACGCTCAGCGCGCCCTCTCTCTTGACCTTGCAAACCCACTAAAGACTCCATGCGGCGGCGCTGTGCCCTAAGATCTACTTCTGCTACAGAAAGCTGTTTGCGCAGCTCTTCATATAAAGGATTCAAAGACTTTTCTGAGCCGCCAAATACTTCACCAGATGCTTTTCTTTTTTCAATGACGGCATCTAGTTCGGCGATTTGCGCACGGATGTTAACTATATCGGGATAGCCTTCCTGATATGTTGAAAGCAACCGCTCAAGCTGTTCAGTTAAGCCTTGACGGCGCAATTTAATTTCATCAACCTGACCTTTTGCTTGCTGGTATTGGCCTTCGCTACCCAATTGTTGCTGCAGCGTATTTACACGAGCCTGCGACTCTTCAATGGTAATTTTTAAGGCTTCTATTTCTGAACGGAGCTGATTGATGCGAGCACCTACAGATTCGCTGCTGCCATCGAGATTTTTCGAATTAAAATCTTTTATTTTTCCTTCAGCCAGTTCTAATTGATGCTTGTAGGTTTGCACTTGTGCATCGATAAAATTATACGCACCTTGGCTTTCTTCATTTTTTCGTCTTTGAGTGTCACGAATAAAAACATTAACGAATGCATTGAGAGTTTCAAACGAAACATCTGGATCTGCTGCGCTATAGCCAAGTTTGAAGTAGTTATTTTTTTCGGGTTTAATTTCCAGACCAGCGCGAATATTTTTTATTATTTTGTCCTGTTGTGCTGGAGGAGTGTCTTTAGTGATAAGTTTTAATTCTTTACCAACCGCCTCCATGATTGCGCGCGTGTAAATAACTTCTCTTGCCTGTTCTGAACGATCAATTTTGGTGACTTCTGCCTGACCTTTCATAAGTGGCTCAATAATGTTGGTCACATCAACCACTAACATTGCACTTGTTGAATAAGTCTTTGGCAAAGTTGCACCAATCAGAAGCACAGCAAAACTGACGCCAACAAACAGACCAACCACCCAAAAGCGGAACTTAATAAGTTCCGCTTTGAGTGCCCATACTAAATCTCTTAAATAAACCTTATCCATGAAAAATCTCTAGTTTAAAAGGAACGTTCTGGAACAGTAACAATGTCTGAAGGCTGGAGTGGATAGTTAGTTTCAACTTTTCCATTCTGAATTAAATCGCCCAAATAAATGGGATACACTTTTGTCTCACCATTTACCTTACGATACAACTTGGCTTTATTAGCAGACGCGAATTCATTTGGCCCACCCGCCAATAACACTAAATCTAATACTGTCATGCCATCGCGATAAGGTATTGATTGTGGGCTACCTACAGCTCCTGTAATTCGCACTCTGCGTTGGAAATCTGAACTGCTTGGGTTTGAAACAATAACGGTCACCTGCGGATTGCGTACATAATTTTCGAGCCCTGCAACGATATTGCTCGATAACTGTGTAGCCGTCAGATTCGCCGCCATGATATCGCCAATTAATGGCAATGAAATTTTTCCATCTGGACGAACGGGTACACCGGTGGATAATTCCGGGTTACGCCAAACGCTGATCTGCAACGCATCACCTACACCAATACGATATTCCTCAGTAACGCCACGATCTGAAATAGGTGGAGCAGTGACTTTTTTAGAGGTGGTACAGGCTGATAATACGCACGCCGCAAACACCAAACCTAACCATACGATTTTTTTCATTGATATTTCTCCGTGACCCATCTGAATTAGTGAACACCCTTGCCCAACAAGATGATTTCAACCGTCTGAATCATAATTAACATGTCCATCAGAAAGCTGTGATTTTTGGTGTAATAGAGATCGTACTGCAATTTATTTTTAGCGTCTTCCACTGAAGCGCCGTAGGGATACTTGAGTTGCGCCCATCCCATCAAACCAGGCTTTACTTTGTGGCGCGTATCATAAAAAGGTATTTGTTGAGAAAGCTCCGTCACAAACTCCGGGCGCTCTGGGCGAGGCCCCACAAAGCTCATACTTCCTGCTAATACGTTATACAGCTGGGGGAGCTCATCCAAACGAGTGTTGCGAATGAACGCACCCACCTTGGTAACCCGCGCATCATTTTTTTGAGCCCATACCGCGCCATTTTTTTCTGCATCTTGACGCATGCTGCGAAACTTGTAGATGCGGAAGTGACGACCGTTTAAACCCACTCTAACTTGATGATATAGAACCGCACCCGGGCTTTCCAATTTAACGGCTATAGCCGTGAGCAACATAAATGGCCAGAGTACGATAAAAAATGCCGAGGCTAGAATGAGATCAAAAATTCGCTTCGCCATTAAACGGCGCTTGGAGTATTTAAAGCCGTCAGAATAGAGCATCCAACTGGGCTGCAGCAAGGTAATATCTATTTTACCCAGCTCTCTCTCGCAAAAACTTAGGGCGTCGCAGGAGGATACGCCAGCCAATTTACAATCCAGGAAGTCATTAAGAGGAAAGGCTGATTCACCCTGTACGCGTCTGCGCTCATCCGGGGATACAACGATTTCAGAGATCTGCGAGCGTTTTACAAAATCCAGCCAGTCACTGGGTAATGGCAATACGGTGCGCTCATCCACCTGAAGGGTTTCATTTGCATTGGGTATACAACCCACCACATCTACACCCAATACATCTATTTCAGGCGCAAGATCCTCTAACAATTTTTTGGCTCGGCTGCCAGCTCCGTAAATCACCACGCGTCGCTTTAGTTTGGCTGTATCCACCGCTGTCATAAACACAATACGCGCGAGAATCACCATCAAACTGCTTAATATGACTGCCCAGAAAATAAAACTTTTAGGGAAGAAGTCTTGCGGCAACAATAATTCCAGCAAGTAAAGGCTGAGACTACCCAGAAAGAAGAAACTGACGACGGTGCGCAATACCATGCTGCGAAACCCTTCGCGAACCATGGCCAAATAAACGCCCATGGAAAGCGTGCAACAACTCAGCACTAAAGCAAATACGATTAAAGGCGGCCAATCAACATCTGTTATTACGAGCCGCGCTTCAGGCGACCCTGTAAAACTAATCGTCAGCCAAGCAGAAAGCATGAGCAGCATAGCTTCTGCAATACCTAAAAATAGATATGGAAGGTGCACATAGTGCTTATTAAGACGAATATACGACAAAACCGGATCCTTCACGCAACGCTAGCGGGTAAATGGCAGCCAATATGAGTTGGCTCAAAGGCGGGCATTATAGCGAGTTTTATGACAAATATTCGACCTTAGATGACGTTATTCTGTCAGTCCGTCGTTAGAAATCGCATTTTTTACCGCTCACAGCAATTTTCCAGCATTTTTCTGTAAAATTGATATACCGTTTGTGATAACTTGTCGCACCTTCTGGATACCATTGAGTGCTAAGGAATCAACCTATGTTCGCCAGCAATCCCACCCTCTGTATTATCGGTTTAGGCTACGTTGGCCTTCCTCTTGCCGTTGAATTTGGCAAAAAAATTAACACTGTCGGTTTCGATATCAATCAATCACGTGTAGATGCGTTGGGCAAAGGTATTGACCATACGCTTGAGCTAAATGCTGAAGAGTTAGCGGAAGCGAAACAGCTGCGCTACACCACGAGCGAAGCCGACATAAAGAATGCTGACGTTTACATCATCACCGTTCCTACGCCTATTAATGACAGCAAACAACCTGACCTAACGCCTCTGGAAAAAGCCTCTGCTCTGCTTGGACGAGTTATCAGTAAAAATGCCATAGTGGTATTTGAATCCACTGTTTACCCTGGCTGCACCGAAGAAGTTTGCGTTCCTATTATCGAAAAAATCTCTGGCCTCACCTTTAATAAAGACTTCTATGCAGGCTATAGCCCGGAACGTATCAATCCGGGCGACAAGCAACATCGCGTTCACAACATTATCAAAATCACCTCAGGTTCAACGCCAGATGTTGCTGAATATGTGGATCAGCTTTATCGCAAAATCGTTGTAGTAGGCACTCACAAAGCCAGCAGCATTAAAGTGGCAGAAGCGGCCAAAGTTATCGAAAACACGCAGCGCGATATCAACATCGCCCTGATTAACGAATTGGCACTGATTTTTAAGCGCCTCGATATAGATACCCTGGAAGTATTGGAAGCCGCGGGCACCAAATGGAATTTCCTGCCGTTCCGCCCTGGTTTGGTAGGCGGCCACTGTATTAGCGTTGACCCTTACTACCTCACCCATAAAGCTCAACAGGTTGGATATAACCCTGAGGTGATTCTTGCAGGCCGTCGCATTAATGACGGCATGGGCACGTTTATCGCTGATTCCGTTGTGAAAATGATGACCCAACGCAAAGCCCATGTTGTAGATTCCAACATCCTTATTATGGGGTTAACGTTTAAGGAGAATTGTCCAGACCTGCGCAATACTCGCGTTATCGACATTATTAATGATTTGCGCAGCTACAACGCCAACGTCCATGTTTTTGACCCCTGGGCAGATAAAGCCGAAGCTCAACACGAATACGGATTGGATCTTATCGATGCTCCGCAAGCAGGCGCCTATGACGCCGTGATTCTCTGTGTTGGCCACGACAAGTTCCGCACACTGGGTGTTGACGCGATTCGCGCTTTCGGTAAACCCAATCACGTTCTCTTCGACGTTAAACATATATTGCCCAAAGACGTGGTTGATGCCCGTCTGTAATTTTTAAGGATTTGTCATGAAAGTTTTAGTAACAGGTACAGCAGGATTTATTGGATCTACCTTGGCCAAACGCCTTTTAGCGCGAGGCGATGAGGTAGTCGGCATCGATAACCTCAACGATTATTACGATGTGCAAATCAAAAAAGACCGCTTGGCTCACCTAACGCCAAACAGCGCCTTTACCGATATCCGTTGTAACCTTGAAGACAAAACCGCGATTGATAACGTTTTTAAAACTCACAAACCAGACCGCGTAGTAAACCTTGCCGCGCAAGCAGGCGTGCGCTACTCACTGGAAAACCCACAAGCTTATATTGATGCAAATATCACCGGCTTTTTGAATATCCTGGAAGGCTGTCGCCACTTTGGCACTGACAATTTGGTGTATGCCTCCAGCAGTTCGGTGTATGGCGCAACAACCTGCATGCCATTTTCGGTGCACAATAATGTTGATCATCCAGTCAGCCTCTATGCCGCCAGCAAAAAAGCCAATGAATTAATGGCGCATACTTACAGCCATTTATTCAACATTCCTACCACTGGGCTGCGCTTCTTTACCGTTTACGGCCCTTGGGGTCGCCCCGATATGGCCCTGTTTATTTTTACCAAAAAGATTTTGGCGGGCGAGCCGATTGATGTCTTTAACTACGGCAACCATCGTCGCGATTTCACCTATATCGACGATATCGTTGAAGGCGTAGTTCGCACCTTGGATCACGTTGCGCCAAGCAACCCCAACTGGAGCGGTGATAAGCCAGATCCCGCTACATCCAAGGCACCCTATCGCATTTACAACATTGGCTCTAACAACCCTACCGAGTTGTTACGCTACATTGAAATTTTAGAAAATTGTTTAGGCAAGAAGGCCATCAAAAACCTCTTGCCATTGCAAGCAGGTGACGTGCCCGACACCTTTGCCGATGTTGATGCTTTGATTGAAGATGTTGACTACAAGCCTTCAACGCCGATTGAAGTGGGTGTAGAGAATTTCGTGAAATGGTATCGCGACTATTACAAAATTTAGAAAAATCGCTGCAAAGTTTAAGGTTTACGAACGATCTAAAACGGCATCCTCGGATGCCGTTTTATTCTCAGCCATAACCCAAGAGTAAATCCATGACCAACTCAATAACTCATGCAATGACTGTTGACGTAGAAGACTACTTTCACGTTGCAGCCTTTAATAAGGTGATAGACCCCACTAGCTGGGATACATGGCCATGCCGCGTAGAAGCCAACACGCAGAAGCTATTACAGTTGTTTGATGATAAAAATATCAAGATCACTTTTTTTATTTTGGGCTGGGTGGCAGAACGCTATCCCGAATTGGTAAAAACCATTCGTGCACAAGGCCATGAGATCGCTTCACATGGTTATAGCCATCAACTGATTTACAAACAAGACAAAGACGTTTTTCGTGCAGAAACCGCAAAATCGAAACAGATTTTGGAAGATCTAGGCCAAGCGCCCGTTATCGGTTACCGTGCAGCGAGCTACTCTATTACGCGCAAATCTTTATGGGCTTTAGATATTTTGGCAGAACTAGGGTTCACATGGGACTCCAGCATTTTCCCCACCCGTCACGACAACTATGGAATTCCCGGCAGCCCTGAGGAACCCTATAAAATTATCACCACCAACGGCAGCACGCTTACCGAATTCCCGCTCACTACGGCCAAAGTTTTTGGCCAATCTGTACCGGCAGCCGGTGGCGGTTATTTCCGTCAATATCCTTACGCACTTTCGCGCTGGCTGTTTGAACGCGCGAGCCTCAACCAAACCAAACCGCAGATTTTTTATTTGCACCCTTGGGAAATTGACCCAGACCAACCACGCGTACCTAATGCAAGCTGGTTTAGTAATTTCCGTCACTACACCAATCTCAAGCGTTGCTTACCGCGCTTGGAAAACATGATTGATGATTTTAAGTTTGGTACCATCAGCCAAAGCCTCGGTTCCGTTTCGGTGCCAAAAACTATTAGATTAAATGAACTGCTTGAAGATATTAATCCCTAATCCACAGTGGACGCGTTTCGACTATACCAGTAGAATCGCGCCTCGCTTGTTCCAGCACCCATAGCTCAGTTGGATAGAGTAGCGGCTTCCGAAGCCGTTGGTCGCAGGTTCGACTCCTGCTGGGTGCACCAATTTCATATTTCACCCATCAAGAAAATTGTTGCTTAAGCTTTAATGTCAGCCACAAACCAATAATACAGAAAACTGCAAAAATCCATCCCGACAATGCACCCGCCATAATGCCGGATAACAAGGTGCCCACGGTGCAACCCAGTGCCGTCATACTCGCCCAACCCATCAATACACCGCCGATAAAATTGCGCACTATTTTTTGTGGCGATGGAATCTCTGGCGAAAATTGACCACTGAATAGCGCGGCCGCGAATGCAGCAAATACTAAACCCAATACAAATACGCCATTTACTGAAAGCAGTGTTTCTTTTACGGCTGTTGCGCAGCCAGAAAAACTATCTAAACCTTCCAAGCGGATGGGCACAAGCTCAGCCCAACCACCCGAGGTCCGCGCAATACTGCCCAGCTCAGCAGTAACGCCTAATGGCGCAATGCGAAAATAAGCGATAGTGGCAAGAAAACCTATGAGTATGCCGCCGATATACGTTGGCCAGCGATTAACGAATAGTGCGGTGAAAAAAGATGTTGGCGAATGTTGATTGATATTTTGGCGATGATATTTCATCAACAAAGTAGCAATTACGCCAAGCAACCCAAGCTGCAATAACAACGCGCCGCCATAACCCAAATAGTGTGGTAACCAAATTACCGGCGCATCTTGAATAAATCGCAAATAGAGCGTGTTCCAACTTTGAAAGCCTGCAACAAACCCGACTAACACGCCTATTAATGCAAACACAGAAGCAAATGCACCTTCGCCAATGCGATATAGATGGGCGCTAATGCAAGAGCCGGAAAGGCTCATGCCTATACCGAATATCAACGCAGCCAATGCGAGCACCCACGATACTGGGCCTATGTGCGCATCCGGCGGCAATCGGCCCTCTGCGGCCACAGGTAAGATTGCACCATAAATAGCGGTGTAGCCGATTACGCCTACGGCTAGCGCTGAAATTAATCCTAACAATCCAAGGCTATTGCGCTGCTCGATAAAATCCCGAGTGATGCAAAAAAAACAAAATTTAGAACGCTGCAATAAAAAACCAAATAGCGCCCCAAACACAAGCGACAGCGATAATTCGCGCTCGTATTGATGGGCTAATTGCATGCTCCCAAGAACGAGTGCGAGAGCAATCAATAATGCGATGCTGCGTTGCAACAAGACTGTGGAAAACCAAGAGCGCATAAAATTCTTCTTAAATAAAAAGCTCCCCAGAGGGGAGCCGTGTTGACGAACATTCGATTAAATCATAATGCGTTGCTTATTTTCCGCCCCACACTGTACCCGCAGGATTACTAACGGGCACACCAACTGAGTTGCCGTATTCAGTCCATGAGCCATCGTAATTTTTTACGTCGTAGCCCAAAATTTTCTTGAGCGCAAACCAAGTATGACTAGAGCGTTCGCCAATTCTGCAATAAGTAATAATTGGCTTGGTACCATCAATACCCACTGCGCCATAAATTTTGCGCAACTCATCCGCCGATTTAAAAGATCCATCGGCAGCAACTGCTTGGCCCCAAGGTACATTCACTGCTCCGGGAACATGACCTGCACGAATCGATAATTCCTGTACGCCAGCTGGCGCAAACACTTTACCGCTGTATTCATCTGCCGAGCGAATATCCACTAATTTGGTAGTGGCATTTTCTTGTTTGGCGACGCTAACAACATCAGGCAAATAAGCACGCAACGCAGGGTTAGCTTCAGCAACAACGATATTGCCGGGTTTAACATTCGCAGGCTTAACGGACAATGGGCGATTTTCGCTTTCCCATTTTTTGCGACCACCATCAAGCAGTTTAACGTTGGTTACACCGTAGACATCGAACACCCACGCGCCCCACGCGGCAAACCAATTGTTGTTGTCGCCGTAAAGAATCACAGTGGAATCTTTATTCACGCCAGCATTGCGCAGTAATTGTTGAAAATTTTCGCGCGAAGCAATATCGCGTTTTACCGGGTCAACTAAATCCGTATGCCATTTTATGTTGCCCGCATTTGGGATATGCCCACGCTCAAACTGGCCGGGATCAACACTTACTTCGAGGATACGAATATTTTTATTGTTGATGTTTTTTTCCAACCATTCGGTCGTCACCAAATTTTCACTGGCGGCGTGGCTTGCAGTAGCAATCAAGACGAGCAATGCGCCAACTCCGTAACTGATAGTTTTAAACAGCGACATGATTTTTCCTTTTTGTAGTGAATACAGTTAGCAAGCAGAATTTTTCTTACCTTCAATGGCAATGAGATGCCAAGGTGATTGCACAGTAGGCGAATCAATACTAAAAATAAAAGAATCGTTTTTTATATTTATATAACCGAATTTATTTGCCGATTGTTTTTCTATTTTTATGTTTGAGATTGCACAGCTGACGATTGCTTTGTGTTGGATTTTGAACAAAATCGTCATACAGGAGCATCCAAGAAAGACTTGCCAAACTTCCTGCGTGACAATATTTCGCCTGACAGGAAACCAAGGTTATAGACGTATTCCAGACTATAAAATTGCTATACCTCTTATCCCTTAAGGATTCAACCAATTCCATTGACGCCTCATGTTTCATTCTGTAGGATTCAATCCCATAGTGTGAAACACAATAATCATACCCATTTAGCGCGGTTTAGAGATGATAACAAGGCCAAAAATAAAGCAAGTGCGTGCACTCGTTGTAAAAGGCGGTGAAGGTGGTGGCGGTGCCGATTACCACGATCAAGGTGAAGGCCATTGGATTGATAACCACATTGCAACGTCTATGGGGCGCTACCCTGAGTACCGCCAGAGCCGTAAAAGTTTCGGTATTAATGTATTGGGAACTTTGGTGGTTGAAATTGAATGCGATGATGGCACCGTAGGTTTTGCGGTCACTACCGGCGGCGAACCCGCCGCTTATATGGTGGAGAACCACTTCGCCCGTTTTCTTGAAGGCCGCGATCCGTTTGATTACGAAACCATTTGGGATCAAATGTATTTTGCATCGCAGTATTACGGGCGCAAAGGTCTTGTTGTGAATGCTATATCCGGCGTGGATCTCGCGCTGTGGGATTTAATGGGCCGTTTGCGCGGTGAGCCGGTGTATCGCTTATTAGGCGGTGCCGTGCGCAATGAATTGCAATTTTATGCCACAGGCGCACGCCCCGATCTTGCCAAGCAAATGGGCTTTATCGGAGGTAAATTACCGCTCTTGCACGGCCCCATTGAAGGCGACGAAGGCCTGAAGAAAAACGTCGAATTACTAGCCGATATGCGCGCGAAGTGCGGCGATGATTTCTGGTTGATGTACGACTGCTGGATGGCGCTTGATGTTAATTATGCAACTCGCCTAGCCCACGCCTGCGCACCTTATAATTTGAAGTGGATTGAAGAAGCCATTTCGCCCGATGATTACTGGGGCTATCAACAACTTAAAAAACAAGTACCACCCGGCATGCTGGTTACCACCGGCGAACACGAAGCAACGCGCTGGGGTTTCCGCATGTTAATGGAAATGGAATGTTGCGATCTTATTCAACCCGATGTGGGTTGGTGCGGTGGCGTTACCGAGTTACTCAAAATTTCAGCCATGGCTGATGCGCGCGGCATTATGGTGGTTCCACATGGCTCATCTGTTTATAGCTACCACTTCGTTATCACGCGTCACAATTCTCCCTTTGCAGAATTCTTGATGATGGCTCCCAAGGCCGATCATGTTGCGCCTATGTTTCATCCGCAATTATTAGGTGAACCCATTCCCATTAATGGACGCATGAATGTTTCTGCACTAGACAAGCCAGGCTTTGGCGTGGAATTGAATCCAGACGTCAAACTTTATCGTCCTTATGTACGTTGATTTTTTTTATTGAATACCTTTCTTTATTGGATTTACAAAACCCTATGAAATTTTGTCGGTTTGGCCCCAAGGGCTCAGAAAAAACAGGTGTGATTGATTCCGAAGGACGCCTGCGTGATTTAAGTTCGGTGATCCCAAATTTTAATGCAGATCAAATACGCATTTCCAAACTCGCGCGTTTGCGCTCATTGGATATTGATAACCTTCCCATAGTCGGTGGCGAACAGCGCTTGGGCGTACCCGTGGCGGGCATCGGCAAAATTATCGCAGTGGGTTTGAACTACGCTGACCACGCTGCGGAATCCAATTTACCGGTGCCAGTAGAGCCTATATTTTTTACCAAAGCGATTACGTCATTAAATGGCCCCAACGATGATGTGATGAAACCGCGCGATGCCACCAAAATGGATTGGGAAGTTGAACTGGGAATTTTCATCGGCAAAACCTGCCGATACGTTGAAGAAGCGGATGCACTCGCGCACGTTGCCGGCTACACATTGGTAAACGATATTTCTGAACGCGGTTTTCAAAAAGAGCGCGGCACGCAATGGGTGAAGGGCAAAAGCTGCGATACGTTTTGCCCGGTTGGCCCTTATTTGGTCACGCCCGATGAAGTTGGCGATGTGCAAGCGCTGGATATGTTTTTGAATGTAAACGGGCAGCGCATGCAAACTGGCAACACTAAAACCATGATTTTTAATGTGGCGCAATGCATCAGTTATATTTCACGTTTTATCACATTACAACCGGGTGATTTAGTCATTACAGGCACACCGCCCGGCGTTGGTGAAGGCAAAAAACCCAATGCAATTTATTTAAACGAAGGCGATGTTATACATCTCGGCGTTTCAAAATTAGGTGAGCAGCAACAAACCGTTATTGCTTTCAGCCTCGCACATCAGGACATCATCGAATGATATTTTCAAATCGCTTTAAAGATCGCACCGCCATTATTACTGGTGGCGCATCTGGCCTTGGCAAAGCTGTTGCCGCAAGAATTTTTGCAGAAGGCGGCTCTGTAGTCTTGTGGGATGTGAATGCAAATTTATTAGAAGTTGCAGCACAGGAAACCGGTGCAAAAGGTGTAGTTGCAGTTGATGTTTCCAATTCAAACGACGTTACTGAAGCAGTAACAAAATCGATTGCGCTATTAGGCAAAATCGACATTCTAATTAATGCGGCTGGCATCACTGGCGCAACTCAACCAGTGTGGGAGTTTCCGATAGATTCCTGGTTGCGCGTAATGGATATTAACTTAAACGGATTGTTTTATTGTTGCCGCAGTGTAGTTCCACACATGCTTACCAACAACTATGGTCGCGTTGTAAATATTGCTTCCGTTGCGGGCAAAGAAGGCAACCCGAATGCTAGCGCTTATTCCGCATCCAAAGCTGGTGTGATTGGTTTAACCAAATCGCTCGGCAAAGAACTGGCCGCTAAAAATGTAATCGTCAATGCATTAACACCCGCAACGTTTGACAGCCCTATTTTAGATCAACTGCCGCAATCACAAGTTGATTACATGCGCTCGAAAATTCCCATGGGCAGATTAGGGCTTATTGATGAATCGGTAGCCATGGTGTGTTTTATGGCATCCGAAGAATGTTCATTTACCACAGCTTCCGTCTTTGATACTTCAGGCGGAAGAACAACGTACTAATCATAAATTCGTAAAAAGAATAACAATAATAAGAGGGGTGTTATGAAAATTGCGCGTGTTGTTGATGCACATGTTCATCTCTGGGAACTGAATCATATTCGCTACCCTTGGCTAACACCTCCATTCAGCGATGATGGCCCCAACGGTAGCGTTAAAACGATTGCCACACCTTATTTGTTAGAAAATTACCTAACAGATGCGCAAGATATTTCCATTCAAAAAATCGTACACATAGAAGCAGGCGCTCACGCGGAAGATGCGCTTAAAGAGACACAATGGCTGCAAACCATGGCAGATACAGCAGGTTTTCCGCAGGCAATTGTCGCGCACGCACCACTCAATAACAAAAATGTAGAAGCCTTACTGGAAGAACAAGACCAATATAAAAATCTACGGGGTATACGCCAAATTATTAACTGGCACCCCAACCCTAATCTTACGTACACCGCAAAAAATTTATTAGACGACCCTGCTTTTCAGCGTGGTTACCAATTATTAAATACCTTTGGTTTATCGTTTGATTTACAAATTTACCCAAACCAAATGCGCCAAGCTTATGAGCTTTCCAAAGCGAATCCGCATGTGCCCGTTATTATTAATCATATGGGTATGCCGGTAGATCGCAACAAAGAAGAATGGCAACAAGGCATGGCACTCTTGAGTAGCCTGCCGCATGCATTCGTAAAAATTTCTGGCTTTGGTTTTATTGACCGAAAATGGAGTCATGGCGACATGAGCGATTTGATATTGCAAACCATTGATAAATTTGGAACAGATCGCGTTATGTTCGCCAGTGACTTTCCAACAGACAAGCTATTCAATTCATTTGGACAAGCCTTCACCACTTACGCACAGGTTGCGCTTGCATTTAGTGAAGCTGAAAGAGAAGCGCTCTTCGCTGCAAATGCGGAGCGAATTTACAGAATTTAAAATCATCCGCTCCCATCCTCCCCCACAAAGAGAGGTTAAGCGGGCGTTACAATAATCTAAAAATAACGAGGCACTACAATGACACCCAATCCACTGGTCGGCGTTTTATTTCATTGGTTAGGCGGGCTAGCCTCTGCAAGCTTTTACGTTCCCTACAAACGCATTAGAGGTTGGTCTTGGGAAATCTTTTGGCTAACTGGCGGCTTTTTTTCCTGGGTGATTGCACCTTGGTTATTTGCAAGCGTACAAACCAACGATTTGTTGTCTGTGTTAGCCAATACGCCCACTAATATTTTGTTGTGGTGTTATTTTTGGGGGGCTATGTGGGGCATGGGCGGTTTGGCATTTGGATTAACCATGCGTTATTTAGGCTTGTCTTTAGGAATGGCGGTCGCATTGGGGTTAACAACCATTATAGGCACCATGGGGCCGCCGATTTTTCACGGCACAGTTGCGACACTGGGCGCAACCACTAGTGGAAAAATTATTTTTGCGGGCATTGCGGTAGTCTTGGTAGGCATAGTTGTTATTGCGATGGCGGGCAATGCTAAAGAAAAACAATTGGCAGCAGGCGGCCAAGCCACAGATCGCGGTGAATTTAATTTAAAGAAAGGCATACTGCTTGCCATTTTTTCGGGTGTTATGTCTTCCTGTTTTGCATTTGGGCTCGATGCGGGCGAATCAATTCGCGAAGCGTCTTTGTTAGCGGGTACATCTGCCTCATGGAAAGGCTTACCCGTTCTATGCGTCATTCTTGCGGGCGGCTTTACGACTAATTTAATTTGGTGCTCCTATTTAATTTGGAACAATAAATCTGCGCAGCAATTTTTTAAACCATTAATTACGCAACAATCATTGCGTATTAATTATTTTTTCGCCGCGCTGGGCGGTACGCTTTGGTATTTCCAATTTTTCTTCTACACCTTAGGTGAGAGCCATATGGGTAAGTTTGGATTTTCCAGCTGGACCTTGCACATGGCATCCATCATTATTTTTTCCACGCTCTGGGGCTTCGCACTGTCTGAATGGAAAGGCACTACAGTGAAAACCAAACTGCTGGTATGGGCTGGCATTTTAATTCTTGTGCTGGCTACGGTACTCATTGGCTGGGGAAATTCTCAAGCCGTTTAATCCGCATACATTAATTCGTATACATTAAGATGTTAAGAGCTACTGAATTATAGGAAACCAATATCATGCGTATAACACTCATGAAAAAACTATTGCTTGCATCCGCTATTTCTTTCGCCTGCTTTACTAGTGCAGCGCCTTGGGTTTCAGATTTAGGTAATGGCAACTATAAAAACCCTGTTCTGTTTGCAGACTATTCTGACCCAGACATCATTAAAGTGGGCGATGACTTTTATTTAGTGGCATCCAGCTTTAATGCCATGCCCGGCATTCCTGTGCTGCACTCAAAAGATTTAATTAATTGGAAAATTGTTAGCCATATCTACGATCGCTTGCCTTTTGAAAAACATGATCGCCAAGCTCATGGTTTGGGATCTTGGGCACCCTCAATTAATTATCACAACGGTATGTTCTATGTTTATTTTTGCACGCCAGATTTGGGCTTGTTTGTAGCCGCCGCAAAAAAACCTACCGGCCCTTGGTCATTCAAACACTTGGCAGATGTTGAGTTATGGGAAGATCCCGATGTACTTTGGGATGACGATGGCCAAGCTTATTTAGTCCGCGGGAAAGTTCGCGCCGACATTCTCTACTTGCATAAATTAAGTGCCGATGGAAAAACCTTATTAGATGATGGCCAGGTTATTTTCAAAGATTTAAAAACCCAACCCGTTATTGAAGGGCCAAAATTTCTAAAGCGAAATGGCTACTATTATATTTTTGCCCCCGCAGGCGGTGTAGCAACCGGATGGCAGGCCGTGCTTCGTTCCAAATCTATTTATGGGCCTTACGAATCCAAAGTTGTTTTGCAACAAGGGGCTACCCAAATTAATGGTCCGCATCAGGGCGGCATGGTTGAATTAGATTCGGGCGAATGGTGGTTTATGCATTTTCAAGATCGCGGTGTCTATGGCCGCATTGCGCATTTACAGCCCATGACATGGGTAGACGATTGGCCAGTTATTGGTGATGACACGAATCAGGATGGCATTGGTGAGCCTGTGCCGGAATGGAAAAAACCTAACGTAGGAAAAACATTCCCTATAAGCACACCGCAAACCAGCGACGAATTTAATACAAAAAATTTAGGCTTTCAGTGGCAATGGCACGCCAACCCAAGAACAGAATGGTATTCACTCAATCGCGCTAACAAAAATCATTTGCGCCTTTATAGCGTGCAAAATTTAACGCAAGCAGGAAACTTACGTTTTGTTCCCAACTTGTTACTGCAAAAATTTTCAGCGCCAGCATTTACCGCAACAACCAAAGTCAGCTTTCACCCCGGTGGTAAAAAAGATAAAGCAGGTTTAGTGGTGATGGGTAAAACTTGGACTTATCTTGCTTTTTATAAAACCGAAACTGAAACCCGTTTAGGTTTATTTAATGGTACCTATGAACAGTATGACGATGTCACTAAAGAGATCAGCTCTATTGCATGGCCGGCAACCGCTAACAATGAATATGCAGCGACTTTAAAAGTGGATGTCCGCGAGGGCGGCCTAAGCCAATTTTCTTACAGTGCAGATGGCACAACCTTTACAGAAATAGGCGAACCTTTTCAGGCAACTGCAGGCGTTTGGATTGGTGCAAAAGTGGGCTTGTTCAGCTTGAACTCCAGCATTGAAAAGAGTTCAGGTTTTATGGATGTGGATTGGTTCAGGATGGATTAGCTTCATGTGGGAATCATCATCCCATAGGGATCGAGTGTCTTTAAAATTTTGAAGTCACTGGATTCCCACGGGATGACGAGCAGAGCGCTTAAGTAACTTTTTAAAAACCTTCTGTACGAATATTCCACGCTGCGTTTTTAGGAAAGCCCATGTACTCGCCGGTTTGCGGATTTTTTTCTAACATAATGGCAACCGCCGTTAACAAGGAAGCATTAGCCGGTAGATACACCGCAAGATCTGCCCCCACTTGTGGGCAATGGCCATTAGCAAGGTAGTGATTATTTTTGCTATTCATTAATAACAATTGCACAGCCAATTCTGGGCGTTCCAAACGCGCAGCCGTCATCGCCAACATGGGGTAATCCCACCCCCAAATTTTAGTATCAAACGCCCAGTGTTTTATCACTGTATCCAGAGTGTTGTTCATAATTGTTTTATCAATATGCGCATCATTAAAAAATGCTGTGGGCGCGAGCATACTGGGGTGATCCTCGCGGCTTTCAGCATTATCAAAAGTGTCTGGAATAGATTCTATTGCTACATATTTTCCATCCTTTACTGGCAGAGCTGATAACAGTTTTAATTGCTGTTGCCACTGCTCATTAATTGGTAAGCCTTGACGAACACGCCATTGTTGCGCGGTTTCTAAACCGTAACGCCAATAAGCCAATTCATAACTTGGGTTGCGGCTTTGCGTAGGCGTGTAAATTTCTTGCGCAATCCAAATGGGTGAATCTAATACATAGCGATTGTTCTTTTTATCCCACACCAACATAGATGACATAGCGCGCGCAGTTTCTTCCACTACTGCGCCATATTTCTCCAGCACTTTTTTATCGCGTGTTTTTTCAAAAAGCATTTCTGATAAATGGATAGCATGGGGTTGGTTCCAAATAATTAAGGAGTTGCCACCTGGGCTTTCGCGACCATCTGGCCCCACCATTTTTGGCCAGCGCGCACCGTCTAAACCACGGCTGGCAGCAATAGAACGTGCGGCAGCTAAATTATTAACATACCAATCGAGAATTGGGTGTGCGGATTCGCTGCGATTCCACAGAATCCAATGCGAATAACTCAACCACGCCATTTCGGTGTGGAACTTTCCGTACCATGAACTGGCTGTTAAACCGGTTTCTTGCGTGGGAATATCGGCGCGCGCTTGAACCGCTAATAAATATTGTGAAAGTAAAATGCGGCGTTGCAATTCGCGGGCGCGAGCATCGGTACTGCGGCTAAGATCTACAAATGCGCCAGATTGCCAATAGTTTGGCCAATATTGCTGCGCGGACTGCAACGCGTCTTGAAACTTTAGAGAGCTCACTTTTTGCGTTTCTGCTTCAAAATATTCGACGGTAAATTCAAATGGCGCAGCGTTTTTGGTTGATGGCACAAGTTCAAATGAGTGGGTTGAATTTTGTTTTACAGTCGCCTTACCCTGCCAATGAATGGCCATGGTAAACACTTCATCATCCACTTTTCGCTCTAGCAGAAGTGATTGTTTGGTTTGACTACGAATTGACGTTTTGTGCTCTTGATCGTTTGACCAATCTATATTGGGCGTATTCTTAACAGCAAAATCGTAACCGCGCGGAAAACGAAATTGCACCGATAAGCGCTGTGCTTTAGTGAGAGACGAATTAATGCGAAAACCAATAGCATCGCGATTGGCGTGAGCTGCGCTTTCAACTGAAACGTTTTTTTCATCCAACAGGTAGCGACTGCTTAATTTTCCGTTCCATAAATCCAGCTTTTGTTCTACCTTGGTTATTTTCTTTACGTCTATTTGTTTTCCATCAAGTAATAAACTTATTCGCCCCAATGGTAGATCGTGTGGATTTTGTCGCAGCCATTCTGCGGCTGGAGTATTGGTACGAGTAGGAAATTTAACCTTGCGGTTGTAGGCGGTATATTCTTCGGCAACGTCTGCCAAGTTATAGGCCTTCTCCGTTTTATAGGCCTTGTCCGCTTTAGTGTGCCACGCCCAACGCGCTTTCGTTTCTAAAGGGAAACCTGCAGCGTAATATTCATCGCCAAAACTTTGTAAGCCGGTGACATCGGCCGTGAACGCAAACTTGCCATTGCCAAGAGTAAAAGGGCTGCGCATATCAATAGTGTTTAATTGCGGAGAAAACGCCGTGACTAATGCGCGGCGATCTATAGCTTCAGCAACAGCTGGAATGCTCAGCATCAACGCAGTAGCCAGCGTAAGAAAAGCCCAAACGTACTGCAGCTGCGTGTTACCTAGACATAATGTGTGATGATTTTTATTAGCCATTCGCTATTACCTATTAAATTATTCGTGTGACGAATTACATTAAATACAAGCCACACTGAGTACGAGCCACATTGAATACAAATTACATGGAAAGTGCAGCGCCAAAGTGCGCCAGTTTGAAATGATTAACAAGCTGATAGTGTAAAAAAGGCAACCCGCCCCGTACAGAGTGGGTTGCCAATGGGGCCTAACAAAGAGCAATACGTGTGACTAAAAGATTAAAACCTAGTATTGAAATCAAAAGTTAAAACTTAGCGTTAATACCTACAAAATATTCCTGACCCAGCGAATCATAGGTTGCAGGATAGGTGTTAGAGCGAATCTGCGCGCTACCAACAACTGGTGGATCATTGTCGAGCACATTATTCACGCCGCCGTACAACTGAATGTTCTCCATCACATCGGCGGTGAAGGAAATATCGAGATAATGTTGTGCAGGCAATTTTGGATACACCAAGGTGCTTAGCGCTGGCGGTGTAACGCCTGCACGTTGTGGCAACACATAGGTATCAATCGTGACCTCACTCATGTAGCGATGACGCAAGCTCAGTGAGTAACCTTCTAACGCCCAAGTTACACGTGTAGTGCCGCGATATTCAGGAACAGGTTCGCCACACGTCGCCCCGTATGAGCCCACGCAACGGTTCATCACATTCGGGAATGCTTGTACGGGTGTGAGCGCAAAATCATTGGTGCGAGTCCAATCGGTGCTCACATCAATTTTGCTGTTGGTGAGATCAAAGCTGTAACGAATCGCCAAATCTAAACCAGAGGTTTCCAATTTGCCGGTGTTGGCTTGGCGAATTTGCACGGCGTTGCTGTCAGTGATTGCGCCGGAATTTGCATCGCGGCTGATCGCTTTACAAAATTCGCTGTCGGCATTTTTAAGCACGTTATAGCAAAGGTTAAGCGTGTTGTTTAAACCACCACCGAGCGTTGCAATTGCGCCATCCAAATCAATGCTGAAATAATCCAGGCTCATACGCAAATTGGGCAAGGCTGACGGGCTAAACACTACGCCCACGGTTTGCGTATCTGAAACTTCTTCACCAACATTGGGATTGCCACCAAAGTCTGCCGGAATAATGGTGTTAGGTTGTACCCCTGCGGTAAAGACTTGCGAAGCCGGTACGCCAGTGGCTTCACACACGCTGCGAACATCGGCAGTTTGTTGCGATGCCGGTTGTTTACTAGAACATGGATCAGTTGCCGTCTCAACAGAACGGCGCAAACCGCCAAACAATTCCGCCATATTAGGTGCACGAATGGCGCGCTGGAACTGACCACGAAACGCCAAGCTGTCATTGACTTGCCACTCCAAGCCACCCAAATAGGTTGAAGCACTACCAATGCCAGACAAGCTGTAATCTGAGTAACGGAAGGCAGCGTTAGCGGTTAGGTTTTTGATGGCAGTAACATCTTTAACCAAAGGCAAACGCAACTCAGTGAAGACTTCTCTCACACTCAAGCTACCGCCGGTTGGCAAGCCAGCATTGAAACCCACTACATCGCCAGAGGATAAATAGGTATCCGGTGAATATTCTGCGCTGGTGCTGCGCCATTCAGTGCCAAGTGCGAAACCAGCTGCACCCGCCGGCAGTTGGAACAACTCACCGGAAACGCTGGCAGCAAAGACTTCCATACTGGCTTCAGTGGTATTTTGTGCGCTGATTCGGATGGCATCGGCACAACCGGAATCCACATTCAAACCAAACACATTACACGTAGGTTTGGCGCTGCCATTAGCCAACAAAGCTGCTTGCAACTTACTGCGGGAAAGCGCGTTGAAAAGATCTTCCGTCGTCTCGGTTTTTGCGTAGGTGTAGTAAACATCGTAATTAAGGTCGCTGAGGAAATTGGTAGAAACGCTGCCTATATCGCCCCTTACGCCGATTGCACCACGGTATACATCGCGAACAGTTTCTGAGCGACGCTTACCTACTTCGGTATAGCGTTTGCCCAAAGTCACCATCGCCAAGCCATCGCCCGCCACAGTTGTATAAGAGCTAGCGCCGCTGGTGACTTTAGTACTGCCCGTTTCACGCAAATCCAACTGATGCAATACTTCCTGCATGCTTGCAGACAAATAGGGGTTATTGACATCCAACAAGGTATTGGTGCCCACGTTACTGGGCGCAAGTTGAGCATCAACCTGGTTGTTGCTGTAATGAAGCTCCATGTAGCCAGTCGCTTTATCGCTAAAGTCGTAGTGGCTGAAAATATTAACCATGGTCCGCTCTTGCGGAATGATTAAGTAGTTATCTGGCCCCAGATTAAAACGATCTTGCGGGTCTAGAGCTACGCGCGCAGCTTTACCGTCATTGTCGAAGGTGACGCCAAAAGCGCCAAAACCTGACAAACCAGCCGCCGCGTAAGCAGCATTCAATGCAGGATTAGATTGCGCGGAACCCGGTAACGGAATACCGGAAATACGCGATGCCGGAATATCGCCGCTACCGCCACGAATAAAGCCGAGTTCGCCACCTGCCGCCACGCAATTTGAAAGCGATGCATTAAAAGTGTCGCCAGCGCTGTGATCGCTACCGCTGCCTTTTACAACGCAGCCATCGGAAAGCGAATCGAACGCAAAATCACCGCGCTCACCGCGGGTAATTCCGCCGCGAGTCAACCTGTTAACCGAGATCACTGCATTGCCGCGGCCTTCGTCAAAGTTGGTGCCTGCGGTTACATCAAAACTGTAGTTGCCCGTGTTGGTTGGGCTGTCTGCACCGTATTGGGCGTTCAACTCAACGCCTTCAAAATCATCGCGCATAATGAAGTTCACTACGCCGGTAATAGCATCTGAACCATACACCGCCGACGAACCGCCGGTCACAACCTCGGTACGCTCAATTAACGCGGAGGGAATAGTATTTAAATCGGTAACTTGTTCTGGCCCATGAATGGCAAAGCGGCGACCATTTACCAGTACCAAATTTCGGGTAGCGCCAAAACCGCGCAGATTGAGATCTGCCGTGCCGCCGGGAACCGTATTGGCAGAGGCGCCACCGTTGGTGGATGCCACAAATTGCGGCGACTTGCTCAGTTGCTCTTCAATATTGATCTTGCCGGATAACTTGATGTCTTCCGCACTCATCACGGAGACGGGGGTGGACGCATCAAAACCATCGCGTTTAATACGCGAACCGGTGACGATTACTTCATCAACCTTCGCACCAGCATCACTATTTGATTGTGCATATAACACCGGGCTCATAAGCGATGCACACAACATGCTTAAGCCTCCTACATAGCTAAAGCCTGTGCGATAGCTAAAACCGGCGCGAGTTGAACTAGAACGATTCTTTTTCATAGCCTCTTTTCCATTAGTGAGTTTAATTATTGTTGCTTCAGGTTTACTCAACCTGAGGGCGATGGCCTAGCAATCTTTCGGGTCAATCAATTGCAATAAAACAACAGATGATGCGGCGCAAACTGAACTTGGCGATCTGTTAATTGGCTTTTGCAAAGAGAACTCGCACTTGCCCAATTTTTGCTCTTATAGTCATCTCGTTAGCACGCTAAACTAAATGCCCTAACGTGATTACTGAGCAATTACTTAAAAATAGTGTTTCACACTATGGGATTAAATCCTACAGAATGAAACAAAAAGCGTCAATGGGCTAATTTAAACTAATTTTTAACCTTTTTTTGATTGACACATGCGTCACAAATCCACAATATGAAACTAAATCCCTCAAGGTGAAACAAATGCAAGAAGTAGAAACCAATAACGATGCAGGCGATGAAGGCCGTGGAAAAGGGCTTTCGGGAGCACAAACGCTTATTCGAGGATTGGAAATTTTATCGGTAGTGGCTAATGGCACAGGAAATTTACAAGACATCGCGAATGCCTTAGGCCTATCGCGCTCAACTGCGCATCGGCTTGCGAATGCCATGGTTGAACAGCGCTTTTTAAATTTCACACCGCGTATTGGTTATAGCCTTGGCGCAAAACTGATCGAGCTGGGGCATAAAGCATCGCAGCAAATGAGCTTGCCCAGAGTCGCCTATGAGCATATTGCGCAGCTCGCCATGGCAACTGGCGATACGGTGCATTTGGGCGTATTGGAAAACGACAGCGCGCTCTATCTGGATAAAATTCCTGGATCGCGCCGAATTGAAATCAGCTCGCGTATTGGTGAACGTCAGCCGTTGAGCTCAACCGGTTTGGGCAAGGCGCTTTTGCTCGATCACACCAAAACGCAGCTTGAAGCAATTTATAACCAGGAGCAGAGCCAATATCACACCAATATGGAAAGCTGGTTGGAACGCATGGATGTTTATAGCCGCCAAGGCTGTGCGTTTGATCTGGAAGAAAATGAAGATCGCATTCGCTGTGTTGCAGCGCCTATTCGGAATGCTGGCGATAAAATTATTGGCTCAATCAGCGTTGCATCGGCCGCTCAGTACATGGATGACAATCGCATGAATGAATTGCGAGACAGCGTTATAGCCACAGCCAATGCGATTTCCGCCGAATACGGCTGGCGCGATAAATCAGCAGAAAAATAAGTCATAGCGCTAAATAATAAGGTAGGCATCAAATGTTATTGCAAGGCAAACGAGTTCTTATTACGGGTGCCACACGCGGAATTGGCCGCGCGACTGCCCTGAACTGCGCAGCTCACGGCGCAGATATTGGCATTAACGGCTTCCAAGACCCAGAAGCCGCAGCCGGCTTGCTTACTGAAATAGAAAACCTAGGCCGCCGTGCATTTTTCTTTGAAGGCGACGTTGCGAACCCACAAGCTGCGATAGGTTTTATTGATGAGGCGGTAGAGCATTTTGGTGGCGTGGATGTATTTGTCTCCAACGCGGGCATCTGCCCGTTCCACAGTTTTTTGGATATGCCGGTAGATGTTTTACGCCGAACTACCGAAGTAAATTTTTTAGGCGCTTACACCATGTGCCAAGCCGCCGCTCAACAAATGGTGCGTCAAGGTAAAAATGAACACGGTTGTGGCGGCGCAATTATCGCTATCAGCTCCATTTCCGCACTCGTGGGTGGAGAGCTACAAACCCATTACACCCCAACTAAAGCCGGTGTTCATTCGCTTATGCAATCCACTGCTATTGCGCTCGGCAAATATGGTATTCGCTGCAATTCGGTGATGCCGGGCACCATTCAAACCGATATTAATAAAGACGATTTAAGCAATCCCGAAAAGCGCGCCTACATGGAAAAACGCATACCCCTTGGGCGCTTAGGTGTGCCTGATGATATCGCCAAAGTCGTGGTGTTTTTAGCGTCTGATCTTGCGGGCTACGTTACCGGTGCCTCCGTCTTGGCAGACGGCGGAATGTTTGTGAATTTGCAATAAAGATTCCACTTTGAAAGTAGCAATTCCCCTCTTTGAAAAAAGGGAGTCGTCATCCTCGCGCAGCGGGGATGACGACGAATAAATAAAATAAATTTTTAGAACTTTTAAGAGATTGCTACAAAATGATTCTCGCCAACATCGACGACTACCGAACGCTTGCACGCAAACGTCTTCCGCATTTTTTATTTGAGTACATCGATGGCGGCGCATTCAGCGAAACCACATTGCGCAACAACAGCACAGATTTACAAACCATCGCCCTGCGCCAACGTGTGCTGCGCGATGTTTCTTCAGTCTCAACGGCAACCACCTTATTCGGCAAAAACTATGCAATGCCGCTGGGCTTATCGCCCGTGGGAATTGCCGGCTTAAATGCACGTCGCGGTGAAGTGCAAGCCGCGCAAGCTGCCGAAGAAGCTGGCGTACCTTTTTGTCTTTCAACAGTGTCTGCTTGTTCAATCGATGAAGTTCGCGCCGGTGTAAAAAATCCATTTTGGTTTCAACTTTACATGATTAAAGACCGTGGCTTTTTACGCGAAATTTTAGCGCGCGCAAAAGCCGCAGGCACAGATACTTTATTATTCACAGTGGATATGCCCGTACCCGCAACACGCTATCGCGATATGCGTTCAGGGTTATCGTCTGGTTCAATGTTCCAACGCAAAATAACCCGCGCACGCCAAGTGCTGATGCGCCCACAGTGGGCGTGGGATGTTGGTTTGCTAGGCCGACCACACACACTGGGCAACATTGCACCAGTGCTAGGTAATAACGCAGGCATCGATGAATTTTGGAGTTGGCTCGCCAACAATTTTGATCCAACAGTAACCTGGGCTGATATAGATCGCATTCGAACCGAATGGGATGGAAATTTTGTGATTAAAGGTATTCTTGATCCCGAAGATGCAAAACAAGCAGCAACGCTAGGCGCCGATGGAATTATTGTTTCCAATCATGGCGGCCGACAATTAGACGGTGCGCTATCCGCCATTCGCGCCTTGCCCAAAATTGCAGATGCAGTCGGTGATGATCTCAGTATTATTATGGACAGCGGAATTCGCAGCGGGCTCGATGTAGTGCGTGCACTCGCGCTAGGCGCAAACTTTGTGATGATTGGCAGACCTTGGGTTTACGCGCTTGCAGCGCGACAAAAAAAAGGCGTGCGTGAAGTCTTGGATATTTTTAAAAATGAAATGCGTGTCGCTATGGCTTTATCTGGCTGCACCTCAATTGAAAACATAAGAAACGATGGAATTGTTCAACTCGATGAATAGCAAAATGCAACAACACCCTACTCATTGCAATTTGAATAACAACGAATAACCGAGGTAAATATGATCACCCAAAAAACTCTCTTTAATGTGTTTCGCATCCCGATATTTATATTTTTTGGCAGTGCCCTTTTCGCTACAGCCAGTGAAAAAACCTCGCAAGATAAAGCCACGCTAACAAGCGACGCTCAAAAAGTATCGCTCGCGGTTCGTGATCACCGTATTACGTTAGATGTCTTTAGCAAAAACAAAAAAATTATCGCGCTAAACAATATCCATTTTAATGAAACTGCAGCGCTGAAATGGACCCTTGCTAGTGCATCGGAAAATTCCATTTCCGTTGTCGGTGAGTTTCCTGCATCGGTGGATTTCTACACCCCCGTCACTAACACTGAACGCCGCCTTGTTACGCTAATCATCAGCAAAGTAAATGGCGGCTTCAGAATTAATGCGGAGCCAACTTGGGGCAGAACAACTGCATTAAGTTTTAATTATTTGGGCGACCATTTTTTTGGTTTATCCGAACCTTTACAACCTAATAACCAACTCTCACCAGACCTTACTGGCAGTAGCATCACCGTAGATATCAATAGCGAAGATGCTTATATTCACGAAAACTATGCAACTGCTTATTCCGCGTTTTATATGAGCAGCTTCGGCTATGGCGCATTCTTTGATAGCTTTGCTCGCGGCCGTTATGATCTTGCCATCAATGGCCAAAATCGTATTACGCATGACACCGGAAAACTGGATTGGTATGTATTCCCCGGCAACGACGGCGTGGAAATTCAGCGCGCATATTTTTCGTTAGTCGGCACACCAAAAACGGTTCCTGCCTGGGGTTTAGGCCCTATGGGTTGGCGCGATCAAAACAATGGCGGCGCAGCCGAAATTGTTGATGATGTAAAAAAAATGCGCGAGCTGAAAATACCTTTTACATCATGGTTTGTTGATCGCCCTTATAGCGACGGCGCGCACGCGTGGTCTCAAATGAATTTCAGCGCGCTCTTCGCAAACCCTTCACAGTGGATCAATCAACTGCGTGCTCAGGAAGGTATAGAATTTATGACCTGGACGGCAACAGCCACTTTTGGTGATACCACTGTTGGCAAACATTTGCAGGGGAAATTTTCTTACCTTGATTTAACCGATCCCAAAACCGTACAAACCTTTCAAAAATCTCTAACAGATAAGCAACTCGTATTCGGCGTGAAAGGCCATAAAATGGATCGCGCCGATGAAGCGTTTCCTGTGAGCGAAGATTGGGCGGACGCGAGTGTGCCTATTCCAGAGCGTCGCAACAAATATTCATATCTCATGGCAAAAGTGCACGACGAAGCCCTACGCAAACAATGGGGCGACGACCAAATGACATTTGCACGCTCAGCTTATCAGCGCAGCCAACCTTACCTTAGCGCAATTTGGGGCGGCGACCCGCGCACTAGCTGGGAAGGATTGCAAAGTAACTTTGCCAACGCCATGCGTTCTTCCTTTATAGGTTTCCCCGTGTGGGGCACAGATGTAGGCGGCTACCAAGGCGATGGCTACATCCCAGAAAACCTTTATATTCGCTGGATGCAAGCTGGGAGTATGAGTGGCCTATTTGAAATCAAATTAGATGGTGCAGGTGGTGCCGGCAAAGATCGTATGCCTTGGCGCTACGATGAAAAATTCCAAACCATTTTCCGCAATATTTGTGATGAACGCATGCAGTTTGTGCCGTATCTTTATTCGCTCGCCAGCACGAGCGCTAATACAGGCGCCTTAATGCAACCCATGGCTTACAAACATTTGTTCGATAAGAATACTTACAGCATTGCGGATCAATTCTATTTAGGCGATGCACTTTTGGTAGCCCCCGTTTTACACGAAGGCGAAAAACGCAGCCTCTATTTACCGGCTGGAAATTGGGTAGACTTTAATAACACTGCACTGCGCTACAAAGGTGGGAAAACAATTGAAGTGAATGCACCTCTGGATAATATTCCACGCTTTATTGCCGAAAACTCCATTTTTGTTCAAGGCAATATTTACAAAGGCAGTGATCGCCACTGGAATTCGCAAGCACCGAGCTTAACAATTACCGCCAACCCATCTAACACTAAAGGCAGCACCGAATTTACCTATGTGGATATGCTCGACAAAAACCAGCACAAAAAAATCACCCTGCAACGCGACAAAAAGAATATTGCATTGCATATTCCCGCGCTTAGCTCTGCGGGTGAGTTGCGTGTTTTGCTGACGCAATCGCCCAAAGCTGTAACAGTTAATGATAAGCCAGCAGCTTCTTGGGTATTTGACGAGAAGACAAAGCAACTTCGCTTGCCGCTTAACATTGCTGAACAAGCGAATGTTTCAATTGGTTTGTGATTAGGAATAACCCCAGTACCAATCGCTCATGATTCAGAAGAGATTTAATCTAGAAGACGGCCTCCAATGTACCGGGGGCCTTTTGAAAAACTTAATCTAACAACAATTTAATTTTACTTAGCAACGCATCTTCATTAATGCCGTGCTCATGTAAGAGATACTCATAGCTTCCGCATCGCTCAGAAAAACGATCCCGTATTCCGAATCGAATAACTTTAGCGCCGTAACTATTCTCGCTGACGACCTCAGCAACCAGGCCGCCAAGGCCGCCATTCACTGAATGTTCTTCTAAAACAATAATTAACTCAGCCGTTTTAGATAGTTCCAATACATGATTCGTATCAAATGGCTTAATTGAAGGAACACTCCACACCGCAAAGTTTCCTAATTTTTTCGCCAAAGCATGCGCTGTCTTTACCATTGACCCAGTCGCTAAAAAAACTACGTTAGTATTTTCGCCTGGGCTTACAGGAACCAGGCTCCCGATAGGGTTGGAGATTGCTTTGTCATGCACTGACCCCACATCTGATTTTCCCATTCTCACATATACGGGAGCTGCAAAATCCAACGCATGATTCATAACATATTCCATTTCCTGTGCATCGCAGGGAGAAAGAATATGTATGTTAGGAATACAACGTAGAACGGCTATATCTTCAACCGACTGGTGGCTGCTACCAAGGCTGCTATACACTACACCTGCGCCATCGCCAATAAAAACTACCGGTAGGTTTTCGTAGCAAACGTCCATTTTTATTTGCTCTAAAACTCTTACAGGTACAAATGCACTTAATCCATAAACAATGGGTTTATAGCCTGCCTTTGCAAGACCTGCAGCTACACCCACCATATTTTGTTCGGCAATACCTGCGTTAATAAATTGGCTTGGCAAATGCTGGCGAAATTCATCAAATAGCGCGTAACCATGATCACCGGTTAATAGAAGAACTTTGGGATCCTTCTGCGCAGCGATTAATATTGATTTTGAAAATGCACTTCTCATGTTGATTATTCCAATTCGGCGATAGCAGAGTTAAAGGTTTCTTCTGTTAGACGGGTGTAATGCCAAATATTTTTATTTTCCATAAACGAAACTCCCTTACCTTTAACAGTGCGAGCAATGATCGCTTTAGGAAGACCGTTTTTATTTGATTTCAAATTATGTAGAGCTTGATCCAAAGCACTCTCGTCATGACCATCAATACTAATAGCTTCAAAGCCGAATGCGATAAATTTCTTTTCAAGGCTTCCCAAGCCCATAACTTCAGATGTTTTGCCCATTGCTTGAAATCCATTTTCATCGACAATAACAATTAAATTATCCAACAACTGATGGCTTGCGAAGAGGAGAGCCTCCCACATAGTGCCTTCATTCATTTCGCCATCGCCCACGACGGCATAACAATATTGATCTTGCTTATTTAATTTTGCTGCGAGCGCCATACCAACACCAACAGAAAGACCATGCCCAAGCGAGCCAGAAGTGACTTCGCAACCTACTACATGCGCATCGGAAAGGCCTTTTAATTTAGAGCCATCTTTAAAATAATTTTCTATGTCATGCCCACTGAGCCAACCTTTTTCATAAAGGCAGGCATATTGCGCCATCACACCGTGCCCCTTACTTAATACCAGATAGTCTCGCTCAAATGATTCAGGGTTATTCTCTGGATAGCGTAAGTGGTTACGATAAAGTACCGCCATGATTTCAATGATCGAAAACGCACAACCAATATGTACCGTCGATCCAGAATATGCCATCCTGAGTACAGTTTTTCTTAATTCATGGGAAGCAAAGTTAGTCATTGGATTGATCCGGGTTTATTTGCGTGTATTTTTTAGTTTCCCAGTCAATAGTTTTATTAAGCGATGATTTCAAATCAGTATAAATTTGAAGGCCTAATTCATTCTTAACCTTATTAACATCGGGAACATAACGTTGAGGTGAAAGTGTCGGCACAGGCGAAGCAATAGCCACTTTATTTTCGCCATAAATAATCTCAGAGACGGTTTCTGCTAAACCTTTAATAGTAATTTCGCTATCTGACCCAACATTGTAAGGCTGACTGGATTGACCATTGATCATTATGGTAAGCAGCCAAATCACCATGTCCGCAGCATACAAAAAAGAACGGTACGGGCTACCATTTCCGTTTACATGTATAGGTTGGTTTCTTAAACCATCTCTTATAAAATTGCCTGCCGCAAAATGAGCATCCAAGGGAAGATAAGGCCCAAGCAATGCAAAACACCGCGCAATTTTAACATCAAGACCATGTTGATCCGAATAATACCGGCACAGCCACTCAGAAATCCTTTTGCCCTGACCATAAGCTGAACCAATCGCCATGGTATCTGGAGCAATATTATAATTTTCGGAAACATGAGTTAATTGCGATGGCTGACTACCATATACAGCGCCCGAGCTTGTTAACAAATAGCACTTAGCTTTACTGCGACGGGCAAATTCTAGCGTTTGTTTAGTTCCATTAACGATATCGTCAAAAACAGCTAAGGGATCAGAATTTGCATTTGCAACATCCGTTGCTGCATGAATAACAACATCATACTCGCCTTCCAAACGTGCAAGATCATTAGTGTTACCTTGAACAAGATGAATAATATTATGTGTCGCCAAGTGTGGCGCTTTAGCAATAAAGTTGTTTGGTTGCCTACTCAAAACCGATATTGAGATTCCCAAACCTAGTTGCTCATTGCTCCAGATAAGCGCTTCAAGGAGCCAACAACCAATAAATCCGGTTCCACCGGTAATAAAAATACGACGACCGCGCAACATATCCCAAACATTCGCTGGGGTTTTTTCAATAATTAATTGCAGATCATCTATAGACACGCCGGGCTGATAAATGCCCGGCTGTATTTGGTTGTTAAATATATTTGACATGGTTAATTAAAAATTTACGCCAAAAAACTCTTCCAGCTTTTCAGCAACATAATCGAAGTGCTCTTCACCTAAAGCGGGATAAATACCTAACCAAAGTGTGTTATTCATAGTGCGATCAGTATTGGTTAAATCACCAACCACTCGGTATTCAATACCTTCAAAATAAGGCTGACGTGTTAAGTTACCGGCGAATAACAAACGTGTACCAATTTTGTTTTGGTCGAGATATTTCACTAAATCAACGCGATTTACACCAGCACTTTCTTTAATAGTGATTGGAAAACCAAACCAGGAAGGTTCGCTGTTGGGAGTTGCTTCAGCAATTTCAATGAAATCAGTAAGATTACTCAAGCGTGTTTTTAATAAGTCATAATTTCTTTTACGGGCATCAATAAATTCTTGCGCCCTTTCTAATTGAGCGAGACCGCACGCGGCTTGCATATCGGTAATTTTTAGATTGTACCCCAAATGTGCATAGACATATTTGTGGTCATAACCTGTGGGGAGACTACCAAATTTTTGCCCAAAGCGATCACCACAGGTATTGTCGCAACCAGGAGCGCAATAGCAATCACGGCCCCAATCTCTAAATGATTCGGCAATCATTTTTAATTGCGGATTATTAGTAAACACTGCTCCGCCTTCACCCATAGTTATATGATGCGCGGGATAAAAACTTAATGTGGCAATATCACCAAAAGTTCCTACCATTTGCCCATCATACTTTGCACCTAATGCATCACAGCAGTCTTCAACCAGCCAGAGATTATATTTGGTACATAGTTCTTTTACTTTTTTCAGATTAAACGGATTACCCAAGGTATGAGCCAACATAATCGCTTTTGTTTTTGGTGTTATCGCAGCTTCAATTAAATCAGTATTAATATTGTGGGTTGCCATATCTACATCGACAAACACCGGAATTGCACCGAACTGTACAATAGGATTAACCGTGGTAGGAAAACCGGCTGCAACACCAATAACTTCATCACCTTTTTTAATGGCGCGATCGCCAAGTTTGGGCGATGTTAATGCACTAAAAGCAACTAAATTTGCTGATGAACCTGAGTTCACCGAAATCAAATATTTAACACCGATAAATTCGGCTAATTTTTTTTCAAATTCAGTATTGAATCGACCAGTAGTAAGCCAGCAATCCAACGAGGCCTCCACCATCAATTGCATTTCACGCGCACCAACCACCTTACCAGAAGGGGGAATAATACTTTCGCCAGCAACAAAAGCCTTAGGCGCTGTCGTTAGTTCTGCAAATTGTTGAACCAGTTTAGATATTTCTAGACGAAGAGTTTCGGGAGTCATTGACTTGCCTTTTGATATTTAAATATGTGAATTATTGAAGGTGATTCATATCGACCATATAGCTTTTGATTTCATCAAGGCTATAAGAATCCATTTTTTCGTTAGCAAGCCACGCACGGTGCCATGAAACGATTTTATGTAAGGTACTTTCAAGCCGCCATGTTGGAGTCCATGACAAATGCATCCGGGCTTTGGAAATATCCAACTTAAGGTATTTGGCCTCATGAGGATGATCACCAGTATCCAATTGCCAACTTGCACCAGCGCCCCAAAAACTCACCATGCGATCAAGTATCCAGGCAACTGGCTCAACATCTTCATCTTTAGGGCCAAAATTCCAGCCTTCAGCGAACTTACCACCGTTCTGCCAAAGTGCTTGCGCGAGAATCAGGTAACCACTTAAGGGTTCAAGTACATGTTGCCATGGCCTTGTTGCCTGAGGATTGCGAATAATAACGGGAGCTTGATTCTCAAAAGCGCGAAGAATATCAGGAATTAACCGGTCCGCCGCCCAATCACCACCACCAATGACATTACCCGCTCTTGCCGATGCGATAGCAGGGCCATCGGGGTTATTGAAAAATGATTTCCGGTAAGCGGACGTAATTAATTCCGCACAGCCTTTACTATTACTGTATGGGTCGTGACCACCCATGGGTTCATTTTCACGGTATCCCCATTCCCATTCGCGATTTTCATAACACTTATCAGTAGTGATATTAACAATTGCCCGAAGATTCGGGCATTGCCGCGCTGCCTCTAGAACGCTGAGAGTGCCCATTACATTCGTAGAGTACGTTTCTATTGGTTCTACATAAGATAATCGCACCAAAGGCTGGGCAGCCATGTGAATCAAAATATCAGGATTGAAATCGCGCATACTTTTGGAGATTTTAGCCGAATCGCGAATATCACCAAGCTCTGAATCTATGTAGCTCCCTAACCGGATTGCATCAAATAAATTGGGCTCAGTCGGCGGTGCCAATGAATACCCTTTTACCTCTGCACCCAAATAGCTTAGCCAGAGAGACAACCAACCACCTTTAAAACCTGTATGGCCCGTTAAAAAAACACGTTTTCCTTTCCAGAAGGCGGTATCTATTGTTGAGTTCAAAACTTACTCCCATGTTTTCCAAGGTGCGGATTTCTCACTCCACAATTCTTCGAGATGCACCTTATCTCTAAGCGTATCCATTGGCTGCCAAAAGCCTTCATGCTTATAGGCCATTAGCTCGCCATCTTCGGCTAGCTTCATTAATGGATATTGCTCCCATACTGTTTGATCAGCTTCAATCAAGTCCAAAACTTTTGGTGACAATACAAAAAAGCCGCCATTGATCATAGCGCCATCGCCCTTAGGCTTTTCTTTAAAGCTATTAACCTGACCATTTTCAATATCAAGTGCACCAAATCTACCAGGAGGAAAAGTAGCAGTCAGAGTCGCCAGCTTGCCGTGGCTTTTATGAAAAGCAATGGTTTCAGATATATTAACGTCACTCACACCATCGCCATAAGTAAAGCAAAAAGCCTCTTCATCTTTTATGTGGTCAGCAACACGTCTTAAGCGCCCGCCAGTCATAGAATTGTCGCCCGTATCAATAAGGGTAACCTTCCATGGTTCGGCTCGTTGATTATGTACATGCATTTGATTTGCAGACATGTCGAATGTCACATCTGACATGTGCAAAAAATAATTCGCAAAATACTCTTTAATAACATAGCCTTTGTAGCCACAACAAATGATGAAATCATTAATGCCATGTGACGAATACATTTTCATAATATGCCAAAGAATAGGTTTACCACCTATCTCAACCATTGGCTTTGGTCGAGTCGTTGTTTCTTCACTTAATCGAGTACCTAGACCACCGGCTAAAATCACAGCTTTCATAGAAGCTCCTTAATATAATTACGCGCTAACAAATGCGTCCGAGAAAAAGCAATTGCGTTTTAGCCCTTGCAGTACAAGAGATGCTGCTGCAGATTCTATCATTTCGGGCGATCCACAGGCATAAATAACAGTGTCAGAAAGATCAACTCCGTCTGAGATTAATACGTTCTGTACATAGCCCTTCTGCCCTTGCCAAGCACTGTCTGTACGGCTAAGCACAGGCTTGAAGATAGGTTTAATCTTGGTAAAATTGGGCCGCCAGTATAAATCATGCTCAAATCTGCCACCCCAATAAACGTAAATATTTTTACCTTCCGCCAACAAAGGATTTTGGTCGAGCTCCTCCAGAATACTTTTTACCGGCGCAATGCCCGTGCCCGTCGCAAGAAAAACAATATTTCGTTCGGGCTTATCGCGAAATGAAAAGGTTCCGTGGGGGCCATCTATACGTAACAAGTCAGATGTTTTCGCATTACCAAACCAATAACTACTCAAAGTGCCTTCCGGCACCTTTTTGATGTGAAGCTCTATTTTTCCACCTTGGACATAACTATTAGCAACGGAATAACTTCTCTTGACCCCGCCCACTCCAATCACATCAATGTACTGTCCCGAGAGGTATCGAAAACTATTATTAGGCGGCAGCCTCAAGATTATTTGAACTATGTCTTCTGCAAGTAAAGCAATTGAATCTATACGACAAGGCAGAGTCATTTTTTTAATTGAAGCCAACTCCCCTAAATCCTCTACGTCTAATTGCATATCTGAATTAGCCGTACGGCAGCAGGTCAAAACAATGCCCGAATTCACTTCATGTTCGAGCAAAGACTCTTCATGTCGAATTACTTTTGTATCTCCTGAAACAACATGCGCCTTGCATACACCACACTTGCCAGTTCGGCAACTATGTTCAAGAACAATGCCAGCCTCACGAGCTGAGTCGAGTAGCGAAAGATTGCTTAAACAAAAAAATTCGCGGCCATTAGATAGGGTGACTTTATTCATCTTAATTAGATTCGATTAATGCGGATACAAGATATAAATAATTAAAAATTGATTCTTTCTTTTTCAATAACAAGCGGACGCTTCTTTGCGTAGGTATGAACCGAGCCAAGATATTCACCAAGAATCCCCACAAAAAATAGCTGCACTGACGAAAAGAAAAAGATACCAATAACAACGGGGGCTAAGCCTAAAGAAAATGAGTTCCAAAATATAAGTTTCAACACAAAATAAATCAGTGCCGCAAGCAAACTCACGATTGAAATTAAGAAACCCGTCATTGTGGCTATTCGGAGCGGCACCAATGAGTGAGAAATAATACCAAGCATGCCAATATCGTACAAAGTAAAGAAATTATTTTTGGTAATCCCTTTAGCGCGAATAGGCTGGTCATAAGGTACTTTATAAATACCTAAACCTATTTCAGCAACCAGCCCTCTAAAATATGGATACGGATCTTCAATTTTACGCAAATGATCCATTACTTCACGATCATACAAACCAAAACCAGTGAAGTTATCAATCAGCTCAATGTTAGATAAGGAGTTCACAGTCTTGTAGTAAAGTTTGCGTATAGAAAACATCAGCGATGACTCTTCACTTGTTTTCTTGGTACCCACAACTGTCTTATAACCTTCTTCCCATTTTTTAAAGAATACGTGCAAAAGATCAGCAGGGTCTTGCATATCCGCAACGAACAACACTACCGCGTCACCTGTAGCTTGCAACAAACCGTGATAAGGTGATTTGATGTGGCCAAAGTTTCTACTATTGAGAATAACCTTTATATGTAGGTCGGCTTTTGCCATATCCCTTAAAATATCTGCAGTTGTGTCCGTCGAGGCATTGTCAATAAATATATGCTCGTACTGATAATCTGGGTATTTTGAAAAAACATTTTTAATTACCCTTGCACATTCCTGCACATTATCTTGCTCGTTATAACAGGGCGTCACTACGCTGATTAATTTCATAAGTTACCTTTTAAACACAAAATACTGAAAATAATTCGGATAAAATAATGAATTCGCTGGCTACTAACACATTACGATTAAATTTAAAAATTAATATAAATTCGAATTGGATATCGATTATTTCTCTGCAACACTATCAACATTTATGAGGGCGTTAGCAAATGCAGGATTTTGATGTTGCGCGTCAAGATCAACAGCCTTTTGAAAAAATTGTTTAGCTTCACTTAACCGACCAAGCTTTTGCAGTTCTACACCAGCCATATACCATGGATAAGGATTCTCAGGTATATTCTTAGCGCTCTCCTGAAAGTATTCGAGAGCAAGCAGCGGTTGCTGATATAGCAAATATGAGTTACCCGCTTGCAGTAGTTTATATCCATCCTGCAGATTTACTAAACGTGGAATTGGTTCAAACTCTACACTAAGCGCAGAAGCCACTTCAGGAAACAAGATAAAATTTTTAAACGAATTCAATAATTCAACGCTATAGCCAAGCTCCTTAGCGTTTATGGCTTTTACTAAACGACCATCATTACCAAACATCCAAACTCGCGAGTAATCTGAGACAACTATATTCTCGGGCGGAATTTCTTTTACTTTTTCGCTTCTTATTACTACATCTTTACTAGGAGCATAACTTACCACATCAAAACTAACGCTCTCAGAGCGCAAATAAGGAGAAAGTGCACCGGGGTTGTGAAAGGGGCTATATGGAAAAGATATTCCGCTTACAAGAATTTTTTCTTTTTGAGAGAGAGATAACTCATTCATCAATATTTTTAATGACAACACCAAATTATGTTGAATTTTTTCTTGGGAAATAAACCATTGATTTGCTGACTTATTATATTTTTTATAATTTACAACCTGATTAGCTACAAGGAAAAATACTACTAAAGAAACAAATGCAATTTTTGCATTTTTCCTCCATTTAGAAAGAATATCAGGCAAAGCTAGAAAAAAAATCGTCGCACAAATAATATATGCACCCGTCCAAGAATACCCATGGTGCCGATGATCAGGCAATAAGGCGTTAGGCAGCAAAGCCGCACAAAAAGCCAATATGCTACCAATAAAAACAAACTCTGCCCTAGATTTTCTATCAGATTGTTTTGAGAAAATCAAAATGCCAATCAGTACAAGTAAGAAAACCATACCTAGGTTGTAACCCAGTTTAATATAGTAAGACCACTCAGACAGAATTGAAATCGGGTTCAAATCAACCTTATACGCAGTACTGCTATTAGTAACAAAAGATGATTTTATGAAAAAATTAAATCCAAATGAAATAGCTAAAGCAATAAGGATTGAAACAAAAGGTGCTATAGAATTTCTTAGTGAGGCTTTGTATTGATATAAGAACCAAATAGCTGAAGCCGCTAAAGCAGCCGCACCAAAAGTTTCCTTTGCTAGAAAAGCCACCACCGACAATATAAAGAACGTACAACTTGCTAACGCAACTGATTTTTTGGCTAGCGCACAATAAGACTGCACTCCAACAATCAGTAAAAAATATGACAACTGGGAAAATGCATCATGCACATAGAATGAATAAAAGTATGGATGAGAAAAAAGAAGAAAAACATAAACAGAAAATGCTATTAAAAACCTTAGCCCAAAATTAATTACTAAAAAATTCTTTATTAAAAATGCCGTAATTACAGCGTTCAACATAGCAAGGAAAACTATAGCTGCTAATGATCCGTGAATACCAAACTTTCCTATGAGAGCAAAGAAAAACATCCCCGTTGGACGAGGCCAAGTTATATAGCTAAAAATACTTACCGGAGAGTTAGCAATAGCGGCTGGAAGATAGAAATCTGAATGAAGTGGCCACAGCGGATCATAGTAACCTGGAAAGACAAACCGTAAAACCAAACCATGTACAATCACTGCAATCACTAAAAGCATGATAAATTGTGACAACCTACTTGATGTAACTAGCAAGTTGTTAATATTTCTAACTTTTAACATATTAAATCTCGTTAGGATGTTGCCTCAACTTTCATGCTTTGGAATACTGGAATATTCATTATTAGCGAAATAATATTTCAGATAATTCTATACTACCAACCAGCTTCTAGAGTAATGAGATAGCTCAATTAGGTGAAACAGTAAAAATACCTATTGGAATATTTTTTTGTGTTTGGGTTTGCAGAAGCAGAAGCTCCTTTTCACCAATTGCACTAAGTTGATCTACTGATATGGCAGCGGTAATTAAACTGTCATCGACTATTGTGGTAGCTAAAGCTGGCTGCCCGTTAAACATTAATTGAACTTCGCCTAACCCCTTGGTACTCGAAAAACGTATCCATATACCCAATTCTCCTCTAGGCTGAGCATTAGGGTTTACACCAGCGGTTGTTGATTGTGGCCCCCAGTCTATTACTTTTATATTATCAATATTAGACGTCAAAGTTTTTTCCTGATCGACTGTACTCATTTCAGCAACGACTTTACACTCTTGCTGAGCATTAGGCTCCTTAACTGGAACCTCACGACTGCATGCGGTTAACACCATAATCACTAAAGCAATAGCAATATTTTTCATAATTAATTTTTCGCTATTCTGGTTTCACATACAGGATTAACGCTTGATTGTCTGAAATTTATTTTGCGTTTCAAAGAAAGAGCCGGCCGCTCGATGAGATGCCAAGATGCGTATCCCATAGCTATTGCAAAAAACAAGCTAATAATGCAATTTTTCCAGGGTGTGATTTCAGGCCAAACAAAAATAGTGAGCTGCTGTATTGGCCAACCCCAAAGATAGATTCCGTAAGACGGATCACCGTATTTCTCAAGCTCAATATGTTTAGTTCTATATGCAAACCAGAAACAAAAGTAAGCAATAGTTATCGCAAGCAAGAAAAAGTAACTCTCCGTTAGCCGGCTAATATATGTTAAAAAAATCAACATTATTAACACTTCATGCTTTACTTCAATTTTTTCCTTGTAGAGTTGCGCGAATACCCCCAAGCAGAAATACCCACTTACCTGCACCCAGCCCGTATGAAGCGGAAGAAGCTGCGGATTTAATATAGCCGCTAGAAAAAGTCCAAAAAACACTATTGTTCCTATAGTGCGATTAGACAAAATCCCAAAAACACCTAGCAACGCGACAAAAACATACATCCTCATTTCAGCTGGTAGTGTCCACAACGAGCCGTTTACGGCAGTCATTTTGTGAGAATCGAATACCCCCGGCAAAACCCAAGACATATTTGATGAAAAGGATAAGTTTTTAACTATATATTTATAGACATCAGCACTAGAAAAATAATTAAACACATTCAATTGAGTCACTAGCGGCCCGATTAAAAGTGCTGACACTAATAACAACGCTATAAGAGCAGGTAAAATCCGCAAAAGCCTAGCTTTGACATACTCAACAAGATTACTGCGTCCCAGGAAACTACCTGACACCATAAATCCGCTTATCACAAAAAACATAGAAACAGCTAAGTCTCCGCTATAACGCCCCCAGTCATATTTTAGGAAAATGTCCGTTAATCCAACATCCTTCGTCAGAGCAAAACTATGGCCATAAATCACCATGCAGGCAGCAATAATTCGCAACAGCAAAAAGTTGTCCTGTCTTTTAGTTTCATAAAATCCTATCGAATGCATTTTTCTAACTCACATATTTTTAAATATTTGAAATATCTGACTTGACACTATTGAAATACAAAATAACAGCCAGTTACTTAAAAGTAGTAATTTTTTAATTTATGCGACCATGCATAACAAATATTTAGCTTTCAAAAAAAGCGTAGCTTAATGTATTTGTCATCGCACTTAAGGAGTATTTAGTTTCAACAAACGAAACGCCACTTTTTGAAACCTTTGCCCATTCGATATCATTCTTTAAAAGAGTATTAACATATTCTGAAAAATTTTGCGCATTCGAAGTGACGGGTATAATTTCATCCAACTTAGTTATCCCCTGCGCACCTATCTCGGTAGTCACCAGCGGAGTGCCAAATGCCATTGCTTCAATAACTTTATTCTTTACACCCGCACCAAACCGTAGAGGTACTACTGCAACTCGTGCAGAAGCGTAGTGCGCAGCCAATTCTTCATCTGTGACGTAACCAGTGACATGTATTGAATTGGATTTGAGTTGTATGACTTGTTCAGTTGGATTTGATCCAATCAAATACAATTCTACTTCAGAATGTTGAGCCTTAATGAGAGGGAGTATATCTTTCACAAACCACACAGCAGCATCAGTATTTGGTGGATGACCAAAGCCGGCAACAAAAACAATTTTATTGCTCTGCACTGGAGTTCGTTGCGCAAATGCATCTAACCCTTCATAAACATAAGGTGAAACTGCAGCTACATTGACAGATGGCAATAAACGCTTCACTGCTTCTACTTCTTCTTGAGATGGATACAAAACCGCATCAACCTTAGACCAAATAGAGCTCTCTAATTTATAAAAATACTCAATATCCTTCTCAAGTGAAGCACTGGGGCTAATTGCACATTCACGCTGCAAACGCTCAAAATGAAGATCGTGGCCATAATAAACAACCTGAATATCAGGAAAGTTCTCCAATACATCAACATAATTAACTGCAATATGAGGTCGATTTAAAAGCACATGCGATACACAGCCATCCGCTGCCACTAACCATTGCTTAAAACGGCCAACGTGCTTGGAGCCATAAATAACTTCAACACCAAGCTGCTGTAATTGCGGAGTATAAACCGGGTCATACCATAAATTATCCGGCCAGAATTTTACGGTGAAACCCATTTTTAACAGGCCGCCGATAATTGCCATAGTTGAGCGCGAACCTGCATCGCGATCTGGTTGCGGTACATAGTGATCAACTACAACAACGCAAGGTTTATTCCAGCTTCTATCCTGCGCCTTAAAAACCGATTCCGCATTGTTGTAATGCTTAGCTAAAACATTTTGCCAACGCTGAAAAAACTTTTTTTGATTGGTAATTTGGTAAGCCTTAATACCTGAAGAGGTATTGGTACCATTAGAAACACCTTCATAGTGCACAACCAAAGAAGCGGGCTGGTAATAAACTTTTTTGCCTGCAGCACGCACTTTAAATGCTAAATCAGTATCCTCGTAATAAGCGGGCACATAATATTCATCGAACAACCCCAGCTCAACAAAAAAATCTTTTTCAATTAATAATGAAGCACCGGAACAATAATCGGCTTCTTTTAAATAATTGAATTCGGACTCATCGGGGTTTTGCAAGCGACCAAAATTCCATGCAGACCCATCTCGCCATAAAATACCACCAGCCTCTTGCAAGCTGCCATCAGGATAAACCAGTTTTGAGCCTACCATGCCGCAATCAGGGCGAGAGCTAAAAACCTCCAGAAGTTTATCAAGCCAACCCTCCGTCACTTCAGTATCGTTATTTAATAAATAAATAAACTCACCCTTAGCAAATGACACCGAGCGATTACAGGAACGAATAAATCCTAAATTTTGTGGGTTAACCTCATAGCGCAGCCCTTGCACTTGTTGCAAATAATGGATTTCGTGATCAGGTGAATTATCTTCCATTACAATAACCTCAATCGCTGCATTAGGTTCATAGCGCGCAATTGAGGCTAAACACGTTAACGTCATGGGCAGATTTCCATAACTTGGAATAATAATAGATACAAGAGGGCTAGCTGATTGAGGCAAAACCAAGCTTTCTAAAACCGACTGAAGATTTTCCCGAGCGATTATGCCTGTTGCAATCACGCCAGACTTTACTGGTTTAACACTGCGACGCCACATCTCATAATGCACAACGCCCTCAAACAAAGGACCTGCGATTCTATATACCAAGCCCGCCAAGTGATGCTTGATGCGTAAACTCAGAGGCAATTTTTTATAAAAACCACGAGCAAAGCGGATTAATTTTGGTTTAATCGCATCCGCCAAAATGCCAACCTCTCCTCGTACCAATCTACCTATTAACCGTAAAGGTTTAGTGATTTTCCATGAGTTTGAATTAATAATTTGCGCATATATCTTTCTGGACTCTTGCAGTTGCTGTCTGGACTCTTGCAGTTGCTGTCTGGACTCTTGCAGTTGCTGTCTGGACTCTTGCAGTTGCTGATTAAAAGATTGGTGTTCCTCTGCGAGATGTTTGAGCTCTTGCTCTAAATCTTGAGCCCATATAGTGCGCTCTGAAACCAAACTGTTGAGTTTTGCTACATGAGCTTGTGCATCATGCAATTCTGAATCAACATTGGATGCCCAGCGCAGAGTAGATCTTTCTTCTCGATATATATCATCCGACTTTTCAACAAAAATGGATGGGTTTAGTATCGGCAAAGACAGATCTGAGCAAATAGCAACTAAAAATATTGGGGTATCCAATACTGGAGCTTCGCTAATAATTTTACCGTTAGCGGCAACCGTCCAAGTGGAGAGAGATTCATATTTATTATTAGACTCTGACTGCAACCATCCTACTGTTGCAAGACGCTGCCCATACATATCTACATTTTTAAACCTGGATTTAACCAAAGCACTAAATTCATCTTCAGATAATTCTTTTACGTGATACTCATTGTGCCCTCCATCAGCTTCAGCATAAGCACTGCGCTCGGGAGTAGAAATTATAAGTACGCCATTAGGAACCAATACACGCTTTATTTCATCCAGCATCTCTTCCTGAGTAGATAAGTGCTCAAGAGTTTCAAAAGAAACGACCACTTCAAACGAAGCATCTGGAAAAGGAATTGCGTCAGCACTACCCTGCTTGAATTGAACATTATTAATTTTATTTTCGTAGCTGGACCGTGCATGAGCTACAGCAGCATCGGAGATATCGACACCAAAAACTGAATGTGCATGCTGAGCTAAAAGTGCTGAGCCGTAACCTTCTCCACATGCTATATCTAAAACTTTTTTCCCTGAAACAACATTGCTGCAAGCCGCATAGCGATGAAAGTGTTCATAACGAATTTGACCGCGCAAAGCAGGCAAAAATCGCTCCCCAGTCCAAGGCAGATTATTTTCATCCGAAACATTCACTGTCTCGTTTACTGCATTTTCTATTTTAGACACCGACATAATTAGACCGAAATTAATTTACAATTATTTGGATATTTTTCATAGGAATGCCGACTTCTCCAAAGCAAACTCTACTGGCTTGAGATCTGAGGATAATGGCGTCATGCACCCAGTGATGCTGAACATGGGAATCCTGTGAACCCGTTGCAATTGCAACAGTGATAGCATAATCACCGACAGGCATAACCGGCATCCGAAATTCAAACACCGCCGAAACTTGTTGTCTGCTAGCAATGTGTTGGGGATCAATTCTGTAGGTGAGATAGGTGTTGTCACCAAAAATTGTTTGCCCATGGCGATTTTTTAAATCGAAACCTAAAATCACTCCATCTAGATCTGTGATGGCATCGGCTTTAATAACGAGACGAACATATTCACCTCCTATAGTAAAATTAAGCCTGCTTTTTGTAAGCGCATCCTGAATATAAGCATCAACAATTCTTGCGCCGCCAGCACCGTAAGTATCAGGCGCATCACCAAATGGCATAATTTGAATATCATTACGCAAATTAGTTTGGTTGATAAAACGGTCGCGCATATCAATATAGTCAGCCTCTTCGATATCACAGACCTTATCTACTGGGTCTTTTTTCGCAGCACTTATATCTTGTGACTGACTTACCAAACCTTCAAGATATAACCTGACTATTTCTTTGGGTTCACCCAGTATCCTTAAGTTGCCTTTTTCTAACCACATAGCTCTAGAACATAATGATGTGACCGCGCTGATATCATGACTCACAAATAATAGTGTTCCGCGCTCCATAAAATTACGCAAAAAGCGCATACACTTTTGAACAAAATAGGCATCACCAACAGAAAGCGCCTCATCTATTACCAAGATATCTGCGTCCACATGTGCAATAACTGAAAAAGCTAAGCGAACATACATGCCACTGGAATAGGTTTTTACAGGTTTTTCTATAAACTCACCAATATCCGCGAACGCTGCAATTTGTTCGAATCGTGCATTAATTTCTTCATTAGTAAGCCCATATAAACGCCCACTCATAAAAACATTATCGCGTCCCGAAAACTCTGGATTAAAACCAGATCCAAGCTCAAGCAGAGCTGCAACTTTACCTTTAACATTGGCTACACCCGAAGTAGGTGAAAGAGTCCCACATAAAATTTGTAAAAGTGTAGATTTCCCAGAACCATTTAGCCCGATAATTCCAAAAGTTTCGCCTTGTTTAACCGTAAAGCTAATATCATGTAAGGCAGGAAAATATTCACAATATGAGCGAATACGTAAACCCAACAACTTTTGAATTGGAGGCAATATAAATTGCTTCAGCCGATCTCGTGGTGAAATATAAGTTTCGTAGCTTTTAAAAAGATTTGCTACTTCAATTACAATATCAGAGCACATCCGCGAACCCCTTTCTGGTCATTGAAAACCACCAAAATCCAAACAATGCGAATAAGCCAGAGAATGTAAATAAAAAAATCCATTCTATTATGGAAAAAATATTTCCAAAAACCATCAATGATCTTGTCATTTCAACATAATGAGTCAAGGGATTTGCCATAATCATTCCACGATATTTTTCAGGAACTGTTTCAATAGAATAAAAAACGGGAGAAAGAAAAATCAGTGCCGATGTAAGCACGTTTACTATTTGTTGAACATCTCGAAGATAAACGCCTAAGGACGCAAGAATCCAGGAACAACCCAATGAAAACAAAATTAACGGAAGCACTGCAAAAGGTATGAGTAAAACACTAATATGAATTGAACCTACAATTAAAAGCGCTGCTATGCACCAAACAAAAAAACCAATGAAAAAGTGGAATAAAGCAGACAGCGAAACCATAACAGGTAATATTTCCAGCGGGAAAACTACTTTTTTAACGTAAGATGGATTACCGACGATGAGAGATGGCGCCCTTGAAACACATTCATTAAAAAAATTAAACACAAGCAACGCAGGAAATAGTGTAAGCGCAAAACTAAATGGATCGTTAGATAGCCCAGGCCACCTAGCTTTAAAAATATAACCAAACGCAAACGTGTAAACCGCAAGCATAAAGAGTGGATTGAATAAAGACCAAAGCAAACCCAAAGCCGATCCCTGATAACGACCGATAACGTCTCGTTTCGCCATTCCGTATATTAAATCTATATGTCTGTTTAACATTCACTATCTACCGGACTGCACATTGGGCACCCAACCGTAATTAACTTGTTTAATAGATTCCGCATTAACAATAAGAACCATTACAAAAAAACATTCAAAGGAACAGAGACCAGCAGAGCATACAATTAAGAAACATGTTACTAGGCTGCGGCCAATGCACTTGTATACTTAGAAAAACTAATTAAGTTAGGATATTTTGTCGTGATCACAATTAAAAAGCATATGTGTATTTTACTGCACGCCGTTAAAATTTCGCCTCAAAGCAGAAATGACAATATCAACCGACTCACTAACACTGAGTACTGAAGTGTCTATTTCAACCAAAGGATTGGCTGGCCGCTCATAAGGCGAAGATACGCCTGTAAAATCACATATTTCATTTCGTCTTGCCTTTTCATACAAACCTTTTACATCGCGCAACTCGCACACATCAAGCGATGCCGACATATAGATCTCAGCAAATGAGTCAGCGGTGATGACATTACAGGCGCTTTTCCTATCTAATACTAACGGAGATATCAAAGCGACTATAGCAATTACACCCGCATTATTAAGGATTGATGCAACTTCAGCGGCTCTCCTAACATTTTCACTGCGGTGCTCCAGACTAAAAGTCAGATCAGAACAGAGTCCCCTGCGCAATGCATCTCCATCAACAACGCAAGCTGCACATCCATTGTCAATAAAAAATTTATGAAGTTGTTTTGCAAGAGTAGTTTTTCCAGACCCACTTAAACCGGTTAGCCAAATAGTAAATGGTGTCTCGGATACTAGATATCTCATTGAATAAATCCTGCGTTAAGCATAATCAATAAGGTAAAAACTATTGATTGTTCAACATCCAATCAATAGTCTTGCGAATGCCCGTCTCAAAACTTTCCGATGGACGATAGTCGAGCTCCAAATGACACTTGCCAGGATCTATGGCATAACGGCGATCATGTCCCAACCTGTCAGTCACATACGTAATTAATGATTTTGCTCCGGTACCAGATGCGCAAGCAGAGTTGGGGAACTGTTGCGATAGCGATTCATCATTTAAGAATTTTTCGTCTAATAAATTGCAAATCAAGGTAACAATATCAATATTTTTCCATTCGTTTTCACCACCCACATTGTAAACTTCGCCAACTTTTCCTTTTGTTAAAATCAAGTCTATTGCACGACAATGATCCTCTACATATAACCAATCGCGAATATTTTTTCCGTCACCATAAATAGGCAAAGGTTTACCATTTAAAATATTTTTGATAATTAATGGAATTAGTTTTTCGCTGTCTTGATAAGGACCATAATTATTTGAGCAGTTGCTGGTCGTAACTTGCAACCCATATGTATGGTGATAAGCACGCACCAAATGATCTGAAGCCGCCTTAGATGCAGAATAAGGTGAGTTAGGTGAAAAAGGTGTCGACTCACTGAATGCGGGTGCAGTTTCTGTTAAAGAACCATAAACCTCATCAGTAGACACATGATGAAATCTGTGATTTTGCACACCAACATCCAACCAATATTTTTTAGCCGCTTTTAATAGCGTATGCGTGCCCAATATATTGGTTTTAATAAATGCATCAGGCCCAGAGATGGAGCGATCCACATGTGACTCAGCTGCAAAATGAACTACCGTGTTGATGCAATATTTTCCAAAAATTTCTTCGACTAATACTTGATCACCAATATCGCCGTGTACAAATACCAAGCCTTTGGTCTCTAAGCTGGCTAAATATTCACGATGGCCGGCATAAGTTAATGCATCTAATACCACCAACTGATCTTTTGGATAATGCTGCATCCAATAACGACAAAAATTTGCACCAATAAATCCTGCACCGCCAGTAACGAGCATTTTTTTCATAATAAGAATCTGTAAAGTATTTTTTGATGTGCCAAGCTATTTTAATTCTGCTTAAGCCCAGTTAACATTTTTATTAAAGAAGCGCGCCAATGTATAGGAGTGATGCTCAAATTGCGCCAAGTATTAGTTTTATCTAACACGCTAAAGGACGGACGATGGGCAGGCGTTGGGTAATCCATCGTCGTTATAGGTCTGATAATAGGCTTACTGTTTAACAAACCTAAAACCTCAGCCTCATCAACAATGGCCACAGCAAAATCATACCAACTTGCTGCGCCTGCATCAGAGAAATGCCATAACTTCTGTTCAGGCTTTTGTAACAACAACTGCCAAATCATTTCCGCCAAATGCAGTACGTAAGTAGGCGTACCTATTTGATCTGCAACTATGCCTAAATGCTCACGTTCGCTCGCCAGCCGCAAAATAGTTTTTACAAAATTGGCGCCATGCTCGCCGTAAACCCAACCTGTACGCACCACATAGGCGGATTTACATTCTTCCAACGCAAAAATTTCACCCTGACGTTTAGTTTTGCCATAGACACCAAGCGGATTGCTCTTGTCCGCAATACCGTAAGGACTAGATTTCTTTCCATCAAAAACAAAATCTGTTGAAACATGGATTAAGGTTTTGTTGTGTTTTTGACACCAGATGGCTATTTGCTTGACCGCATCGGCATTAATTATTTGGGCAAGTTCAGTCTCAGTTTCAGCTCTATCTACTGCTGTATAGGCCGCAGCATTAATAATTGCATCAGGCGAAAAATCATCCAACACATTTATGATAATTTCCGCTTGAGACAAATTTAACTCTGCACGTGTCAGCGCCACTAACTGCAAAGAACAATGATCCGCAAGCACATGACTGGATTTTTGCAGCGCATTACCCAACTGACCATTCGCGCCCGTTATCAAAACCTTCACGCAAAAACCTCAGCATCATTTAAGCGATTTGCAGCACTATCTTTTGCGGACAATACAGGTTCCGTGTTCAATAGCGGCCAGTCAATGCTTAATGCCGGATCATTCCACAACAGAGAACGGTCGTATTCGGGAGCGTAATATTGTGTACATTTGTAGTACAACTCAGCATGTTCGCTAACAACACTAAAACCGTGCGCAAAACCTGGTGGAATCCAGAGCATGAGTTTATTGGCATCTGAAAGATGCACTCCCACCGAGCGACCAAACGTCGGGGATGACTTACGCAAATCAACTGCCACATCAAAAACTTCACCCGCGATGACACGAACCAATTTTCCCTGCGGCTTCTGAATTTGATAATGCAAGCCACGCAATACATTTTTTTGCGATGAGCTTTGATTGTCCTGTACAAACGTAGCGTCTATTCCTGCTTCATCAAACCACTGCTGACGAAAACTTTCATAAAAGTAACCGCGTTCGTCGCCCCACACTTTTGGTTTAAGTATCAAGACGTCAGGAATGGATGTTTTAATAATTTCCATCAAAAAACTCTATCGTTCATAATTTCTAGTAAGTACTCGCCATAGCCGCTTTTGAGCAAAGGCTCTGCAAGTTTTGTTAATTGCGCCGTATCGATATATCCCATGCGATAAGCAATTTCTTCTGGGCAGGCAACTTTCAAGCCTTGGCGCTTCTCAATCGTTTGAATAAATTGACTGGCTGCCAAAAGATTATCGTGAGTTCCCGTATCCAACCAGGCAGCACCACGCCCTAACAACTCAACCGTTAATTGACCACGCTCTAAATAGGTTTTATTAACATCGGTAATTTCTAACTCACCGCGAGAAGAAGGCTTAATGGCTTTTGCAATTTCGATAACGCTATTATCGTAAAAATATAAGCCAGTAACGGCGTATTTTGATTTTGGCTGCAGCGGCTTTTCTTCTATGGATAGCACATTTCCTACAGTATCAAACTCAACGACACCATAAGCGCGCGCATCATCTACATGATAACCAAAAACCGTCGCGCCACTGGTGCGAGCATCCGCACTTTGAAGCAACCTTGAAAAATCATGGGCATAATAAATGTTGTCGCCTAAGACTAAAGCGCAATTATCTTGGCCGATAAAATCTTCACCGATAATAAAAGCTTGCGCTAACCCATCAGGCGATGGCTGCTCAGCATATTCAATTCGCAACCCCCAATCGCTACCATCGCCCAGTAATTCGCGATAGGTAGGCAAATCTCGCGGCGTTGAAATAATAAGAATCTCGCGAATACCCGCTAGCATAAGCGTGGTAAGCGGATAATAAATCATTGGCTTGTCATAAATAGGGACGATTTGCTTACTTATGGCTTTGGTGATGGGGTATAGACGTGTGCCTGAACCACCTGCCAGAACAATTCCTTTACGGTTTTTTTTAACAATTTCTGACATATGGAGAATCAATCCTAGATCTATTGGATATTGCAACGGGTACAAGCCCTATTTAATTCAGAATGCTTGTTGCAGGCTAATCGATTAAAAGATAAGAGAGCTCTATTAATGCTCAATCGAACCGAATATATTCGCCTCTACAAAAGGATTTTCTTACGGCAGGACCCACCCCAACAAGTCAACCGGCAAAAAACCTATAACCTCACCGGCAGGGTAGGCATATTACTGGAAATTGGGCGAATTGCCTACGTTAGTACGGGGAGAGGATTGTGAGAAAAATGTAAAAAAACCCACTGCAGGGGGGTGCAGCGGGTTTTTATTTAATCACCAAGCAGACGACAGGATTCGTCTTTTTGGCTAATACGGCGAAGTTTCCTTTTCATTACCAAGCCACACCACGCTTCTACGAGTGCTCTTGTCCTTACGCTGCCATTATTGTTTATTTTTGCGGCTGCCTCTAGTGGCTAAATTCGCTATTGTTTGTAGGATATGTCTCACAGACCTGCTTAAATCTCGAACATGTGATTCAGGTCGCCAAGGGGTGATGCCGGGTTTATAATTGCCGCCATCTTGTATTCACTGGAATCCCCCTTTACTGGAATCACTATGGCCGCAAAAAAGAAAGCCGCAGACTTTGAGCAATCTCTCAATGCACTTGAAGCCCTCGTTAACAAAATGGAACAAGGCGATTTAACACTGGAAGAATCGTTACAGGCTTTTTCGACCGGGATTCAACTCACCCGTGAATGCCAAACACGCTTGGCCGAGGCAGAACAGCAGGTCACCTTATTGTTAGAACAGCAGGGCGAAATCACCTTGACTGAGTTTGACGCGAGTGACGATGAATGACGCAAGCACCAGAAGCTAAGGGATTGAGTTTTAACGATTTGGCCTTCAACGATTTTGTGCGCGCCAGCCGCGAACGTGTAGACAGCGCGTTAACTCACTATCTACCGCTTGACCAAGATCCCACCCAACTTCGCGAAGCTATGCGTTATAGCCTGTTCAACGGCGGAAAGCGCGTACGACCTACCCTAGTTTATGCCAGCGCCCTTGCTATTTCTGCCGATGCACTCGATACCCAAAGCGAATTGCTAAATCGCGTTGCATGCGCGCTGGAAAGCCTGCACTCCTACAGTTTGGTACACGATGATCTACCGGCTATGGACGATGACGATTTACGCCGGGGTAAACCCACATGTCATATCGCCTTTAATGAAGCCACCGCGATTTTAGCAGGTGATGCACTGCAAACATTTGCATTTGAACTTTTAAGTGAAGCGGGAAATGTTGATGCAAAAGTTCAGATTGCACTCGTATCCCAACTCGCCAAGGCATCTGGCATGCAGGGTATGGTGCTAGGACAAGCAATTGATTTAGCTTCGGTGGACAAAACTATCGATCTTGCACAATTAGAAAATATGCATCGCCATAAAACCGGTGCTCTTATTAGGGCTAGTGTGAGCATGGGGGCGACAGCTTTGGGCGCAAGTGCTGCACAATTAAACGCATTAGATGCTTATGCAGCGGCGATTGGTTTAGCGTTTCAAGTACAAGATGATATTTTGGATGTGACCGCAGACACCGAAACACTTGGCAAACAACAAGGTGCGGATATTGCGCGCAATAAACCGACTTATGTTGCACTCTTAGGTTTGGAAGGTGCGCGCGCTAAAGCGCAAGAGCTGCATCAACAGGCGCTTGCAGCGTTAAGTGAATTTGGTGAGAGTGCGGATTATTTGCGAGCACTTTCGGCTTATATTATTGAGCGTAGAAATTAAAATTTTCAAAAGTAAAAGTGAACCCTATTAAATTGGGAATCGTCATCCTCGCGTAGCGGGGATCCAACTTTTGATTTTACGAAAGATTTTTTAAGAGCTGGATCCCCGCTACGCGAGGATGACGACTCCCCGTTGAAGATGTTTCTCTATGCGTATTCCCAGAATTTTTACATCCCAAGCACTCGCCCCTAACAGCACCTTGGTTTTAGCCGAAGCGCAATCACATTACCTAAGCAAAGTGCTGCGCATGCAAGCTGGGCGCGAATTTATTTTATTTAACGGTGAGGGTGGTGAATACAGCGCAGAAATTTCTGCTGTGCAAAAAAAATCTGTGGATGTTAGCGTAAAAGAATTCACTGCAGAAAATCGCCAATCGCACTTGCAGTTGGAGTTGGCCATTGGCGTGTCACGCGGTGAGCGTATGGATTGGGTTCTGCAAAAAGCGACTGAGCTGGGCGTTACAAAAATTACGCCGCTGATAACCGAGCGCACCGAAGTAAAGCTTGGCGGCGAGCGCGCTGAAAAAAAAATGGAGCACTGGCAACAAATTTTGATTAGCGCTTGCGAACAATGCCAACGCAATCTATTGCCAGAGCTATCTGAACCGAAACAATTTTCTGAGTGGGTTAACGACTTCGATGCAGAGTTGAAATTTGTATTGCATCACCGCGACAACCAAGGTTTACCGCAAACCAAAAACACAAAAAGTGTAGCGCTGTTAATTGGCCCCGAAGGCGGCTTGGATGACGACGAAATTGCGCAGGCAATTGCGAAAAGTTTTTCGCCACTCACTCTCGGCCCGCGAGTATTGCGAACTGAGACAGCGCCTGTAGCCGCGATCAGCTTAGTCCAATATTTATGGGGAGATTTTTAATAAAGGGAATCTTTAATAAAAAAAGTTCGCGCAGCAAAACTACGAGAACTTTAGATAAAGACAAATACGATCAATAAATTTTATTTACTGAATTGTTTCGCTAAAAATAAGCGCATCTCTGGACTGCACATGATAAAGGTAATAAGGTCGAGTTATTACAGGCGTACAAGTGGTACTCACCGCCGCTAATGCGCGATAACTAATAATCACTTTCACACCTTCTGCTCCTGCCTCTTCTGCGCGCAATGAACTGAATTCTAGACGCTGTTTACAACTATCTTGTTCACCCAAATCAATAAGCACAACTTGGCCATCTGTAAAGTTTTGTGTCGGCAAATTAAAGCTTACGTAACCACCTGTAATGCCATAGTAGTCGTCACTGTTACGCATCACCTGCAATCGTTTATCGGTGTATTCCAACACACTGGAAGTTGTTGTACCTTGAGTAATTGACTGTGTAGTGATCGCTACGGCGCTGGAACTAGAGCTGCTTATATCAGGGTTGTAAGGCGTTGTACGCTCTGCACCACAGCCTTGCAAAAATATCGCAGCCAGTACAAAACCAAGGCCGAATTTGATTTGGGGAGAAAATAAAGTATTAATCATTTGAGTGTAAATAGTCCAAAAAGGTTTGTTCGATAGCGGTGATGTTTGGGATAAGCGTGTATTCACCCGCCCAAGACACATGCATTAAATCATAGCGGCGGTTTTCAGCATCTTCGCGCTCGCTAATTTCATCTTCATTCACCCGCGCCAAGCGGGGTAAGCCTTGCGTGAGGATAGCAATAAACGGCAAATCATTGTGTAGTCCGGTTGTATTCAGTACCGCAAAGCGGGCACGGGAATGAATACTGGAGGTAGTGTCGCCATTCAGCGCTTCTAATGATAACAAGGGTACCGTAAGTTCGCGCCATTGAAAGTTACCTAGGTACCATAAGGGTGCATTTTCGATGGGCGCTACGGGTGACGATGGAATAATTTCTGCCACTGTGACGTTGGGCAGCAAAATACTTTGTCCCTGCAAAGGAATTAACAGGCTGGCAACTTCTTGAATTTTTCGTTGTTCTATTCGTTTGGGTGCTCTCATGCGAGGCGCTCCTGATTTTTGTGCAGTTGTTTTTTTACATTCTAATAGAGTGTTTAGTACTTTTTAGTTTTACAAAGGCATTCGCTAATTCCAATGGCGTACCTATAAAACTGACCGTTCCCGCTGCTATCGCCGCCTCTGGCATAGAAGCAATAGTGCTTTGCGCAGGCGATTGCACCCACACCTTACCACCTTGCTGTTTTACCAAGCGACTACCGGCTGCGCCATCGTCACCCATACCCGAGAAAATAATAATGCCACTGCGCTGGCGATACACCCGCGCCACGTTCGCGGTTACCTGATCAATGGAAGGCGAGTAGCAGCCACCCCAAGGGTTTTTACTAACAACCAAAGTGCCATTATCGTGAATGTTCACGCTGCAATCTGCTGTTATCAGGGTGATAGTGTTATCGCTTAACACTGAGCCCTGCCTGGCAATACTAGCGGGATATTGCCCGGCACTGCTCATCATTTTCACCAAGGTTTCCGCTTGGCCGCTATCGATGTGCTGCACATAAACAAAAGCCACATTAAGTTGCGGTGGCAATTCTTTCAAAAAATCTTTTACCGCCGCTGGCCCACCCGTTGAGGCCGCCAACACCCAAACTTCGCTTGCGCCGCTACCCACCTGTAAATTGATATCGCCACTCAATCGTTCAAGCCGCTGCAACATACGGCGCACCCAATCGTTGTATTCGGCGCTGCCCTGGGTGAGTTCGGTGGCATCATTGACGATTACGGGCACTTGCGTTTGCTCTAACAGTTCATCTAGCAAAGCGACCCTTGCCATCGTTTGTTCGTAGTCATCCTCATGGTCGTCTGGCTCGATAACATCCACCACCCAGGCATCCACTTCTTGGTCAAGGCTAGGCAATGCAGTATTACGCTTTAACACATGCGTAAAACCAATTTTATGCCCCGCTTGCACTACCATGTTGCCAAGATATTGTTGCTTGAGTGGGGAATCCACCAATATCCCGATGCTAAGTCCCGACACTCAGGAAACCTCTGAAAAATTAACTTATTTGTTCTGGCGTCGTTAAATTTGATCTCAAAATGCTCATTTATAAATATAAACTCCGCTTTTCGATCAAATTTGCCTAGCCAGCCCTACAACGTAACCATTTTTCAGCGGTTCCCTCACCGCTATTTGATCAACTCTTTAATATTCGCCAGCAACAAATCTTCTTGATACGGCTTGCCCATGTATTTGTTCACGCCCAACTCAAAGGCGTGTTCACGGTGTTTTTCACCCGTGCGCGAGGTGATCATAATGATTGGAATATCCCGCAGGCGAGAGCTGGTGCGAATGTTTTTGGCAACTTCGAAGCCATCCATACGCGGCATTTCGATATCCAGCAGCATCACATCAGGAATATGATCTTGCAATAACTGCAGCGCTTCCACGCCGTCTTTGGCGGTGATTACGCGGAAACCTTCGCGCTCCAGGAAGCGGCCAGTTACCTTGCGTACCGTTACCGAGTCGTCCACTACCATTACGGTTTTTTCGACGAGATCTTCTTCTTTCGGTGCACCTAGAATCGTTGAATCCAACAAAATCGCATGACCCAAGCCCAATGCAAGCTGCTCGCGGATCAGTGCGTGCAAATCCAGAATCACCACCACGCTACCATCACCTGTTACGGTTGCACCGGATACGCCGCGCACCGAACTGAATTGGGCACCCAGGGTTTTTACCACGATTTCGCGTGAGCCCAAGAGACGATCCACCTGCAGAGCAACGGTATTTTCGGTGCTGCGCACCAGGATTACTGGTAGTGGTAGAGATTGGCCATCCAGTTTGGGGGTGGCATCGCTGTCTAACATGGTGCCAAGGTAGCGCACTAAATAGTTGTCACCGGCATAGTCAAAACGCGCGTCCGGGTCTTGATAGTAATGCTCCAACTCAAAGGGGCTGACGCGCACAATACCTTCAATCGTATTGAGCGGAATCGCGTAGAGGTCATCGCCAATTTGAACCATTAACGCGCGGTTTACCGATACGGTGAACGGCAGGCGAATGGTAAATTCCGTGCCTTCGCCCCAACGCGAATCGATAAACATGGCGCCACCGAGTTGTTTGATCTCGGAGTGCACCACGTCCATACCCACACCGCGGCCGGAAATTTGGGTTACTTTATCGGCGGTGGAGAAACCGGCATGCAGAATAAACTGCATTAAATCCTGATCGCTCAATGGCGCATCTTCGGCCATTAGGCCGCGTTCAATCGCTTTTTCGCGCACGCGTTGCAGGTTAATACCGCGGCCATCGTCTGCGAGGCGCAGCATTACATCGCCGCCTTCGCGACCAAGACTGAGAATAATTCGGCCATTGGCAGGTTTGCCGGCAGCGATGCGGTCATCCGGCATTTCGATACCGTGGTCAACTGCGTTGCGAAGCATGTGCTCCAAGGGCGCAACCATCCGTTCCAATACCGTACGATCCAATTCGCCTTCAACGTTATCCAGCTCGAAATCTACTTCTTTGCCTAGTTCGGTCGCCGCTTGGCGAACAATACGGCGCAAACGCGGAACCAAGCGAGAGAAAGGCACCATGCGCGAACGCATCAGGCCTTCTTGTAAATCGGTATTAATACGCGACTGTTGGAGCAGCAAGGTTTCGGTATCGCGGGTTTTATCCGCGAGGGTGTATTTCAAATCCATCAAGTCAGACGCGGATTCAATCAGCGAACGCGATAATTGTTGCAACTGCGAATAGCGGTCCATCTCCAGCGGGTCGAACTGTTCGTGTTGCGCCATTTGCTCCTGGCGGAACAGGACTTGGGCTTCGGTTTCAATATCCAAACGGCGCAGCTGTTCTTGCAAACGATGGATAGTGGCGTCCATTTCTTCGATAGAGCCACCCAAGTCGCTGACTTGCTGTTCCATACGGCCGCGACTGATGGAAGTTTCACCGGCAAGGTTTACCAATTCCTCTAACAATTCTGCCGAAACTTTTACAACTTCTTGCGGGCCTGCACGGCGTGCGGCCAAGTGCTGCACTTGCGCTGGGCCAGATGAACCTTGGCGAGTACCACCAAATTCCGCACCGGGAATTTTGGGCAAGGGCGCTGCAGGTGGTTTGGGCTTGGGCGCAAAAGTTAAGACATTGGGTTTTTGGCTAGTGCCACCAATGCTTGTGCTATCCGCAAACCTATCATTATCGATAACAAGGCTTGGTTTATCAGGCTCTACATTCGGTACTAGTTCTGGAGTAAAAATTTGCTCGCCAGCTGTTTCAAACGCTTGCACATCATCAAGGTTTACTGGTTCAACGACGTCTGCGCTTTCAAACTCTACCTCACTTTCAAACGCCACTTCACTTTCAAAAGCAATCTCAGGCTCTACATCAGCTTGTGACTCAGCTAGATCAACGATTTCTCCATTCAATTTCGAGCGAACTAATTCAACGCCAGCGTGTAACTGATCTTGATAAATGTTTAATTGCTTAAAGAAATTTTGATCAAGTTCGGCATCGGTATCCATCTCAATCAGCATGGTTTCGTAGTTGTGCGATTCATCGCCCAACTCGACCAAGCCTGCTAAACGTGCACCGCCTTTAAAAGTATGCAGACAACGCTTTAATTCTTCTACGCATTCGGTGTTGTTCCAATCTTCTTGCCAGTCATGCAGCGCACGCTCCATGTCTTCAAGCAATTCAGTAGCTTCTTCAACAAAGATTTCTACAATTTCTGGGTCATAATCTTCATCGTCTTCGGCATTAAACACGGGGCGCGATGGTGCGACCGCTGCTGGAACTGAATGCGATTGAATTGCGGGCGTTTGAACTAGAGGCGTTTGAACTAGAGGCGCTTGAGCTACATTGTTTTGCTCGGTAACGTAAGGAGCACGAACAACAGGGGCATCAACACCGTCAGCGTCTGTGTCTTCTTCTGGCAACTCAAGGGTGATTTCTTCCGCATCGTCAATATCATCAGGGGCAGTTTCAGCGTACGCATAATCACTGAGCGCTTCATCTGCCGGTAGCGTTGGAATAATGTCTTCATCGGCAACATCATCCGCGATGTCATCAAGTAATAGTTCATCGCCAAGCTCAACAATATCCGCTGCAGATAAAATCATTTCTTCATTTTCAGAAGCAGTGCTTTCATCTACATCGAATGCATTAATGTTTTGATTGTCGTCGGCTACATCTGCAGTGATGCGTTCAACGAGCGGTGTATCTGCCAACAAATTATTGGCGGTGATTAAGGCATCCTCTTCTGCCACGTCTAACGTAACAGCATACTCATGCGGCACAATTTCCTGATAATCGACTTCTTCAATCAATGGCGCACTAAAGTCGTCATCAATGTCTACTTGTTCATCAAGTGATGCCAAAGGCTCAAAGTGTGCGCTGGCCAATTGCTCATTAACATCCAACTCAAAATGAGTCGCTGGATAAGCATGTGCTTCTGCAATTAAGTCATCGAGCGCCTGCAAAATCGAATCTGGCGCATTCACCAGATTCTGACCTGCTGCAATTGCATCCACCATATCCAGCAGAGCAATATGCGCTGAATTCAAATCGCGACACAGCGAATCAGAACAAGGCAAACGTTGCGCCAGAATATGTATGTAAACCTGTTCAATTTTTTCACCCAAATTTGCCATTAAAGGTAAATAAGCATGGTGCGCGCCGCGATTTAAATTACGCAGCTCGTCAAGCACAGGCTGCAATATTGAAACATGCTCAGGAGCGGATTGCCATTGCGCAATAATTTTGTCGGCATCCAACAGCAGATTCATTTCTTCTGCCATAAAGATTGAGAGCAATTCTGGATCGACAGGGCGTTTTCCGTTTTCATCCAGCTCTTGTTGACGCACCAGCGGCGCAACATGAATTTCACGCAACTCGGCAACACGTGCGGTGAATTGATACAAGCGTGGAATATCGACTTCTTCACCCTGCTCAATTTGCAGGAGGCCCATTTGGGTGTAGCTCACCGCATCGCGCAGTAATTGCAAAATATCTTCGTTGATAACAACGTGATACGAGCGCAATTCTTTAACAAATTTTTCCAATGGCGAAGCTAGTTCAGCAATTGGTGTAATTTCCGCCATGTGCGCACTGCCTTTGAGCGTGTGCAATGCACGTTGAACGCTGTCGCTAGGCGGCTCATAAATCGGCGCTTCAGCTTCCATGTACGCAATAAATTCTTGCAGGGTTTGCAAATGCGTTAGGGCTTCTGCGCTAAAAATATCCCAAAGCTGAACATCCGGGTCATCGGCTGGCTCATCCACTAAATAATTATCGTGGAGTGAATAATCCTGACTGGTAGCGCTGGCAATTTCAGCTTCTACAGATTCATCTATAGAGTTTTCATCATTAGGTTCATCAGCGACGACATCAACCACAAACGGTGTTTCAAGTTCAATTTCTTCAACCTGATCAGGTTCATCTTGCACCACATCCGCCGCGAGAATTTCTTCGTAAGAATCGGCACTTTGTGCTTCAAGATCAATCGCAACTTCATTTTCTGTTATTGATTCTGTTTCACTACTTAAGAAATCGTCCGGCACAATACCTTTCGCTAAAGATTCCGCGACACTACGGTATTGTTCACTGAGTTCTGGGTGTGGATTGGCGTGTTTATGGCTAAACGCTTCAACCATTACAGGCAAAATGGTACGCACTTTTTCGATAATAGCGATGTGCGGTTCGCTTGGCTGGATAGTTTTATCCAGCACACGATTCAACATGTTTTCTATGGACCACGACAACTCACCAATCTCGTTGGCACCCACCATTCTGCCGCTACCTTTTAAGGTGTGAAACGCGCGACGGAATTCAATAAGGGAGTTTTCATCTTCAACGTTTTTGGCCCAGCGTGGGAAATACTCCGCAATCGCCTCGAGTACCTCGCCAGCTTCTTCAACAAAAATGTCGATGATTTCATCATCAATATAATTGTCGTCGTCACTTTCAGCGATTGCTGTCTCGCTCGCTACATTTACTGCTGTTTCAACATCGACAAGGGGTTCAACATCCAAAACATCCAGATGAATGTTTGATGCGACTACAGCATCCGCGTCATCAGCTTCCGTAACAATTTCTATAGCTTCTGGTTCAATCGAGCTTGGTTGCGTTAAGATTACGCTTTCAAGTTCACTATCACTTATCGTTGGAATATTGTCTGTTTCAGATACTGACACCAAAATGTCATTCGTCGGTTTTACCGCAGCATTTAATGCAGCCCCGATAGAACCCATTAATGACGATGAGACTGAAATGGTCGTTTCAAGCGAAGGATAGTGGCTGCCAATAGAAGGAACATTACTGCGCATTAAACTTGGCGGTTCAGGCAGTGGCGCAACAGCTTGTTCAGTGTTATCAGCTTCTACTATTGAATCAGGTTCTGACGTTAGCGAGCGAGAATCTGGATGCAATGCTGATTCATAGGCTGCAGCCAAACTGGCTTCATCTGCCTCGGCGGCTTCATGCGTGGTGTGAATAATCGGCTCAGGTAAACTTGAGCGAACCGCATTAATATCGGCAGGGTTTAGATCAACACGTGATACTTTTGCAACGCCATAACCCAATGCGGCAACACTTTCTTCTGCAACGGTGAGCAATAAATCATTTTCTTCTTTAGTGCTGCCGCCACTCAAACGCTCTAAATAATATTCAACGCTGGTGATTGCATCTGCCAAAGTATCTAGCGATGACCACTGCGGAGTAATTTCCTGCGCGAGTAATTGTTCTTCAATATAACGTGCGCATGCACCTAAAATTCTGGCAGCGCGTGGCAGCGGCATAATTTCCAAACCGCCGCGAATTTCACGCAAGGTTTCGGGCACATTTTGTAGATGCGTGCGATCCCATTGCGAGGCGATGTATTCGATGATTGCGTCTTTCGCGTGCTCTAAACCATTGCGCGATTCTCGCAATACAGATTCTTTTGCGCGATTAAGTGTGATGTCGCCTTCGTTAGATGGCGCATCATTATTAACATGTGTTGTTTGCTGTTGCGCTAAACCATCCAGCGCATCTTCAATTTCAATCACTTTGCTCGCAATCGACATCAATTGTTCTTGCGATAAATGGCTGTCGGAATTCGCCATCATTTCTAACGCGGCGCCCTGCTCCAACACTTGTTTGCGCAAATCACCAAGACCCAACACCGCCATGGTATCGCCAATGCGTTTCACCACGGGCAATGCTTCGTTTAATACCGCATGCGAATCACCGCCAGACAAACACACATCAAGCGCGTGTTTAATAATATCCAGTTCCGTTTTAAGCGCCTCAACCACGGAGCGCATAGCGTCAGGGTCCGGAGCGGACAACATATTAGAAGCTTCGTCACCAGTTTCTTTACCCTCCAGCAGCGCTTCATCTAAATGATAGGTTTCATAGATGCGTTGCAAATGTGAATTGGGTGTAAAACCGGGCGCGTGTTTTCCAGCGCGGGCAACGTAATACAATAAATTTTTAATTAGCTCATCATTGGTATAGGAGTTGAGCGCTTTAGTGCCGTGCACGGCGAGAATTTTTATTTCTTTATCTAACTGGCGCAGCAAATTTTTAATAGCCACGCTCATTTCGAGCGCATCGATTTCAAGCGCCTCTGCCAATGCCAAACAAATATCCCAGAGTGCATGACGCGCCGTGCCCTGCGTTAATTTTTGCAGGCGCGTAAAGGCTTTTTGCAAATAAGCGAGATTCTCATCGCTATTCACATTGCGAATGTAACCTGCTGCTGCGTATTGATACATTTGGCGCAACTTGAGCGCCATTGCCTGGAACTGCACATTATCTTGCGCTGCAGGCGAACGCGTGCCAGTTACTTTTTTTGCAGGGGCTAAATTGGGAACAAATAATTTGGTGTCGGTAAGCAAACTTTCGCCGCGCACCGCACGCAAATCATTTAGCAAAGGTAGAACAACAAGAGGGTTATCTTTACGCGTTGCTTTAACTTGATCAAGATAAACAGGGAATTGCAAAATCGCGCGCATCAATACTTCTTGCGCTTCGGCGGCATTGGACACTGAGCCTTGGATCATCGCCTGCGTGAGTTTTTCCATTTCTTCGGCGAGCATGGCTGCGCCAAAAAATTCCACCATTTGCAAGCTGCCGTGCACCTGATGAATATGCGTTAAACAAAAGCGAATGCGTACCGCATCTTTCGGGTTTTCAACATAGGCTTCAAGAGCTTGGCGCGCTTCTTTTAAGGTTTCGCCAATTTCATGAATTAGCCAATCCAGCGCGGCAAAATTACGATTATCTGCCATGTGGTGCTTTCCTCTTTGTTATTCTCGCACTGCGCTTTTAGCGGCGGTGTGTATGTTATTCGTGTACGTAGACTTGTACTTCATCGACAGAGATACGCTGCATTTTGGGGTGCTCCCATTCGGTTACTTCACCCAAACCTGTCACCAAAATACCACCCGGCTTTAAGTGTTCAGTAAGCGCATTCAAAATGTCACGACGCAACCAGCGACGGAAATACACTAATAAATTTTGACAAAAAATCACATCGACTTTCACGCCCGGCAAATTGTTGTGGTTAATAATATTCGCCTGGGTGAAGCACACTCGCTCGCGCAAACGGCTGACAATTTCATAATTGCCATCGGTCGTTTGCTTGGTATAACGTTTAAATTCTTCGGCCTTTACGCTCTCAATTTTGCGTTTAGCGTAACGGCCTTTACGCGCTGTGGCCAACGCCGAAACACTTAAATCGAATGCAGTAATTCCGTAGTAAGGGTTGAGCGCTGCCAATTCAAAACAATCATTAATCACCATGGATAATGAATAGGCTTCTTCGCCCGTAGCACAACCCACACTCCACACATCAAAACTTTGCGCGAGCGATTGATTATTAATTTGGTGTTGTAAATAACGACGCACATATTCCAGCGAGGGGCGATGGCGAAAGAAACTGGTTTCTTTAACGGCGATACGATCAATGATGACCGTCCATTCCAGCATGCCAGAGGCACCGTTGGTAACTTGCTGATAATAACGGTCGTAATCGTCATAACCCAACTCGCGCATACGCGAGGAGATTTGCGATTCCAGGAGTGCTTTGTGTTGCGGAACTAATTGCATACCCGTGCGCTCTTCAAGCAACTTGCACCACTGTGCAAATTGCTCAAGAGAAAGCGTCGGTAATGTGCGTAATGACCAACCCATAACAAATACCTAATCAGCGCCTATCCAATGTTTAAATCGCAACCCAATGGCCGGCGCTAATGTGTGATTAAGCTTTTGCTTGGTGAGGATAAATGTCGTCATCCAGCAAGCCGGCATCCAACTGCAAATCCACATCGGACGATAAATCGTAACTGGCTGCAGATGACGTGTGTGATGCTGACGAATGATGCTGGCTTTCGCTCAATACATCTTCTTCTGGCAGTTTGAAACCGGCTACCGATTCACGCAAATCAAGCGCCATTTCTGCGAGGTTACCAATCGACTGTGCGGTCGCTGAAGTACCGGCAGACGTTTGCGTTGTAATCTCTTGAATAACGTTCATCGTGTTAGAGATGTGACCCGCAGACGATGCTTGTTGGCGAGCAGCGTTGGAAATGTTCTGGATCAATTCCGCGAGGCTTGACGATACGTTTTCAATTTCTTCCAGTGCCACACCCGCATCTTGTGCAAGGCGCGCACCGCGAACCACTTCAGAAGTGGTTTGTTCCATCGAAATTACCGCTTCGTTGGTATCGTTCTGAATGGTTTTTACCAGCGCTTCGATCTGCTTGGTCGCTGCTGCGGAACGTTCCGCAAGGCGTTGAACTTCGTCCGCTACCACCGCGAACCCGCGGCCTGCGTCACCGGCCATCGATGCCTGGATTGCCGCGTTAAGTGCGAGGATGTTGGTCTGGTCAGCAATGTCGTTAATCAAACTTACGATATCACCGATCTCTTGTGACGATTCACCGAGGCGCTTAATACGCTTGGAGGTATCTTGAATCTGCTCACGGATGGTATCCATCCCGTGAATAGTATTTTGTACCACTTTGGCGCCGTTGCCCGCGATCGATACCGCGCGCTCTGCTACCGCTGCCGATTCGGCGGCGTTGGCCGATACCTGGTCAATGGTCACGGCCATTTCGTTTACCGCTGCCGATGCACCGGCAATTTCTTGCGCCTGGTGTTCAGAAGCTTCAGCGAGGTGAAGTGCAGTTTGTTGGGTTTCTTGCGCAGCGGCCGATACGTTTACCGCGGTTTCGTTGATTCGCGCTACCAAGATACGGAGTTGGTCGATGGTGAAGTTAATAGAGTCAGCGATCGCACCGGTGAAGTCTTCGGTTACGGTTGCGGTGGTAGTCAAGTCACCGTCTGCAAGGTCGGCTAGTTCGTCAAGGAGACGCAAAATCGCGGTTTGGTTACGCTCGTTGGTTTCCGCAGTGTTAACCAGACGTTGACGCGTAGCGGTGTAAGTGTTGTAACCGAGATAAAACAACGACAGCAAGAAGATAGCCGCAAAACCAATGGTTAACTTACTGTTAATAAGACGAGAGCTGGACAAGCCGTTAATGTTATCGGTGATATCCGTTAACGCTTGAAGCAATTGAGGCGATTCGTTTAGGAGAGAGTCACTTGCTTGACGAGCGCGGAACAGTGTTGATGAACCTTCAAACATTTCTTGTACGGATTTGTTTACGCCATCATAGAGCTTGGTAATTTTATCCAAACTGACTCGCGCGCTGGCATCATTTACGCGCGAGATGTGCATCATGGAGTCACCTTCTTTCATACCGCGCAACATACGACCATAAACGTTGGCATCGGTATTAAATTGGTCTGCCGCTGTAGCAGCATCGGTGTCACCGCGAAGCATTTTATCCACGTTACGACCGATACGTTCCGCAATCCAGGATTGCAATTGCGCATCCGATACTTGATCCGCTGGGGCTTTAGTATCCAACAAAATTTCTACGATGTTACGGTGTTCACTTTGCAAGCTCGGGAGGTTGGCGTTCAGTGTTTTACCTACGCCATTGAGCGTTACAATCAAATCTTTGTTTTTAACAATGTCTTGCGCGTTGTTTTTGGCGCGGCCCCATACAGCGGCATAGGCATCAAATTGCGCTTTAAGAGCGCCGGCATTACGCGGGTCGGCAGCACGTAATTGCGCCCAGGTGCCATCCATCTTGGATGTTACGCCAGCCAGTTCACCGAAGGCTTTTTCACTGCCCGAAGTTGCATCGCGCGATAAAGACGAAAGTCGATAGGCTTGTGCACGTAATTCCGCTACATGTTGCAGGCTTTCCTGATCTTTAACGCCATCGCTATACACAATATAACCGGTCGCGAAAAAGGCGATTAATGACAATGCACCTGCCACTACCGCATAAAATACATTGGGGCTTGTTTTATAGGCTCCAATTAGACTTTTTGAATCTGATTTCATCTACGTACTCCTAACCAACTCTACGTTTTAATTTTTATCCAAGGGTGAAATTCGGGACTGATTTGAAACTAGGCTGCCTACTGCATTAATCTGGTCATTAACTTTTGGCCGCGTTAATAAAGCGCGGATCTTCCGCTAACAAAGCAGGTCGAAACAGTGACCACTGCTGTCCGCCAGAGGGATAACTCCCCGTCACAAACGGCAATATGTTCTCTGCTACGGCTCCAGCCTGCTCGCTGTATTCATCCATGGGAAAATGTTGCATACCGAAAACTTGATCAACCATTAGGCCGGAATAAAGAGTTTCCGTTTCAAGAATCAGTACGCGGCGTTGTTTGCGACCACCGACTAAGCGGTCGCCAAAATAAGCCGCAAGATCAAATAGGGGCAGTAGGCGCCCGCGTACATTCGCGACGCCTTTTACCCACGGCTGAACGCCGGGTAAATGGGTATGATGAGGAACTTCAAGCATCTCGGATACTTCACCAATAGGCGCTACGAAATAACTGCCCATTAATGAAAAACCGATACCGCTCCATAAGGGACGAATATCGGTTTGTGCCGGCAAGCCGCGCGCTGCAGCACGGCTACGCTGTGCAAGATCAATTAACGCCTCGAAGGCTGCTTGAGGTTCTGACATAACAGCATCCATCTCATCCGCACCTGCAACGCCAAGCGTAACGGCGCGGAAATATAATTATTGTGTAAACAAGTTGAGGCGCATTAATCCTCAGGATTAACGCATTACCTCAGCCATGGCCGACATAAGTACATCCGGTGTAATCGGCTTGGATAAATAGGCTTTAGCACCTTGGCGCATACCCCACACTCGATCTGTCTGTTGATCTTTGGTGGTGACTATAATGACCGGAATATTGGCAGTTTCCGGCAATTTGGACAGCTGACGCGTTGCCTGAAAGCCATTCAGCCCAGGCATAACCACATCCATCAACACCACATCAGGGCGTTCTTTAACGGCCATTGCCACGCCCGCTTCACCATTCTCAGCGGTTAATACCACATGGCCACTTTTTTCTAACATAGTGGTGAGCTTATAGGTTTCAGTCGGGGAGTCATCAATTATCAGTACGCGAGCCATAGCTGCTCCAGATTTATCGTAAATGTTAAGGTTAGCAGTCCTTTGGGTGATCTTTATACTTTTAGTTTAGGACGCTTTTACATGCTTAACGTGAGTTTCAATTGCATCCAAGAGTTCGCTTTTGCTAAAGGGCTTGGTGAGGTATTGGTCTGAACCCACAATACGGCCTTTGGCTTTGTCGAACAGGCCGTCTTTACTGGATAACATAATGACGGGAGTAGACTTGAATTCACTATTATTTTTGATGAGTGCGCAGGTTTGGTAACCATCAAGGCGCGGCATCATAATATCAACGAAAATAATATCGGGGCGGCTATCGGCAATTTTTGCCAATGCATCAAAGCCGTCGGTGGCGGTTATCACCATACAACCAGCTTTCTTTAAGAGGGTTTCTGCGGTGCGGCGAATGGTTTTACTGTCGTCAATAACCATTACTTTCAAACTTTCTAAACTTACGTCCATACTCTCTGACCTTTGGCTTTGTTATGCGATGTTGCGCCAGAAGCGGTAAATTGCGCTGACAGATCGAGCTGATTAGCAAAAAACCGTGCGTTACTGAATTATAGTAGTCTTAAATATACGCGAAATAAACTTTTAACACAGTTTTTAAGGTTTAGCCATAACTACTTGAAACTATGGGTAATCTCTTCTCAACTTTGCGATTCTCAACGCCCAAATTGAGCCTCAAAAGTGTGCGCAACACCCTTGCTTTAAACCCACTTAGGACTTAACTTTAGGCCGCATTTTCCACAACCGCAAACTTCGCAAGTGAGATTCTCTAATGACGCTACATATTGGCGTGGTGATGGACCCCATCTCCCAGATCAAATTCCATAAAGACACCACACTGGCACTACTTTTAGCGGCACAAGCGCGCGGCTGGAATCTCCATTACATGGAGCAAAGTGATCTCTATTTATTGCAAGGTGAAGCGCGCGCCACCACGCGTAGCCTTAATGTGCGCAACAATCCCGACGACTATTACACTCTGGGCTTACATGAAGATCGCCCATTAAGCGATTTGGATGTCGTTTTAATGCGCAAAGATCCACCCTTCGACAACGAATTTATCTATAGCACTTATATTTTGGAAGCCGCTCAAAAGCAGGGCACATTGATTGTGAATGACCCCCGCAGCCTGCGCGATTGCAATGAAAAAGTCTTTGCCACGCAATTTCCTCAATGCTGCCCACCAGTATTGGTCAGTCGCGATTCCGTCAAGCTGCGTGAGTTTCATCAACAATACAACGATGTGATTTTCAAACCCTTGGATGGCATGGGAGGCAGCCGCATTTTTCGTTGTCGCCAGGACGACCCCAATGTGGGTGTAATCCTTGAAACCCTCACTGAAATGGGCACCCAAACAATAATGGCCCAGCGCTATATCCCCGATATTACCGAAGGCGACAAACGCATTTTAGTCATTGATGGTGAACCTGTGCCCTACTGTCTGGCACGCATTCCTGCAAAGGGCGAAACCCGCGGCAACTTGGCTGCAGGCGGTAGAGGTGTAGCGCAGCCACTGTCGGATCAAGACCGTTGGATTGTAAGTCAAGTTGCACCAACGTTACGTGCAAAAGGCTTGCTGTTTGTCGGCCTTGATGTGATCGGCGACTACCTCACCGAAATTAACGTGACTAGCCCTACCTGCGCGCGCGAAATTGATAAGGCCTATGGCACCAATATTGGCGACCTGTTGATGGATGCCATTGTGCGCCGCAAAGAGCAGCAGCCGGATTATTCTCTATGACCATGGCAGTTGAAATGGCTGACGAGCTTCAAGCTTCACCGGTGGATGCCAGTGATCGCTTGAGCTTTACGCTATTCGTTGCAATTGCGCTCCATGCACTGATCATTTTAGGCATTAACTTCAAGCTGCCGCCCGCCTCCAAAGGTTCTCAAACCATTGAGATTACGCTGGCAACGCATAAATCTGCCAAAGCCCCCAAAGAAGCAGATTTTCTTGCACAGCACAATCAAGAAGGCAGCGGTACCGAAGAAAAGGCGCGCCAACTGAGCACCGAACGCCAAGCTGATTTCGCCGATACCCAAGTGCGTAAAATCAACCCTATGCCGCAGGTAGCGGCAACGTCTTTGGCCGAGAAAAAACAGCACATTATTACCACTATCGGCCAAAACGATTTCAAATTACATCAACCCAAAACCCCCAATACGCAAGACGAGAAAGAGCAGAATAAAGGCCTGCTGGAAGATCAAACTGCCATTACGGCGGAAATTGCCAGCCTGCAAGCCAAACTGGATAAACAAAAACAGGAATACGCCAAGCGCCCGCGCATTCGCACACTTACCGCCGTGTCTGCCAAGGAATCGTTTGATGCAGAATATTTAATCAAGTGGAGCGAAAAGTTTGAGCGGGTAGGCACCAAAAATTACCCTAAAGAAGCGCTTACTAAAAATATTACGGGGCGAGTCATGCTCAATGTGACGATTAAGCCGGATGGCAGCGTGGAAGAAATTGCCATTACGCGCTCATCTGGCAGCCGTATTTTGGATGATTCGGCACGTCAAATCGTGCGCTTGGCCGCGCCTTATGCAAAATTTCCACCCGAAATTCGCCGCCAGGTGGATCGTTTAAAAATCATTCGCTACGTTCGGTTTGAACCTAATAACATCACCACTAGCGATGAGTAAGGCCAATATTCTCAGGTTTTACTTGTTTTCCACCCACGTTGCCACAATACTCAGGTTATGACTGAAAAACACATTTCCTACATAGATACCAATGAGCTTGTTCCGGGCAGTTTGTGCAATCATTTTTTGATTGCCATGCCGAGCATGCAAGACAGCTCTTTCACGCACGCCGTAACTTACATTTGTGAACATTCCAGCGAAGGCGCAATGGGCATTGTGATTAACAACCCTATGCCGATGATGCTGCATGAAATCTATGCGCAGATGGACTTGAAAGTCAGCCCTAACGAAGGCCACCAAGCTGTAGTGGCGGGCGGCCCAGTGCAGCAAGAGCGCGGTTTTGTGATTCATTCCAGTGACATGGAATGGCACTCAACACTCAAGGTATCACCCGAGATTAGCTTGACCGCATCGCGCGATATTATTGTGGCGCTCGCCGAAGGCCAAGGCCCTAAAGAATGGCTTGTTGCACTCGGCTATGCCGGTTGGGGCGAAGGCCAATTGGAAGCTGAAATTGCCGCTAATTCATGGCTCACTGTACCGGCAAGCAAGCACATTATTTTCAATACGCCTTTTGAACAACGCTGGACTTCTGCCGCCGCCGCATTGGGCATTGATGTCAATTTAATTTCGAATGTTGCCGGGCACGCCTAATTTATTTCAACCACTTTTCTGCAACTCTTTTCACAATGATTAAAACCCTACTCGCCTTCGATTACGGCACCAAAAATATTGGTGTCGCTGTCGGTCAAACCATTACTTCTTCTGCCAATTCATTAGCATCACTCAAAGCCAAAGATGGCATACCCGACTGGAATCACGTTGAAAAACTGATTGCCGAATGGAAACCGGATTTGGTGCTGGTGGGCTTGCCGTTAAATATGGATGATAGCGAAAGTGAACTGAGCGCGCGCGCGCGCAAATTTGCCAACCGCATTCATGGCCGTTTTGGTGTGAAAACTGAAATGGTAGATGAGCGCTTAACCAGCTTTGAAGCGAAAGGTGAAGTGATGAGCCGTGGCGGCTCACGGGATTATAAAAACAACCCTGTGGATGCTATTGCCGCACGGCTTATTTTAGAAGGATGGCTGGAAAACAATCCGCAGTAATGCCATTCCACTAAAAAATATCTTTTGCTTTTTGTATGCGAGATTTCACTTCATAGTTTGTTTGGTAACGATTGGCGAGCGCCACTTGATCGCTATCAATCGTATCGCAACGCCACTGAACCAACTGCTTGTTAACTCGCTCTATTTGATCTTTGGTGGTGGGCTCTTCACCGCGCCAGCGATTGCATTCGATGGTTCGATCAATAATGAGCACAACATCTTGCGGCATATCTTTTTTTAAGGCTTTAATATCATCCGCGAACACGCAGGGAGTTATTAAAATAGCTAACAAAAGTAGAGTTTTTTTGAGCATGATTAACTTGCCTCTTATTATTTGTGACATTTTTAGTTAGTACATTCGCTTAAAACATTTTTCCTCGGTTATTGCGATCATCATTTTCAATACTCAAACTATCGGCAGCATTGTTTAAATAATTTGCATCTGTCTCTGAACCGAGTTTAATCATCAAACGTAAATCATTGGGTGAGTCGGCATGAAGCAGTGCATCTTCATAGGTAATCTCACCGTTATCGTAGAGATCGTAGAGCGCTTTATCGAAAGTTTGCATTCCCAATTCGGTAGATTTTTTCATTAACTCTTTAAGTTCTGATACTTCACCTTTGCGAATTAAATCGGAAGCCAGCGGTGTATTGATCAAAATTTCCAAACAGGCACGACGACCTTGTCCATCAGGCGTTGCAATTAATTGTTGTGCCACAATCGCTTTTAAATTGAGTGACAAATCCATCCACAATTGGCGATGACGGTCAGCGGGGAAAAAGTGAATAATACGATCAAGCGCCTGGTTCGCGTTGTTGGCGTGCAAGGTACACAAACACAAGTGACCCGTTTCCGCGAAGGCAATTGCGTGATCCATGGTTTCGCGTGACCGAACCTCGCCGATTAAAATCACATCGGGCGCTTGGCGCAAGGTATTTTTCAGTGCGGTTTCAAATGACTCTGTATCAATCCCCACTTCGCGCTGGGTGATAATGCAGCCTTCGTGTTGATGAATAAATTCAATCGGGTCTTCAATGGAAATAATATGGCCTTTGGAGTTGCGATTGCGATGGCCAATCATAGCGGCGAGCGAGGTGGATTTACCCGTGCCCGTTGCGCCCACAAAAATAATTAAGCCGCGCTTGGTCATGGCCAATTCTTTAATCGATTCCGGCAAACCTAAATCATCTGGCTTGGGGATATTCGTTTCAATGCGACGCAATACCATACCCGCAAGATTGCGCTGATAAAACGCACTCGCACGGAAGCGGCCAATACCGCGTGCACTTACCGCAAAGTTTAATTCTTTCTTTTCCAAAAATTCGTTGCGTTGTTTTTCATTCATCACACTCAACACTAGCTCGCGTGCTTTTTCCGGCGCAAGTGGAGTAGCCGTTACAGGCACAACTTTACCGTGCAATTTCATTGACGGCGGAACACCGGCAGTAATAAACAAATCCGATGCACCTTTTTCTACCATCAATGCGAGTAAACGATCAAAATCCATAACCTGTGCCTGTTTTGTGTTTTAGTTTTTATGATGAACAATCGTGTTTAATTAAAAATTCTCTGGCATTTTTGCTTTGGAGCGCGCGGCTTCGCGGCTGATAATCCTGCGCGCCACCATGTCTGCCAAACATTGATCCATCGTCTGCATGCCCACTGATGCACCGGTCTGAATAGCCGAGTACATTTGCGCAACCTTATCTTCGCGAATCAAGTTACGAATCGCCGAGGTACCGCGCATAATTTCGTGCGCCGCCACACGACCACCGCCGTTTTTCTTCATTAAAGTTTGTGATACCACCGCTTGCAAAGATTCCGACAGCATTGAACGCACCATGGATTTTTCGTTCGCGGGGAATACATCCACGATCCGATCGATAGTTTTCGCTGCTGAAGTGGTGTGCAATGTTCCGAATACCAAGTGCCCGGTTTCGGCGGCGGTTAGCGCCAAGCGAATGGTTTCCAAGTCGCGCATCTCGCCCACCAGAATAATATCCGGGTCTTCACGCAGAGCGGAGCGAAGTGCTTCGTTAAAGCCGTGAGTATCGCGGTGAACTTCGCGCTGGTTAATCAAGCATTTTTTGGATTCGTGCACGAATTCGATGGGGTCTTCAATCGTTAGAACGTGTTCGTATTTATTGTCGTTGATGTAGTCAATCATAGCGGCAAGAGTCGTGGATTTACCCGAGCCAGTTGGCCCCGTTACCAACACTAATCCGCGTGGTACCGCGCAAATATCGCGGAACACATTGCCCATGCCCAATTCTTCCATGGTTAATACTTTGGAAGGGATGGTACGGAACACGGCGCCCGCGCCGCGATTTTGGTTAAAGGCGTTTACCCGGAAGCGCGCTACGCCGGGCACCTCAAACGAAAAGTCGGTTTCCAGAAATTCTTCGTAGTCCTTCCGTTGGCGGTCATTCATAATGTCGTAAATGAGGCCGTGAACTTGTTTGTGCTCCATGGGCGGTAAATTAATGCGGCGTACATCGCCATCTACCCGAATCATGGGCGGTAAGCCGGCCGAAAGGTGCAAGTCAGATGCGCCCTGTTTGGCGCTAAAGGCTAAGAGTTCTGTAATATCCATAAGGCTACCTTACTAAAGCTATTTTTTTATTCTGTTAGCTGCGCGAGTGCGCTAACGTTTGCGGGAATTTTTATCTACTTATGCCATTGCCTACATCTACTAGCGCTACCGTTATACCTTCTAACACCATAGCTGACCCGCTGGCGAAAGTCACCGCACGTATACAGCACGGGGCTGAACTGGCGGAGCGAGACAGCAAAACTGTGCGCTTGATCGCGGTGAGTAAAACCCAGCCCCCAGAGGCTGTGGCACAAGCTTATGCCTGTGGCCAACGCGACTTTGGCGAAAATTACTTGCAAGAAGCCTTGGAAAAACAAGCTGCTTTAACTGATCTCAATGAGATTGTCTGGCATTTTATTGGCCCGATTCAATCTAACAAAACTCGCCTTATTGCTGAAAATTTCGCCTGGATTCACAGTATAGACCGAGAAAAAGTCGCTCAACGTCTAAATGATCAACGCCCCGCTGATTTGGCACCGCTGCAAGTTTGTTTGCAAGTGAATATTGATGATGAAACCACAAAATCCGGCATTTCGCTGGCAGAATTACCTGCGCTAGCTCAAGCCATAAATCAACTACCGCGCCTGCAACTGCGCGGACTTATGGCGATTCCAGCCGCCACTAACAACGCCGACCAGCAGCGCAGCGCCTTCGCCAAATTGCGTCAAGCTATGCAAAGTTTGCAGGCACAGGGTTTCGCACTTGATACGCTCTCTATGGGTATGTCTGGCGATATGGAGGCAGCAATTGCCGAAGGCGCTACTATGGTAAGAGTGGGAACGGATATTTTTGGGGCGCGCGCTAAAGCGCAATAATCTTACGCAACACTTATTATCTGTAAAATTCGCCTACTTGAGATTCACTTATTACCAACAGGATTCACCATGCAACAATCAGCTAATACACCGCACAAAATTGCCTTTATCGGCGCCGGCAATATGGCTAAAGCCATTATTAGCGGCCTTTTAGCGGAAGGGCTTAAGCGCATTAATCTGTTTGCCAGTGGCCCGCGCCAAGAGAGTTTGGATCGCGTTGCGAGCGAATTTGGTATCAATATCAGTACCGATAACGCCGCAACCGCTGCGGGTGCAGATGTAGTCGTGCTGGCTGTTAAGCCGCAAATGTTGAAAGAGGTATGTTTGGGCTTGGCGGCTTCGCTCGGCCATAAACCACTGATTATTTCGCTGGCTGCGGGCATCACTACCGAAAGCATTAATACGTGGCTGGGTGGAGATCACGCGATAGTGCGCTGTATGCCCAACACTCCCTCGCAAGTGCGTGTGGGTGCCAGTGGATTGTTTGCGAATGCGCAGGTTAGCGGTGCGCAAAAATCCACTGCCAATACTATTTTGGGCGCTGTGGGTATTGTGCAATGGGTAGATGATGAAGCCTTAATTAATCCCGTTACTGCCGTTTCTGGTTCTGGCCCCGCTTATTTCTTTTTGATGATGGAAGCCATGATTGATGCAGGCATAGAACTTGGCCTAACACGCACTGCCGCTACCGAGCTGACCTTGCAAACTGCACTCGGTGCCGCCATCTTGGCCAAGCAGAGTAATGTGGATGTTGCCGAACTGCGCCGCCAAGTGACATCACCTAAAGGCACCACCGAACAAGCCATTAACTCCTTTGAGAATGACCAAATTCGCGCTATCTTCGCTCGCGCCATGACTGCCTGTTCCAACCGTGCGGTTGAACTGTCTGAGTTATTGGGTAAATAGTTTTAGCGGGCATTTAATTTCACGAAATGAATTTGTTTTAACGAGAGAGACAACCATGCAAACACTGGCTCAAATTGCCATTTACGTTATCAATACGCTGGGCACGCTTTATATAAGCTTGGTACTTATCCGTTTTTTAGCGCAACTGGTACGCGCAGACTATTACAATCCCATTAGCAAAGCCCTGGTGAAATTCACTAATCCTCTGCTGGTGCCACTACGTAAAATTATCCCCGGGTTTATGGGCATAGATTTAGCCGCCGTTGTCCTGGCGATTGTATTGCAAGCGGCACTGCTTCAAACCGTGTTGTTCATTGCAGGCATAGGCTTTATTAACCCCTTCACCTTAATTATTTGGTCAGTGATAGCGCTGCTAAGTTTGCTGGCGAATATTTACTTCTGGGGCGTTATTATCATGATGATCGCCAGTTGGGTTGCTCAAGGTAGCCGCAACCCTGCATTGGCATTGTTGCAACAAATTCTTGAACCCGTGATGGCTCCTTTCCGCAAAATTTTACCGCCGTTCGGTATGCTGGATTTATCGCCAATATTGTTTTTTATCGTGCTCAATATTATTCGTGCGTATGTGTTACCTGCGTTAGCCTCCGCCGCCGGCATGATCCCCGGAATTGGCTTTTTCTAAGACGACTTTTTATAGTCTGCTATGGCAATGGAGAAGCGATTCTCCATTGCCAGCTTCACACTAAAACACTGAGAATAAAGTGTAAGCATCCGCCGCAACCGCTTTAAATTTGCGCATTTCTAACAATAATTTTTATTCATCGCATTAGAGGTAAGGATATGACCGGACGTATTGCAAAATACGCATTTGTTCTTGCGGGTTTATTGGCGAGTAGCTTTGCCAGCGCTCAAACAGCGCAGCTCAGCTCTAAAGATGTGACTGAAGTAGTGATTAGCGGCCAACAGAATGCCTCTGACTGGTTTCGCGCCGAAAGCCAACACTTCATTGTGTTCTCCGATGCCAAACAACAAGACGTTAGCCAACTGTTAGAGAAGCTTGAGCGCTTTGATTATTTGCTGCGTCTTTACACGAAAGTTGACGCAGCCTCGGCAAGCGAGCAAAAAACCACGCTTTACTACATGGCGAGAGTTCGCGACCTCAATCAAATTGATAACAACCAACCCCGCTACGCTATTGGCCTCTACAACAGTTGCGCGCTCGGTGTACAAGGCTTTGGCGCGCACATGTACTATCGCGGAAAATCGGATCGCGCGCTTGAAAAACAACCCGAAAACGAAGGGCTTGTTTACATTTTTGAAGCTTATGCGCGCCATTTTCTCTACCACAATACCAACATGCGCACCCCCACTTGGTACATGGATGGCTTTGCACAATATTTTGCCAGCACGCGCTTTAGCGATACTGAAACACTGATTGGCATAGCGCCCAAAAGCATCGGGAATTATTTAGCGTTTATGAGCAACGGCCATAGGCGCAGCTTAGATTACACCGATATTTTGTTGGGCAATAATTCCAAAGGTAATAACTATGCGGGCGCAGCGGGACTACAACTTGAGTTTCAAGCAAGATCGTGGATTCTTACGCATTACATTTTATCGTCCACCGAAAATATCCAACACTTTCGCAACTTTATCGCTTTAGGATTGCAAGGCGTAGAGCCAACCCAAGCTTTTGAACAGGCGTTTGGTTACAAAGTATCTAAGCTGAATAATGTGCTGTGGAAATATCGCTTACAAACCGCAAAAGCGCTCAAGCTCAATTTAACGGCCGGTGGCGCTGGCGATATTCAATTCAGTAGTTTACCGGCCTCCGCTAACAATTTATTGCTGGCCGAGGCCGCCTTAAAAGCCTGCCCTAGCCCCAAGGTAGGAGAAGCGCTTTTACAAAAAATCCGCAAAGAAGCACAAAAGTTTCCCGATAGCGATCTTGCAGAATTCTCGCTCGCTCGCGCGGAAATTGAATGGGGGAACCCGCAAGCGGCCATCACTTTTTTGAACACAAAAACGAAGGCCAAGAATTTTGATGTTCTCTATCTTTTAGGCCGTGCCCAGTTGAAGGTGGCGGAACAAAGCCAAGCTAATGAACAGACACGAGAGCAACAAAAAACTTACTTGGAATCTGCACAAACTAACTTGCTAAATGCTTTTGCACTTAATCAACAATCGGCTGAAGCGTCTTACTATTATTTCAGAGCGGGTGCTCTAGCTCAGGCTACGCCCAACAATGAAATTTTAGGTGCAGCAATCATAGCGGCACAGTTGCAACCTGAAGTCAGCGCCTACAGCCGCGCCGCCGTATTGAGCCAGGCTTATCTAAAACAGCTTTCAGAAGTTGAGTTGAGCTTGAGCCTTATGGCGGCCAACAGCCGAGAACCACAAATGGCCGAGTGGGCAAAAACGTGGCAAGCCAAACTCAACGCTGGCGTTACGCGCGCGCAAATTCTGGCAGAAATGCGCCTTGAGTTGGTTCCCGCTGCAAGCCTCAAAGAATGGACCATTTCCAGCGAGGAAGTAATGCAAGCCGTTGAGCTAGCCGCTGGTATGGAAACCGCAGAAGGGTTTATCCGCGACCAGCAACAAAATCAGCAGGTTCCCGGGCAAGGCGGCATACCCGGAACTCGATAAATTATTAGCTAACAACCATGGGGCGGATGCGTTCGCCCCATTCCTCATGCCTTCTGTATATCCCTCCTACTTAATCGCCTCATAGTCAGTCAACTCGCCCGCTTTCGCCTGTAAATCTAAAGCTGCTGTAACAGACTGCCGCGTTAAAAAAGGGCGTCTTTAAAAAACAGCTTCTATAAAAATTTGAATCCAATTTTGAGTTTGAGCCGTATTGGATCTGAATACCCTGTTTTTGGCTCAATCCAGAGCGCTTCCACACAATAACGAGATAATCATGGATCCCAATCAACACGCCTTACGGCTCTTAAGCGCCACCGCGCAGGGCGATCGGCTCGCCTTTGAAGAGCTTTACAAACACACCGCTGGCAAACTCTACGCGATTAGCCTGCAAATGCTGCGTCGCCGCGATTTAGCGGAAGATGCAGTACAAGAAGCCTTTGTTCGCATTTGGCACAACGCGGGTGAATACCAACAGGAAAAAGGCAATGTGCTGACCTGGATGACCACCATAGTTCGCTACCGCGCACTGGATATGTTGCGCGCCGCTAAAAGCCGCCGCGAAAGCGATGAAGAAACCGAGGAGGGTGAAGACGAACACAGCCCCGAAAAGGAGCTGTACGCCGAGCGCGACCGCGCCTTGATTGATCGCTGTATGGATTTATTAGAGGGTCAACAGCGCCACGTTATTCAACTGGCGTATTTTCGCGGCTTGACCCACGCTGAGGTCTGCGACCAAACCGGCTCGCCACTGGGCTCGGTTAAAACCTGGATTCGCCGTGGCTTGGAGCGTTTGAAGAGGTGTGTAGAGTCATGATCATGAAAAGGTATAAAACCGTATGAATTATCTCACCGAAGAACGTAAAAACGCGCTCGCCGCTGAATATGTCTTGGGCACTTTGCATGGCCGCGCGCGAATTCGCTTTCAAGCGCTCTTAATGCAACATCGCAGTATTCGCCACGCGCTATGGCAATGGGAAAGCCGTTTAAATAGCTTAGGCGGCACCTTGCCTGCCATTGCCCCACGGCCTGAGTTATGGCAAAGAATTCAGCAGCAACTGGGTTTTAGCGGGGCAAAATTGCCCGCTAATGTGGTGCGTATGCCGCAAGCACCCGTTAAACCAGAGAGCAATCAACCCACCAACAACCGAACCTGGAAATGGCTTACCGGTGCAGCCACCGCGGCCGCTTTGGTTTTGGCGGTCTTCGTAGTTGTACCGCAAGCGCCGAGCGAACGCACGGAAACTCAAATCGCCGTATTCCAAGGTGAAAAAGCACAAGCCTTGTGGTCGATAGAACTCGGCAAAGAGGAGTTGGTAATCACCGCCACCGACAACTTCAAAGCCCTGCCCGATCAAGACTATGAATTATGGATGGTCGCCGCCGATGGCCGCCCACCGGTATCGCTCGGCTTACTGCCCAAACAAGGCAAGTTGACTCTGCCGCGCAACGCGATTTTAGATCAAGTAAAAATCGCCGCTTTGGCAGTAAGTTTGGAACCGCTAGGTGGATCGCCTAACGGTCAGCCGACCAAAGTGCTTTATACAACTGAGATTGTGACAATCTAAAAACAATCGCCATTCCCCTAAAGCCCGCTTCTGCGGGCTTTTTTATAAAGGCATAAAACGTTAGGGAGTGAGATTTGGAAAATACCAAGGTTCCGCATGTTCGGGAATTTCCCAGCGCAGTGGCGATTTGCTGCTAGTTTCGCTTAACAAGCCTTCACTTTTTAATTGACTCAACATACGCCTTGCGCTTCGTTCAGGCATCGCGCATAACTCAAGTGCTTGCGCCCGCTCGATTTCACCTTGCTGAAAAGCCGTATATAAAATAATACTTGCGGTTGGTTTTATGGATGCACTTATCCCCGCTACACGATCATCGTTACGAGCCCTGACATAGGTTTCGATACGTTGCCGTATTTTAGAGAATTCCAGTAAATCGCTGATATAGGTTACTTGGTCGATAGCAGTGTCCAGCATGTAATCACAAAAGCTGATTAAACCTTTTTCAGTTAAGTTTCCGCGGCCATCATAGCTGCCTTGGCGGACAGCATCCGCATTGGCAAGCAGGCTTTTATATTGGGTGGATGAACGAGCTAATCCTCGGCTTAAACACCATGCGCCATAGCTATCCAACCCCACAGCTTTTAAGGCGGCATCCGTAAACAACCTTCCTACACGACCATTTCCATCAATAAACGGGTGAATCCATGCAAAGCGATGATGGGCTGCCATAAGCGCGATAATTTTACGGTCGCCGCTAAATCTCTGAGGATGATAAGTCTCGCAAAAGCGCTCCATTAAACCCGTAAGATCTTCTGCTTCGGGTGGAATATGCTGGCCGACAATAACAGTGCGTGTTCGCCATTCTCCCGGCACAATTTTATCAACCACATTACCTTGCTCATCCTTAATAACCCACAGGCTTTCAGGTACACGCTGGTAAAACTCACAATGTAATTGGCAAATAAATTCTGGCGTAAACAACCTATCTAAATCTGGCTTTTGTTCAATTAGCCATTCCTGCACCTGCATATGCGCCAAAGATTCTTGCTGCAAATCGCGCTTGGCTGGGTCACCGCTGTAATTACCCTGCTGGGCAGCGCGAATTTCATGCGGGCGCGTGGAATTGCCTTCAATTAGATTAGAGTAATAAGAATTAATAGCTGCCATATGCTGCTCAAGGCGCAACAAGGTAAAAGGCGCAAGCTGGCCCGTCAGCTTGGCTGACTGGCTAATCAAGGTTATAGCTTTATCAGGCAATGCAGACTTCACCAGAGCGGCATCACTAGGGATAAAGGGAGCGATATCCAAAATAGAAGTAGCCATACCTAAACTCATCGATAAATGTTGGCCGTTTTATTGGCCGCATTAATTATTAATCATCTTATTGATAATAAAGCATATTACATATACATAATATAGCAATAAATCTTAATTTGGCCGTTTTAATGGCCGCTTTATTAGTATAGCAAAGCCAGCTTCTGCGGGCTTTTTTACACCCGCCAAAAACTATTTTCCCTCTTTCGCAAAAAAGTTGAATCCAAAACTCAGGTTGAGCCGTTTGTGTAGTGCAAGTTCATTAAACCCTAAGGCTATTGCACCTCATTAGATGTACATCATCCATGTACCTCACACCCATGTACCTGACAAAAGGATCTACACATGAATACTCACGCTGTTTTAAAAGGAAAGTATCTTTCAACTGTCATTGGCGCTCTCTGCGCTGGGCTTATTTCCACTCAAACGTTGGCATCCAGCCACCGCGAGGCGCCGAACATTACGCGAGCGCCAGCGATAGACTCTACTGACTTTTATGCATTCAACAGTTATGAAGCCGGGCGTGGCACTTACGTAACCCTCATCGCAAACTATATTCCACTGCAAGAGCCGGGTGGTGGCCCCAATTATTTTGCAATGGACCCTAATGCGCTTTACAGCATTCATGTCGATAACAATGGCGATGCGGTAGAGGATTTAACCTTTAACTTTCAATTCAGCCAAGCTCTAGCGGGTGGCGACGGTGTGAAATTGACCGTTGGCCCAGCCGACAATAGCCGCTCAGTAGCGGTGCCTTTGAAAAATGTTGGTGGCGTAGCAGCTGGCGATGATTCCAAAGTGAATTTCTCTGAAACCTACACCTTGAAAGTGGTCAGTGGTAACCGTCGTACCGGCACTTCTGCGGATGTGAAAAACGCCAGCACGGCTAGCGCGACTTTTGCCAAGCCTTTGGATTTTATCGGCACCAAAACCTTTGGTTCTGTTGCCGCTTATAAAACTTACGCGAACAGTTTTGTTTACAACATCACCATTCCTGGCTGTGCGACTGCCGGTAAAGTGTTTGTCGGCCAACGCAAAGACCCCTTCGTTGTTAACCTCGGTAAAACCTTTGATCTCGTGAACTATGTACCCGTAGAAGGTGATAGCGCACCCGGCGCAGGCGATAGTAAAGGCTTCCCCGGCGGTATTACCCAGAGCATGAATAATGACGAATTGCGCAACAAAAACGTCACTGAAATTGCATTAGAAATTCCCAAAGCTTGTTTAACTGGCACTGGCAACGGTGTAATCGGCACCTGGACTACTGCTAGCTTGCCGCAAGCGCGCATTCTTAACCCCAATGCCTCTTTCAACAAAACCGAAGTTAACGGCGGCGCGTGGACTCAGGTTTCTCGTTTAGGTAGCCCACTAGTCAATGAACTCGTGATCGGCCTGAAAGATAAAGACAAATTCTCTACCTCAGAACCCAAAGACGATGGGCAATTTGCCGATTACGTGACGCATCCATCCTTGCCAGAACTGCTCAATATTCTGTTTAAAGATGCGGTAAACACCACCTTGGGCGCCAATATCAAAACCCTCGCGCCCACAAACTTCCCACGTACTGATTTGGTCACTGCATTCCTCACCGGTTTCCCTGGCGTAAACCAATTATCCAAGGTTACCGCCTCAGAAATGTTGCGTTTGAACACTGGCATAGCGGCTACACCCGTGGATAAACAATCCACCTTTGGTGTGGCGGGCAATGACTTGGCGGGCTTCCCCAATGGTCGTCGCCCCGGCGATGACGTGGTCGATATCGCCCTGCGCGTGGTTATGGGTCGCCTCTGTTACCCAATCCCTGTGGCCGGTGTAGATACCGATTTAGGCCTGTGTAAACCAGCCGATGCCAGCGTAGGTAATGTTCCCTTTACCGATGGTGCACCTATCAACGCCAGCATGACCAATGCCAGCTTCCCTTATCTGGCTGATCCATTGCCAGGTTCAAAATAAGGAGCTGACTATGATGCACTCAATGAAGTACTCAAAACTAGTATTGCCCGTGGGGCTCGCCGCCCTGCTGCTTGCAGCGTGTGGCGGTAGCGATAACAAAAAACCGCCAAAAGAAAATATAACGCCCACTGCCACCGCCGCCAGCGTTACCGCACAAGCGGATACCACGTTCAGCGGCAAGCTAACCGGCAGCGATGCCGAAATGGACAAGCTCACGTTTGCGGTCACTGTTGCGCCGACCAAAGGCACGCTCAAAGTCGAACCGGATGGCAGTTTTTCTTATTTACCCAGCGCAGAGTTTCTTGGCAGCGATAAATTTTCTTTCACCGTTTCCGATGGCAATAGCACATCGGCACCGGCGGAAGTGTTGATCACTGTGGATTTACAGCAAGTGTCGTTTAACGAATACAGCCGTAAAGCTTTTAAACAACTGCCGGGCGATAAACCCTTGCCACTTAACAGCCGCAAAGTCACTCAGGATGTGACGGCGGCGAATGCTTACGATGATTTGCTAGCGAAATAAAAAAACAACATTTACCTCGCCATGGACGGTGGGGATTTTAGATTCAAAAATTTTCACGACAAAAAATATATTCAAACCTTACTGGCTGAATTTTCAGCGGGCTAAACGTCAGAGCATTCATCTCTGACAGGGACATAACCATGAACAGATTATTGTTAACGCTGTTGCTAAGTGCGCCGTTAAATACATTGTTAAGTGCGCCGCTCAGTGCCGCACCTTACACGCCACAATCCAACGATGAACTAATTGCGCAATGGGCTGCACCATCCAATGCGGCAATGCAATCGCTTAAAACGGCATCGCGCTTACAACCCAATGACACCGCCACTATTCTTGCACTCGTCAATTCCTACCTTGCGCAGGCAGCACAGCCGGGGCAATCGCGCTTTTACGGTTTAGCGCAAGCCGCGCTTAAACCGCTTATTGAAAAAAACCCTTCTGATAAAACTGTTTCTGATACAAATAGTGCCGACTCACAACTTTGGTTAGCCTGGGCACAGGTGCAACAACACCAACACAATTTTTTTGTCGCACAAACCGCACTGGAAAAAGTATTCGCAACAGACCCCAGCAATGAAACGGCTAATTTACTAGCTGCACGTATTTATATTATTCAAGAACAACCGCTGGCGGCGCGCAATGCCTGTTTAAAATTATTGGGCAGCGCAGATTTACTCACCATCACCGCATGCAGCTTGGAAGCAAATTCTTATTTACACCCCAATGATCTTACCAACAGCTACCAACAATTAGCGGAATTAGTTCAGCGCCAAGGCCTGCCTGATGATGAACGCGCAAGCTGGCTCATTCAATTGTTGGCCGATTTTGCAATGCGCAACAATGAACCCGCAACCGCAGCAACGTGGTTGCAACAAAGACTACCTAATGCCAGCGTAAATTATTTAGCCCAGTGGGCAGATGTGCACTTAGCACTGAATAATTCACAGGCCGTGTTAACACAGCTCGCACCCATCGTAACTGCAGCGCCAGAAATGGACGATGCTTTATTAGTAAAGCTAGCGCTCGCCGAAAAAAATATCGGTAAGGATAATATCGAGAAAGATAAGGAAGGTGAGAAAGATAAGGAAGATGAGAAAGGAAAACACTGGCAAACACAATTAGCGGAGCGCGTTGCATTGCGCGAGCAACGCCAGGATAGCCTGCATGCTAGCGAACTCGCCATTTACTATTTGGATATTGCCCCCAACGCGCAAAAAGCCTTGCACTGGGCAGAGATTAATTTTTCCAATACGCGCGAATACAGCGATAAAAAATTACTCACACGCGCGCAACAGCTTAATCAAGTAAAAGGAATCTAATGATGAAAAAATTATTTTCCTTCTGGTGTGGGTTCCTTCTTTTAAGTATCGCCAACATCAGCCATGCCCACCAACTTAGTACGTCGTATTTAAACGGTAGCGTTAATGATACCGGCGTATTTAGTGGCGAATGGCAAGTGCGGCTGTATGATCTAGAGCAGGCGATTGGTATAGATACCAATGGCGATGGCCAGTTGCGCTGGCAAGAATTACAAAACCGTGCCGATGCCGTTACACAATACTTGCAATACCATTTGCAATTTTCGCGCGCCAACAAACCTTGCACCACCGCACTTGAATCCAACTGGCAAATAGACTCTCACTTTAATGAAGGCTACGTCGTTCTACCTGTGCGTGCGCAATGCCCTATTAATGGCGAAATCACTATTCACTACAGTGCATTTTTTGACGTGGATAGTCAGCATAAATTATTGGTTAGCCTAATCCCTGAAAAAACAACCAATGAAAAAGCAGTCAGTGAAAACTCCAGCAGCAAACAAACAGCTAGCCCACGAATATTATCTGACAGCAACCGCACGCTAATCATTAACGAAACTAGCGGTAGCCGTTTAGCTACCTTTAAAGAATTTGTCGCGCAAGGTGCAGTGCATATTTGGATAGGCACCGATCATATTTTATTTTTATTATCGCTGCTTTTAACCTGCGCACTGCTACGGCGCAATCACACATGGGTCGCCAATAATAACCTGCGCGAAATTGTTATTCGCACTACCTGGATTGTTACCGCATTTACGCTCGCACATTCCATCACGCTTACCGCCACCGCACTGCATTGGATTCAACTGCCCAGCCGCTGGGTGGAAGTAGGCATTGCCATTAGCGTTGCACTCACAGCACTCAATAATATTTTCCCACTGGTGTTGCGCTTGGGCTGGTTAACATTTGGTTTTGGTTTACTGCACGGCATGGGCTTTGCGGGTGCGCTAGGTGAATTAGGTTTGCCTGCAGACCAACAAACGTTAACGGTACTGGCATTTAATATAGGTGTGGAGCTTGGGCAAATGGCAATCGTGTTAGTGGTATTACCGTTGTTAATTTTTGTACGAAAATTTTATTGGTATAGCCGCTACTCAGTAACGGCTTTGTCGGTTGTTATTTTTCTAGTTGCCGCCCAATGGACGCTAGAGCGAATTTAAGGAAATTAAAAATGATACTATTACACTCGAAAAAATTATTACTTGGCATCAGCCTTGCCAACGTATTGTTAGCGTCTCATGCCATGGCCCAAGCAGAAATAACCGCTAATTATTTAGCAAATAATTCTCTGCCCGCCAACCTCAATGTGGAAACCTTAATCGTCCAAGGTTATCGCGTTAATTTACTGGGCGAAACACTGTCTGCCTCTGAAGGTATTATCGGCAGCCAGGAAATTGCCAATCGCCCACTTCTGCGCACCGGCGAAATTTTAGAATTCATTCCGGGCATGGTCGTTACTCAACACAGCGGCTCTGGCAAGGCGAACCAATATTTTTTGCGCGGCTTTAATCTCGATCACGGTACAGATTTTAATACGAGCATTGATGGTATGCCGGTCAATATGCGCACCCACGGCCACGGTCAAGGTTATACCGATCTCAACTTTATTATTCCCGAATTTATCCAAAGCATTGATTATCACAAAGGCCCCTACTATGCCGACGTAGGTGATTTTTCTGGCGCAGGTGCTGCGGCGTTTAATCTAAAAAATAAACTCGGCTACCAACTACTCTCGCTAACTGCCGGTGAAAATAATTATGCTCGCCTCGTTGCAGGCGGTGAGGTTGCTGTTAGTAGTGGGCAACTCTTATTAGGTTACGAGAACCAAACCTATGATGGCCCTTGGTCAATGATCAACGAAGATGTGCAAAAACATAATTTACTTGGCCGCTACACAACGCGCTTGGCGGATGGCGATTTCGCACTGACTTTTATGGCTTACCAAAATCGCTGGAACTCGGCCGACCAAATTCCTGAACGCGCAGTACAGCAACAGATTATTGATGCACTCGGTTCGTTAGACACGAATTTGGGCGGCGAATCCAAACGCTACAGTTTATCGGCAAGTTGGCACAGCGAGCAGTGGTCTGCCCACGCTTATGCAATTAATTCCGATCTCGATTTATTTTCTAACTTTACCTACTTTTTAGATGACCCCATTAACGGCGACCAATTTGAGCAAGTGGATGAGCGCACTATTTTTGGTGGTGAAATCAGTAAAGAATGGTCGAGTGAATTTGCCGGAAAAGCTATCGATTACACAGTTGGCAGCCAAGTTCGTCACGATGCCATTGGCGAGGTTGCGCTGTACCACACACGTGAACGTGAGCGATTAGACACCACGCGAAAAGATTCGGTGGATGAAACATCGCTCGGTTTATTTTCTCAAGCAAGCGTGGCACTCAGTGACAAACTTCGTCTTAATGTAGGTGCGCGTTATGATTTTTATCGCGCTAAAGTGCGCAGCAATATCGCGCAAAACTCTGGCACGGCAGATGATGGCCAACTCAGCCTTAAAGCTGGGGCCAGCTATGCATTTTCAGACAACCTTGAAGCCTACATTAATGCTGGCCAAGGTTTGCATTCTAACGATGCACGCGGCGCTACTATTACCCAAGATCCTGTTACGGGTGATGCAACCTCAGCGGTTAATTTAGTAGTGCCATCGCGCGGTGCAGAAATCGGCATAAAATTATTTGACGCCAAGCGTTTTAATATCTCCACATCACTATGGTATTTGCGTTCTGACTCAGAATTAGTCTTTGTGGGCGATGCTGGCAACACCGAAGCCAGTCGCGCATCTGAACGTTATGGCAATGAAATTGCGGCGTATTATTGGCTGGATAACGGCTGGAGTTTTGACGCGGAATTAGCATGGACTCGCGCTCACTTTACCCAGAACGTCATCGAAGAAGGAAAATATGTAGAAGGCTCAGTGCCCTTTGTGGCAAGCGCCGGTATTAGCTACGGCTCAAACGCGCAAGGCATGCACGGCTCTTTGCGTTACCGTTATTTTGGCGCGCGCCGTTTAGACAGTTTTAATCAGCAGCAAGCACAGGCAACGCAAACGCTAAATCTCGGAGCGGGTTACAGCTGGGAAAAGTTGGCGCTGGAATTAAGTGTATTAAACCTGCTCAATAGTCGCGATCATGATATTGATTATTTTTACAGCTCGCGGATGCCGGGCGAAGCAGCAGAAGGTAGCGAAGATCTTCACTACCATCCGATTGAGCCACGCACCTTGCGCTTGAAAGCAGATTATAAATTTTGATGAACAACACTTATTTGGTCGAGGATTTTTCCTGCTCTTTTTTAGCGGCCGCTTTACGGTAGCGTCTATACGCCAAATAGGTGGTTACACTTGAGGCAATCGTCGCCGCTACCAAAGCCCAAGACCAGGTATTAATCAGCATGTTTTCGGTCAAGCCGTAATGGCTGTAGTTCCAATAAAAGAGCATCAGCACGGCTGCGACAAAGGTAAAAGTGAAGCGACGTAACCAGTAGCGAAGTAAAATTAAATACATAATGTGTTCTCTTAAATTAATAGCTCAAGGCTCTTAAAAACAGCTCAGCTTGTTTAAAATCAGCCGATTCGGCGGCGATTAGCCCATCGCCCCGAATCAGGTGAGCGCAAAAAACGCCATTTTATACAAATTCACCAAGCTTTAGTGCGCCATCTCCAATATCATACCGCCTAACTTTAACGGCCCTGCGCACCGCATGGACACGCCCTTAACTTGATGGACACCTCGCTATTCTATGAAAACCCCCAAAAGCCTTGAGCCACTGATTGAAGACGGCCTTGTCGATGAAGTGTTACGTTCACTTAAAAGCGGTAAAGAAGCGACCGTTTATGTAGTCTCCTCCAACGGCGAAATTCGCTGCGCCAAAGTCTATAAAGAAGTAGAAAAACGCAGTTTTCGCAGCCAAACCAAATACCAGGAAGGCCGCAGCGAGCGCAATTCACGCCGCTCCCGCGCCATGGGTAAAGGTTCAGCTTACGGTCGTAAAGAACAAGAAAGCTCTTGGCAAAATGCCGAAGTAGATGCACTTTATCGCCTAGCCGATGCTGGCGTGCGCGTACCACAACCCTACGGCGTATTCGATGGCGTATTGTTGATGGAGTTAGTCACAGACGCCGAAGGCTATGCGGCTCCACGCTTAAACGATGTAGAACTCAGCCCCGAACAAGCCCGCGAATATCACGCATTTATGATGATGGAAGTGGTACGAATGCTGTGCGCGGGCATTGTGCACGGCGACTTATCTGAATTTAATGTGCTGTTAGGTTGGCAAGGCCCGGTGATTATCGATTTACCGCAAGCCGTAAATGCCGCTGGCAACAACCACGCATTCAGCATGTTAGAGCGCGATGTAAACAATATGGCCGATTATTTTGGTAGATTCGCTCCCGAACTGCTGGATACCGAATACGCCCACGAAATTTGGGAACTCTACGAAAGCGGCAAACTCCACCCCGCCGTCACCCTAACCGGCAAATTTGTACACTCCGATGTTGAAGCCGATATCGCCAGCGTTATGCGCGAAATTGAAGACGCCCGCATGGATATGGAACGCCGCAAAGCCGCAAGAGAAGAAGCGGAAAACGAGGAATAGCCATCCTCAGATAGCCAAAGCAAAATAGCAAAAACGCAGGTCTAGGCCTGCGTTTTTGCGTTGGTAGCCTGCCATTATCCTACCCGCTAATGCCCAAATTCAAATTCTGACTCGGGGATGGGTTGGTTCACTGTGATGTCGTAGTCGGTGCGGCTGTAATGCTTGAACTGTAATTCTGTGTTTGATTTATCACGAATTATACGGGTGATTAGGGCATCTGATTTTCGAATCCAATAGGTGGTTTTTACATAGGTTTCTTTTGGCGTGCCATAAGAATTAATGCCCATGGTTTGAATTCTATAATAAGCAACATCATTCTCTGTGATATCGCTAATGCGGTACTTGCCGGATAGTTTCACAAAATATTTTTCCATCAAAACACTGTCTACAGCGAGCTGCGTAGGTATTTCATCCAGCATATTAATATCGAGGGCGTGCAGTATTTCCACTTTATTGGGCGCCTCTGACCACGACCTCAACTGCTCTTTATCCTTCCAGAGCAGAAACGTATATTTGCAATCCCCCTTAGTAGTTAAAAAGCACCTTTGAATCCAAAATCTATGGGTAGACTTATCAATACGAGCAAGCTCTTGCATCCTAGTATAAATATTTTGCCCTAGGCTTATGCCTAGCGTGATTGCCCGAGCTTGATAACTCTGCAAATTTGCATAAACCTTAGCGGTACGGTTCACAATATCCTTAATTGATGGCTCTTTTTCATTGAACGGATCGGCAAGGATATTCCATTCCGGCGGCGGAACACCGCGATCGCGAGATAAATTAGGTTGCGCGCTTTCTTGCGCAACAGCATTAAGAGAGATAACTACAGCAAAAGCGGAAATGTATTTCACAATACTCATTTTTGGATAATTCCTTATGCACATTTTGCACTCATCACAATAAGAAGAATTCTCATTTTAAGGCTGCGAAAGTTACTCAATACTCCTTATGAAATCAATTCGACTCATTAAGTTTACGTGACGAATTTCACAGTTTGTCACCATTCTCCACCATTAGTCTGCCAAATTGACCACTAATTGCTCAACAACTAGCCAGCTTGGCGGTTTTCGGTTTAAATAAGAATTAGAACAATAACGATTTAGCCGAATTTTTTATAAGCGGCTAACTACTGTTTTAACAACAGACGAGCAGCTTTTTATGGATGTTAGAGCCCTACACCGCCAAATGACCCAATACAATCGCTGGAAACGCCAACTTGATGAGCGTTTGCAGAGGTTTGATGCTTGGGGCACCAGCCACCAAATGTTAAGCACGGATGTACAGCGAACGCTGCAAAAAGCGCGGCAGTTGCTGCGTGGTGATAGCTTTACCATCGCGTGCGTAGGCGAGTTTTCGCGCGGTAAAACCGAATTGATTAACGCACTTTTGTACACCGAGGGTGGCCGCCGTTTGCTTCCATCCCAACCGGGGCGCACCACCATGTGCCCTACCGAAATTTTTTGGGATACCAACACGCCCGTAAACTGCGTGCGCCTATTACCCATCGAAACGCGCCGCACCAATACCAGCTTGCAAAACTTTAAACGCATTCCCCAGAACTGGGTGACCGTTAGCTTTGACCCCACCGATCACGACCAAACTCGCGCCGCTATTAATCAAGTTTCTGCCAGTAAATGGGTTGCGCCTGCGGATGCCTTAAAACTCGGCTTTGCGATGGACGAGTTAGGCGAGCGCGATGCCAACGGCAAAGTTGCCGTGCCCGCATGGCGTCATGCATTGATTAGCCTTGACCACCCGCTTTTGCGCCAAGGCTTGCGCATTGTGGATACCCCCGGCTTAAACGCGCTGGGCAATGAACCCGAACTCACGCTAAAAACCCTGCCCGAAGCGCAGGCAATTTTGTTTTTGATGTCTGCCGATGCCGGTGTGACGGCCAGCGATATGACCATTTGGCGCGAACACGTGCAAACCCTGCGCGATGAACAATGCACCGCCGTACTCGCGTTGCTCAACAAAATCGATAGTTTGTGGGATGACTTGCAATCGCCCGCCGATATAAATGCCAGCATTGAAGAAATTCGTCGCGTCACTGCCAAGCAACTCAAATTAGCGCCGGAACAGGTAATTGCGATTTCCGCCAAGCAAGGGCTACTCGGCAAAGTTGGGCGCAACGCGCAACAATTGGCGCGCAGTAACTTCCCGCAATTAGAGCGCAAATTGGCAGATGTGGTTTTACACAGCCAACAACAAATTATTGGCCATCGCTTAGTAGGCGATAGCTATGAAATGATCATTAACACTCGTAACAGTCTCGCTCAGCGCTTGAGCGAATGTGAAACAGAAATTGAGGTCTTGCGCACCGCCGCGCCGCAAGCAGCAGCAGATACCTTGCAACAACTGCGCGATACCATTCGCCAAACGCATCATCAATACCACAAGCAAGCGCTTTCGCTGCGCACCAGCCAACGTTTATTAGAATCGCAACGCGTTAGTTTATTGGCGCCAATAAGTTCAGGGTTGTTAGAGCAGCAGATTAACAATGCCCATCGCAACCTTGCCCAAAGCTGGACGACCCTTGGTTTAGCCCGTGCGATTGGCAACTTTTTTGACGATGTTGATAGCAGCTTGCAACATATCGAGCGCGAAATTGAGCGCGCCAATCGCGTTATGATTTCCATTTATCAACGCCCAGAACACAACCGTACTGGCGACGATTTAATGATGCGTCACTTGCTAAAGATTCAACATCAACGCCGCCAGTTGCGCCAATTACATAAACGCGCCGATGATTTCCGCTTCTCGCTCAACACTTTGCTCACCCGCAAAGGCGCGTTGATTAATCGCTTTATCAATACCTTGGTGCAAGAAGTTCGCAACACTTATCAAGACTTGAACGAGCACATTAACCAATGGCTGCAAGAGGCACTGACACCGCTACTTCACAACAACCAATACCAAAAGCAATTATTAGAAACCCATATGCTGCGGCTCACGCAACTACAAACCCAGCGCAATACCCACTCCGAACAAATCGAAAGTTTGCAAACCAATATCTATCAATTGCAAGCCGCACTTAGCTCTTTAGAACCTTTGTATCAAGAAATTATTAGCGCACCTTTGGCAAATGATGCGAGTGAAAAGCTGGCAGTAATTCGCAGTGGGCAGGTGGTTTCATTGTTAGAGGCGAGGAAGGCGGCGCGAACGAATTAAAACTTGGTATCGCTATTATGCATCAGCTTCGCACACGACTGCATAAATGAAGCCTGTTATTGAAGAATTACTAGCAGCATATTCGAGTTAACAATATTCAATAAAACCGTAACTTCAAAATTGCCGCTTAGCACGGCTAGGTAAATATATAAATGGAATCTTTCTCGGTGCGTTGCATTTTTAAATGGGTTCCTAGAGTTGATCAAGCACTCAATCATCTTTATGAGGAACGTATTACTCTGTGGCAAGCCGAGAGCCTTGAGCAAGCTATTGAATTTGCCGAGAATGAAGCACTAGAATATTCAGACGAATCTTGTGAATTTTTGGGATTATCTCAAGGCTATGCAATGTTTCAACCAGTTCAAGAAAATGGTATTGAAGTATTTTCCTTGCTTAGAGAAAGCAATCTAGAATCAAAACTATATTTGAAATCGTTTTTTGAATCTGGCTCAGAACGTCAGAGTAACCTTTAACAATTGGTGTGCGTAAGCAATTAATGTTTCGCTCTTTTAAATCAAAGCATGCAAACTACAAAGTTAGAGAAATACTCACCAAGTGCGGTGTCGTGTAAGACTTATCAATAATAATGGAAGTACATATGAAATATGTTGTAGGAACTCTTTACGTATTAATAGCGCTGATAATAATGCTGTGGGCTGTTTTGAGTGAGATTGGGGGGATAATGTCCATACTAAAAGCAGACTCTTATGAACCTGCTCAAGCTATAGCAGCTTATGGAAAGGTTTTAGTGTTTTACCCATTCATGGCTTATCTTGCAGTCAAATTGGCGCGTAACGGAATTAAAAAATTTAAGAACTTGCCTGTTGTTGAAGCTAATTCAAATATATAGCAAAGTGTTTGGAGGCTTCGCATCCCCCATTCAACAATGTGTATGCATATTGCGCGGTGACGATTCCCTTCTAAATTTAAAGCACCGCTTACCCTAGGCCTGTCGAAGAGCGTTGTTCTAAACCTTTCGATTGCTTCGCGCCCAGGGTGAGCGGGGAGAATATAAAACTCTGAACATAAAAAAGGCCGAATCAGGCATCAACTGAATTCGGCCAACAGAGCATCACTGGTACAAAAAATCTTTAGCGTAAGCGCTCTACCTTTAGCGCAAGCGGCCTACATAATGTTGATCTGATTCAAGGCTAACGTCACTTTCAGGCTCAGGTGTCTCGATAATGGGATGTTCAATGGGTATGGAAACCCGCGATGAAACCGCCACCATCATGCGGCGCGGTTTAAACGCCGAATCTGCAAATAGCCCGCCCTCAGCAAAGTAAATATCTTCCAGCTTGTAGCACATCGCCTGTAAATCGGGGTTGCTCACCGAACCCGCCAGCTCTAATACATGCAGGCAGTATTCGGGGTTAATGCTCATATATTTAATGTCGGTAACGCGCCCAATTTCACGGCGCAGTAGCACATGCAAGCGCCCCATTAGGCCAAAGGCTTGGCTCTCTAGTAGCTCTACCGATTGGCTGTTCATAGAACGTGCTCCCCGTGTTGTTCAAGATCAAGACCTTCATTCTCTTCGTCCATCTCAACACGCAAGCCGATGATTTTATCCAGTACCACCAAAATCACGGCGGTAACGATACTGGCGTAAACAATGGTGCTCACCACGCCTATCGCCTGCAGCGCGATGCTAGATTCCACACCGCCGATAGCCTTAACGGCAAATACGCCCGTGAGCAGCGCGCCGACAATACCGCCAATTGCGTGTACGCCAAATACATCCAACGAATCGTCATAACCCATGGTGGATTTCAACCAAGTCGCGCCCCAGTAGCAGGCGATACCCGCCGTTATACCAATTGCAAACGCGCCGGTCACACCC